>Ga0302326_10000794_pt1 | contig 82628 bp, 81 predicted proteins | sample Palsa_T0_3_FD_202264 | JGI IMG/M metagenome (GOLD analysis project Ga0302326, IMG submission 202264) | Peat permafrost microbial communities from Stordalen Mire near Abisko, Sweden - Palsa_T0_3 | ecosystem: Environmental > Terrestrial > Soil > Palsa > Peat permafrost | place: Sweden: Abisko...
GGCCGGCCCGCTGTAGGGATCGGGGACGCCGCCGTCGCGCAGCAGCAGCCGGACCTTCAGACGAGCCTCGCGATCGGGCGCCAGGTCACGCAGGTACCGCAGGTTGTCGTGATCCATCGCGACCAGCAGATCGAAATCGGTGAAGTCCAAACGCGTCACCTGGCGCGCGACGCCGCTGACTTCATAGCCGCGCGCCGCCGCCGCCGCGACCGCCCGCTCATCGGCCGGATCGCCGGCGTGCCAGCCGCCCGTCCCGGCGCTGTCAACTACCAGCTGCTCAGCCAGGCCGGCATCACCGGCGAGCCGCCGCATCACCGCCTCCGCCATCGGCGATCTACAAATGTTCCCCGTACATACGAACAGAACGCGTCTCATGGCATCAGCCAATAACGCCAGGCGAGGACGGCGGCAAAGCCGCCGCCCGCAGCCTCTTACTTACCATCTAGCTCGAGGACGGCGAGAAAAGCTTCCTGTGGCACCTCGATCCGGCCCACCTGCTTCATTCGCTTCTTGCCCTCTTTCTGCTTCTCGAGCAGTTTGCGCTTGCGCGTGATGTCGCCGCCGTAGCACTTGGCGATCACGTCCTTGCGGAAGGCTTTGACCGTCTCGCGCGCGATCACGTGCGAGCCGATTGCCGCCTGGATCGGCACGTCGTACTGCTGGCGAGGGATCTTGGTTCGTAGCCGCTCGGTCAGCATCCGCCCGAGCTCATAGGCCTTGTCGCGGTGCACGACCATCGACAGCGCGTCGACCGGCTCGCCGCCGAGCAGCACGTCGAGCTTGACCATGTCGGACGGCTGCATCTCGGAGAGCTCGTAGTCGAGCGAGGCGTAGCCGCGCGTGCGCGACTTGAGCTGGTCGAAGAAGTCGAGCACGATCTCGGCGAGCGGCAGGTCGTAGAGCATCTGGACGCGCTCGGGCGAGAGGTAGTGCAGCCCCTGATGCACGCCGCGGCGCTCCTGGCAGAGCTCCATCACGGCGCCGATGTGCTCGCGCGGGGCGATGATCGTCGCGCGGATGAACGGCTCGCGGATCTCGGCGATACGCGCCGGGTCGGGGAAGTCCGACGGGTTGTGGACCTCGATCTGCTCGCCGCTGGTCAGCGTCACTTGGAAGCCGACCGAGGGCATCGTCGCCAGCAGCTCGAGGTCGTACTCGCGCTCCAGGCGCTCGCGCACGATGTCCATGTGCAGCAGGCCAAGGAAACCGACGCGGAAGCCGAAGCCGAGGGCGTCCGAGGTCTCGGGCTCCCAGGACAGCGCCGCGTCGTTGAGCGTCAACTTCTCCAGCGCGTCGCGCAGCTCCGGGAAGCGCTCGGAATCGATCGGAAACAGACCGCAAAAGACCATCGGCTTGACGTCGCGATAGCCCGGTAGGGGCTGCTTCGCCGGTTGCTGGCGGCTCGTCAGCGTGTCGCCGACGCGCAGCTGCGTGACGTCCTTGATCCCCGTGATCAGATAGCCGACCTCGCCCGCGCGAAGCTCGGAGACGGCGCTCATCGCCGGTGAGAAGAAGCCGATCTCGTCGATCTCGGCGTTCGTCTGGCCGACCATCGCGCGGATCGCCTCGCCTTTGCGAAAGACGCCGTCGACGACGCGGACATAGGCGACGACGCCGCGGTACTGGTCGAACTGCGAGTCGAAGATCAGCGCTCGCGCCGGGGCATCGGGGTCGCCGGCCGGCGGCGGGACCAGCTCAACGATCCGCTCGAGCACGTCGATCACGCCGGCGCCCGTCTTGGCGGAGATCTCGAGCAGCTCGTCGGGCCGCTCGCCGAGCAATTCGCCGATCTCCTTCGCCACGCGCTCGGGCTCAGCACCGGGGAGGTCGATCTTGTTGAGCGCCGGGATCAGCTCGAGACCGGCTTCGACCGCCATGTAGGTGTTGGCGACGGTCTGCGCCTCGACGCCCTGGGAGGCGTCGACGACGAGGACCGCGCCTTCGCAGGCCGCCAGCGAGCGTGACACCTCGTAGGTGAAGTCGACGTGGCCGGGTGTGTCGATCAGGTGCAGCTGGTAGGTCTCGCCGTCGCGCGCCGTGTACTGGACGCGCACAGCCTGGGCCTTGATCGTGATCCCGCGCTCGCGCTCGAGGTCCATCGAGTCGAGCAGCTGGGCGCGCATCGCGCGCTTCTCGACGGTGTGCGTCAGCTCGAGGATGCGGTCGGCGAGCGTCGACTTGCCGTGGTCGATGTGGGCGATGATGCAGAAGTTGCGGATGTGCGCCTGGTCGGGCATCTGAGATGGATGCTAGGGCCTGCGCGCTACGGCCCTACAACGGGGCCAGAGCGAGCGACGGCGCCGTGATCGAGGCGTGCTCGAGGCGCACCCCTTCGATCGAGGGGATGCCGATCACGTAGCAGCCGGCCGCGATCGCCGCAGCCACGCCGGTCGGCGAGTCCTCGAGCACGGCCGTGCGCACGGGGTCGACGCCGAGTGCAGCGCAGACCGTGAGGTAGATGTCGGGGGCCGGCTTGGGATTGGCGACTTCGTCGCCGGCGCAGGTCGCGGCGAATGTCGCCTTGGCGATGCCCGCGGCCGCGAGCGCCTGATCGACGAAGGCACGCGTCGAATTGGAGGCCAGGCCGAGCGGCATCGACTGGGCACGCAGACGAGCGATCAGCTCGAGCGCCCCCGGGCGCGGCGGCGCGGAGCGCGCGATCTCCTCGAGCGCGAGCGCCTGCAGCTCCTTGAGCAGCGCCTCGCCGGCGTCCGGCAGTTCGAGCATCGCCGCGAGCTTGCCCTGCGCCATAGCGCCGGTGGTACCGAGCAGCTCGAGCTTCTGCTCGCTCGTGAAGGTGCGGCCGCGACGCGCGAAAAGCGTTTGCTCGGCGCGCGTCCAGGCCTGCTCGGTGTCGAGCAGCAGGCCGTCGTTGTCGAAGATCACCGCGTCGAAGCGGGCGGCGGTGCTCACGATCGTGTCCGAGGGTACCTTAGCGCCGCCTGGCTACACGCGTCCGAGGCGGGCGCGGATCAGCCGCTGCACCTGGTAGGCCTCGGGGATCCCCATCCGCAGCACGGCGCGCATGTAGATGAAGCCGCCGATCGCGGCGGCCGCGCCGACCGAGAGCATCTGCGCCGGCAGCGAGCGGCCGAGGGCGCTGTTGAGAAGGCTCCAGACGACCCAGGAGATCGCCGCCAGGAGAATCGAAGCGACGCCGATACGCGCCGTGATCATCACCGTCTGGCGGCCTTCGAGGCGGCCGTTGAAGCCGGTGCGCAGGCGCTGCAGCTGGAGCGCCGTCATCACCACGTTGGCGACGAAGGTGCCGATGACGAGGCCGGCGATGCCGAGCGGCCGGTAAAGGCTGAGGCTGACGATGATGTCGACGGTTATGTTGATCACGGCGAGGCGGGTCGGGATCCACGGGCGCTGGAGGGCGAAGAAGGTACGCGTCAGCAGCAGGTTCAGACCGCCGAACGGCAGACTGAAGGCGAACCAGAACAGCGCGATCGAGACAAGCCGGGTCGAGCCGGCGCCGAAGCTGCCGTGCTGATAGATCAACCGTACGACGGGCGTGGCGAGGACCATCAGGAAGGCCGAGGCGGGAATCAACATCAGGTTGATCTGGCGGATGCCGATCGACAGCGCGCGGCGCATGCCGCCCGGGTCGCGTCGCGCCGCCATCCGGCTCAGCGTCGGAAAGAGGACGGTCGCGATCGCAACGCTGAAGACGCCCTGGGGCAGCATGTAGATGCGGAAGGCCTGGTCGATCGCGCGTGGCGCGCCCGAGTTGACGAGCCCGCCGAAGGCCGAGTTGATCAGCTGGTCGAGGTTGACGATGCCGAGCCCGATCGTCACTGGCAGCATCAGCATGAAGACCTGGCGGATTCGCGGGTCATGCCAGTCGATGTGGAAGGCGAGGCGGAAGTCAATCTGCGTGAGCGCTAAAAGCGCCAGCAGCAGTTGCACTCCGGTCGCGATCAGGATCGCCACGGCGTAGGCCTCGATCCCGAGCTCGTTGGGATGGGCGTGCTCGTAGTGGGGGCGCAGCACGATCAGCAGAACGATGATCACGACGTTCCAGATCGCCGGCGAGATCGCCGGGATCGTGAAGCGGCCGTAGGACTGCAGCACACCGACCAGCAGACCGGTGATGCCGAGCAGCAGCACGACCGGGAAGAGGATCTGGGCTAGCAACACGGTGAGCGAGCTGATGCCGGCCACCCGGCTCAGGTGGGGGCCGATGAACAGCGGCATCACGATGCCGGCGACGAGCACGAAGAAGGCCGTGATCAGCGCCAGCGCGATGAACATGATCCAGACCAGCGTCGAGGCGAGCCGGAACGCCTCGCGCTTCTTGCCCTGCTGGAGCAGATCCGTGAAGACCGGAACGAAAGCCGCCGACAGCGCCGCGTTGGCGAACAGGTTGGCGACGAAGTTCGGCACGAGGAAGGCGAGCGTGAACGCCGAGGCGGCGGGGCTCGTGTTGAAGTAGCTCGCGGCGACGATCTCGCGAAACAGGCCGGCGATCCGCGAAAACGCGGTCGCGATCGAGAAGATCGCGGTGTTGCGGGCGACGCCGCGATCAGGCGGCCGCTCAGCGGCCGCCGGTCGGGCGGCTCCAGTCCTGACACTCAACGCCGCTATAGTAAGGCTCGCCGCGGTCCCCACCGCCCGCTTTGTCATGGCCAACATCGCCTCACAGAAGAAGCGCATCCTCCGCTCCGAGCGCGAGCGGATCGAGAATCGCCAGCACACCTCGGCGATCAAGACCTATTTCCACCGGCTCGAGACGGCGGTCGGCGAGAACGACGCCGAACGTGTCGCGAGCGAGCATCGCACGCTGATCTCGAAGATCGACAAGGCGGTCAAGACCGGCGCCCTGCATCGCAACACGGGCGCGCGCAAGAAGGCCCGCGCGGCGCGCGTAGCCCGCCCCCACACCGACGCCTGAGGCGTCGCGCTGGCGCTAGGCCGCGGCGCGGCCGATCGCGCGCAGGGCGAGTGTGTCTGGATCGAGCGCGGAGCGGCCGCGGCTGTCGAGCTCGAGGTCTGAGAGCACGGCGAGCGCGCCGCGCAGCGCCGCGGCGTCCGTCGCCTGCACGTCGGCGACGAACGCCGCCGCCACCTTCGGTGGCATTCGCAGGCCGGCGCGGATCGTTGCCGTCGAGGCACCAGCTTCGAGCTGGAGCGCGACGGCGAGCGCCTCGCGCAGCCGGCGCGCCATCCAGTAGCTGAGCGACTCGACGCGCTCGCCCTGGGCGCGCAGCTGCAGGTAGACGCGGGTCGCAGCGGCGCGATCGCGCGCGACCAGCGCGTCGGCGAGCGTCCACGCCTTGCGCTCGGCGCTGCGAGCGACGCGCTCGAGGACGGCCTCCGCGTCAAGCCGGGCGCCGGGATCACATTCGAGCGCGAGCTTCTCGATCTCACGCGCGAGGCGCGCCTGGCGCGCACCGATGGCGCCGACGAGTGCGCGAGCGGCGGCGGCGTCGAGCGTCAGCTCGAGCTCCGCGGCCCGCGCCACGACCCACCGCGGTAGATCCCATTCCTTCACCGCGAGCTCGGCGCTGACGTCCCCCCCGGCCGCCTTCACCGCCGCATGCAGCGCCGCCGGCGCTTTGGCGCGACCGTCCTCGCGGGCGAAGAAGGCGACCGTCGTATCGGGCGGCATCGCCGCCAACACCGGCACCAGGTGCTCCGCGACCTCCGCGTCCTTCCAGCCCTCGACGCCGTCGATGATGATGAAGCGCCGGCCAATCGACAGCGTCAGCGCGCTGAGCAGCCCGGACGACGCCTGCGGCGTCGTCGCGGCCACCTCCAGCGATCCGCCCTCGGCCTCGGCGAGCGCCCGCAGACGCGCACGGCGCTCGCCGATGCGCCCGTGGTCGTCACCGTGAATCAGGTAGGCCGGCTTCAGTGCGGGCATCCCGACCAGGCTAGCGGCCCCCGTGGTCGGCGCCGCGCGTTACGCGCGCGGCGCCGTGCGTTCGCCTGCGCTCCGGAGCGCTAGGCGGCCTTGCCGATCGCCGTCGACCGGCCCTGAGAAATTGCCCAGGCGCCGTAGAGAACGACGAGGGCGAGAATGATGTCGAGATAGAAGCCGATGCCCCAGTTGCCGGTGTGGGCGATCAGCTTGATCAGCAGCAGCAGAACGACAAGCCCCGCGGCCGCGGCACGCGTCAGGTCGCGACCGAGCGGCGTCGTCGGAAGCGTCGTGGACGGACTGAACGTCGCGAGCGCCCAATCGCCGACGACGACGATCAGCACCAGCAGGGCGAGGATGCCCCAGATTGAGTACGGCGAGCTCGTCGCAGCCTCGGAGAATCCGTCAACGGAATACCACGGCAACGCGAAGAGAAAGATGATCAGGAGGATTCCACCGCCTCCCACCATCCAGTCCTCACGACTCAATTTCGATACGTCCACATCGCCTCCCTCTTAGCTTGGTCCGAACGAGGGTGAGTCTACGTCGCGCAGGCACGGCACGCAATGGCTCCGCCCGCGGGCATGGACGGATCAGCGGACGACGACGTTGACGAGCTTGCCGACAATCACGATCACCTTCGTCACCTCGTGCCCGTCGAGGTGTGAGCGTACATGCGGCGCGGCGAGTGCCAGTTCCTTCAACTCCTCCTCGCCAAGGCCGGTGGGCACCTGCAGCCGGTCGCGCACCTTGCCGTTGACCTGGCAGACCAGCTCGTAGGTGTCGCGCTCGAGCAGCGCCGGGTCGGCGACCGGCCACGGCTGCTCCCAGACGCGCGTGCCCGTGAGCAGTTGGTAGGCGTCGGCGCCGGCGTGCGGCGCGAACGGGAAGATCAGCGAGGCGCCGGTCGCCAGGGCGAAGCGCAGCGTGCCCGGTGAGACGTCGGGGCGCAGGCGGTAGCACTCGTTGGTCAGCTCCATCACCGCCGAGATCGCGGTGTTGAACGCGAAGCGCCCGTCAAGGTCGTGGGTGACCTTGTCGATCGCCCAGTGCGCCTTGCGCAGCAACTCGAGGTCGGGACCCTGCGGTGCCGCCGGCGGCTCCTCGGCGCTCGTCGTCGCGGCGGCCTCGGCGGCCGCCCGCCAGAGCCGCCCGAGGAAGCGGTGCACTCCCTCGACGCCGTCGTCTGACCAGTCGGCGTCCTGCTCGACGGGGCCGATGAAGAGGATGTAGGAGCGCGCCGTGTCGGCGCCGTAGCGCTCGACGATCGCCCGCGGCGAGACGACGTTGCCCCGCGACTTCGACATCTTCGCCCCGTCCCGGGTGATCATGCCCTGCGTGAAGAGCGCCGCGAAGGGCTCCTGGAAGGACAGCCAGCCGAGGTCGGCGAGCGCCTTGCAGAAGAAGCGCGCGTACATCAGGTGCAGGATCGCGTGCTCGACGCCGCCGATGTACTGGTCGACCGGCATCCAGCGCTCGAGCGCTGCAGGGTCCCACGCGGCGGACTCGTTGCGCGCATCGCAGTAGCGCAGGAAGTACCACGAGGAGTCGACGAAGGTGTCCATCGTGTCGGTCTCGCGACGCGCCGGCTCACCGCACTTCGGGCAGCTCGTCGTGACCCACTGCTCGGCGCCGGCCAGCGGCGAGCGGCCTTTCGGCGCGTAGTCCTCGACGTCCGGTAGCAGCACCGGCAACTCGTCCTCGGGGACCGCGACGATGCCGCAGCTGGGGCAGTGGATCATCGGGATCGGGCAGCCCCAGTAGCGCTGGCGCGACACCAGCCAGTCGCGCAGGCGGAAGTTGATCGCCGGCTTGCCGCGCCCGGCCGCTTCGAGTGCGGCCACGATCCTCGTTTTCGCCTCCCGGTTAGGGAGGCCATCAAAATCGGCACTCGAGTTCACCATCGGCCCCGCGCCGCTATAGGGCAGCTCGCCGCCCTCGACGACGCGGCGGATCTCGAGCGAGAAGGCGCTGGCGAACTCGTAGTCGCGCTCGTCGTGGGCCGGCACCGCCATGATCGCGCCGGTGCCGTAGCCCATCAGCACGTAGTCGGCGACAAACATCGGGATCGCCTCGCCGTTGACCGGGTTGATCACGCTGCGCCCCAGCGGGACGCCGGTCTTCTCCCTGTCGGCGGCGCCGCGCTCGGCATTGGAGGCCGCCGCCGTGTGGTTGACGTAGTCGCGCACCGCGGCCTCGAACTCGGTACCGGCGGCGAGGCGCTCGACGTCGGGATGCTCGGGCGCCATGACGAAGAAGGTCGCGCCAAACAGCGTGTCGGGGCGCGTCGTGAAGACCGGGTAGTCGATGCCGAGCTCCTCGCAGCGGAAGACCACCTCGGCGCCCTCGGAGCGCCCGATCCAGTTGCGCTGCATCGTCTTGACATGCTCGGGCCAGTCGATCGTGTCGAGGTCGTCGAGCAGCCGCTGCGCGTATTCGGTTATCGCCAGGAACCACTGCTCGAGCTGGCGGATCTCGACCTCGTGTCCGCAGCGCTCGCAGCGGCCGTCGATCACCTGCTCGTTGGCCAGCACGGTCTGATCGTGGGGGCACCAGTTGACCGCCGCCTCCTTGCGGTAGGCGAGGCCGGCGTTGAACAGCTGGACGAAGATCCACTGCGTCCAGCGGTAGTAGCGCGGATCGGAGGTCGCGATCTCGCGCGACCAGTCGATCGAGATCCCCCACTCGCGGAACTGGCGCTGGAAGGAGGCGATCGAGGCGTTGGTCGAGTCGCGCGGGTGCTCGCCGGTGGCGATCGCGTGGTTCTCGGCCGGCAGCCCAAAAGCGTCGTAGCCCATCGGATGGAGGACCTCGGCGCCGCGGCGCCGGCGAAAGTGGGCGAGCGTGTCGCCGACCGAGTAGACCTTGAGGTGGCCGATGTGCGGCTCGCCACTCGGGTAGGGGAGCATCTCGAGCACGTAGGAGCACTCCAGGGCTCGGCCGGCGACCGACTCGTTGGCGACCTCCCAGGTGCGCTCGGCAGCCCACAGCGCCTGCCAGCGCGGCTCTATTTCAGACGGCGTGTAGCGCAATTCCGACATCGGCCACGCAGCGTAACTGGCCCGGCCGCCGCGTTAGCCTTCAGGCGGTTATGGGTGCGGTCTTTGAGATTGCGAGCCGGCGTCGTGCTAAGTGGGCGATCGCCGTCGTCTGGCTGCTCGTGGCGGTCGCCGCCGGCTCGGTTGCGGGCAAGTTCCAGAGCGCGCAGAGGAACGACATCACCTCCTACCTGCCGGCGCACGCCGAGTCGGTGCGCGCGCTCGACGAGATGAGCACGCTCAGTGGCGGCGACATCGTGACGCCGACGGTCATCGTCTTCGAGCGGCGCGGCGGCCTGGCCGCCGGCGATCTCGCGGCGATCGGCCGCGACGCGCTGATCCTCGACAGGCAGCTGGCCGGCGCGACGATTCCGGCGCCGACGCCGACCCGCTCGCGCGACGGCCGCGCCGCGCTGATCGAATTCGGTCTGCTGCTGCATGGCAGCACGGCGGCACTGGACAGCGACGTCCAGCTGATGCGCCGGACGATCCGCGGCTCACCGGCCGGTCTCGAGGCCTACGTCAGCGGTCCCGGCGGGGTCTCCTATGACGCCAGCCAGGTATTCAAGACGATCAACGGCAAGCTCCTGATCGTCACCGTGCTGCTGGTCTTCGTGCTGCTGATCGGGATCTACCGCAGCCCGATCTTCTGGGCGATCCCGCTGCTCGCCGTCGGCCTGGCCGAGGCGACCGCCGAAGAGCTCGGCTACCTGCTGGCGCAGGCCGGCGTGACGATCGACTCGCTGTCGGCGGGGATCCTCACGGTGCTGATCTTCGGCACCGGCACTGATTACGCGCTGCTGCTGGTCGCGCGCTACCGCGAGGAGCTGCGCAGCCACGAGGACCGCCAGGCAGCGATGCGGATCGCGCTGCGGCGCGCCGGGCCGGTGATCTTCGCCAGCGCCAGCACGGTGATCGCGGCACTGCTCTGCCTGCTCGCGGCCGATGTCAACAGCACGCGCGGGCTCGCGCCGATCGCCGCGATCGGCGTCGCCCTGGCGATGCTCGCGAACCTCACGCTGCTGCCGGCGTTGCTGCTGATCTGCGGCCGGCGGGCGTTCTGGCCGTTCGTGCCGCTGGCCGGCTCGAGCGGCGCCGATCAGACGCACGGCCCCTGGCGGCGCGTCGCCGAGCTGATCTCACGCCGCCACCGTACGATCGCACCGGCGGTCGTCGCCGTTCTCGCCGTGCTCTGCATCGGTCTCGTCGACCTCCACGCGACGCTCAGCGGCAACAACCAGTTCACCGGCGTCGTCCAGTCGGCGCAGGGCCAGGCGGTGATCTCCGCGCACTTCCCGCCCGGTGCCAGCGCCCCACTCGACGTCGTCGTGGCTGATCCGTCGCGGCTCGATGCCGTGCGCTCAGCGATCGCCGAGGCACCGGGAATCAGCCGCGCGGCGGACGCGATCAGCCCGCCGATCACCGGGCGCCAGGGGATCTCGCTCTTCACCGCTGAGCTCGACGTCAACCCGACGACCGCGCGCGCGTACGACCTGATCCTGCCGCTGCGGCGGATCGCCAAGGCGGCCGGCGGTGCGAGCACGCTGATCGGTGGCGCCAGCGCCGAACAGGAGGATCTCGACATCGCGGCGAACCGCGACAACCACCTGATCCTGCCGATGATCATCGTCGCCGTGGCGCTGATCCTCGCGCTGCTGCTGCGCTCGCTGGTGGCGCCGCTGCTGCTGATCGGCACCGTGATCCTCAGCTACGCCGCGGCGCTCGGCGCCGGCTCGTTCGCCTTCCAGCACATCTTCGGCTACGCCGGCGAGGACCCGTCACTGTTGCTGTTCAGCTTCCTCTTTCTGGTCGCCCTCGGCTGCGACTACAACATCTTTCTGATGGCGCGCGTGCGCGAGGAGGCGGCCCGCAGCGATACGCGCCAGGGCATGCTGCGCGCGCTCGCCGTGACCGGTGCGGTGATCACATCGGCGGGAATCGTGCTCGCCGGCACGTTCTCCGCGCTCGCCTCGCTGCCGTTGGTCGAGTACGCCGAGGTCGGGCTGGTGATCGCCTTCGGCGTGCTGCTCGACACCTTCCTCGTCCGCACCGTGCTCGTGCCGGCACTCGTGCTCGAGGTCGGCCCGCGAACCTGGTGGCCATCGGCGCTGTCGCGGACGAGAAGCGAACGCTGAGGCACTGCCTCGTCACGGCGCGAAGCGGCCCCGGCAGCGCGTAATCGCCCACCTGGCGGCTGTTAGGATGGCCGTTCGCCACGCGCGCCAAGCGCGCCGCGCGAGCATTTGGGGCTATAGCTCAGCTGGGAGAGCGCCTGCATGGCATGCAGGAGGTCGTCGGTTCGAGCCCGACTAGCTCCATCCGTTGCCATTTCGACAACGATTTGCCTGCTGATGGGCATCTTTTCTTGTCGTATCGCTAGGCCCGCATAAGGCCCTTGAGCGTCGCTGCGGTCCTGACGGTCATCAATTCGCGTGTCCGCGCGTATCGGCTATGCGCTCGCTTGCACGCGTTTGCGACAACGCTCACCTACAGGTCTTGGGTCGGCCCGCTGTCAGCAGCGGGCGAAATCGAAATCGAAGTTCTCTGACATCTCGCCGAGCGCGAAGCGATTCCCGCTCGCCGACTTCACCGTGAGCACGACGTCGTCCCCCTGCGCGGCGGCGGATTCGAGCACGAGATATTTTGTGTACGGATACCCGGAATAAAACGACCCTTCGGTCTTCAGCAGGTACGCACGCAGGGCCAGTTGCGCCGACGCGGCCTGTGCGTCTGCGTAATTCATCACGATCTGCCCGGTCGGCGGTTGTTGGGTGACGCGGTAGCCAAGCGCGAACGCCGTGTACGGGGCGCCGGCCGGTTTGTAGTGCAGCACCGCCTGCTTTTGTTCAGCGGTCAAGTGTCGTGTGATGGCGTCGGTGATCTGCTTGCAGTAGCTCGCTCCGAGCTCGATCGTCACGGCAGGATCGGCCGGCAGCGGAGCGAGCACGTCGGCCAGCGGCCGCGAGCCCGACGACAGGCCCCCGCCGGTGATCGCCGCGCGCACCACTGACTGTGACATCGACATCGCGAGGATCCTGTCCTTCGCGTCGACCGCGTACACGGAGTTGAGGCCGACCAGGCCGGTGTCCGATGCCCCGGAGCACTTCAACGTCTGCGAAAACGAGCCCGCATAGATTACGAAGCTCGAGACGCTGCTCGACGCGAAGCCGCACCGTTTGAGCCGGTCGGAGATGTGGCTCATGGCGAATCCCGGCTGGAAGCCTGCAACATCAAGAGGTCCCCTATCCGAAGAGAAGCTTGCCTCCCAGCGCAGCGCCGGGAACGGGAAGAGCGTGGTGGGCAGCTCGGTGAGCTCGGTGACCCGCACCCCGGCGTCCGACACTCTGTTGAGGAATGCCTCCTGCTGCGTGTTGGTCGGGTTCGCGCTCAGCCGGAAGGAGCCGCTGGACTCGATTCGTGCCCAGTCGGTGAAATCGATCTCGTACGGCGCCGACTGGCTGACCGGGGGGGCGAAGTGAAGCGCCTGCGCCAAAGCCGGATCAATGGACGAGTCCGAGTTGGCGGCGGCCACCCCGGACGGAGCACCAATGAGCACGCACACGAACACGACGAGTACACGCGAGGGCCGCTGCATGCCCCCCCTGTTTCCGCCGGCTACAGGCGCCGGTCCGGGCCGAGCCTACCACGCACCGGCCCCCTCGCCGGACTCCGGCACCCACGACGCGGCGCGCGCAGAGCACGGCGTCGGCATCGAGAGGGCGCAGGTCATCCCCGGCATCCTCGCGGTCGCTAATCTGGACGCGATCGCCGGGTTGATCGCGCCACGCGCATTGCCCCCTAATAATCTCGGGCGCCAGCGACCCAACCAACGGCGATGCCCCAGCGGCCCGAAACACGTCTTCGATGTGTACCTTGACACCCCACAGCGGTGGCGGCTCGACCCCGGGCGGCGGGGGAGGCATGAACGAACCAGCAAGTTTGAACAGCTCACCGGCGAAACCGTCGTTCACCCACGTCGTCATCAGAATCCGGCCACCGGGAGCGCAATCCCGAACCAGCTCCGCCGCCGCGCGAGCAGCGACCCGTCAACCTGACGCCCAACTCTCTGATTCGTGCGTCGTCGAACCAGCCGGACGGTTACGGGGCGACCGCTGATCGCCTGCGCGCGCCCGCTGCGGGACGAGTCGTGTCCGTAACTGATTGCTCGTGCGGATGATTTTTGCGCCAGCGCACGGCGGCGAGCAGCAGCACGGTAAGGAGGACACCGGCGACCGACTCGAGTTCCGTGACGCTGCGAGGCCGGGCTCGCGCGAGGCTCATAAGGACCGCTTCGCTGACGAACATGGTCCCGAGGATCAGGCCGGCGAACTGGGATCGCTGGCGTCGCCAGGCGTACCCTACGAGCCCGAAGAGCGGTCCTGCAATTAGCCCGCAGCAGGTCCAGAACGCGATGACGTTCAGCGGCTCATGGTGGTACTCACCGAAGCGCATGTAGCCGTAGAACCCGCCCAACGCAGACATCTCGGCGATCAGTCCGATGAGCCAAGCCTGGCTACGTGCCGACACAAGCGCACCAAAGACAAACGCAAGGGCGAGCCACACGCCGGCGACGTTCGCGAGATACCACCCGGCAGCCGACCCGTCTTGGAGGATCCGCTCGATAACACCGAAAGCCGCTGACAGGGTGATGGCCAGCACGAACCACGCGACCGTGCGCACGCCCTGCCTCAACCGACCCAAAGTCCATTCGTCCGCTGCCATCTCAACAAAGATTAGGCTGCCAGGCGCGCGGCCTGTTCCAAGCGCGCCTTTTTCTTCGCGTCGGATCGCTCAGCGAGCGCGTGACTGCGTATCAACCTACGGCTAGTGCGCGGTCTGTGCGGACTCGGCGATCGCCAGCATCTGCTGATTGGTGAGGTTGTCGAGCAGGGTGTTGCTGACCCAGTAGAGGATCTTGCCGACGCGCCAGCCGATGTACTGATAGGACCCACCGTTGTCGACGAAGATGTAGCTGCGACCGTCGATCGTGGCGGTGCCGGAGGGGTTGGCAAAGAGTGGCGGGTCGGTCCAGTCCATGCCCTCGATCCCGTAGAAGCCGCCGTCGCCGTTGACCGACCAGTCGATCCGGTAGCCATGGTGGACGGTTCCCTGCTCGTCGGTGACCGTGTAGGGGTGGAAGTCCATCGGTATTGCGGTCCCGGTCTGCACGTTCGGGACGACGACCGGAAACGGAACATTGGTCGACATCATCAGCGCGTCAGTGAGCACGCCGGCCGAAAGCGGGTAGAGATCGAGCGCGGCTTCGGAAGCAGCGGTCGGGGCTTTCTGATGGTGATGGGCATGCCGTGGCGTCGAGGGCGGCGGGGCTGCCTTCGGGTTCTGGAAGAGGAAGCTTTGGATGCTCTGAGCGATCAAATACGGGTCGGAGGTGACGCAGTCCTCGTTGTCACACGGGTAGTTGACGTTGCTGACTTGGAACGGGACGTGGCGGACGGGCTGCGACAGCGAGTAGGCGACGAGGTCGAGCAGCTGATAGACGTCGTGGCTGCCGCGAATGTCGGTCCTGATCGCCTTGCCGAAGGCCTGCGCGATCTGGTTGTACTTCGTCAGCAACCCGACCACGCCGAGCTGTTCCTTCGCTTGACGGATGAAGTCGGCCTGGCGCGCGACGCGCACGAAGTCTGAATCGGTGTGGCGGTAGCGGACATAGGCGAGCGCCTTGGAGCCGCATAGCCGCTGGTATCCGGGCTGGATATTGATCGCCAGGTAGGCGTCGTTGCCTGGATTGAGGTAGCGCTGGTCGACGTCGATGTAGACGCAGCCGATCGCCTCGATCACACCGATGAACGAGGAGAAGTTGAAGTCGATCACGTGGTTGACGGTGACTCCGGGCATGTACTGCTTGATCATGCTCAGCACTTCATCGACACCGCCGACCGCGTAGGCCTCGTTGAACTTGACATCCGGGTAATAGTTGCCGTCGTTGCTGAAGCTGACCATCAGATCGCGCGGGATCGAGAGGATCGACGTCTGACCCTGCTGCGGGTCCATCCGTACGAGCATGAACGTGTCCGCGTGCAACAGCGGGACGCCAGTGCCCTGATCGATCGTGCCGGTCGCTTCGGTGGCGTCGTTACCGGTGTGGTCGTCGCCGATGATCAGGATCGTCTGCGGCGCACCGTCGCTGGCTGGTTTCAGCTCCGTCGAGGCGATCGCCTTGCCGCCAGCCGCGAGATCCGCCGAGATCGTGTCGATCGTGCCCAACGCGACCGTCGCCGCAGCAATCGTCGCGAACAGTGCGATCGCGACGCCGCCCGCGAGAAAGCGCGTGATAAAGCCGCGCCGCGAGCGCGGCTCAAGCATCGATCCAGCTGCCCGATGCCGTAGACCATGACGGCGGCGTGTGCGCGCACCCAGCTTGCATGCGTATCGCGCATGATGATGGATGCAGGCGACAAGCCCCCGGACCATGCGGAATTGCGGGTCTCAGTGTCTGGCCGCACCGAGTGCCGTGGCGCCGGCTAGCGCCAGGAGGATTCGGGCGGTTTGGATCCGGTTGGCTCGCTGACGCTGGATCATCATCCGAGCGCGACCGTCGTAACTGGATAGAGCGAGGAGACGGCGGAGACGATGCTCAGGGCCCCGTTCTTTGAGGCCGCTGCGTAAGCAAGGTCGCCGCCGACGCCGGCCACGGCGGCGAACGCGAGTCCCCGCAGTTGGCCGCGGGCGGGTAACTGCTGACGCAGCGCTTTCCGGCTGAGCGCGAGCGCGATGACGCCAGCCGAGATTGCGGTGCTTGCGTCCTACTCGCTGTCGCCTTCGACTTGATCTTTGCGAAGGGCCGTGGTCGCGGCATCCTTCAGGTCGGGCTCACCTACGGGCGGCGCTTCGGGCCCGCCGTCGGAGGTGGCATCGGCGTCGTCGCCCCCGCTCGGGTCGACGCCGTCTTCGGTCGCCGGCTCGTCAGACCCGGTGGTAACGCCAAGAACCTCGCTACCGAGCTCCGGGTCCTCCCCCAGCAACTCGCGGGGCGCGTCGGAGCCTCCGAGCTCGGCGGGAATGAGTCCCTCGCTGGCGGTGGCCGCCCAGGAGCCCTTCTCGCGCATCTCAGCCTCGCCCGGCGTGCTTCCGCCGCGCTGCTCGCTCGGCTTCACTGCTTCGTCATCAAGCTCGCTGCTGTCCATGGAATTCTCCTAGTGGGTCAGGTCACGCATTGCTACTTCTTGGCGCTGAGGGCGTCGACGGCCTTTTCCGCGGCGTCCTTGATCGAGCCCTTGGCCTGATCGGCGCGCCCCTCGTCCTTCAGGCGTTTGTTAGCGGTCAGCGCGCCGGCTGCTTCTTTGGCGCGGCCCTTTGCTTTGTCGATGTTCTTGTCGGTCATCGGTCCTCCGCATGGCGTATGGATGAGTGTCCGGATCGGGTGACGGGTCGCTGACCACCGCGATGGCCCAGTTGACGGCGAGCCAAACGCCGAATTCGAGGTCGAAATCAGAAAGGACTGTGGCGCGAGCACGGCGACCTCCGAGGGGTAAAGAGATGCTCGAAAGTCAGGTCGTGCTGCCAGCCCGCTGCGGGCCGACCTCACAATGGTGCCCTTCGTTAGTCAGCGTACTACGCGGACGAGCGCGGGCGGTAATCGCGGCCAGTACGTCGGCCGCTTCCACCGGCGACGCGCTACACGTATGCTCCAGCGATGGACGACAGCGCCGTTCAGGGACATATCGAGGCACTCGTCGCCGAGGAGCACAAGCTTCTCGACCACGGCGCCGGATCCGGGCTGAGCGAGGAGCAGCATCAGCGGCTCGAGAAGATCAGGGTCGAGCTCGACCGCTACTGGGACCTGCTGCGCCAGCGTCGCGCGCGCGAGGAGTTCGGCCTCGATCCCGACTTCGTCGGCCCGCGCAGCGACGACACCGTCGCGCACTTCGAGCAGTAGCGCGCAGGGCCACCGCGCGCCGCTGCCGCCTCAGCCCGGCGAGGACGTTGGCAGGGCGAGCGCCCGCAGCGGCACCTCGCCCCACAACCGCTCGAGGTCGTAGTAGGTGCGGACTTCGGGCACGAACACGTGCACGATCACGTCGAGGTAGTCCATCAGCACCCAGTGCGCCTGCGGCAGGCCCTCGACGCGCCGCGCGGCGACACCGTGCTCCTGCTTCATCCCGAAGCGGATTCCGTCACAGATCGACTTGACCTGGCGATCGCTGGTGCCCGAGCAGATCACGAAATAGTCGGTGTAGTCGATCACCCCGCGCAGGTCCAGCTCGACGATCTCGAGCGCCTTCTTTTCCGCCGCCTGGTGGGCGATCGCCTCGGCTAGCTGGTCGGGCCTCACGCGTAGAGCCCCTGCTGCGCGATGTAGTCGCCGACGACATCGGGCACGAGGAAGGCGATCGGCTGGCCGCCGCGGACGCGCTGGCGCAGTGCCGCGGAAGAGACGTCGATCCGCGGAACGTCGATATAGCTGACGCGGTCGGCGCCGGCCAGCACCGCGAGCTGCTCGCGGACCTCCTCGCGCCGCGCGCCCACGCGTTCGGCCACTGCGAGCCGTGCCAGCTCAAGAATCGCCGCCGGCTCACGCCAGCTCGGCAGCGACCAGGCCATGTCGCCACCGACGATGAACGTCAGCTCGTCTCCGGGATGGCGTGCATGAATCTCACGCAGCGTATCGACCGTGTACGACGGGCCGTCGCGCTCCGCCTCGAGCTCGGACACTCCCAGCCAGTCGCTGTATGCCGCCGCCGCCAGTCGACACATCGCCAAACGGTGCTCGATCCCGGGATCGTCGGGCATCTCCTTGTGCGGCGGGACCCCCGCCGGCATCAACAACACGCGCTCGAGCTCGAGCTGCGAGCGTGCCTCGCTCGCCAGCAGCAGGTGTGCGACATGCGGCGGGTTGAAGGTCCCGCCGAGGATGCCGATCGGCCCACCCGCCCCCCGGTAGCGCGACGACGCCTCAGGGTCCGCCACCGGCTCAGCTGCGGACGTGACCGTCGCCCTCGATCAGGTACTTGGACGCGCACAGCTCGCGCAGCCCGATCGGCCCGCGCGCGTGCAGCTTCTGTGTCGAGTTGCCGATCTCCGCGCCCATCCCGAACTCGCCGCCGTCGGTGAAGCGCGTTGAGGCGTTGACGTAGACGCAGGCCGCGTCAACCGCCAGCTGGAAGCGTCGCGCGGCGCTGTGGTCGCGCGTCACGATCGCCTCGGAGTGACCGGTTCCGTGTTCGGCGATGTGCTCGATCGCCGCTTCGAGCGAGTCGACCACGGCGACCGCGAGCGTCAGCCCGAGGTATTCGGTATCCCAGTCAGCGGCGCTGGCCGCGATCATCTCGGTCGGCCGGGAAAACTCGCGCGCGCGGTCATCGCCGCGCAGCTCGACCCCCGCGTCAGCGAGCGCCGCCGCCACCGCGGGCAGGAAAGCGGCCGCTATGTCGCGATGGACGAGCAGCGTCTCGGCGGCGTTGCAGACCCCGGGCCGCTGCACCTTGGCGTTGAGCACGATCCGCTGCGCCTGCTCGAGATCGGCGGCGGCATCGACGTAGACGTGGCAGTTGCCCGAGGCGGCATAGATCACCGGCACCGTCGCATGCTCGAGGAGCGCCGCCTTGAGACCCTCGCCGCCGCGCGGGATGATCAGGTCGATTTGGGCGGTCTGTGTGGCCAGCTCGCGCAGCTCTTCACGACCACCGCCCGCGAGCAGCCCTATTGCGCCCTCCGGCACGCCGGCGCCAGTGGCCGCCTCGGCGGCGATCGAGGCAAGAATGGCGTTGGAGTGGGTGGCACTCGAGGAGCCGCGCAGCACGACCGCGTTGCCGGACTTCAGACACAGCGCCGTAGCGTCGATCGTCACGTTCGGACGCGCCTCGTAGACGACGGCGATCACCCCGAGCGGCACGAGCACCTTGCGGATCTCGAGGCCGTTGGGCCGCCGGAAGCCCTCGAGCAGCTCGCCAACCGGGTCCGGCAGCGCCGCGATCTGACGCACGCCCGCGGCCATCGCCGCCACCCGCGTCGGCGTCAGCGCAAGGCGGTCGAGCAGCGCCTCGCTGAGGTCTGACTCGCGGCCCGCCTCGAGGTCGAGGGCGTTTGCCTCGAGGATCTCCGTGGTGCGCTCCTCCAGTGACCGCGCGATCGCTTCCAGTGCGGCGTTCTTGGTTGTGCTGTCGAGCGTCGCCAGCTGCCGCGCAGCGCGCTTCGCGGCGGTGCAAACCTCGCTGACTGAGTCGGTGGCGATCGCCATCGGACAAAGGTTACGGATCTTCGCCGGGGGTTTCCGATTGTCCGCGGGTCCCAGCCCAGAGGTAGAGTGCTGTCGGATGCCTGCTCTGCGCGACAGCATCGATCTCGGCGACGGGCGTCGCGCTGCCTACGAGGTGATCGGCGACGGTGAGCCGCTGCTCTACTTCCAGGGCGGCCCCGGGTTCAGCGCCGCCTTGCTGCGCGACGAGGCCGAGCTGCTCTCCGATCGCTTCGCGGTTTACCTGATCGACCCTCCGGGCTCGGGCGGCTCGACGCCGCCGAGCGATCCGGCGCTCTACGACCCCACCGGCCACGCTCACTTCTACGCGGAGGTCAGCCAGGCGCTGGGCGTCGGGGCGGCGACGATCATGGGCACCTCGTTCGGCGGGATCGTCGCGCTGACCTACACGTCGCTCTTCCGGGACGCCACGACGCGCTGCATATCGGTGGCGTCGCGTGCGGTCGGAGAAGAGGTTCAGGGCGACGAAGCCGACGCCGAGATGGAGGCGTTCCTCGAGCGGCACTCAGACCAGACGTGGTACCCGGCGGCTCGCAGGACCTTGGACGAGTGGACCGAGCGCGTGTTGGCAGCCGATGACGCCAGCGAGGTCGACGAGATGATGGCCGAAGTGTTGCCGCTCTACACGGCGCACCCTGATCGTCCCGGTGTGCAAGCACTGATCGAGCAGTGGCGGCAGGACGGGCGCAGCGATCTCGCCGCGATCAAGGTGTGGGAATCCGGGCTCTGGCAGCGGATCGACGTGCGGACGCTGCTGGCGGAGATCAGGCGGCCGACGCTCGTCCTGGTCGGCGAGCTCGACGCGTTCTGCGGACCGGCGCAGGGTCGCCTGATCGCCGAGGCCGTTCCCGACGCCCAACTGGTGATCATCCCCGACTCCGGCCACTTCATCGGAGCCGAGGCGCCAGAGCAGTTTCGCGCCGAGATCCTCCGCTTCTGCGCCTGACCGGGCTCGCCCTGGGCCGACGGCCGGGCCGGTCTAGGATGAAGGCAATGGATGCTCGGCGAACCGCGCTGCTGATCATGGACATACAGCCCGGGATCGTCGAGCGGTTCGGCGACGCCGATTTGATCGAGCGACTCGCCGGCGCCGCGGCAGCAGCCCGCGCCGCCGGGGTGCGCGTGATCTTCATCAAGGTCGGTTTTCGCGACGGCTACCCCGAGCTCAAACCTGACAGCCCGCTGCGCTCGCGGGTCGCCGAGCTCGGCGGGCTGATCGAGGGCGTCTCGAGTGACGTGCACCCGGCGGTCGCACCGCAGCCGGGCGATATCGTCATCACGAAGCGGCGCGTGAGCGCGTTCGGCGGCACCGATCTCGAGGTGGTACTTCGCGCCAACGGCATCGACGCGCTCGTGCTGAGCGGACTGGCGACCAGCGGCGTCGTCTTGTCGACGCTGCGCCAGGCGGCCGATCTCGACTTCTCGCTGACCGTGCTGTCTGACGGTTGCGGCGATGCCGACGACGAGGTCCACCGGGTGTTGTGCGAGAAGGTCTTCCCCCGCCAGGCGCAGGTACAGACCGTCGCCGCGTGGGTTGACACCCTGGCCTAGCCGCTGCCCCGCAAGAGTCCTGAACAACCCAGAGAGGAAGTCTGATGTCAGCAATCCCACTCCCCGGCGGCACATTCACGCTCGCCGCGGATCTCACGGTCACGCGTATGGGCTACGGCACGATGCAGCTGGCCGGCCCGCGCGTGTTCGGCCCGCCCGCCGACCGCGACGACGCGATCGCCGTGTTGCGCGAGGCGGTCGAGCTGGGCATCACGCACATCGACACCAGCGACTACTACGGCCCACACATCACGAACCAGATCATCAAGGAAGCGCTGTACCCCTACCCCGACACATTGCACCTCGTCACCAAGGTTGGGGCCTATCGCGACTTCAAGGGCGGCTGGCCACACGCGCGTTCGCCCGAGCAGCTGCGCCAGGCGGTCCACGACAACCTCATTCACCTCGGCCTCGAAGCACTCGACCTCGTCAACCTGCGCGTCGGTGGCTTCGACAGCGCCGAACCAGGCTCGGTGGCCGAACCGTTCACCGCGCTCGCGCAGATGCGCCAGGAAGGGCTGATCAAGCATCTCGGCATCAGCACTGCCTCCGCGGAGCAGATCGCCGAGGCCCAGTCGATCGCGCCGATCGTCTGCGTGCAGAACTTCTACAACCTCGCCCACCGGGTCGACGACGAGCTGATCGAGTCCCTTGCCGCACAGGACATCGCCTACGTGCCCTACTTCCCGCTCGGTGGCTTCACGCCACTGCAGTCAGACACACTCGAATCGGTCGCCAGGCGTCTGGACAGCACGCCAATGGCAGTCGCGCTCGCCTGGTTGCTGCAGCGCTCCCCGAACATCCTCTTGATCCCCGGCACCTCATCCGTCGCCCACCTGCGCGAGAACGTCAAGGGCGCCGGGCTCGCCCTTTCCGCGGACGAGCTGAGCGAGCTGAACAGCATTGCCGGATGAGCTCGAAGCGCTGCAAGCGGACGACCCTCCCCCGAGATTGTTCAGAATCTAGATCGCTATTATGCGCATTCCCGGGAATCCCAACCGAAGGATCGACATGAGCGCGACAGATGAGCTTCTGCAGAACGCCAAGGCCTACCGCGAGCGCTTCACCAAGGGCGACCTACCGCTACCCCCGGCCCGTAAGGTAGCCGTACTCGCGTGCATGGACGCCCGCCTCAACCCATACGGCCTGCTCGGCCTCGAGGAGGGTGACGCGCATGTCATCCGCAACGCGGGCGGCGTCGTAACCGACGATGAAATCCGCTCGCTCGCGATCTCCCAGCGACTGCTCGGAACCGAGGAGGTCATCCTCATCCACCACACCGACTGCGGCATGCTGACGTTCACCGACGACGAGTTCAAGCGCTCGCTTCAAGAGGATGTCGGGATCAAGCCCGCTTGGGCGGTCGAAACGTTCCCCGACCTCGACGAGGACGTTCGCCAGTCGATCGCACGGATCAAGGCCAGTCCCTTCATCCCGCGCAAGGACGCGGTGCGTGGATTCGTGTACGACGTCCACACCGGCGACCTCCGCGAGGTTGAAGTCAAGGACTGACCCGGCCCGTCCGCTCGCCCGCAGGAGGGCAGGCCGCTAACGACGGATCAGCTGGCGCCGGCGCCGGCCGTGGCCTCGCCGTGCGTTGGTAGCAGCCGGTGCAGCGTTTCGATCAACTGCTCGCGGTGGATCGGCTTGCTGAGGTAGGCGTCCATGCCGGCGGCGAGGCAGCGCTCGGCGGTTCCCTTCATCGCGTCCGCCGTCATCGCGACGACGGGTGTACGCGGGCCTCCCGTTTCGCGGCGGCGCAGCTCGGTGGTCGCCTCGTAGCCGTCCATCCCGGGCATCTGGCAGTCCATCAGGACCGCGTCATAGTGCTGCTTGGCGAGCGCGTCGAGGGCCTCCTGCCCGTTGGCGACGACCTCGGTGCGACAGCCACAGCGCTCGAGCGTGCGCATGGCGACGATCTGGTTGACGCGGCCGTCCTCGGCGACGAGCACCAGCGGCGCGCTGGACCATGTCTTGGTCGCGCTCCCGCCCGCCGGCTCCGGCTGCGAGCCGTCGCCTTCACCCGTGGCCGGAAGCGCCAGCGGCAGCTCGATCCAGAACGTGCTGCCGCTGCCAACCGCGCTTTCGGCGCCGATCGTGCCGCCCATCAGCTCGGTCAGCTCGCGCGCGATCGCCAGCCCGAGGCCGGTGCCGCCATAGTTGCGGGTCGTCGAGACGTCGGCCTGCGTGAACGGCATGAACATCTCGTCGAGGATCGCCGGCTCGATCCCGATGCCGCTGTCGCTGATCTCGATGCGGACGCCGCGCTCGGGTCCGTCGAGCGTCCTTGCCGCGACCGTGATCTTGCCCCCGCTGGTGAACTTGACGGCGTTTGAGACGAGATTGAGCAGGATCTGGCGCAGGCGCCGGCCGTCACCCCGAGCCCGCTGGGGCAGCTCCGCCGCCACCTCAATGCTGAAATCGAGTCCCTTCGCGTGCGCCTGGCGCTCGGCGGCGCTGCAGGCGCTCTCGATCGCTTCGCGGGGCGCGAACTCGACCATTTCCAGCTCGAGCTGGCCGGCCTCGATCTTTGAGATGTCGAGGATGTCGTTGATCAGATCGATCATCAGCTCGCCCGATCTCGCGACCTGCGCCGCGAGCTGCCGCTGTTCCTCGTCGAGTTTGGTGTCGAGCAGCAGCTCGGTCATTCCGAGGACACCGTTCATCGGCGTACGGATCTCGTGGCTGACGTTGGCCAGGAAGGCCGACTTCATGTTCGATGCCTCGACCGCCTCGTCGCGGGCCCGTGCGAGGTCCGCGGCGGCACGGGTTCGCTCGGTGACGTCCTGGACGGAGGCGATGACGCAGGCTCGGCCGTTGAGCATCGCCTCGTTGCTCGTGACCTCGACGTCCACGATCTTGCCGTCCTTATATCTGTGGCGGCGCGATTGGGCCGGGCGGAAGCCACTCTGCGCCGCTCCCGGAGGGGTCTCCAGCGAGGCAAAGAACCTGTCCAGCGACTCCGGCGCGACGAGGTCGCTGATCTTCATCGTGGCTAGCTCTTCGCGCGTGTAGCCGTAGATCGCGACGCCGGCGTTGTTGACACCGACGATCGCCAGCGTGCACCGCTCATAAACGTAGATCGGCTGCGGGTTGCGCTCGAACATGACGCTGCTCAACGCGTCGTTGGCGCGTAGCTCCTGCTGGCTGTCCCTGAGCGCCTGCTCGGCGTGCACCTGTGCCGTGATGTTGCGCGAGGTCCCCCAGGTGCCGACGATCTCTCCCCGCTTGTCGCGCAGCGGCATCTTCGTTGACTGCGCCCAAGCATCGGGGCGCTCGTGGAAGGTCTCCCGCTCGGCCTTGACGAGCATCGGCTCGCCGGTCGCGAGCACGCGCTGCTCGTCGGCGAGCGCAGCGAGGGCGTGCTCCTCGCTGAAGAAGTCGAAGTCCGTCTTGCCGATCACCTCGGCCAGTGTGCAGCCGTGCCCGTAGCGCGCGATCCAGCCTTCGCTGACCAGGATGAAGCGGCTGTGGCGGTCCTTGAAGAAGATCGACTCCTCCGGGCTGCCGAGCAGGTTTTGCACGCACAGACGCTCGATCTCCGATTCGGGGAGAACGCTCAAAGCCGGATCGAGTCGTAAGTCGACCAAAAGGCCTCCGCGCATACGCGTCACACGTGTGTGGATGTAATCGGCGTCAACGAGCATGAGCGTGAACCAGCCGGGTGTGGCTCGGCGCATTGTTCACCTCGCGCGCGCGATCCGGGGCGCGAGCGTGAGCTCAACGCCACGACGTCAGCGGGCGGCGGTTGCTCCACCGCGTCGAGCTGTTCGCAGGGAATCTGCAGGCGGAAATCGCGCCCTCGTCGGTCTCGAGCAGCGCCTCGGTGCCGCCCGGCTTGCAGTCGCCGGCGGCTAGATTTTCGGCTGCTCCTCCTGAGGATCGCGCCGAGCGAGCTCGAGCACGAAGTAGTCGCGGTGGACGGCCTCCTCGGAGGCCCGCGGCAGCAGCTCGCGGACGGCCGCCGACTTCATCCCCCTGACGCGGTTGAGGTCGATCGACGAGTAGTTCGAGATCCCCTTGCCGAGCAGATCCTCGCCACCGAGGACGTCGACCGCGTCGCCGGCGTCGAACTTTCCGCGGACCTCGACGATCCCGACCGGCAGCAGGCTTGTGCCCTCAGCGCGCAGGGCGCGAGCCGCGCCGGCGTCGACAACCACGCTGCCGTGGCTCGGCTTGGCGTACTTCAACCACAGCTTGAAGCTCGAGTAGCCCGTCTGACGCGCGGCGAACAGGGTGCCCTCCGGCTCGCCGCCGAGCACGCGCGCGAGCACCCCCTCGCGGGCGCCACTACAGATCGTCGTCTCGATCCCGGCGGCCGTCGCCATGTCGGCGGCGATCACCTTTGAGCGCATCCCGCCCGAGCCGTGGGCCGAGGTGCTCTGGGTGATCTCGAACTGCTCGAGCGCCGCGAAGTCCTCGACCCGCTCGATCAGCCGAGCGTCGGGGCTGTGCTGCGGGTCGGCGCTGTAGAGCCCGTCCGTGTTGGTGAGCAGGATCAGGCGGTCGGCGCCAACGAGGATCGCGACCTGTGCGGCGAGGAAGTCGTTGTCGCCAAAGGAGATCTCGTCGGTCGCCGTCGTGTCGTTCTCGTTGATCACCGGTACGACCCCCCACTCCAGCAGCTTGCGCAGCGTCTGGCGGGCGTTGAGGTAGTGCGAACGCGCGCTCACATCAAAAAACGTCAGCAGCACCTGCGCGGCGATCACGCCGTGCGCGGCGAGCAGCCCGTCGTAGACCGGGTAGAGCCGCCCCTGGCCGACGGCGCTCGTCGCCTGCAGCTCATCGACTGTGGCCGGACGCGCCCGGCCACCGAGTGCTCGCACGCCGGTTGCGATCGCACCGCTGGTGACGATCACGAGATCTTCGCCCGCCGCACGCCGCTCGGCGACCGCGGCGCAGACCCATTCGAGCAGCTCGGTGTGCAGCGCCCCGTCATCGCCGGCCACGATCGCCGAGCCCAACTTGATCACGCTGCGCGCCATCCCGGGCAGCTTAGGGGGTAAATAGCCACACCGCGCCCGCTCCAGCTGGGTCGCCTGCGCGCAGCCGCGAAGCGGCGAGCACAGCCGACCCCTCTCAGCATCCGCTCGGGCACAGCCCAGCTCAATCTGGGCTGGTCGATCGACACTGGTCTCCTGGGAACCCCCCGAAAGCAGGAGAAACCCATGACACTGATATCGACAAGGAGAGCACGAACGGTGGCGGTGCTCGGCAGCATTGCCGCCCTGGGCGGCGGCGCCACGGCGGTCGCGGCAACAACCGGCGGCAGCTCGAAGGCAAAGCCCGTTTATGCCAACCGCCAGGCCGGCCAGGCCGATTGGAGCGCCGGCGCGGGCAGCGGGTTGACGGCCGGTGAGCGCACGACGCTCGAGGCGGTCCAGAGCGCGATCAAAGCCGACACCAACTCGATCGCCTCACCGATCCTCTCCAGCGCGGTGAGCGCTGGCACGATCACGGCCGCGCAGGAGGACGATCTGCTCACGCTGCTGGCCAAGGCGCCGAGCGGCCCAGGCGGCTTCGGCGGACCTCCCGGCCATGGCGGCATGGGCGCCGCTCCGACCGGCAGCACGTGATCGACTGACTGAAGCTGCAAGCGGCTGGGCGCAACGCGCTCAGCCGCTCTCGTCGTTCAGGGATCCAGCTCGAAGACGACGCCGGCGATCTCGACGTCATCGCCGGGCTGGAAGCCCTGCTCCTCGAGCGCGCGGATCACGCCAATCTGGCGCAGCCGCGCCTCGACGTGAGCGAGCGCCTCGTCGTTGTCGAGATCGTGGCGCGCCACGAGCCGGTCGATGCCGTCGCCGAGCACGCGAAACGGGCCGTCGCCGTCGCGCTCGACGCGAAAGCCACGCCCCCGAGCTGGGCGGAAGATGAGGTGCTCGGCGAGCTCTGGCTCAACTGCCACGAGCTCGCCTGGCGGCGCGAGCGGCACGCTGCGCAGCAGCTCCGCGGCAAGCTCGTCAAGGCCGCTACCGGTGGCGCTCGAGGTCACCAGCACCGGCACCTCCGCGCCGAGGCGCTCACGCCAGGCCGCCGCCTGCGCCTCGGCCGCGCCGGGCGCGACCAGGTCCGCCTTGGACAGCGCGAGGATTCGCGGTCGCGCAGCCAGCTGCGGATCGTGGAGCTCGAGCTCGCGCTCGATCGTCGCGTAACTGACGAGTGGGTCCGAGCCGTCGAGCGGCGCGAGGTCCAGCACGTGGACCAGCAGCTGTGTGCGCTCGACGTGGGCGAGGAAATCGTGGCCGAGACCCGCTCCTTCGCTCGCTCCTTCGATCAGGCCCGGGATGTCGGCGATGATCAGCTGCCGCTCGGCTCCCTCGAGCGTGCCGAGAACCGGCTCGAGCGTCGTGAACGGGTAGTCGGCGACCTTCGGCGTGGCGCGCGTGAGCCGCGCGAGCAGCGATGATTTGCCGGCGTTCGGCAGCCCGATCAGGCCGACGTCGGCGAGCAGCTTGAGCCGCAGCTCGACCCAGCCCTCCTCGCCGGGCAGCCCCCGCTCACCGAACCGCGGCGCCTGGCGCGTCGCGCTCGCGAAGTGCTTGTTGCCGCGGCCCCCGGCGCCGCCGCGGGCGACCAGCACGCGCTGTCCCGGACGGATCAGGTCGTGCAGGTCGCCATGCTCGGTGCGCAGCTGTGTCCCCGGAGGCACACGAACGATCAGCTCGACGCCGTTGGCGCCGTGACGCAGCGAGCCGCCGCCATGGCCGCCGCGCCGCGCACGGTAGTTCTGGCGGCGGCGGAACGACTGCAGGTCACGCAGCGCCGGGTCACACTCAACGACGACACCGCCGCCGTGGCCGCCATCGCCGCCGTCGGGACCACCGCGCGGCACATGTGCCTCGCGGCGAAAGCTGAGACAGCCGTCGCCCCCAGCCCCCGCCGCGACGAAAATGCGAGCCTTGTCGTAGAGCACGTGGTAATTGTCGACTAGTGGGAGCGCGCGAGCGAGGACGGGCGCTCACGTCGGGAAGAGCGACGCCACCGCCGACGGTGGCCGCCCAGCGAATCAGCTCGCGCTACTCGGCGGGGTCGATCGAGACGACGCGGCCGCGACGGCCCGTGGAGAAGACGACCTTGCCGGCGGCGCGGGCGTAGAGCGTGTCGTCCTTGCCCATGCCGACGCCCTCGCCGGCCTTGAAGCGGCTGCCGCGCTGGCGGACGATGATCTCGCCGCCGCTGACGGTCTGACCGGCGAAGGTCTTGACGCCGAGGCGCTGGGCGTTTGAATCGCGGCCGTTGCGAGAGGAGCCGAGGCCCTTCTTATGCGCCATCTGTGTCCTCCTTGGCGGCGGGCTTGGCGCGCGTGGCACGGATGCCGATTTTCGTGACCTCGATGCGGGTCAGATCCTGGCGGTGGCCGGTGCGACGCTTGTAGCCGCGCTTGGGCTTAAACTTGAAGACGCGGAGCTTCGGTCCACGCTCGTGGCTGAGAACCTTGGCCGCGACCTCGACGCCGGCGAGCGCCTTGGCGTCGAAGACGGCGTCGTCGGAGCGGTAGAGCAGCGGCTCGAGGGCGACCGTCGCGCCCTCGGGTTCGGGCAGCCGTTCGACGAGCAGGGTTTGCCCCTGCTCGACGCGGTACTGCTTGCCACCTGTCTTGACGATCGCGTACATAGTCGTGTCGGCGCGGACGCTCAGGCCTCCTCGCCGGCTGGCTCCTTTTCAGCCGAACGGCGCCGTCCGCCTCTGCGGCCGCGGCGCCGAGGCACGGATTGTATGTCATCGACGGCCTCATCGACGGGCGTGGGAGGAGCCGACGGTAGCGCCGGCCCGCCGATCGGCTGGGCTGAAGCCGCTGTGCGCCCGACCTCTTCGATTCGCACCATCAGCTTCTGGCCGACTTGGCCTGAGGCACCCTGCACCGAGATGATGTAGCCGTCGATCTTGGCGACGCCGTCGTCGGCGTCGTACATGTGCGGCTCGACGATCTCGACCAGCACCTCGTCGCCGACGCGGAAGGGCACGGAGCGCTCCTGAACCTCGGCCCGGGTGCCCTCGAACGTCACCGCGAAGTGCTCGAGCGCCAGGCCCTCGGAGCCCTCGAAGTGGAAGTACTTGCCGGTCTGGTGCTCGAGTGCGTGCAGCACCCGTGAACCCTGGCCGGTGAACTGGGCGCTGACGCGCGGGTTCATCTGGACGAGGAACGCCTCGACATCGGGAGAGCTCGCCGCAACCTCGCGCAGCCGTCGCTCGAACTCGATCGAGATCGTCTCCTCGGAGCGGATCACGCCGTCGCCATGGCAGGTCGGGCAGGGGCGGGTCATGATCTCGCGGATTCCCTCGGTTACGTTCTGGCGCGTCATCTCGACCAGGCCGAGCTTTGAGATCTCCGCCGTGAAGGTCTTTGTGCGGTCCTCGTCGAGCGCGTTGCGCAGCGTCTTCATCACGGCGTCGCGGTTGCGGGCGCGCGCCATGTCGATGAAGTCGATGACGATGATGCCGCCGATGTCGCGCAGGCGCAGCTGGTTGACGACCTCGTCGGCGGCCTCGAGATTGGTCTTGGTGATCGTGTCCTCCAGGCGCGCACCCTTGCCGCGGCCGATGAAGGAGCCGGTGTTGACGTCGATCACCGTCAGCGCCTCGGCGTAGTCGATCATCAGGTAGCCGCCGCTCGGCAGATCGACGCGGCGGCCGATCATCGACTCGATCACCGGTGTCACGCGATAGGCGTCGAGCAGCGGCACGTTGCCTTTGTAGAGCTCGACGCGATCGACGAGCTCGGGCGCCGTGCGGCTGAAGAACGAGACCAGACGGTGGTGTTGCTCGGCGTCGTCGACGACGGCGCGCTCGAAGTGCGCGGAGAAGATGTCGCGCACGACGCGCACCGAGAGATCGGCCTCCTGGAAGACGAGTGTTGGTGCCTTGGACTCGGCGACGCGCTTCTCGAGGACCTCGTGCAGCTTGAAGAGGTAGAGCAGCTCGCGCTCGAAGTCGGCACGTACGGCGCCGTGGGCGGCGGTGCGGACGATCGCGCCGCCACCGCGCAGGTCGAGCCCCGCGGTCTCGCGGCGCAAGCGCTCGCGCTCCTTGTCCTCGAGCCGCCGCGACACGCCGACGCCCTCGCCGGAGGGCGTGTAGACCATGTAGCGGCCGGCGATCGTGAGGTCCATCGAGAGGCGCGCGCCCTTGGTCTTAAGCGGGTCCTTGACGACCTGCACGACGACCTCCTGCCCCGGCTTCAAGAGCGCCGAGATGTCCTGCGCGTCTTTGCCGACGCCGCGCCCGCGGCGCGGTGCCTCGACGCCCGGCAGCACGATCTCGTCGACGTGCAGGAAGCCGTTCTTGTCGAGGCCGATGTCGATGAACGCGGCCTCCAAGCCGACGAGGACGTTGTCAACCACGCCCTTGTAGATGTTGCCGACGATCGAACGCGCCCCCCGACGCTCGAGGTAGAGCTCAGCGACGCGATACCCGCGTCCTGGATCGGCACTCACTGGGCTGCGCCGCTTCGAAGCGCCGGGGGTACCCGTTGCCTCCAGCAGCGCAACGCGCGTCTCGCCGCGATCGACGCTGACCAAGACTTGTTTTTTCACGGCAGGTGTCCATTTCTATTAGAAGCGCAGCACACGGCCCTTAGCGGCCGCCGCGGTGCGGGCCTGCCCGTAGATCGACTGCAGCAGGCCGAGTGTGAGGAAAGTTGCGAGCACCGAGGAGCCGCCGTAGCTCATCAGGGGAAGCGTCACGCCGGTGATCGGCATGATGCCCAACGTCATTCCGACGTTGACGAACACCTGGAACATCAGCATGGCAACAGCTCCTGCGGCGATCAGTGCACCAAAGAGGTTTTTTGCGATAGCCACGATGCGTAGCGCTCGCCAAATCATCAGCGCGTAGAGCGATAAGACCACCGCGGCACCCACAAAGCCTAGACGCTCGCCGACCACGGTGAAAATAAAGTCTGTCGGCGACTCGCCGACGAGCCCGAGCGAGGTCTGCGTGGCGTTCGCGCCGCGACCGGTCTTCTGACCGGCACCGATCGCGATAACCGACTGCACCTGCTGGAAAGCATCAGAGCGCGGGTTCTGCGATGGATGCAGAAACCCCGTGAGTCGCTGCTCCTGGTAGTGGTGGAGCACGTGCACGCCGATCGCCGGCCCAACCGTCAGCGCGAGCGTCAGCGCGGTAACGCCGATCGCCGCGACCGTGGCGAGCTGGCGCCAGTTGACGCTTGCGATGTAGAGGATCGCGAAGGCGATCGCCAGATAGACGAGGCCCGAACCGAGGTCCGGCTCCTGGATCACGAGCAGCGCCGGTAGCAGCGCCAGCGCCATCACCCGCGCCGTGAGCACTGTGGCGGAGATCCGACGCGAGCTGTCGACGACCACCGCGGCAAGAAACACCATCAGCGCCACCTTGCCGAACTCCGAGGCCTGGAAGGAGACGACCGAGAAATTGATCGCGCGCTCGGCGCCGTTGGCCGCGGCGCCGAGCGCCAGCACGAGCAGGATCGCCAGGATCAGCAGGGCGTAGATGCCCCACTTGAACTCGCGCAGGCGGGAGTAGTCAAAGCGCGACATCACCGCCATCACGAGCAGGCCGAGGCCGAGGTAGACCGCCTGGCGCGAGACGTAGCCGGGCGCCGCGCCGTGGATCGCGACGAGCGAGCAGATGCCCAGGCCGACCGTGGCGAGCGCGAGCCAGGGATCGAATCCGATCGCCATGCGTGCGGCCAGCGCGTGGCCCGAGTCGGCCGCCGTACTCCGTGGTTTGAGCGCGCTGGTGCTCATCAGCGTGAGGTCGAGGTTCCCTCGACGACCTTCTCGGGCAGGCCGAACCAGTTGGCGAGGATCAGTCGCGCTGCGGGCGCCGCCGCCTGGTCACCAAAGCCACCCTTCTCGATTGTTACGGCGACGACGATCGGCCGGGTGCGATCGGGAGCGTAGGCGACATACCACGACTGGTCGTCGTTGGCGTTGTTTGTCACCGTCTGCGCGGTCCCGGTCTTGCCGTAGACGGTGCGCGGGAAGCTGCCGAACACGTCGTCGGAGGTTCCGCCGGGACTCTGCGCCGCGAGGTGCAAGCCGTTCAGGATCGTCTGCAGGTAGGCGTCGTCACCCTTGGGCAGCGGGCGTGGCGACGGGCCCGGGAGGGCGGCGAGCAGGTCGCCGTCGGAGTTCTCGACCTGTAGCGCGATGTGGGGCGTGACGAGCTTGCCGCCGTTTGCCAGCGCCGAGTAGGCGACGGCCATCTGCAGCGGCGTGGCCAGCAGATAGCCCTGGCCGGTCGCGAGCTGGATGTTCTGGCCGATCGTCCACGGCTGATAGGGCCCGGCCGGGCAGTAGGGGTTGTGCTGGTGGGGCTTGCAGTAGGCGGCCGCGTAGGCGGCGTCTTGCTGCTTCACCCAACTGGCGTCCGGCACGTCGCCGGTCGCCTCGTCGGGCAAATCGATCCCCGTCGGCGCGCCGAGTCCTAAGCTCTTGGCGACTTTTTGGATCACGTCGCCGCGTGCGTTTGCCTCCGCCCCCACCTGGTAGAAGTAGGTGTCCTCGGAGATCTGCAGGGCCCGGTCGAGGTCGTTGGGGCCGTAGTCGGCACCGTCTGAGTTGCAGAAAGACTGGCCGGAGTAGGTCGCGCAGCCATCGCTCGGCGTCCCTCCGAGGATCGTCTGGGGCGTGATGATCCCCGCCCCGAGCGCCGCCACGGCGGTGATCGGCTTGAAGGTCGAGCCCGTCGGGTAGGCCGAGGAGATGGCGCGATCGATGAAGGAGTCACCCGCCGCCTGTTGGTCATAGGCCGCGGTGGAGACAAACGGCTGCGAGAGCACGTTGGGGTTGAAGGCCGGGAGCGACCCGATCGCGAGCACTTCGCCGTTGTCCGGATCGAGCGCCACGAAGGCCGCGGCGACCCCGGGGTAGTGGTTGTGGTGAGCCAGCTTCATGCCCTCGGCGATCGCGGCCATGCCTTCCTGTTCGAGCGAGAGGTCGAGCGTGGTCTTCAGGTCATCGCCGGCGACCGGTGGCGTCGCGGCGAGCTGCTTGCCGGTCGGCTGGCCGGAGGCGTCGACCTGTACGCGCTGGATCCCGTTCGTTCCGCGCAGATAATGGTCGTACTCGAACTCGAGACCCTGCTGGCCGACGATGTCCCCGGCCGGCACCCCCTTGAAGTTCGGCAGGCCGAGGTCGTCCGTGTTGATCTGGCTGACGTAGCCGAGGATCTGCGCGCCGAGGTTGTCGTAGGGATAGGTGCGCACCGCGATTTGCTCTTCGATCAGGCCCGGGAACTGCGCCTTGTGCTCCTCGAGATAGATCAGCGCCGCGCTCGGAATGTCGGCCCTCAGCACGATTGGCGCGAAGCTGTCGCATGGCGTCAGCGCTTTCGTTATCTGCGTCGCCGGGATCGCGAGCGCGACCCCCAGGGCGCGGTAGAGCGAGGCGCGCCGCGCCAACGAGCTCGGCAACTCGCTGCAGGCGATTGCCGCGACCGCAGCCTGGCGGACGCCGGCGAGGACCTTGCCGTTGCGGTCAAGGATCAGCCCGCGTGGCGCCGGGATCGCGATCGTGCGGACCACGTTCGCGTTGGCGGTTGCAACGTTTTGCGGGCCGGTCAGCACCTGCAGGTACCAGAGGCGCAAGAGGATGATCGCGAAGAGCACGCAGGCGAGCACGCCGAGGATCTCGACCCGGCGGGCAAGTTGCGGCGGCACCGGCGTCCGCTGACCTATCGGGCGCTCGATCATGGGCGCGAGAGCGGGCTGAGCCTTGTGGTGCGGGCTCGCCGGGTTCGGCGTCGCGGGTCCTCCGGCAGCGCGCCGATCAGGCAGCGGCGAACGAGCGCGTAGACCGGCAGTGCGATCAGCGAGTTGAGCACCGTGACTTCACAGATCGCACCCAACAAGCTGAAGCTGACCGGCGTGTTGACGCCGAGCATGAACTCGATCACGCCGTAGCCGACAAGGGCCAGTGCGGTCGCGCCGGCGCCCAGCGCGATCGGGGTCAGCGGCGCCTCAGGCGCGCGAAGCTCGCGCAAGCGCCCAGCGCTGTAGCCGATCAGCGTGAAGAGCAGCGAGGAGATCCCGAGCGTCTGAACGAACGCGAGGTCGAGGAAAAGCCCGATCGCGAAGCCAAACGCCGAGGCCGGAACCGAGCCCGCGAGGAAGCCGACAGAGGCGACAACGAGTGGGGTGAGATCGGCGCTGGCACCGAAGATCGAGATCTGCGGGACGAGCGTCAGCTGCAGGACACAGGAGACGAAACCGAGCGCGGTCAGGCGCAGCGTGAGGTTGAGCGCATCGCCGATTCCGCGCGCTTGGACGCTGGAGGAGTGGGGACTCGGGGCGAGACTCACGACACCGGCACCAAACCGCCGGCGCCCGGCGGAGCGGAGCTGTGCCGGCGCGGCGCCGTGAGCACCTGCACGAGCTCGAGCTGCTTGACGTTGGCGTTCGGCTCCACCGAGATCGCGCCGTTCGCGGCCGCGACGCTCGTCACGTGGCCGATCGGGATGTCCGGGGGGTAATCGGAGTGCCCGTTGGCGGTCGTGCCGGCTGTGACGATCAGATCGCCCGGCGCGACCTGCTGGGAGGAGGGAAAGGCCAGCAGCAGCTGGTTCGAGCTTCCTACCGCCGGCTCAGCGATCCCCCACGTGCCGCTTGCGGCGTCGCGCGCGGCGACTGCCGAGGTGCTGTCGGTGATCAGCGTGACTTCCGAGGCGTTGTGAGCCACTGTCGTTACCTGCCCGACCAAGCCGTCACCGTCGACGACGGTATCGCCGAGGCGCACGTCGGCGCTCGAACCGACGTCGATCATGACATGGGAGTACCAGACGCTCGGCGACTCACTGATCACCTGTGCCGTCACCTGGTCATAGCTCGACACGTCGGCCTCCTGGTCGAGTTTGAAAAGCGCGGCCAGCTGGAGATAGTCGCGACGATAGGCCTGCAAGCTGGCGTTCTGGGCAATCAGTGCGCGGTTCTCCCGGCGGTACTCGTCGCGCTGGCTCGACGCGTGGACGACGTCGTCGATCGAGTTGATCAGGTCGTGAACCGGCGTCAGCAGCGTGGTCACGCCTTCCTGAATCGGCGAGAAGACATCGAGAAAACCGGACTGAATCGAGCCCAATATGCCAGCGGAGGACTCGCCGAAGAAGGCACTCAGCAGGACTAGGGAAAGGGCGACGAGTAGTCCGAGGACTGCACGGCGCCGACGAACGATCTTGTCGTGCACAGTGAAATGGTGGTCGCGCTACAGGTTACGCAGCCCGCGAGCGCGGGCCACAACGAACTATTCGTGCAGCGGAGCGGTCCGCCTGCAGCTTGGTCGCAGGCGGGCGGCATGGACCAGGCCTCGCGCAGGGCGAAGCGGCGGCGGACGCTAGCGCCGGCGGCGGCGCTTGCGACTCGCGCGGTCGATTCGCTGGATCACTTCGAACTCCTCCAGCGAGCGACCGGATCCGACGGCGACGCAGGTCAGCGGCGACTCGGCGATGTGCGCCGGCATGTGCGTCTCATCGCGCATCCGCTCATCGAGGCCGTGCAGCAGCGAGCCACCGCCGGCGAGCATCATCCCGCGATCCATGATGTCGGAGGCGAGCTCCGGTGGCGTGCGATCAAGCGTCAACTTGACGGCCCTGATGATCTGCTGCAGCGTGTCGTCCAGCGCGATGCGGATCTCCTCGCTGGTCAAAACGACCGTTTTCGGAAGACCGGTGACGAGGTCGCGGCCACGTATTTCGGCCTGCAACTCCTCGGCCATCGGGAACGCCGAGCCGATCTCGAGCTTGAGCTCCTCGGCGGTCTGCGATCCGATCAAGACCTTGTACTCGCGTTTGGCGTAGTTGATGATCGCGTTGTCGAGCTCGTCGCCGGCGACGCGGATCGACTCCGAGACGACGATCCCGCCGAGCGAGATCACGGCGACCTCGGAGGTCCCGCCGCCGATGTCGACGACCATCGAGCCGGTCGGCTCGCCCACCGGCAGCCCGGCACCGATCGCCGCCGCCATCGGCTCTTCGATCAGATACGCCTCGCGCGCCCCGGCTGACAGGCAGGCCTCCTCGACGGCCCGCTTCTCAACCCCGGTCACACCGGAGGGCACGCAGACAACGACACGCGGGTGGGCGAAGCGGCTCTGCTGGACCTTCTGGATGAAGTGGCGCAGCATTTCCTCGGTGATGTCGAAGTCGGCGATCACGCCGTCCTTCAACGGCCGGATTGCCGTGATCGTGCCGGGGGTGCGCCCGAGCATCCGCTTCGCATCGATGCCAACCGCATGGACCTCGCCGGTGCGCGTGTCGATCGCGACGACGCTCGGCTCGGAAAGGACGATGCCCCGCCCACGCATGTAGACGAGCGTGTTGGCCGTGCCAAGATCGACAGCGAGATCGCGGCCGCCGAAACCTGTCATGTGGCTGAATAAACCCATCTTGAGGGAGCTGAAACAGGGCGGGTTTGCCGCGTTCCGGGCCCCCTGTGTGGGTGAGCCAGCGCGGAGGGAGGTTCCCCACCTGCTCGTGAAGTGTAGCGGACCATTTCTCAGCTTCAGCCTTGCACGATAAGGTCCAGCGGGGTCAAAAGCGCTGCAAAACGGGCCCAAACGGGGTGCCGTGCAGGCCGCGCGAGGGGCTGGAGCTCACTGGATCAGCCATGGCCAGGCATCGATTAGCGCGCCGACGGGCAGGCCGACCACATTGGTGTAGTCGCCTTCGATCCGCCGCACGAGCGCACCGCCAGCCTGCTGGATCGCGTAGCCGCCGGAGCGCCCCTGCCACTCGTCGCTCTTGAGATACCACGCGATCATCGGCTCGTCGAGCTCGCGGAAGCTCACCGCGGTTGATTCGGTCAGCGTCAGCGGCTCGGCGCCGGCACGGAGGAGTGCGACGCCGCTGATCACCGTGTGCGTTTTACCCGACAGCGCGCGCAGCGTCGCCGCGGCATCGGTGGCGCTTTGCGGCTTGCCGTAGATCACCCCGTCGAGGGCGACGATCGTGTCGACGCCGAGCACCACCTGATCGTGCGCCGGCGCCACCGCCGTCGCCTTGCACAGCGCGTTCTCCCGCGCGAGCTCGAGCGGCTCGCCTTGCTCGAGCTCCTCGACGTCGCTCGGGCGGACGATGAAGTTGACGCCGAGTCGCTCGAGGATCGCCCGCCGCGCCGGCGAGCGGGACGCCAGAACGAGCGTCATAGCTCAGCGAAGAAGATTCCGATCTCGCGCGCCGCAGACTCCGGGCTGTCGGAGCCGTGCACCAGGTTCTCGCCGGTCTGCGTAGCGAGGTCGCCGCGGATCGAACCCGGCGCCGCCTCGAGCGGATTGGTCGCCCCGATCACCTGGCGCGCGGCGCTGATCGCCGAGTCTCCTTCGAGCACGATCGCGACCAGCGGGCCGGAGGTGATGAACGCGACGAGCTCGCCAAAGAACGGCCGCTGCGCATGCTCCTGATAGTGGCGCTCGGCAAGCTCGGTAGTCACCGTCATCACCTGCAGCGCGATTGGCCGCAGGCCCTTGCGCTCGAAGCGGGAAATGATCTCCCCGGTCAGGTTGCGAGCGTAGGCATCGGGCTTGACGAGGATGAGCGTGCGCTCCATCGGCTGGATCTCCTTGATCGTGTGGGGCTCGGGAGCCTGTCAAAGACGGGGCCCGAGCGTCTGGCGCTCGCTTCGCCTCGACTTGAGGCGCGCCCGCGTGCTAGCCCGCCGGCGGGCTCTCGCGCGCCCGGCTTTCGAGATGTCGCCGCGACGCCGACAAGGCCCCCGGCACGTGCGCTTCGCAGTAGGGGCAGACGCTCCAGGTCATGTCGAGCGGGCGCTGACAGTGCACGCACGGCTCGCGCAAACGACTGTGGCAGCTCGGACAGAGGATGAAATCCTTCTCGACCTCTTGACTGCAGTACGGGCAGCTGTAGAGCGCCAACTGGGCAAGTCGTGCTTCGGCCGCCTGGATCTCCAGATCGCGCTCGCGCGCGTCATCGAGATACTCGGGCGGGCGGACGATCATGTAGATGATGGTGCCGACGAACGGGAACAGCGCTGCGGCCGTGGCGCAGAGTACGAGCACCGGATCGTCGAGTCGCCGCCGCGCGTCGGCTCTGGTCCAGTAGATCAGCGCGAACCAGACGATGACGACGACCAGCAGCAACAGGTTGACGACCAGGTTGACCTTGTTACTGCCGATACCGAAATACGCGAACGGTCCGGGCACGTCGAGCGAGTCTAGCGCCCGCTACTACAAGAAAAATCTGCCGAACGCGTAGCCGATACCACCAAACACGAGTATCACGACGATAACGACGACCGCCACGAGAGCGATCATCGAGAGCACTGACGGAGTGTCGTCGGGGTTCATAGGGTCGAGGCAATCCCTCCGCGTGCTCCACGCAGCAGATCGGCAATCAGGTAGATCGAGCCGGTCGCCAGCACGACGCCGTCCGCTCCAGCGCTCACTCGCGCGCGTTCAAGGGCCCGGTCGGGCACCGGCTCGACGATCGCGGGTACCTGGCCGATCTGCGAGGCCAGCGATGCGAGCGTCGCCGCGGGCAACGCACGCGGACTCGTGCAGGCGGTGGTAACGAGTGCGTCGGAGCAGGCAAGCAGGCGCTGGAGCATCGTGGCGGCGTCCTTGTCATCGAGGATCGAGACGACCGTGACGAGCCTGCGTCCGCCGAGGAACTCCGGTAGCGATTCCGTGAGCGCCTCGATTCCACCGACGTTGTGAGCGCCGTCAAGCACCGTCACGGGCGCGCCGTAGTGGACCTCGAACCGGCCGGGCACGACGACCGAGCGCGCCGCGTCGAGCAGTGCCGCCGGATCGGGCTCGCGCCCCAAGAACGCGCGCACGGCGCTCACGGCGACGGCGAAGTTGCGCTGCTGATAGCCGCCGCGCGCGCGCAGGTTGGCTCCCACGCCGGCATCCTCGGGCGCGGTCACGAGCGTTGCGCCGCGATCGCTCGCAACCCGGCGGGCGAGCGCAAGGGCGTCGGGATCGAGGTCGGCGCCGATGATCAGGGTCGCACCGGGGCGGACGACGTCGAGCTTTTCCCGCGCGATGTCGGTGACGGTCGGACCGAGGTAGCGAGTGTGCTCGAGCCCGACGTTGGTGAGCACGGCGACACGGGAGTCGATCGCGTTGGTGGCATCGAAGCGACCGCCGAGCCCGGCCTCGATGACGGCGACGTCGATGCCGGCGGCGGCGAACTCGCAGAGCGCTGCGGCGGTCAGCAGCTCGAACTGCGTCACGCGGTCGTCGGCTTCGGACTGGGAGCGATCGACGAGCTCGGCGGCACGGACCGTGCGCGCGATCGCCGCGGCGAAGCGCTCGGGCTCGATGTCCTGCTCGTCGATGCGTATCCGTTCGCGGTAGCTCAGCAGGTGCGGCGAGGTGAAGCAGCCGGTACGCAGCCCGTGGCGTTCGAGAATTGCCGCGCTCATCCGCGTCGTCGATGACTTGCCGTTGGTACCGACAACGTGAATCGAAGGGAAAGGCATTGCCGGAAGCTCGAGCACGTTCAGCAGTCGGCGGATCCGATCGAGCCCGAAGCGCATGCCGAAGCGCTCGCGCGAGAGCAGGTAGCGCTCGGCATCGTCGGCGCTCCAACCCGCGTGTGGTACCGGCACCGCGTCGCTCATAGCGACTCCAGCTCGCGCTCGAGGGCCGCAAGCTTGTCGCGCTCGCGTTGCACGATCGCCGCCGGGGCGTTGGCGATGAACGCCTCGTTGGCGAGCTTGCCCTGCGCGCGTGCGAGCTCGCTGCGCAGCTGTTCCTGGCGACGCTCAGCGCGTTCGCGCTGGGCCTCGAGATCGACACCTTCGAGCACGGCGATCGCGCCGCCGGGAATGAGTACGCGCGCGAACGGTTCGGCGCCGTTCGGAGCGTCGGCGTGGAGGTCAAGGCGTGCCCGCGCCGCGATCAAGGGCGCGATCTCCTCATAGCCACTGGCGTCGATCCGTGCACTTATGCGCGTCCCGGGAGCGATCCCGACGCCGTCGCGCCAGCCGCGCATGACCTGGGTCGTCGCAATGACGCGCTCGAGGGCCGCGTCCGCCTCGGCATCGATGTAGGACTGCGAGAGCAACTCGCGGTGATGCCCGGCGAGCAGGCCCTCGTCGTCCTCGCGCACGTAAGACCAGGCCTCCTCGGTGACGAACGGGATCAATGGATGGGCGATCTGGAGCGTCTCGCGCAGGACAAAGCGCAGCGTTGAGCTGAGCTCGGCATGCCCCTCGCCGCCGAGTCTGCGCTTGACGAGCTCGATGTACCAGTCACAGAGCTCGCCGTAGATGAACTCGTAGAGCTCGAACGCGGCGTGAGCGAAGTCGTAGGCCTCGAGGCGCGTCGCGAGCGCGTGATCGATCCGCGCCAAGCGCGAGAGGATCCAGCGATCTTCGATCGCGGTCGGCTTTGGTTTTGCCTCGGCGTCGGGGTCGATCGCAAGCAGGACGAAACGTGCGGCGTTAAAGAGCTTGTTCGCGAGCTCCTGCCCCTGCTTGACCTTCTCGACGCTGTAGCGGACGTCCTGGCTCGATGACATCGCGAGCAGGCCGAAGCGCACCGCGTCCGCGCCGTGCTTGGCGATGTCCTCGAGCGGATCGATCCCGGTGCCGAGGGATTTCGACATCCGCCGTCCGTCGGGTGCCTGGATGACCGAGCTGATGTAGACGTCGCGAAACGGCACGGTGCCCGTGAACTCGAGCCCCATCATGATCATCCGCGCGACCCAGAGGTAGATGATTTCGCGCGCGGTGACCAGCGCGTCGGTGGGGTAGAACGCGCGCAGCTCGTCCGTCTCGGCGGGCCAGCCGAGGGTCGCAAACGGCCAAAGCGCGCTCGAGAACCAGGTGTCAAGGACGTCCTCGTCCTGGCGCACAGGGCCGCCGCAGGCGCCGCAGCGCTCAGGAGCGGTCGCGCTGACGTAGGTCTCATCGCACTCGTCGCAGTAGTAGACGGGGAGGCGGTGGCCCCACCACAGCTGGCGCGAGACGCACCAAGGCCGGATGTTCGCCATCCAGTCGAGGTAGACGCGACCCCAGCGTTCCGGGTGGAAACGCACGTCGCCGTGCTTGACTGCGTCGATCGCCGGCCGCGCGAGCTCGTCCATGCGCATGAACCACTGCAGCGAGATCAGCGGCTCGATGCGCTCGCCGGAGCGGTGCGAGTAGGGAACGGCGTGGGTGTAGGGCTCCCGACCACGCAGCAGGCCCGCACCTTCGAGCGCGGCCACCACCGCTTCCTTGGCCTCGGCCACGGTTAGCCCGGCGAAGCGCTCCCCGGCCTCCGCGTTGATCCGCCCGTCCTCGCCGATCACCGAGACGACGGGCAACTCGTGGCGGCGGCCGATCTCGAAGTCGTTCGGGTCGTGCCCAGGCGTGACCTTCAGCGCACCGGTGCCGAACTCGGGCTTGACGTAATCGTCGGCGATGATCGGTAAGCGCCGACCGACGAGCGGCAGGATCGCGTACTGACCGATCAGGTGTTTGTAGCGGTCATCGTCGGGATGCACCGCCACCGCGACGTCCGCCAACATCGTCTCCGGCCGCACGGTGGCCACCACCACCTCCTCGGCCTTGTTTTCAATCTGGTAGGCGATTGAAAACAACGTGTCCGTCTCCTCGCGCTCCTCGACCTCGAGGTCGGAGATCGCCGAGCCGCTGCCCGGATCCCAGTTGACGAGGTAGTTGTCGCGGTGGATATAGCCGCGCTGGTGAAGCTCGATGAACACCTTGATGACCGCCGCCGCGTAGCCCGCGTCGAGCGTGAAGCGCTCGTCCTCGTAGTCGCAGGACGCGCCGAGTCGCTTGTACTGCTCGACGATCTCCGCGCCGTACTCCTCGCGCCAGCGCCAGGTCCGCTCGATGAAGCGCTCGCGGCCGAGGCTCGCGCGGCTCGTGCCTTCACGAGCGAGCTGGCGCTCCACCTGTGTTTGCGTCGCGATGCCGGCGTGGTCGGTGCCGAAGATCCACTTCGTGCGCCGCCCGCGCATGCGCTGATTGCGGATCAGCGAGTCCTGGATCGTGCCGCCGAACGCGTGCCCCATGTGCAGCGCACCGGTGACGTTGGGTGGCGGGATCGCGATCGAGTAGTTCTCGGCGGCGCTGCCGAGCGGTTCGGGGTGGAAGAGGCCCGACTCGAGCCACCCAGCGATCAGCCGCGGCTCGACCTCGGCGGGCTCGAACCGCGTGCGCGATTCGAGCTCTTCGATGGCACGCTTGGAAGACACCGACGCCGTAGGCTACCGGCGCGCACCGTCGCGCTGCCGGTGTGAGGTCGTGCGCGTCTAGCCTGCCTCTTCGAGCGTATCGACCGCCGCGTCGGGCTCGTCGGCAACGGCTTCGGTGACGAGCGTCGGCGTCAGGCCCTTCTCGATCGTCTCGCGGGTCACGACGCACTTCTTCACATCGCGCCGGGAAGGAAGCTCGAACTGCACCTCGAGCAGTACTTCCTCGATGATCGAGCGCAGACCCCGGGCGCCGGTCTCGCGCTCGAGCGCGCGCTCGGCGATCGCAACCAGCGCATCGTCGGAGAAGACCAGCTCGATGCCGTCAAAGGAGAAGAAGCGGTGGAACTGCTTGACGAGAGCGTTGCGCGGCTCGGTCAGGATCGCGACAAGGTCCGCGTGGGTGAGCTGGTGGACGGCGGACATCACCGGCAGGCGGCCGATGAACTCGGGGATCAGCCCGTACTGGACGAGATCCTCGGGCAGGCAGCGCTCGAAGATCTCCCCGTCATCCTTGTTGTGGCGGCTTGAGATCGCTGCGCCGAAGCCGACGCCCTTGTGGCCGATCCGCCGCTCGATCACCTTGTCGAGGTTGGCAAACGCGCCACCACAGATGAAGAGGATGTTGGTCGTGTCGATCGAGAGGAACTCCTGGTGGGGGTGCTTGCGTCCGCCCTGCGGCGGCACGGAGGCCGAGGTTCCCTCGAGGATCTTGAGCAGCGCCTGCTGAACGCCTTCGCCGGAGACGTCACGCGTGATCGACGGGTTGTCGGCCTTGCGCGCGATCTTGTCGACCTCGTCGATGTAGATGATCCCGGTCTCGGCCTTCTTGACGTCGTAGTCCGCGGCCTGGATCAGCTTCAGCAGGATGTTCTCGACGTCCTCGCCGACGTAGCCGGCCTCGGTCAGCGCGGTCGCATCGGCAATCGCAAAGGGGACGTTGAGGATCCGAGCAAGGGTCTGGGCGAGCAACGTCTTGCCGCAGCCGGTCGGACCGAGCAGCAGGATGTTTGACTTCTGCAGCTCGATTTCGGCGTCCTCGACGTGCATCATCTGGACGCGCTTGTAATGGTTGTAGACGGCCACCGAGAGCGTTCGCTTCGCGCTGTCCTGGCCGATCACGTACTCGTCGAGAACCTCGTATATCTCGCGCGGCTTCGGCAGCGCCGAGATGTCAAAGGTCGGTGGGGCGACGAGCTCCTCGTCGATGATCTCGTTACAGAGATCGATGCATTCGTCGCAGATGTAGACGCCAGGGCCGGCGATCAGCTTCTTGACCTGTCGCTGGGACTTGCCACAGAAACTGCAGAGCAGCTGTTCGTTGGAATCGGTCGGTCGGGCCATGACGAGCTGCTCCTAGCTCACGGTCAGTGCTCCGCGATCACACGGTCGATGATGCCGTATTCCCGTGCCTCGTCGGAGCTCATGAAATAGTCGCGGTCGGTGTCATTTTTTACTTCCTCGACAGCCTTGCCGGTGTGCAGCGCGATGATCTCATCGAGCCGGCGGCGGACATCGATGATTTCGCGTGCATGTATCTCAATGTCGGTCGCCTGGCCTTGGAAGCTTGAGCTGACCTGGTGGATGAGGATCTTTGCGTTTGGCAGCGCCATGCGCTTGCCCTTTGCGCCACCGGCCAGAAGCAGCGCACCCATTGACATTGCGATGCCGACGCAGATCGTCTGGACGTCCGGCTTGACGAACTGCATCGTGTCGTAGATCGCGAGCCCGGAATAAACGGAACCGCCCGGCGAGTTGACGTAGAGCGAGATGTCCTTCTCGGGATCCTCGCTCTCGAGGTGCAGCAGCTGCGCGACTATCAGGTTGGCGATCTGATCGTCGATCGGTGTGCCGAGAAAGATGATCCGCTCATTGAGCAGGCGGCTATAGATGTCAAACGCGCGCTCGCCGCGTGACGTCTGCTCGACAACCATCGGGATCAGTGGGCTCATGGTCCTCGCTCTGTTTCGCTTGCCTGGCTCGATTCCTCCCGGCAAGTGCGAACGCAGCACCGCCTCCACGGCGAGTCTACCAACCGCCTATCGGCGGCCCGGCCTTACGTGCCGGGTGTCCAGAGCTTCTCGCGTGCCGCTGCAAGTCCGGGCGCAATCGGCTTTGCGGCAGCGATCAGCCGCTCGAGTGCCTGATCGCCAGCGACATCCTCACGGAGCTCAGCCAGACGTCCGGCCTTGCGCAGCCGATCGAGCAGCTTTTCCTCATCGCGCGGGCTCGTCGGCCGCTGCTCGGGCGTCATCCCCTCGACCAGCGCGGCGAGCAGCTCGTCGTCGCTCGGGTTGATGTCCTCCTGCGCGATGATCGCCGCGAGCACGGCCTCGCGACGCAGTGCCTGCTCGGCGTCCGGACGCGCCTCGATCAGCATTTCCTCCTCGCTCTTGCCGGCAAGCGACAAGAACGCCTCCTTGGAGACGCCGCGATGCTCGAGCGAATGAAGCGTCCGCTCCCAGGTCTCCTTGGTGCGCGCGTCGATCAGTGCGGCGGGGACGCTGACCGTTGACGCGGCGACAGCCGCGTCGAGGACGGCGCCGCGAAACTCGCGCTCGACAGCGCGCTCGTCGACTTCGAGCAGCCGCGCGCGGAGCTCGTCGCGCATCTCCTCGAGCGTGTCGAAGCCGGCGGCGTCGGTGGCGAACTCATCGCTGAGCTCGGGCAGGACCTTCTCCCGAACTTCGCTGACCGTCACGTCGAAGCTGACGGAGGCGCCGGCGAGAGCGGTCTCTCGGTAATCCTCGGGGAAGGTCACCGCGACAGTGCGCTCTTCGCCGGCGCTCGAGCCGAGCAGCCCCTCCTCGAATCCCGGTACGAGCCGACCGCTGCCGAGCTCGACCAGCTGTGCGCGTCCCTGGGCTCCTTCGACGGGCTCGCCGTCGATCGTGCCGCTGTAGTCGATGACGACGAAGTCGCCGCGCGCAGCTGGGCGCGTCACCGGCTCAAGCCGCGCCAGGCGCTCGCGTGCCTGGTCGAGCTCGCGCTCGAGGTCCTCCTCGGCCACGGCCGCTTCGCGCTTGGCGACCTCGAGGCCCTGCCAGGCGCCGAGCGTCGCGGGCGGCCTCACGCCAATCTCGAAGGAGAATCGCAGCGGCTCGCCAGCGGCCGGCAGGTCGCCGACCGAGATGTCGGGATCGCCGATCGCGGCAATTGCCGACTCGCCGATCGCCTGCGCGTACCAGCGGCCAATCCGCTCGTGCACGGCCTCGTCGACCACGGCGTCGCGACCAAGGCGCTGGATCACGACGGCGGCCGGGATCTTGCCCTTGCGGAAGCCCGGAAGCTTGAGATTTCGACCGAGCGAGCGCGCTGCGCCGTCAACCGCGCCGGCCAGCTCCTTGGCGGCGACCTCGACCTCGACGCGAGCGCGCGACTCGGGGAGGGCGGTGACGGTTGTCTTCACCACGGGATCGGCCACGGCGCGCAACGATACCTTCACGCGGTGCGCACCCTTCAGCCACGTCGCTACGAGCGCGCCCTTGGCGCGCTGATCACCGGGCCCGTCGGCCATTTCGCCGCCGGCCTGATCGACTGGCTCGCGCTGGCGGGCGTGGTCAGCCGGCGGCGACTCGGGCGAGTCTGGGCATCTGGCCGCGCGGCGAGGGGCCGGGAACCTTGACCCTCACCACGTTTCCGGCGAAGCGTCAGCTCGTAGGGCGCGGCGTCGGCGCACGGTGACGACGAGCGCGCCACCGGCGAGGACGATCGCGATGAAGGCGACGATCGCGCCGAGTGGGAAGGCGAAGGGCTTCTCACCGATCCAGTAGAGCGTGCCGTGGAGGTCACCCTTCGTGGCGCCGATCTGAATCGGCACCTTCCACTTGAAGACGAGGGTCGTCTTGTCGACGCCGCGGTTCTTCACCACCGGTGGCAGCGCGGGGCTGTAGAGATGGATGCGGTGGTCGTGCCAGACGTAGGTTCCGGTCTTTGCCACGGTGACCCAGTCCGGCGTGGCCGTCGAGGTGGCGTAGGGCGGAACCGTGACGCCGGCCGCGTAGAAGCTCTGGTTGAGGTAGTAGGCGGGCGAGTTCTGGTTCAGCTCGACCGTGCCGTCGGCGAGGATCCGCGCGTACGGTTCGCCCGTGTAGCCGAAGACCGTGACCGTTTCGCGGCTGTGGTTCGTGACGAAGATCTCGTCGTTGTAGTCGAGCACGCGCCAGCGGACGCCGGCAACGGTGGGCGAGATACGCACGAGCGTCGAGCGATAGTGGATGTTCGTCGCCCCGGGCGCGGCTACCGTCTGGCGAACCGAAGCCGCGAGTGCCGCGGCGGGCGCTAGCAGCAGCGCGAATGCAGCAATCGCCGGGACCGCGATGCGCCGACGACGGACCATTTTCGCGACTCTAACGCACCCCGCGAGCGCTCGAGCCGCGTGGGGCGGCCGGCGCGCGGCGAGGTTTGCGGCGCCCTACTTGAGGGACTCGATCAGCGCGACCAGGGCGCGTACGTCGGCCGGCTTGGCCATGAGATCGTCGCCCTGGATCGCTTCGGCCATCACCCCGCCGGGGAAGCCCCGCACCGTCAATGCCGTCGGATCGACGATGTGCTCGGTCAGGTAGGCGGCGTCGGCTGTGATCGTCCGCCCGTTGGTGAGCGCCACGCGACTTTCGTAGAGGCCCTTCCACGTCGGCCCGGTATTCGGGGTTCCGTTGAGCGAGTGGCAGTCCTCGCAGCCGTCGGACGCGTAGAGCTGCTTGCCGGTGCTCAGGAGCGTTGCGCTCGGGGAAGTGGCGGTGTGGGTCGATTTGGGATGCTTGGGCGCGCTCGAGCCGCAGGCGGCGACGAGCACGGCGAAGGCGAGCGCCGCGAGCGCTGTGAGTAGGACGTGGACGAGCGCGCGCCGGGGCATGCTCCGCGGATTGTTGCGCTTCGCGCGACGTTCGCGAAGGTTGAGTGCGTATGCGCGCATGGTCGGGAAGAGCCCGGGTTGCCGATCGATCCGCCACCAAAAATTGGCGGGGAGCTCAGGGCCACGGAGGTGTCAAATGGTGCTACGCCAGTGGGCGAAACGGTCACCCTAGATCTTGGACGCAGGGCCATGCCGGGGTCGGCGGGGTTTTTCGACAATTCACCGCGATGTTCCGGTTCTCCTCACTCCCCTACACAGGCAGTCCGGCCGGTGCAGGCGGCTTGGGTGTGCGGTTTGCATCCATCCGTCGCACGGGCGTGCACGTTCTCGTTTTCGCTCCCTCGAGCGAGTCGTCATCGGCCCTGACGGCGGAGTTGCGACACCGCGCGGAGACGCACGGTGCTCGCTTCACGCTGCTCGTGACCGCCGGTTCGGGGCCGGCGGCCGAGACAGAGGCCACCCGCGCGGCAGAGCAGTTTTGCGCCGCCGGACTGCCAGTTAAGGGGACGGTCGGAAACAACGATTCGGTCGCGGCGGCATGCGAGGCGTGGAACCCACGGATTGATGACGAAATTCTCGTCTCGAGTGCCGCCGAGGGTTCGATGCGGTGGCTGCACACGGGGCTGCCACGACGCGTCGAGCGTCTCACGGATGCGCTCATGCGTCACGTTCCCGCTCGCGACCGGGTCGCCGACTGGCGCCTTGCGGCCTGAGTTTTGACCGGCGGCTGCTGACAGTCACTGTAATTACCTGAAAGTCGCGTCTGTGGCAGCGCGCGTGTGACAGGATGGCGAGGGTGTCGCACGGCACGAGTCGATGCGCGTGCGCGCGCGGTTGTCACGAATATGACGCTGCGCGTAGACTTGCTGTTGCACACGGCGCTTGCCGCGCCTGCGAGTCCGCCTCGCGCAGGGCTCCGCCGGCCTCAGGGCCCACGGCGACCTCACGGACAGGCTCGTCCTCCGCGACACAGCGCCATCCATCGACGAGAGTCACTGCGACCGGTCGGTACGGCCCGTCAGGGGACGCTCGAGGAGGTTCGAGATGCACGACAGTTCGCCAGCCCCGCCGTCGGACTCGTCGGCCCTGGAAGCGACTCCACCGGACCCTGAGGCCGATGCACCGGATGCGGAAGAGGGCGCGACGGACGCGGAAGCGGGCGCGCCGGACGCGGCGAGTGGAGCGGAGACCCCACGCCAGCGGTTTCGGCGCAAGGCCGAGCGGGTGCGACTGCATGCAAATTCGGTGGCGGTCGTCGCACTGCTCGCCTACCTGGTCGCGCTCGCGGCGTTGAACACCAGGAGCGTCAAAGCGGACTGGGTGTTCGGTACCTCGCACGTGGCACTCGTCTGGATCGTGCTGTTTACAGCGATCCTCGGCTGGCTGCTCGGTCTGTTGAGCATCGCGAAGTACCACTGGCGCACACGACGGCCTCACAGCTGAAGCCAAGCGAGCGGGCCGTGTTCGCGCTCCGGGCGGCGCCCGCGCTTAGTTGACCGTGATCGGTACGCCCGGCGAGATGCGCGCCGCGAGCCACTCGATGGCGCTGGTGGCAAGGCGTATGCAGCCGTGGGACTCGGCGGTTCCGAGCGTCCCACCGAGATTCTCGATCCCGTGAATCGCGATCTGGCCTGGCCCGCCCTCGAAGTCTTGAAGGACTTTTGAACGATCGCTGGTCGCGAGGGCAAACGGCGCGCCCGGCGCGCCCGCGGCCATCTTCACGTTTTCCTCGACGAAGTACTCGCCACTCGGTGTCGGCGTCGATGCCTTGCCGACGACGGCGGCGAAGCTGCGGATCTCGTGCCCGCTGAGGTAGATCAGCACACGGCGCGCGCCGAGGTCGACGACGATGTGCCAGGGGGTGCTCGAGAGCGTTGTGTCCGTCGCGCTGATCCAGCCGGTGCGGGGCGGGGTACGGCCGGTGAGCGTGCGACCGGGAAGGCGCACCTCCAACCAAAGTTGCCCGCTGGCCTGCACCGTGTTGTCGATCGTGCTCGCGAGCACCGGCAGCACCGTGCGCTCGTGCGTGATCGGACGCACGTCGGCGACCGACGTTATGAACGTGCCGTCGGGCTGGGTGTAGACGCTGTGCGCGCTGAGCAGGCTGGCGGTTTGCTGCTGCGCCGGCACTTGCGACGGCGCGACGGCGGACGCGGCTCCGGCAAATAGCACCGTGGCCAGCAGGCATGTGAGGGCGGCAATTGTTCGTTTCATCGAGTTGAGCCTTCCGCTGGACGCACGCCGCGAGCGAAAGCGGCACCGGGCTGGCGCCGCTTCGCATGCGCGGGGTGCTGGTTAGCCGGTGAACCCGCCAGAGCCCGTGAGGGCCAATACCGACGCGGCACACGCCTTGATGGCGATGTTGAGCGTCTTGGCCGGCGTGCCATCCGTAAACGTGACGTGCGCCTTCAGCGCGTGGGTCCCGCTGCCGGGGTCGACTGACGCCGTGAACGGGTCTGACTTGCGCGTTGCGATGGTGTGTCCGCCCAGGGAGAAGACGACTTTGCGGATGCGCTTGCCTTTGACCGTGGCGGTGAACGTCTTGCTGACACAGCTAGTCGGGCCGAGATGCGCGACCGAACCGGGCAGGGTCGTGAGCCGCGCCGTGCCACTGTGACCGGCGGTGCCGCTTGTGCTGCCGCTGCCGCTGCCGCTGGCACCGCTGGCACCGCTGCTGCCGCTGCTGCCGCCGCTGCCGCCGGAGGTTGTGCCGGCGCCGGTCGCGCAGTTCGCCGCGGTGATCGTGTCGTTGATCAACGTCACCGCTCCGTTGCGCGCCAGCACTCGGCCGTTCACGGTGACGCCGTTGTTCAGCGAGATCGATGTCAACGCGAGGATGTTGCCCGCGAAAGTCGTGGTCGTTCCGAGTGTCGCGGAGCTACCGACCTGCCAGTAGACGTTGCACGGTTGGGCTCCGTTTATGAGGTTCACGGCGCTCCCCGACGCCGTGATCAGCGTCGAGCCGGCCTGGAAGATGAACACCGCGTTCGGGTTACCCTGAGCGTTGAGCGTGAGTGCGCCCGTCAACCCGAGCGCGCTGGCGTTCTTGTAGACGCCGGCGGTCAACGTGAGACCACCGAGGTTGGCCGGCACGGAGGTGGCCGGGGTGCGCCCGGCGGCATCGTTATAGGCAGTCGTCAGGTCGAGCTCGGCCTGGGCTGCGGTCGCGTTGGCCGCATACTCCGTGCCGTTCAGTGTCCCGGGCGGAAATCCGGTCACCGCGGAGCCCGGGCTCACGCCCAGATCGCCGTTGACCACCGAGGAACCCGTGTTCGTCACCGCCTGGCCCGCGAGAACAGCGAAGGCGCCGTCCGTTCCGAGTCCGACCGGCGGCTGTGCGGCGAGCACGACGCTTCCGAGCAGCGCGAGTCCCGCGAGGCAGGCGGCGCCCGTCGCCCCCAGGATCCAAGCGCGGCGCCGGCGTCGCGTGGAGTGCGGCTGGTTGGGTGTCTTTGAGCGCATGGCGAAGACCTCCTGGATCTCGTAAGGGGGGAGCGCTTCGAGGTCCTCATCGGAAGTCGCGCTTGCGCGTTCCGAGAGTTCCCCAGGACCTCCATCGGATCGCTGTAACATGAAACCTGAATCTAGAATTGCCAGACTAGGCAAATGACTGATTTCACTGGACGGATCGCTGATACCGCGAGGCTTCTGCCGGGCGTTTGCGGCCAATGACGGCGGGGTACTTCCAGGCATAGCCCGCGAGCCCGACATCCGCCTGCGCGACCTCGGCGATCTGCTGAACGCCGTCACGCGCAGGCCGGCGCGTCGAAGTCGCTTGGTAGGCTGAGGTGGTCGTTTTTGCCGAGCCGCAGCTCGGTCGTTGGGCGTCAGCTTCGTCTAGGCCGCTCGGCCTCGCGATCGCAGCCCTTGAGAGGTCTATTGGAGCGTTTTGGAAATCCTGGCCGCTAAGCCCGACCGCATGAAAAGCAAGCGGCACAAAGATCGTTCGCGTGGCCGTGACGCCGAGGCGCCGTTGCGGATCGCGATGCTGGCGCCGCCGTGGATATCGGTTCCGCCACCGGGGTATGGCGGTGTCGAGACGGTCGTCAGCGTGCTGACAGAAGAACTCGTGGCGTCCGGCCACGAGGTAACGCTGCTTTGTGCACCGGGGTCGCAGTCAACCGCGCGTGTGGTCCCGCTGCTAGCAAATGCGCAGCCGGCGGAGATCGAGCGATCGCTATATGAAGTCGATCATGTCGCGCGGGCGTTTGCCATGATCGAAAGCGCGCCACCGGACGAACCTTTTGACGTCGTGCACGACCACTGCGGCTTCACGGCACTCGCGATGGCCGACCGCATCGATGTGCCAATCGTGCACACGATGCATGGGCAGTTCACACCGAGCACGGCGGCGTTCTACTCCCATCACGGCCACAAAGCGACACTTGTCGCCATCAGCAGGGCACAGCTGGCCTCGGCGCCCGACGCGCTGGGCACGCTCGACGTCATCTCCAACCCGATCGACGTGAGCGCCTGGCCACTTCGGGAACACAAGGACGACTACCTGTTGTGGGTCGGTCGAATGGCACCGGTGAAAGGCCCTCACCGCGCGATCACGGCGGCCCGCGCCGCAGGCGTGCCGCTGGTGCTCGCCGGCGTCGTTCAGCCTGGCCAGAAAGCCTTCTTCGACAGTGAGGTCGCGCCGCACATCGATGGCGAAAAGGTGCGCTACATCGGCGAAGTAGGAGGAGCCGAGAAGCTCGCCCTGTTCGCCGGTGCGCGCGCATTGCTGATGCCGATCCGCTGGGATGAGCCGTTCGGAATGGTGATCGTCGAGGCGCTCGCCTGCGGCACGCCGGTTATCGCATTCCCCGAAGGCTCGACCCGCGAGCTGGTGGTGGACGGCCTGACCGGCTTCCTCGTACACGACGAGGCGGCAATGGGCGAGGCCGTCGAGAAGCTTCCGCGCATCGCACCGGCAGCTTGCCGTGCCTGGGTTGCGGCGAACTGCGATGTGGGCGTCGTCGCCGCGGCCTACGAGCAGGTCTTCAGGCGCGCCGCCCGTCGTCGACTCGACGAGGTTGCTGCGCGTGGCTGACGGGACGCTCAGCGTCCTCGACGGGAGCACTTTTGTCGTCTGTGACCGTGTTGGCGATCTGCGCTCCGAGGCCGGTCGCGAGCACGGATTCTTCTCCGAGGACACACGTTTCGTCTCGCGCTGGGTGCTCCGCGTCGACGGGGTCTCGCTCGATCTGCTCGGCTTGGACCAGAGCGCGCATTTCGCCGCGCAGTTCTTTCTCACGCCGCGTATCGACCCTGAACACGTGGCGCCCTGCTCGGTGCTGCGTCGGCGTTTGGTCGACCGCGCGTGGATCGAAGAGATCACGGTCATCAACCACCGTCCGGCCACCGGCCCGGTGCGCGTCGATCTCGACGTCGACACCGACTTTGCCGATCTCTTTGAGGTCAAAGACGGCGCGATCGCCGAGCGCGAAATCGCATGGCGCCAGGACGGCAAATCGCTCGTGCTCGAGTACCAGCACGGTGAGTTTCATCGCTCGGTCACGATCGAGAGCAATCAACCGGCGCTCATCTCGCGCCGCGGTCTCGTCTACGCACCCGAGCTCGAACGTGGCCAGCAATGGACTCTGGCGCTGCGGATCACGCCGCACGCGGCTCAGCCGGGCACCATTTTTGCCGCCCGCAGCGTGCACGGTGGCTTCGATCCGGTGCGGCGCGCAAAGCTCGCGGAACTCGAGGCGTGGCTCGGCGACGCGCCAGTGCTCGAGGCGCAGAACGAGGGGCTTGCGCGCACCTACCGCGCGAGTCTCACCGATCTGGCGGCGCTACGGCTGCAGCCCGACCTGAGCGAGCCGGCCACGCTGCCCGCCGCCGGACTGCCATGGTTCATGGCGCTGTTCGGACGCGACAGCCTGATTACGAGCTTCCAGGCTCTCCCCTACCTGCCGGCGCTCGCAACCGCGACGCTGCGCGTGTTGGCTGATCGCCAGGCGCAGACGCGTGACGATTTCCACGAGCAGGATCCCGGGAAGATCTTGCACGAGATGCGCTTCGGCGAGCTGACCGCAACGGGCGTGCAGCCGCACTCGCCGTACTTCGGCAGCGCCGACTCAACGCCGCTCTTCGTCGTGCTGCTCGACGAGTACCACCGCTGGACGGGCGACGATGCTCTGGTCCGTGAGCTCGAACCCAACGCGCGCGCCGCGCTCGCCTGGACCGAAGAAGGCGGCGACATCGACGGCGACGGATACGTCGAGTACTTCAGGCGAAATCTGACAACCGGACTCCTCAACCAATGCTGGAAGGACAGCTGGAACGCGATTCAGTTCGCCGACGGCACGCTTGCACAGGGACCGATCGCAACCTGCGAGATCCAGGGCTACGTGTACGACGCGCGCTGTCGGGGCGCCCGCCTGGCTCGTGAGGTGTGGGGCGACGTCGCCTTCGCCGAGCGCTTGGAGAAGCTCGCCGCTGACCTGCGCGATCGCTTCCGCAAGGACTTCTGGATGCCCGAACGCGGCTGCCACGCCCTCGCGCTAGACGGCGAAAAGCGCCAGGTGGACAGCCTGGCCTCGAACTTTGGCCACCTGCTGTGGTCGGGAATGCTCGGCGAGGAAGAAGCCGCGACGGCCGCCGAGCGACTGCTCGACGAAACGCTTTACTCGGGCTGGGGGGTGCGAACGCTCGGCACGCACGAGGCCGGCTATAACCCGCTCGGCTACCACACCGGGACTGTGTGGCCGCATGAGAACTCGCTGATCGCCGCCGGACTCGCCCGCTACGGACTGCGCGAGGCGGCGGCGGAGATCGCCTGCGCGATCCTCTCCGCGGCACCGCACTTCGAGTACCGCCTGCCGGAGGTATTCGCCGGGTATCCGGCGATGCTCACAGCGGTTCCGGTCGCGTTTCCGACCGCCTCCCGGCCACAGGCGTGGGCCGCAGGCGCGCCGCTGATGCTGCTGACGACGCTCCTTGATCTGCATCCCGGCGCCACCGAAGCACACGTCGATGTCCCAGGCCCGCTCGGGCAGATCAGCCTGCGCGGTGCCGGCAGGGGCACGGAGGCGCCGCCGCGCGCTCGAGCCAAAGGGAGGCCTGTCCGCGCCGGGGCCTGATCGCGCGCTGCGGCGATGACGGCCGCGCGTGGCCGGCGTGGCGTGCGAAGATGTCGCGCCGTGGAAGAGCGCAAGATCGAGCGTCTGGGGCGAGCGGTGAGCGTCGTCGGCCTCGGGACCTGGCAGCTGGGCGCCGACTGGGGCAGCGTCAGCCCCGAGAGCGCCCGCGCGGTGCTCGACAGCGCCGTCGCCGCGGGCGTCACCTTCTTTGACACCGCGGACGTCTATGGCGACGGTCGCAGCGAGCAGTTCTGCGCCGAGTTGCACCGCGGCCAGCCCGAGGTGCTCGTCGCGACGAAGATGGGTCGGCGCGTCGAGCAGCGACCGGAGAACTACAACCGGGAGAACTTCCTCGCCTGGAACGACCGCTCGCGCGCCAACCTCGGCGTCGAGACGATCGACCTCGTCCAGCTGCACTGCCCCCCGGACGAGGTCTACCGCAGCGATGGGGTGTTCGCGGCGCTCGACGAGATGGTGCAGGCCGGCCGGATCCGCGCCTACGGCGTCTCTGTGGAGACCTGCGAACAGGCGCTCTGGGCGATCGCCCGCCCACACGTGGCGAGCGTGCAGATAATCCTCAACTGCTTCCGGCTCAAACCGCTCGATGACGTCCTCCCCGCTGCGCGCGCCGCCGGCGTCGGGATCATCGCCCGTGTGCCCCTGGCCTCCGGGTTGCTGTCCGGCCGCTTCGACGAGCACACCGTGTTCGCAGCCAACGACCACCGCAACTACAACCTCCACGGCGAGGCCTTTGACGTCGGCGAGACGTTCTCTGGCGTGCCCCTGGAAGTTGGGCTGGCCGGCGTGCGCGAGCTCCAGAAGCTGCTCGATCCAGGGGTCAGCCTGGCGCAGTTCGCATTGCGCTGGGTGATCGACCAACCCGGCGTCAGCACCGTTATACCCGGCGCCAGTAGCGCCGAGCAGGTCGTCCAGAACGTCGCTGCTGCCGCGCTTGAGCCGCTACGCGAGGAACAGCTGAGCGGCGTGCGCGAGGTTTATGACCGGCTGATCCGCCAGCACGTGCACGATCGGTGGTAGCTCAAGGGCGCAAGCCCACAGGCTCGCCGTTGTGGCGACGCTCCGCAGACCGCTCGCGGTCGCGCCAGAGCTGACTGGTAGCTTCCCCGCCATGTGCCGACATCGTGTTGGCCAGCGGGGTGCCTGAAGCCGGCGACGCAGCTGTTGTCTCACTGCGCACGATCGCGCTCGAATGGGGCCGGATCGGTTGCATCGGCTTCGGTGGCCCGCCCGCACACATCGCACTCTTTCGCGAGCTCTGTGTCGCCGAGCGCAAGTGGCTAACCGAAGCGGAGTTCGAGCGGGCGATAACCGCAACGAATCTGCTGCCCGGGCCGGCTTCCACGCAGCTCGCGATCTACTGCGCCTGGCGGCTGCGCGGCACGCGCGGGGCGATCATCGGCGGATTGGGGTTCATCGTTCCGGGTCTCGTCTTGATCCTCGCGCTGTCGGCGCTCTTCCTGAGTGGCTCGCCACCGCGATGGGTGCGCGGCGCCGGGCTGGGTGCCGGTGCCGCCGTGGCCGCTGTGGCGGTGAGCGCCGGGCTCGGTATCGCACGACCAATCTGGCGGCGCTCTGCCGGAGAGCTGCGAGTCCGCGTGGTCCTTTACGCTCTCGCCGGCGCTGGCGGGGCTGCCCTTGCTGGTCCCTGGCTCGTGCTCGTCCTGCTCGGCGCCGGCACGGTCGAGCTGGTCTGGCGTGGCTTTCTTGATCGCGGCCTCGCCGGTCTGCAGGGATGGCCCGTGCTGGCCGCGATCAGTGACCCGGGCGGCAGCGGCGCGCTCATCTGGACAGCGCTGAAAGTCGGCGCGCTCTCCTTTGGCGGCGGCTTCGTGATCATCCCGCTGATGCAGTCAGACGCCGTCAGCACCTACCACTGGATGACCCACGGCCAGTTCCTAAACGCTGTCGCGCTCGGACAAATCACCCCCGGGCCGGTTGTACAGACCGTCGCAGCCGTCGGCTATTCGGCTGATGGGATCCCGGGCGGGCTGCTCGCCGCGCTTGTCGCGTTCCTGCCGTCGTTCTCGTTCATCCTGTTCGGCGCGGCGCGCTTCGAGCGCCTGCTCGTCAATGAGCGCGTTGTCACATTCCTCGCTGGAGCCGCCCCGGCAGCCGCTGGGGCGATCATCGGCGCCGCGATCCCACTAGCCGCCGCCAACAGCGAGACGTGGCAGTTCGTCGTGCTCGGCGCCGCGGCGATTGCGCTGCTCGGGCTGCGTCGGCCCGTCGTGCCGACCCTGCTAGCGGCGGGAGCGCTTGGCAGCGCCGTCGCGTTGCTCGGCGCACCGCTGCCGCACAACTGACCCCAAGCGGGGAGCCGCGACACGCTCGCACGACCGCTGGTCCACGCCACGGCTTTCGGTCGCTGCGGCCAGGCCCCTCGACCATCGGCCGTTCGCTCGCAGGCTGACGGCACGCGGTAGAGTTGGCTGACCAACACTCCGAGGGAGGCTCGTCCCCACCATGGCCGCACTGATCGTCGTGATTGTCATCGTCGTGCTCCTGGCCTTCGGCTTGTGGGTTTCCTTCAACGGCCTCGTCCGCAAGCGCAACCGGACTCAGGAGGCTTGGTCCGAAATCGACGTTGAGCTGAAACGCCGCCACGACCTCATCCCCAATCTGGTCTCGACGGTGCAGGGCTACGCCGCACACGAAAGCGGGACCTTCGAGGCGGTGACCGAGGCCCGCGCCAACGCGGTCAGCGCCGGCGCGACGGGCGATCCGAGCAAGATCGCGCCGGCTGAGAACGCGCTCTCCGGCGCGCTCCGTTCGCTCTTCGCCGTCGCCGAAAACTACCCGCAGCTGCGCGCGGTCGAGAGCTTCCTCCAGCTGCAGGAGACGCTGACCGCGACGGAGGACAAGATTGAGTTCGCCCGCCGCTACTACAACACCAGCGCCCGCGACTACAACATCGCCCTGCAAACGTTCCCGCGCAACCTGATTGCCGGGCCGTTCCACTTCACGGCTGTGGCGTTCTTCGCCGCCGACGAAGCGGACCGCGCCGTCCCTCAGGTGAGTTTCGCCGGCACCGACGCTGCTGCTGCTGCTGCTGCCGGCCCGCCGTCCGCATCAGCTTCTGCCGGCCCGCCGTCCGCGGCTGCCGGCGAGCCCGAGGGACCACCACCTGCCGTCGCCGCCGAGGGTCCGACGCCGACCAGCTGAGATGAGCTGACGGATCGAGCCGAGCGGCAAGGTCGGCGCTGCGGCCTCGTGTCGCGTTCTGCTCAGACGGACTGACCCGACACGATCTTCTCGAGGTCGGCGATCCGGTCCTCGATCGGCGGGTGGGTGTCGTAGAGGTGGTGGTACCAGGCTTCGTGATGCTGCAGCGGATCATCGATGCACATCGCGGCGGTAGCGTGGTTCATGTTCTTGAACGGCGTGTCGTTCTGTTGCAGTTTCTTGAGCGCGCTCAGCAGCCCCGCCGGATTACGCGTCAATTCCACGCCGCTGACGTCGGCCAAGGATTCGCGGCGGCGTGAGAGCGCCAGCCGGATCAGCGGGCCAAAGATGAAGCCGACGACCATCAGCAGCGCGCCGGCGACGAACAGCACGATCACGATCTGGCCGCCGCCCCTGCCGCCGCCTCGCCCCATGCTGGAGAAGAAGATGCTCCGCCAGAGGATGCTCGCGAGCAGTGCCGCCATACCGATCATCGTCCCCACGACGAGCAAGAGCCGGATGTCGTGGTTCTTGATGTGGCTCATCTCATGGCCAGCCACCCCCTCGAGCTCCTCGCGGTTCATGATCGTTAGCAATCCGGTGGTGAAAGTGATCGCTGCCTTCTCCGGGCTCACCCCGGTGGCGAACGCGTTCGGCGAGGGATCGTCGATGACATAGACCTCAGGCTTAGGAATACCCTCCCCGATCGCCAGCGCCTCGACGAGGTTGTGGAGCTGGGCATATTTGACCGGGTCAGCCGGCACCGCGCCGGAGACGCGCAGCACCAGCGCGGCCCCTGAGTTGAGTGAGTAGATGACCCCCCCGATGGCCAGCACGCCGCAGATCGCCATGCCGATGATCACGGGGCTCCAGCCCAGGTTGGTCGTCGTCACGACGCCGTTGTTGACGACCGTGGGGTGATCGACAGCCTTGATGATCAGGCCACAGACCGCGCCGATGGCGAGCCAGATCACGAAGAAGAGGCCGATGAAGATGACGCTGCGTCGCTTGTTGCTCGCGATCTCGTGGTACACGCGCGGAATGCTACGGCACCTCAGACCTCCCGACGGCGAGGTGGTCGTTCACGGTAGGGCGCGAGGCTCCGCTCAGGCGTCCTCAGACGGCCAACTGGCCTCAGCGGGCACACCGTCGCCGCCCTCGGGCCTGTGGCTGCCGACGGCGATGATCTCAAGCCCATCCCGTCCGGCCTCGAAGGCGCGCACAACCTCTGGCGCAACGCGCACGACGTCCCATTGGTGAAGCTCGAGAACCTCGTCGTCCAACAGGACCCGACCGGACCCAGCAACCACGACATAGGCCTCTTCCTGCTCGCGATGGCTGTGGCCCCTCGGACTGCGAACGTTCGCGGGGTAGCGGAAGTAGCTGATGCCGAGGTCGCGCGAGTCCAGGTGCTTGCGGCCGAAGTGGGCCTCGATCCCGGGATCGCGACCGCCCGCTGAGTCCTCGACGTCCAAGAGGTTCACGGTGGCGAAGCGGGACATGCGCTCTCCTTTTCACGGCGGTAGGGAATGGCTCGTTCCAACCTTAGCCTGAACGAAGCGAACCTCACGCTCTCGCTCGTGGGCGAACTCAAGTCAATCCGGAGGGACGGCTCCCGGGAGCGGCGGCCGACCCCGTAGGCTCAGTGGCCAGATGTTCCTGCTCGCGCTGATTGTGCTGGTCGTTGTCGAAGTGTTCGCCTTGATCGAGGTCGCGCACGCGATTGGCTGGCTCGTGGCCATCGTCTTACTCGTTGGCATTTCGGCGCTCGGCACGCAAGCGTTGCGTATTCAGGGGCGTTCGGCGATTCGGCGGGTGTCGCTAGCGGTCTCGGAGCGTCGCGCCCCCGGTTCCGCAGCGATCGAGGGCGTGCTTGGCTTCCTCGGCGCCGTGCTGCTCGTGATCCCCGGGTTTGTCAGCGACGCCTTCGGCGCCCTGCTGCTGTTCCCGCCTACCAGGACACTGACGCGCCGCTGGCTATCGCACCACTACGCCGGGCGGGTGATGAACTTCGTCGCAGCAACAGGGCGGTTCGCATCCGGCGACCGCGGGTGGCGTCCGCCTGACGTCGACTCGACGGCTGTCGACGACGACGATCTTGATCTGCTTGGTCGTTGAAGGGGGTCTTGACCTCGCGGCGTCAGCTGTGGGGCAGCGGCTCTAGGGTCGTTGCGATCGCCTCGAGGCGGACCGCTGCGGTGCCGGTGCTGTTGCTGTTGTGCGCACGGACCTCAAAGGATGAGCCCCCGAGCGACGACCCGGCGTAGAGGATCTTGACCTTCTTGAGGCTTGGGCTCCGTCCCTTGGCCCCGGGCTTCGGCGCAAGCACCACCGCCCGACCAGAGTAGCGAGCGTTCCCGTACTCCAGTGCGTCCGGGTAAGGCAAGCTGACGGTGCGTGTCTGCCCCGCCGGAATGCTCACTATCCCGCTGAAATGCTTGGTGACCGAGGTTGCCGCGATCGCAAGGCTGGCCGCCAGGAACACACCGGCGCCGGCGCCGATCGCCGCAGCGGCCGCCGTGCGTAGCGTCCGGAGAGAGCGTTTCACGCGCGAAACCATGCCACACCTCGCTGCGCAGGACGCTAAGCGCTGCCAAGCGGCGTACGCAGCGTGGCGTAGGCCAAGAGCGCGGCGACCGGCACGACCAACAGCCCGATGGTGAACGCTCCGAGGAGACAGAAGGACCACAGCAGACAGACCAGCACCCAGGCGAGAACGCCGCCGGTGCTGCTGCCTCGCGATCGTTTCCAGTGCAGCGCGAGCCACACGAGCGCCGTCACGACAGCTGGTGCCGCCACCGGAATGACCGCCGCGAATCCGTTCACGGAGACGAGCGTCGAGCCTGTGGAGAGGATCCTGACCGTCCCGTGTCCCGAGGCGAAGCCCTCGCCGCCGCCATAGACCGGCACCGTAAAGGCGCCGACGATCAGCGCGACTGACCACCCAAACGCCGCGGCCGTCGAGTAGCGCGGCTTATTTTCCATAGCTTCCTATCGAGCGATGGGAGGGGAACATTGAGCATCACGGTGGCGCGCTGGCCCCGTGGAGGACCACTTGCCTCGCAGGCGAGATGACCACGAGCCGCACCCGGCAACGCGCCGACGCGCGCGGGCGCCGCTGGCGGCGGTTAGAGTGCCATCCAGCACGTGGTTGCGCCTAGGGTTCCGTCGCCTGCGCTGGGTGAGTCTGGACCGAGCGGCGCCAGGGTCTCGGAGAAATCGAAACCCCACACCTGAACGGAGAAAAGCCGCGAGGGCTCTGTCCCTGATGCCCCACCGGGCGGGAAGGAGTTCTCATGTCGCTCACGGCACTGTTGTTGGTGTTGTCTGCCGCGGTCGTCCACGCGACGTGGAATCTCCTGCTCTCGGGTGCTAAGGACACGAACACAGCAGCGGCAGTTGCCCTCGTAGTGGGCGTCGTCGCGTTCGCGCCGGCCACGGCGCTGACGTGGCATCTGAGTTCGCGCGCCTTGCCCTACATCGCCGTGTCAAGTGTTCTCGAGCTGTTGTACCTGGCGCTGCTGGCGCGCGGCTACGCACGCGCAGAGATGAGCCTCGTCTACCCGGTCGCGCGCGGTTCGGCCCCCGTTTTCGTGCTGGTCGCGAGCGTGTTGGTGCTTGGCAGCGCGGTCTCGGCGCTCACTGCGGTCGGCGTCCTGCTGATCGCCGGCGGAATCGTTTTCGTCCGTGGCCTACGCAACAGGGGTCATCCGCGCGATCTCGCGCTGGCTCTGGCCGTCGGCCTGTGCATCGCCGGCTACACACTGGTCGACAAGCGTGGCATCGTCCATGGCAGGCCGCTCTCCTACCTCGAGCTGGTCTTCGGCCTAACCGCCCTGGGCTACCTCATCCCGACGTGGCGATCAAAGGGGACAGCGGCCCTGCGCGCCGCGCTAACACCGCGGACGGTGATAGCCGGCGTCGGCTTCTTTGGCGCCTACGCGCTCGTTCTCGCCGCGCTGAGCATCGCACCCGCGGCACCTGTCGCGGCCGTGCGCGAAACGAGCATCCTGATCGCCGCCGCCGTGCTCGCGATCACGGGGCGCGAGCGGCTATCGATCGGACGGATCGTCGGCAGCGCCGCTGTCGTGGCAGGCATCGCCTGCATCGCGCTGGGGTGACTTCGGCGACGACGCTCGAGAAGTCGCGGGTCTAGCGCGCAGCGGAGCGCCCGCAAGCCAAGCGGCACCTTCCGTGTAGAGGCGCTCGACCGCCGCTCCGGTGAGACCGGGCATGTCGGGCTCGACCGCGTAGCGTTCGAGCTGTGCCGGGCCAGGCCGGGCCGCCGGCGAGCGTTCTTCCGCGAGCCCGCTTCGCGCCATCAATCAGCCGGGAGCAACGAGACCTTGCCACCGTCGCGCGGGATGATCGGCCGCGCGTCGCGGCTCGCCGCGGGCGTCGGGGCCTGCGACGGGTGCAACGCTGCCCCGAAGCCGAGGTCACCCTCGATCGCAGCAGCGGCTCCGCGCAGCGGCGCTAGCAAAGACCGGTGGATCTCCTCGACGGACACGCGAGTAGCAGCCAAAGCCAGATTGATCGCCGCCACGACATGCCCTTCGCGGTCGCAGATCGGCGCGGCGACCGAACGTAAGCCGTCCTCGAACTCCTCATCGACGATCGCAAAGCCTTGCTCACGCACGCGGTCGAGCTCCGCTTCGAGCTCGCTGCGCGTCGTAATCGTGCGATTGGTCAGGGGCCTGAGCTCGATCTGGTCGAGCAGAGCCTCACAGGCCACCCGATCCAGGCCGGACAGCAGCACGCGACCCATCGAGGTCGCATACGCCGGGAAACGCGTGCCGACGTTGATCGTGACGTTGATGATCCGGCGCGTCGGAACGCGTGCGACGTAGACCACAGCTGCGCCATCGAGCACCGAGATCGAGGACGACTCACCGACCTCGTCCACGAGTCGTTGCAGATGCGGCTGAGCAACCTCGGGCAAGCCAAGCGCCGACAGATAGGCGAAGCCCAGCTCGAGCACCTGTGGTGTCAGCGAGAAGCGCCCAGCAGATTGTTGGACGTAGCCGAGCTGCTCAAGCGTGAGAGTGAAGCGCCGAGCCGACGCCCGCGAGAGCTCGCTGGCGCGCGCGATATCGCTCAAGCTCATCGGCTCGGCGCTGTTTAGCGCGCGGATCACAGACAGCCCGCGTGCAAGCGACTGCACGAACTGCCCGGAGGGCTCCAGCGTCTCGCTCACTGCACCGCTCCCTCGCGCAAGACCTCATCGGCGATCGCGAACGCACGGTTGGCAGCCGGCACGCCTGCATACACCGACGTGTGGAGCAGCACCTCGCAGATCTCCGCCGCCGAGAGCCCGTTGCGTAGAGCGGCGCGTACGTGCATTGCAATCTCGTGCTCGTGGCCGAGTGCCGTAAGCACCGCCAGCGTGATGGCACTGCGGGTCCGGCGGTCGAGCCCTTCACGCGACCAAACCGCGCCCCAGGCGTAGCGCGTGATGAACTCCTGGAACGGCGCGGTGAATTCAGTCGTGCGAGCGACCGCGGCGTCGACATGAGCATCGCCGAGAACCGCCCGGCGCGTCGCCATACCCTCGTCATGCTGTGGATCGCTCATGCACTCCCTCCAGATGTCGCTCAATCAGCGCAGTGACTTCCTGCGCACGTTCGATCGCGGCAAGATGCGCTCCGTGGGCCATGATTTCGACGCGGGCACCCGACACACCGGCGGCGATCGCCCGTGAATGCTCGGGCGAGATCGCCTGATCCTCGGCAGCACCGATCGCGAGCGTCGGCGCGGTGATCCGCGCCAGATCGTCGCGGAGGTCCATCCGTTCGATCGCCCCGCAGCACGCGACATAGCCCTCCGGCGAGGTGTCGCGCAGCATCGCTCCCATCCACGTGATCACGTCGGGGTGTCGCTCCGCGTAGCCAGGTGTAAACCAGCGTGCGAGCACCGCGTCGGCCACAGCGGCGACGCTGCCCGCATCACGGACGCTCGCCGCGCGCGCCGCCCACGCCTCCGCGGGCGGTAGATAGGCCGAGCTACAGATACAAACCAGCCCCTCGATCCGAGTCGACGCGTGGGCTGCGAGCCATAGGCCAATCATCCCGCCGAGCGAAGCTCCGACATAGCAGGCACGATCCAGACCGAGGCGATCGAGCAGTGCGACCACGTCGCCACCGAGGTCGGCCATATCGTAGGGCCCCTCGGCAATCGGCGAGCGCCCGTGGCCGCGATGGTCGAAGCGCACGATCCGCCGGCAATCGGCGAGGCCGGGCAGCACCGGCGACCACATCTCGAGCGTAGTTCCCAGCGAAGATCCGAGCAGCACGGCCGGTGCGTCTGGCGGACCGCTCTGTTCCCAATGTAGCTCTACCGCGCTCACGGGACACTTACTGCCACGGCACGATCGATGAGCGAGGCCACGTCGTCGAGTGAGCCGTCGAGGGCGGCCGCGTTCTCGCCCATCCGGACTGTGTCGACCTCGAGCCCGTCGAGCAGATCTGCCGCCCAGGAAGCTGCTGATCCTACGAGCGTGAGCAGGTCGCTGAGCGTGCCCCACTCCGCCTGCCAGGCACCAGCAGCGCGCTCGTGCTCTTGCGCCATCGCTGCGAACATCGTCGCGACGAGCCCCGGAACGCGGGTTGCACAGGCGATGATCGCGACGCTCGCCACCGGGTTTCGCTTACGCGCGAGCGCTGAGGATCCGCCGCGCCGCGGATCGGCGCGTTCGCGGACTTCTCCCACTTCGTTCTGGGCGAGCAGCGTCACGTCGCGAGCGATCTTCGCGAACACGCCAGCGAGCACACCGAGCGCGCCTGCCAGCTCGACTGGTCGCACGCGAATCGCACCCCACGGTAGCGTCGGCTCAGCAAGGCCTAGCTCCGCTGCGACTAGGGCTGCGATCGCTGGCCCACGGGTGCCGACCGGACCACCCATTTGGACGGCCAGGCGAGTGGCGGCAACTTCGCAAAGACGTATGCGTGCCTCGCCGAGTCCAACGAGCCAACCCGAGGCACGTAGGCCGAAGGTGGTCAACTGTGCCTGTTGCAGCAGCGTGCGCGCCGCCATCGGAGTGTCGCGATGAGCCGCTGCCAGCGACGCGAGCTCCGCCATTGCGATGCCAACATCGGCGAGTAGCGGTTCGAGCGCGCGCTGGGAGACCAGCATCGCCGCGGTGTCGATGATGTCCTGGCTCGTCGCGCCGAGGTGTACATGGGGCGCCACCTCCTCGCCGACCGCCTCGCGCAGTGCGGCGACGATCGCGATCACCGGCGTCGCCGATTCGCCGGTCGCCGCCCTTATAGCCGCGAGATCGAAGCGATCGACTCGGCAGGCCTCCGCAATAGCGCCGGCAGAGGCGGCCGGGATCTGTCCATCGGCGGCACACGCGCGAGCGAGCGCTGCTTCGACGTCAAGCATCGCGGCAAGCCAGGCGCGACCGTCAGTCTGCGCCGCCACCGGGCCGCGCGCGTAGAGCGCGTCGAAGAGGCCGTCAGAGAGCAAAGAAGACGGTCTCCCCCGGACCCTGAAGGCGAAGATCGATCTCGTAACCGCCTTCGATCGGCCTGCTCAGGAGGGTCTCTCGCCGCTCCGCTGGCACCGTCGCGAGCACCGGGTCGGCGTCGTTGGCGTCCACCTCGTCGGCGAAGTAGAACCGCGTGACACAGCGGTTGAGCATCCCCCGAGCGAACAGCGAGACGTCGATGTGCGGCGCTTCGATCGAGCCACCCGGCAGCACGAGTGGACCGGGCTTGACCGTCAAGATTTCGAAGCTGCCATCGCCGTCCTCGTGTCCGACGCGCGCGAAGCCGCGAAACCCTGCTAGCTCCGAGGGTCCAGCGTGGCCCCAGAGATCCGCGAAACGTCCGGCGGGGTCGGCCTGCCATGTCTCCAACAGGAAATCGGGAATCGGCGTGCCGGCGCCGTCGTAGATGACGCCGCGAATCTTGACCGCGCCCGGTGTGTCACGGGCAACCGCAAACGGGCCATCCGGCCACGGGAGACCAACGGCGAAGTAGGGTCCGACTGTCTGCGAGGCGGTCGGCGGAAAGATCAAAACGCCTCCTCGAACTGAGTTGCTCCAGGGCCGCGGAGGTAGATGTCGAACTCGTACGCCAGCGCCCAGTCCGGCTCGCTGTCGCGGATCGAGAAGCGCGAGATTAACCGCTTGCGTCCAGCGACCTCGCCGACGGAGTTGAAGATCGGGTCATAGCGAAACAACGGATCGCCGGGGAAATACATCTGCGTCACCAACCGCTGCGCAAAAGCGCGGCCGAGCAACGAGAAATGGATGTGCGCCGGGCGCCAGGCGTTGTAGTGGTTACCCCATGGGTAGGGCCCGGGTTTGACGGTGACGAAGCGATAGCGACCCTCCTCGTCGGTCACACAGCGACCGGCGCCGGTGAAATTCGGGTCAAGCGGCGCCGGATAGCGATCCCAGCGATGGCGATAGCGCCCGCAGGCATTGGCCTGCCAGATCTCAACGAGCGTCCTGCGCAGAGGCTTTCCCTCAGTGTCATAGACATGACCGAACACGGTGATTCGCTCGCCGATCGGCTCCCCGTCGTGCTGGCGCGTGAGGTCGTGGTCGAGGGGTCCGACTGCTCGCGCCGAACCGAGTGCGGGACCGGTCAGCTCGGTCATGGTTTGGGGCAGATAGATCAGGGGCTGCTTGGGATGGCGGAGCTGCGTTGACTTGTACGGCGGGTAATCGAGCGGTGGCTGGACGCCGTCGGGCTCTCTGACGTAACTGGACGGGGTGTCGGTAACCGCGTCGTAGATCTGCCGTGGTTCAGTCTCCGCTGCTGTCATATGTCAACCCTCCAGGATCACGGCGAGGCCTTGGCCCACGCCGATGCAGATAGCCGCTAAACCGTACCCGCCGCCGCGCGCGCGTAGCTCATGGGCTAGGCGCCCGAGGATCCGCGCTCCCGAGGCGCCCAGCGGATGCCCGATCGCAATGGCGCCGCCGCGCACGTTGACCAGCTCAGGATCAAGCTCCGGCCAGCACGCCAGACAGGCCAGTGACTGCGACGCGAACGCTTCGTTCAACTCGACGACGGCAATGTCGCCCCAGCCGATGCCGGCCCGCGCCAGCGCTTTGTTTGCGGCCTCGACCGGCGCGATCCCAAATACGTCCGGATCGACCCCGTGTGCACCGAGCGCGACGACGCGTGCCAAGGGCTCGCGACCGAGCAGAGTGCCGGCCCGCTGATCACCGATCAATGTCATGCTCGCACCGTCGTTGAGCGGCGAGGAGTTGCCAGCGGTGACCGTGCCGCCATCGACAAACGCCGCTGCCAATCCGCCGAGCTTTTCCAGCGAGGTGTCGCTGCGGATGCTCTCGTCGCGGGTCAGCTCGACGCCGGGAACGCTCACGACCTCGCTCAGCACTCCCTCGTCGAAAGCCTCCGCAGCGAGCCGGTGGCTGCGCAGCGCGAATGCGTCCTGTGCCTCCCGAGAGATCTTGTAGATCCCGGCGAGCTTCTCGGCACTCTCCCCCAGCGAGATCGTCCAGCGCTCCGGCATCATCGCGTTGACCATCCGCCAGCCAAGCGTTGTTGAGTAAAGCGTCTCGTCAGCGGCCGGATACGCGCGCGATGGTTTCAGCAGGACCCAGGGCGCGCGGCTCATCGATTCGACGCCGCCGGCGATCACCAACGAGGCATCACCGCAGCGGATCGCGCGCGTTGCCTGGATCGCCGCCTCGAGACTGGAGCCGCACAGACGGTTGACGGTCGCGCCCGTCACCGTGGTCGGAAACCCCGCCAGCAGCGACGCCATCCGCGCCACGTTGCGGTTGTCCTCGCCGGCGCCGTTGGCAGCGCCGAGCAACACGTCGTCGATCGCCGCCGGATCGAGGCCTCCGACGCGGTCGAGCAGGGCCCGCAGCGTGCCCGCAGCCAGATCGTCCGGGCGGACCGCGGCGAGCGCACCACCGAAGCGGCCAAACGGCGTACGGACAGCCTCATAGACAAACGCCTCATTCATCGCGCGAGGAGCTCCCGCAGCGCGTCGAGCTCGGTGTCGCTCGGCGGCTCTGTGACGCTCAGCTGTTCGGCCACCGCGAGGTCCCATCCGGTCGCATCCCGAGCATTCTCGACGGTCACGCCCTCGTGGAGCTGCGTCAGGACCAGCTGGGCGCTCGACGGATCGGGCTCGAGTACGCCGAGATCGGTGATCACCGCCGTCGGTCCCCGACCGCGCATGCCGAGCCGCTGCCGCGCTCCAGGGCCGTCAGCGTAGCCGACCGTTGTGACGAAATCGAGCCGCTCTACGAACGTGCGTCGCGAGTGCGGGATGACAACGATTACGCGCTCACAGTTGGCCGCGATCTCGGGCGCACCACCGGCACCGGGGAGCCGGGTGACCGGGTGGTCGTAATCCCCAATCACAGTCGAGTTGAGATTGGCAAACCGGTCGATCTGCGCCGCGCTGAGGAACGCCACCTCGATCCGGCCCGGCCCGATCCAGTCGTTGAACATCTCCGGCACCGAAACAACGGCGTCAGCGGTCGCCGCCAGCTCGCCGTCGCCGATCGACAATGGGATATGGAAGGGCTTAGCGCCGATGGCGCCCGACTCGTACACGAGCACCAGCGAGGGGTTGTGGACCATGCGCGCGAGGATCGCCGCTGTACTGGGACGGCCGACGCCGATGAACACCGTCTTGGTGTGTGCAAGCGCCCGCGCAGCGACGATCGTCTGCACCTCATCGGCGCTCGCTTCACTCACCGCACGAGCACTTCGCCGAGAACGTGCTCCGCCATCCAGGCCAGAAAGGCATCGCGATCGCGGCTGATCGCGTCCCAGCGTCGGTAGAAGTCGTTGTCGCGCTCGGTGATGCCCAGGCTGTAGGAGGGCTGCGAGCCGCGAGGGGTCAGCGCGACGGCGTCGAGCACCCAGCCGGGAATGACGACCGCCCCGGGACGCGGCTCGAGCCTTTCCACGATTTGCTCCACCGTGACCAGCGAGCGCGTGGCTGCGAGCACAGCCTCCTTTTGCACGCCCGGGATTCCCCATAGCTGCACGTTGCCGGCGTGATCAGCCTCCTGGGCATGCACGATCGCGACATCGGGTGCCAGCGCCGCCACGGCTGCCAGCCGCTCGCCGGTATAGGGGCATTCAATGAAGCGCACGTTGGTGTGCGCGGCGAGATCGGTACCCGCGTAGCCGCGCAGGACCGCGAATGGAAGGTCCGCCGCGCCTGCCAAGTAGCGGTTGGCCATGCCGGCGTGGCTATGCTCCTCGATCTCGATCGGAGCTGGCCAGCCATGCTCGATCGCATCCCGGAAGCGATGCAGCGAACCGACGCCGGGGTTACCGCCGTAGGAAAACACCAGGCGCCGAGCAGCGCCCATGCCGATCATCTGGTCATAGAGCACATCGGGAGTCATCCGGATCAGCTCCAGCTCGCGCCGTCCCTGGCGCAAAACCTCGTGGCCGGCCGCAAACGGGATGAGGTGCGTGAAGCCCTCGAGCGCCACCGAATCGCCGTCGCGTACAAGCTCGGCGACAGCTTCGGGAAGGGAGACGATCTCAGCCATTATGTGCGCAACACGAACAGGCGTGCACTAGACGCCCAAATCTATCGCGTTGCCGCCCCTGCTAGCAAGCGGCCCGCGCGGACACTATCCGCCCTATCCCCCGACGCGGGTCGGCAATCGCCTTGCGTCACGCGCCGCTCAGGCGCCGGACTGCTCGCGGATCTCCGTGAACGCCGCGAGGCCGACCCGCAACCCGCGTAACTCGGCGTGTTGATCGCCCCACCAGAAGCGTTGAGTTGTTCTGTGGATCTCACTCGGGGCATATGAGACGATCCGGCACGTGGGTGTCCATGTGTGGGCGTTTCTCGGGGTCGCAGCCCTCGTGATAATCGCGCCCGGCCCTGACACCGTGTTGGTAACCAAGAACGCGGTCCTGCACGGGCGCCGGGCGGCGCTGGCGAGCGCGTTGGGCGTCAACACTGGCTTGGTGATCTGGACGGTGACCGCGGCGCTTGGCGTGGCGGCTGTCGTGCGGGAGTCTGCGGTCGCTTTTTCGGTTCTGAAGCTCATCGGCGCCGCCTACCTCGTCTGGCTCGGCGTGCAAGCACTGCGCGCAGCCCGGCTCCGTACCGCGCGCGAACCGTCAAGTGCGGCCCAGTCGAGACCCCCCATCGGCGCATTGCTCGGCTACCGGCAGGGGCTGCTGAGCAACCTTGGTAACCCCAAGATCGCCGTGTTCTTCACTGGTCTGCTGCCAGAGTTCGTCTCCTCCCATGTGTCGGTTCTCGGGCCCTTCCTGCTGTTGGGCGGAATGTTCGTGCTTATGAACGTCGTGTGGCTGTGCACCTACGCGGTTGTCGCCGTCAAGATTTCGAGCGTCCTCACGCGCCCCTCGGTCAAAGCGGCGCTGGACAGCCTGACCGGCGTCGTGCTTGTCGGCCTCGGCGTCCGGCTCGCACTCGAACGGCGCTAGGCGAGACGGCCTAGACTCGCGGCGCATCAAGGCGGTTCGGCCGCCACGCCGGTCTCGGCAGCGAAGAAGAGCACTGCTTCGCGCGCCACGGCAAAGGCTGCGGCCATCCCAGGCTCGACGCGCTCTTGGACCGGGAGTTTTGCCACGAGCGCCAGCTCGCCGAGGCGGAGGTGCGCGAGTTGCTCGTCGCCGAGATACTCCACGACCTCGACCCGGGCCTCGAAGCCTACGGCGCCGTCCGGTGCCGGCTCGACTCGAATGTGCTCGGGCCGGAATCCGGCGATGAGCGAATCCGGGCCGAGACCCAAGACGGGGGCGGGAACGAGGTTCATCGCCGGCGAGCCGATGAAGGTCGCGACGAACGTGTTGGCAGGCCGGGTGTAGAGGTGCTCGGGCGTGCCGCTTTGCTGGAGTACACCCTCGCGCATTACCGCGATGCGGTCGCCCATCGTCATCGCCTCAACCTGGTCGTGGGTCACATAGATGGTGGTCGTCGCAAGCCGCTTCTGGATCTTCAGGATCTCCGCCCGCGTCTGCACGCGCAAGGCCGCGTCAAGGTTCGAGAGCGGCTCGTCCATAAGGAATGCGGCGGGTTCGCGGACGATCGCGCGGCCGAGCGCGACGCGCTGGCGTTGGCCGCCGGAGAGCGCCTTCGGCTTGCGCTCGAGGTGATCCTCGAGGTCGAGCACAGCGGCTGCGTCGCGAACCCGGCGCTCGATCTCGGACCTGCTGATGTTTCGGAGCTTCAAGCCGAAGGCGAGGTTCTGTGCAACGGTCATGTGCGGATAGAGCGCGTAGTTCTGAAAGACCATCGCGATGTCGCGGTCCTTGGGCGACACGTGATTCACCACCCGCTCGCCGATCATCACCCGGCCGGCACTGATCGCCTCGAGGCCAGCCACCATGCGCAGCGCGGTCGTCTTGCCGCAACCTGACGGGCCAACGAAGACCATGAACTCGCCTTCCACGATCGCGAGATCGAGCTCTTTGACGGCGCGGGTGCCGTCCCCGTAGACCTTTGATACGCCGTCGAAACGGATTGCGGCCATCAGCCCATCACCCCTTTAGCGCTCCGCTGAGGCCGGTCCCGCGTAGGAAGCCACGCTGGAAGACGAGAAAACCGATGATCGGGACGATGCAGGTGATCAACATGGCGGCTAGGAAGTATCCGAGGGGCGTGAAGTCCTCGATCGCATACAGGCGCACCGACAGCGGCTGGAGGTTCGTATTGCCGAGTACGAGCAGCGGCCAGAGGTAGTCCTTCCACGAGGCGAGCACGGCGAAGATCGACACGACGCCGAGGATCGGACGGGACATCGGCAGCACGATGGAGAAGAAGAGACGGAAGGAACCGCAGCCGTCGATGCGCGCCGCTTCGAAGATCTCGCGCGGCAGGTTGTCGAAGAAGCGCTTCATCAGCACGACATTGAACGCGCTCGCAGCTTCGGGCAGCCAGATCGCGAAGTAGTTGTTGACGAAGGAATGGTCGATGAGCGGCGGGTGCACGATCTCGACGTAGAGCGGGACGAGTAGCACGACCGGCGGGACGAACAGCGTCGTCAGGAGCAGGGCCATGATCACGCCGCCGAACTTCGGCCGCAGGGCCGAGAGCGCGTAAGCGCCCGTCGTCGCGACGACGATCTGAGCGATCAAAGAGCCGAACGCGAGCACGATCGTGTTCCACATGTAGAGGCCGATGTCGATCGTGTTCCAGGCGTCCGTCAGGTTGCTCCACGCGAACCCGTGAGGGAAGAGCGCAAGCGGGGTGGCAAGCGTGTCCTGCGTCGGCGTTATCGCCGACTTGGCTAGCCAGAGGATCGGGCCGAGCCCGATGATCACGAGCAGGACAAGGAGCACGGTATGCGCCGTGCCGAGCCCCCATCTGACGCTCGGCCGGCTCCAGTCGTCCTCAAGCACGAGCGCCGGCGGGCTTGCATCATGCAGCCGCTGCCTACGCCGCCCTAGCGGGAACACACTCATTGGTTGCTCCAGGAACGTGTGACCCGCAGATAGATGAGCGAGAACACGGCGAGGAACGCCACCAGCATGAGGCTGAGCGCCGCCGCCTTGCCGTAGTCGCCACCGAGCGAGTTGCCGAACGCGTAGTCGTAGATCAGGAGCATCACGGTCAGCGTCGAGTTCGCTGGGCCACCGAGCGTGAAGAGGTAAGGCTCGAGGAACACCTGCGCCGTCCCGATGATCTGCAGGATCATCGTGACGAGGAGCACCGTGCGGATCTGCGGCAGCGTGACGTGCCAGACCTTCTTCCAGAGCCCGGCGCCGTCGACGGACGCCGCCTCGTAGAGCTCGCGGTTCACGCCGGTCAGCGCGGCGAGGTAGATGATCACGGTGCTGCCGGCGTTCGCCCACGTCGACTCGAGCACGAGCGAGGGCAGCGCCGCGCTCTGCGACTGGATCCACGGTTGCGGCCCGATGCCGACCCACCCGAGGATGGTGTTGAAGACTCCGTTCGGCGCGGCGTCGTAGAACGTCTTCCAGAGGAGCACCGAGACGACCGGCGGAATCACCACGGGCAGGTAGGCGAGCGCGCTATACAGGCCGCGCCGGCTTCGCACCTCGCTAATCAGCACCGCTGCGATGAGCGGGATCGGGTAGCCGAAGACAAGCGCGAGGCCCGCGAATTCCGCGGTGTTCCTGACGGCGATAGGAAACAGCGGATCGTGGATTACCGCGGAGAAGTTCGCGAGCCCCACCCACGTAGGCGGCTGCACGAGGTTCGTGTACTGGAAGGACATGAGCACCAAACGCACGATCGGGTACCACGAGAACGCGCCGAAGACCAGGAGCAGCGGCAGCAGGAACACGAGCCTCCCGATGCCGCCTTGTTGCACCCAGGTCAGCGGTGTGCGCCTGAGACGCACACCCGACGGTCCGCCCGCCGCCTCAGTCGTGAGCGCAGGCCCCATCTCCTCCAGCTTGGGGGTCATGGATTGACGGCTGGGCTCATGGATTGACGGGTCTCGACATTGCTTACTTTGCGCCTACGGCGCGTGCGTCGCGCCACGTTCTAGCACGACCTCTCGCGACGACCGCCGTCTAGGCGTGCGGCCGGGGTGGTCGCGCTACTGGTAGCGCGACCACCCGCGACCACCGGCCTATGAGGGTCCTACGATGGCTGGTTGCCCTCGGCGATTGAGGACTGCCCGACGGAGTTCGCCGCCTGGAGCAGGCCAGGGATGTTTGCGTTCGCGTTGGTCAGCACTTGCTCAACAACCGAGTCGAGGTCGCCATAGATTGCCTGAGTCGCCGACTCGGGCTCCGGGACCAGCTTGTCCTTGAAGATCCCGTCGTTGAACGGCGCGAACTGGCTTTGCGGAGTGTTGATGAGCGACTTGATCCACTTGTTCGCTTCATTGAACGTCTTGAGGTTGAAGACCGGCATCGCCGGCACACCGACCGGCTGATCGTCCGCGATTAGCGACTTGGCATTGCGGATCGCCTGCGCCTTGTTCACGAGCGGCTGCATGTAGTAGAAGTTGATCCACTTCATCGCCGCTGCGATTTGGGCCGGAGTTGCGGTCGGCTTGACCGCGGCAAGTGTGCCGCCGCCGAGAATGCCAGCGTTCGCGTTTTCGGTCGGGAGCGGCGCCAGGCCGTAGATGCTCGGGTTGAGGTTGTCTGCCTGGACCATGTTTGTGTAGACGTCAGAGCCGCTGACGAACATGCCAATCTGGCCCGCGGCGAAGGCCGCGTTCGAGGTGCCCCAGCTGAGACCGAAGTTGGAGCCCATAGCGTTGTCCGTCCAGCGCAGCGTGTGGATGAAGTTGAGCGCATCGACTGTTCCGGGGTTGTCGAAAGTCGCCGTGGCCTTCGCACCGATGCCCGTCTCCACGCGGCCACCGAATGCGTAGCTGAGCGTCGTCAGGATCCAGCCCGCGGTGTTGTCGTTCGCGCCCATCACCGAGAAGCCGGCCTCGCCCGTCTTCGCCGAGATCGCCTGCGCGTCGGCCGCTACCTGCGCCCACGTCGTCGGCGGCTTGTTGGGATTGAGACCAGCCTCGCTGAATAGCTGGCGGTTGTATTGGAGCGCCTGGGCGTAGGCGGCCTCCGGGATAGCGATGACCTGGCCCTTTGCGTCGATGCCTTCGGCGATCACCGCCGGGTTGAACTGCTTGAACCACGAGTATGACTTGGCGTACTTCGTGAGGTTGGCGAGCTGTCCGGCCTCACCGAGCGAGCGCCCATCGGTGAAGGGGACCGTGAACATGGTCGGCAGCGTGCCCGCGGCAAGCTCGGCGGCGAAAGTCGGGCCGGTCCAGTCGTAGGTGACCGGAAGGACCTGGATGCCCGGGTTCGCCCTGTCGAACTCGAGGACCTGGTTGTTGAACTGCTTCGTCGCCGCCGCCGAGGCGCCTGGGACCAGCGACGCGACAGTGATCGTCACCCTCTTGGCCTTGGTCGTTGCGGCGATCGACGCCGAGCCACCAGCCGCGGCCACGGCCACAAGGCCCATGACTGCAGCGGCCGCGCCGATGCGAATGGGCGTTATCGCCCTGGTCTTGAATTTCATTGCCCTGATGTTGGATTTCATTGCCCTTCCTCTCCTTCTCCTAGATGCGTGTTGTGTTCAGCTGGGTTCGACTCCGGGTAGAACGGCTCCCGGTCTGCGGCCTGAACGAGCCAGACCGTGGTGTCTTGCGGCAGCGCGTTGCCGATGAGCGCGGCGCTCCCGAGAAGGACGTCGGCCCCGGCGGGAAGTTGAACCGGCTCCGGGCCGAAATTGACGATGCAGATGAAGCGATCGCCGCGCGCGAACGCGGTCACGTCGTCGCCGTACTCGAGCCAGCGCAACTCGGAGCCGACGCCCCACGGTAGCTCGCGGCGGACGCGCAACCCCGCGCGGTAGAGGCTGAGCATCGAGGTTGGATCGTCAGTCTGCGCCTCGACCGAGAACGGCGCCCAGTCGTCGGGCTGGTCGAGCCAGAGACGCACCTCTTCGTTCGGGCTGAAGCCGTACGGCGGCTTGGCTCCGGACCACGGGATCGGGATTCGGCAGCCATCGCGGCCGGGGTCCACGCCACCGGATCGGTGCCACATCGGATCCTGGCGGCGGTCGGCAGGGACGTTCTCCACCTCGGGGAGTCCGAGCTCTTCGCCCTGGTAGATGTACATCGAGCCCGGCAGGGCCATCGCAAGCAGTGCAGCCGCCCGCGCGCGCCGCATGCCGCGTGCGAGGTCGGTGGGCGTCCCCACGCGCTTCGTCTCGAAGGCAAACCGGGTGTCGGCGCGGCCGTAGCGCGTGACCGGGCGGGTGACGTCGTGGTTCGAAAGCACCCAGGTCGCCGGCGCGTCCACAGGCGAATGCGCCGCGAGTGCAGACTCGATCGAGGTTCGCGTGGGGCCAGGCTCCCAGGGGCACGCCAGGAAGTCGAAGTTGAACGCGGTGTGGAGCTCATCGGGGCGCAGGTAACGCACGAAGCGCTCGACGTCGGGCAGCCACACCTCGCCGACAAGCATCCGGGGCTCCTCGTAGCCGTCTGCGATCGTGCGCCAGCGGCGGTAGATCTCATGCAACTCGTCACGGTCGGTAAACGGATGCTCGCCCGGGCCCGCGTCCGGCCGCTCTTCGGGAAGGTCGGGGTCCTTGACCAGGAGCGCCGCGGAGTCGATACGCACGCCAGCGACGCCGCGATCGAACCAGAAGCGAAGGATGTCCTCGTGTTCGGCCCACACCTCGGGGTGCTCCCAGTTGAGGTCGGGCTGCTCGGGAGCGAAGAGGTGCAGGTACCACTCGCCGTCGTCGACGCGCGTCCAGGCCGGACCGCCGAAGATCGACTGCCAGCCGTTCGGCGGCAGCTCGTGCGCTTCACCGCTCCCCGGTCGGAACCAGAAGCGCTCGCGGGCCTGAGACCCCGGTGGTGCAGCAAGCGCCTCCCGAAACCACGGGTGCTCGTTCGAGACGTGGTTCGGGACTATGTCGACGATCGTGCGGATCCCGAGCGCCCGCGCCTCCGCGATCAGCTGCTCGGCCTCCCAAAGCGTCCCGAAAGCGGGATCGATCGACCGATAATCCGCGATGTCGTAGCCGGCGTCGGCCAGCGGCGACGGGTACCACGGATTGAACCAGAGCGCGTTAACGCCGAGCGCGGCCAGATAGGGCAGACGCGCCCGCACCCCCGCCAGGTCGCCGATTCCGTCGCCGTTGGCGTCGGCGAAACTCCGGATGTAGACCTGGTAGACGACCGCCTCTTGCCACCACGGGCGCTCGACCGCGCCCGCAGGCGCGCGCAGCGGCGCAGCGGCTTTTGTCGCCTCCTTCTCCCTCATCGGCGCGAGCATTACACACCGAACAAAAGAATGCAAGAGACAGACTTCTATCTGCAGTTCTCGTACTACATAGCGCAAGCACTCCGGTCTCAGCGTCCGGGGCGCGTTAGCGGTTGAGCCCGCGCCACGACCTTCGGCCCGAGAGAAGAGCTCGTCCGCAGAGACCGGCTAGCCATCGATTTGCCCCACGAGCAGCCCCGCGGCGAGATCAGATCGGCTCCAGCGGCTGCCCGAGGTCCTGACCGCGGGTTCGTCTAGCTCATGCACGGCGAGTCGCCGAAGCCGACCACGGACAGATCAATCCCTCATCGAAGCGAGGCATGGCCGGCCAGTCACTGCAAAGAGCTGGATCTGCGACCGCATGTTTTGTACTACCGAGTGCAAGCAGTCAGCTTCAGTGTCCGGGCGCGTTGCCGGTCGAGCCCCGCGCCACCATCTCCGGCTCGAAGAAGAGTTCGTCCGCAGAGACCGGCGAGCCTTCGATTTGGCCCACAAGCATCTCGACAGCGGCGCGTCCGATCGCCTCGAGTGGCTGCCGGACGGTCGTGAGCGGCGGGTTCGTGCAGCTCATGAACGCCGAGTCGTCGAAGCCGACCACCGACAGGTCGCCAGGCACCGAGAGGTTCGCCCGACGGGCTGCGCGGATCGCGCCGAGCGCCAGAGGGTCGCTCCCGCAGATAATTCCCGTGGCACCTCGCTCGATCAGCCGTCCGGCCGCCGCGTGTCCGCCTTCGAGCGAGAACCGCGTTCGCTCGACGAACTCCGACGGCGTCGCCACCTTCGCCACGCGCTTAAACGCCGCGAGCTTACGCGCCGAGGGCACGTGGTCGGGCGGGCCCAGGATGAGGCCAATCCGCTCGTGGCCGAGGTCGGCCAGGTGCGAGTAGGCCTGCTCCATGGCGACTGCATCGTCGGTCGAGACGCGCGGGAAGTCGAGGTGCTCAGCAGCGGCATTAATAAGCACGACGGGCAGGCGCAGCTTCAGTAGACGCTCGTAATGCTCGTGGGGCGCGTCGGCCTCCGCGTACTGGCCGCCGGCGAAGATCATCCCCGAGACCTGGCGCTCGAGGAGCATCTCGACATATTCAGCCTCCGACATGCTTCCCGTGCGCGTGCAGAGCACGGCGTTGAAGCCGCGCTGGGCCAGCGCGCCAGCGACGACCTCGGCGAGCGCCGGAAAGACCGGGTTCTGGAGCTCCGGCACGATCAGCCCGACCATCCGGGCGCGCCGGACGCGTAGATGTGTTGGGCGCTCGTAGCCGATCACGTCTAGCGCCGTCAGGACCGCGGCGCGCGTCGCCTCCGAGATCCCCGGACGGCCGTTCAGGACGCGGCTGACCGTGGCCTCGCTGACCCCTGCCTGCTTGGCGACGTCCGCAAGTTTGCGAGCCACGCTGCAATTCTAGGACAATTCTCGCAACTTTCTGCAAGCGCCTTGCAGGCGCTACGCGAGCAGTTGCCGCGTGAGCCGCCGTGTGGCGAGTGCGAGCCCGAACGACCCAACGGCTAGCAGGTAGAGCACGGCGACGGCGATATCCCAGTGGAAGATGCCGAGCGCCGGCTCGCGCAGGAGCTGAATGCTCTGATACAGCGGCAGGATCTCAACGACCGGCCGCGCCCATCCCGGGTACACGGAGAGCGGGTAAAAGGTTGTCGCGAATAGGAACATTGGCAGCATGACGAGCTGGATCAGCTGGAAGTCCGAGAAGTCGCGAAGGTAGGTCGTCACCGCCAGCCCGGCGCCCCCAAACGCGTAGCCGACGAGCAACGCAGCGGGAATCGCGAGCAGGATGCCAGGCGAGACGACAAGCCCGAGCGCGAGCATCACCAGCACGAATCCAATCGACGGAAGCAGGCTGCTCAACACGGCGCTCGCGACCTCGCCGAGTGCGATGTCGGCGATCGAGAGCGGCGTCGGCACGATAGCGTCGTAGGTCCGGTCTGTCTTCATGCGAGTGAAGACGACGAACGTCATCTGGTTGAAGGCGGCGTTCATCGCGGTCGTGGCCAGGATCGCGGGCGCGACGAACGCGGCGTAGCGCACGTCGATGCCGGGCACCTTGCCGACGAGCGTGCCGACCCCAAAACCGATCGAGAGCAGGTAGAGGAGCGGCTCGAGGAGGCTCGCGAGCACGGGTGAAAGCGAGCGGCGGTAGATCCGCGCGTTTCGCTCAACGAGGCTTCCCGTGCGCCGGAGCGTCCAACCGCTGGCGATCATCCGTGCAACCGCCGACGATAGGTGATGCGCGCCACACAGATGCCCGCGACAACGAAGGCAAGAAGGTAGCCGACCCGCGCGGCGACGGTGGGAGCCGACGCGGTGCCCAGGGTGAGCGAGCGGCAGAGTGCGACGCCCTGCGAGAGCGGCAGCGCGGAGGCGACGAGCCGAACTCCACGCGGCAGTTGGGACAGCGCAAAGAACGTGCCGGAGAACATGTACATCGGCATGAGCACGAAGCGGTAGAGGGTCTGGGTGTTGCGGATCGAGCGCACGCCGACCGCCCAGGCGGCGGTCGGAGCACCGAAGGCGAGCCCCGTGAGCAGGGCGGCCGGCAGCGCCGCGAGCACCCACCAACCGGCGCCGATGCCGAAAACGGCCATCACTGCGACGAACACCGCGCTCGAGGTGAGCACCCGGAAGGTGATGAAGAGCAGGTGACCGGCCATGATCTCGCTTGGCTCCAGAGGCGTGGTTACGGCGGTTCGATAGGCACCGACCGAGCCCGCCGCACCCGCGACCCGGCCGCCGCCTTCGATGAAGCCGGTCTGCATCGCCGAAGCCGCCAGCAGTCCCGGCGCGAAGAACGCGGTGTAGGAGACGCCGCCGAGGGTCATCGAATGGCCATGGTCGACGAGGTGACCGAGGCCGATGCCGATGCCGAGAAGGAACAAGACCGGGTTCGCGACGCTGATCACGATGGTGCCGCGCCAGGTACGGGCGTAGACCGTCAGCCAGTAGCGGAAGGCGTACCAGGCGCGCAGCATGTCAGTCGATGAGCGAACGGCCAGTGAGCTTCAGGAAGACGTCCTCGAGCGTCGCACGCCGCACGAGCGCGGTGATCGGCGCGAGCGACATCCCGTGCACGGCAACGAGTACCGTCTCGCCATCGTCTGCGTAGACGACGACGCGGTCCGGAAGCAACTCGATCCGCTCTCCGAGTTGGGCCGCACGGAGGCGCTCCGCAACCTCTGCCTGGTCGTCCGCCGGGAAGCGCAGCTCGAGGACCTCACGCGTCACGTGGGCGTCGATCAGCTCACGCGGCGAGCCCTCGGCCACGATCTTGCCGCCGTCCATCACCGCGAGCCGGTCGCAGAGCTGCTCCGCCTCGTCCATGTAGTGCGTAGTGATGATGAGCGTGACGCCGTCGCGCTTCAGGCGGTAGAGCCGGTCCCACAGCACGTGACGCGCCTGGGGGTCGAGGCCGGTCGTCGGTTCGTCGAGCAGCAGGATCTCGGGCTGATTGATCAGCGAGCGCGCGATCGTGAGCCGGCGGCGCATGCCGCCAGAGAGCGTCTCGACCTGGGCGTCTGCCTGCTCCTCGAGCTGCGCGAAGGCGAGAAGGCCGGCGATCCGCTCGCGTATGACGTTCTTGGCGAGTCCGAAGTAGCGGCCGTAGACGAAGAGGTTCTCGCGAACGGTCAGCTCACGGTCAAGGCAGTCGTCCTGCGGCACGACGCCGATCCGCGCCCGGATCTCGGGCCCTTTCTCCGCCGGATCCATGCCGAGCACGCGCAGCGTGCCGGCGCTAACCGGGGAGGTGGCGCCGAGCATCCGCATTGTCGAGGACTTTCCGGCGCCGTTCGGGCCCAGGAAGCCGAACACCTCGCCGCGCCCGAACTCGAAGTCGATACCGTCGACGGCTCGGAACGGCGGCATACCGTTCCGAGCGCGATACGTCTTCGTTAGGCCCCTCGCCTCGACCAGGAGCCTGTCGGACACCGCGCAAGCCTACCGAAAAGCGACTGCCGGTCGCAACAACCGTACGGGATCACGCAACTTTATGAGCGTCTTCCGTCGGCGTGCACGGACACGCAGATTATCCCGAGACCACCGACTCCAAAACCACCCGTTTTGCAGCCACTTCGACTCGCGTGCTCGACCCGTCTACTGGGTCGGGCGCCGGGCCGGCGATTCGACTGCGACGAGCAGAAGCCATGCCCCGGACACTATGAAGAGGAACGACGCCATCATTCCCACGCCAACCGCGTAGAGGCCCCATGTGTGTCCGAAGAACAGGATCGCAGCGCCGGCCTGCTCGATGATCAGGCAAGCCGCGTAACCGAGCGTTCGGAAGAGAACGCCGGCCTGTGCCGGACCGCTACCGCGGAACGCTTCGTTGAGACTTCGGCATAGAACGCCCGGCTTTGCCGCACCGTTGCCGCGGAGCGCTTGGTTGAGACTTCGGAGTACGACGACCTCGACGCCGACGAGCACAACGAAGAGCTCGACGCCCACGGCGCGCGTGGTTTGGCCACCCATCAGGACGAGACCGCAGCGGACGAATACATCCGTGAGCGCGGTGAGGATCGTGCGGGCGCGGTGGCGATGCCTCGGATCGGAAACGATGTCCGAGAGGTGCAGCGACATCGCGACAAAGACGAGGCCGGTCAGGGCGGCTGCCCCGCCGCCGACCATCACGAAGTAGTCGCGCCAGATTGGGGCGTCAAACATCAGTGGGGACTGGGAGTACGGGTAGCTCTAGCCCGCAAGGCCTGGAAAAGCTCGACTTCACCTTTGTATCGCAACGCGAAGACGACTGTGGTCGAGCACATCGGCAAGCTCGATTCGCCGCACGACCGCGAGAACGTGTTCCTGTCGCGTCAATCCGGCGCACTTTGCCGCTCTGGAGTCTCGCGTCGCCAGCGTGCGGGTGAGCTGCCGTAATGGGCCCGGAAGGCGCGACTAAACCCCGGCTCGGAGGTGTAACCGACCATATGTGCGATCACTCCGACCGGAGTTGAGGTGTCGCGCAGCAGCTTTGCGGCGCCGCCGAGGCGGACCAGAGTCAGGTAGGTCGACGGTGGTTTTCCTACTCGTTCCGTGAACCGCTCCGAGAATCGGGATCGAGACAGGTTGCATAGGCCGGCGAGCTGATCGACCGTCCAGTCGTCGCCGGGGTCTGCGTGGATCGCACTCACGGCGGGGCCGACCTGTGGATCGAGCGCCCCAGCGAGCCAACTGGGCGGTCCGTCTCGGCCTGCCGCCCAGGCCCGCAGGATCTGGATGAACAGCAGATCGAGGATCCGAGCGATCATCACGACCGATCCCTGCGATGGCCTCTCCATCTCGAACAGCAGCATTCGCCTAGCCACCTCGAGCCCCTCGAGCGCCTGGTCTTGGGGACCACGGAGCGCGATTGCTTCGGGCAGGCCGGCGAGCAGGGGGCTTGCCTCGGAGTCCCCGATCCTGAAGGTGCCGGACAGCCAGCGCGCTGTCTTCCCCGCTGGGACGTCCGCACCTACCGCGTCGCGCATCTGATGGCGGTCGCCGCGCGGCAGCAACACGACGTCGCCGCGTCGCAGGCGCTCGACATGCTCGCTAACCGGGAGCACCAAGTCGAGCTCACCGTCCTCGACGATGTGCAGAGCTCCGGTACCCCCAAAATCAATCGAGAAGCCAGCGGATGGCGCGAACGAGATGATGCGATCCCCGCTCAGTCGAACGTTTGCGAGCAGGTCGGAGAGCAGATCGCGCTCCCCAGTGCCAGAGACGAGGCCGAACCCGCCGCGCGCTGGGTCCACCGTCGCGGCGTCGGGGCCTTGAAGCTCGTCGGTGTCGCGTGCGAACGTCGAACTGGCAGCGAGACCTGGGGTGCTGATCGGACGAGCGGCTAGAGATTCCGGCGGATCCATCATTCCATCTGATCGCGTGTCGGACTAATTTAGGTGGAGACAGCTGTCACGGTCGCCACGTTGGCCTCGGAGCGGTTGATCGTTGTCGGCGGCGCGACACGGACGCCTAAAGGTGGTCTCATCGGTAAGTAAAGGACATAGTGGATGAAAAGTAAACCAAATATCGTGCTGGTACACGGAGCATTTGCCGATGGCTCGAGTTGGAGCTCGGTTATTCAGGAGTTACAGGCTGATGGATATCGCGTTACGGCTCCACAGTTTCCGTTGACTTCACTGGCGGACGATGTCGCCCGCTTGCGTCAGGTGCTCGACTTTCAAGGTGGTCCGACAATTGTCGCCGGCCATTCATATGGCGGTCAAGTCATGACCGCGCTCGGGAAAGATGCGCCAAATGTCGTTGGTCTTGTGTATGTCGCAGCCTTTGGCCTTGATACAGGCGAGTCTTTGGGAGCATTGTTATCGGAAGGTCCCCCTGTCGCAGCCATGAAGCATCTGTTTACAGATAAAAAGGGCTTTGTCTGGTTGTCTGAGGATGATTTCGTGGATCACTTCGCTGCTGACGTAGACCCAGTTAAGGCAAAAGTCATGTACGCAGTTCAGCAGGCCTTAGGCGGATCTTTACTAGGGGACGTCATGGATGAACCGGCTTGGAAGTCGTTGCCTTCATGGTATCTGGTGTCAGAGAATGACGAAGCTATCCCTCCACAGGCCCAAGAGCATTTTGCTAAGAGAATGGGTGCTACTACCGTTAAAGTTCCTTCCAGCCACGTGGCTATGGTTTCTCACCCAGACGAAGTGGTGAAGTTGATAAAAAATGCAGCAGAACCGGCAAGTTCACAATAGCGACAGTAGTTACGTAGAGAAGACTTGGGTGCTGTGTCCAGAGCGCCTCAACGACCAGGCACCAGCGGGAACGCCCGCACCACGGATCCCGGCGGCAGGAGGCCCGGGATTACTGGCGATTCGGCGCGCCGGCCCCGCGGCATAAGCGTTCCCCGCCACGAATTGGTCCATGGGATTGGCTCCGCTCCGAACGAGAAACCCGCCGGTTTGCAGCCACTTCGAGGGTGAGCGACGGGATTCGAACCCGCGACCGCCGGGACCACAACCCGCAAGTCCTGGTTGGTCCTACCCCG
>Ga0302326_10000796_pt1 | contig 82551 bp, 73 predicted proteins | sample Palsa_T0_3_FD_202264 | JGI IMG/M metagenome (GOLD analysis project Ga0302326, IMG submission 202264) | Peat permafrost microbial communities from Stordalen Mire near Abisko, Sweden - Palsa_T0_3 | ecosystem: Environmental > Terrestrial > Soil > Palsa > Peat permafrost | place: Sweden: Abisko...
CGCGGAGATGGTCCTGTCGGCCCCCCGCGCCAAGGCCGCTACTCTGCGTTTGAGCCAGCCCCTGCTGATTTATTCGCGTATCGATCTGAACCGGATGATGCTCGAGCGCGCCGAGAGCGCCGGCGCACGCATCGAAAAAGCGCGGGTGCTGGAAACCACTCGCACCAGCACGGGCTGGCGCCTGCGTACCAGTTCCGGCTCTCTCGACGCCGACTTCTGCATTCTGGCGACTGGAGCGCGCAATCCCCTGCGCGATCTCGGCACACAACTTACGGCGCAGGATACCATGTCGACGCTGGGCTACTACGTCGCCGGCGATCAGACACAGATCGATATACAGTTCCTGCCGCATCTGGAAGGCTACATCTGGGTTTTCCCGCGTTGCGGCCACCTTTCGGTAGGCATCTGCGGCAAGGGCGAGCCGGCCGCTTCGCTGCGTAAACGTCTCGAGAGTTACATGGCGCAAAAGGGGCTGTGCTCGAAGGGAGCGACCTTTTACAGCCATCTGCTGCCCTCGCTCGAAACAGCGGCCTGGAAGAAGAATCGCGTCGCAGGCGAAGGATGGATGGCCGTGGGCGACGCTGCCGGGCTGGTCGATCCCATCACCGGTGAGGGTCTTTATTATGCTCTGCGCTCCGCTGACCTTGCGGCCAAGGCGCTGCTGGCCGAAATCGGGGGTCTGGCCGACCGGCTGCAAACCTACCGCCGCCTGCTGCGCCGCGATTTCGCCGCGGACCTCGAGTTCGGCTCGCGCCTGGCCAAGCGCGTATTCCTGGGCAGCTTCCTGTTCGGCTCGGTGCCTGCGCGCATGGTGCAGTTCACCCGCCGCAGTACGCGCTTCAGTGGCGTCATGCAGGACCTGTTCGCCGGCACCCAGCCTTACCTGGGCCTGAAGAACCGCCTGCTGCGCAACCTGAACGGCAGCATGTACGAGATCGGCATGAGCCTGGGCCTCAGCCGGCTATTGCCCGGTAAAGCCCGGCCATGAATCGCGACCGCTCTGAAGCCCTTTTCCAAAGAGCGCTGAAAGTAATTCCAGGAGGCGTCAATTCGCCTGTGCGTGCTTTCCGCAGCGTGGGCGGCCATCCCCCTTTTATCGCGCGCGGCAAGGGCTCGCGACTCTACGACATCGACGGCAACGAGTACATCGACTACGTCGGCTCCTGGGGCCCGCTGTTGCTTGGCCATTGCCATCCAGCCATGATGGACGCCGTGCGCGGCGCGCTCGAAAACGGCGCCAGCTTCGGCGCGCCAACCGAGCGGGAGGTCGAGATGGCGGAAACCATTCGCGATGCGGTCCCTTCGATGGAGATGGTGCGGCTGGTCAATTCCGGTACGGAAGCCACCATGTCCGCGATCCGCGTGGCGCGAGGTTTCACGGGCCGCGACCTTATCGTCAAATTCGAGGGCTGTTATCACGGCCATGTGGATTCGCTTCTCGTGAAGGCGGGCTCGGGCCTCGCCACACTGGGGATCGCCGATACGCCCGGTGTCCCGCAGAGCTTCGTGGATACCACTCTGGCGCTGCCCTTCAATTCCGTGGACGCGGTGGAGGCGGGCTTTCGCGCGCACAGCGGACGTATCGCCGCCGTGATCGTCGAGCCGGTGGCCGGCAATATGGGTTGCGTTCCGCCTCGGCCTGGATTTCTCGAAGCCCTGCGCGAGATTACCGCCCGCCACGGCGCGCTGCTGATTCTCGATGAAGTGATGACGGGCTTTCGTGTGGCTTTCGGCGGGGCGCAGCAGCGCTATGGCATCCGTCCGGACATGACTACGCTGGGAAAAATCATCGGTGGGGGATTGCCCATCGGCGCCTATGGCGGGCGCGCCGATATTTTGCGCAATGTGGCACCGGCCGGATCCATCTATCAGGCCGGCACGCTTTCCGGCAATCCCCTGGCGGTGGCCGCCGGGCTCGCCATGCTGCGGTACCTGAAAGCGCATCCGGAAATCTACGGCGAGCTGGAATCGAAATCCGCAAGCGTTGCCGGCGCGCCGCCCACGGGGGTCACGGTCAATCGCGTGGGATCGATGTTCACCTGGTTTTTCACGGACCGGCCGGTAACGGACTATGAGTCGGCCAAGCGCTCCGACACAGCCCGTTTCGCCGCCTTTCACCGCTCGATGCTGGAGCAAGGCATCTACCTGCCTCCCTCTCAATTCGAGGCCGCTTTCGTTTCCGCCGCGCATACCAGCGAGGACATTGGCGAGACTGTACAGGCTGCCAAACGGGCGTTCGATGCCGCGGCTTAAACATGCTCCACGCGGTGCGAGATTTGCGCGCGTTGCCAATGGTCCTGTTGATGACGTTGACCTGGGGCGCTTGCCAGCAGCACGCGGTTTACCGGCCCAGCAAGGATGAGGCGCTCAAAGCCTCGCAAGAGATCATCAGAGCGCAGTTGCTGTCGCCCGGCTACATCCTGTTTTCTAACGAAGCGGAGATGACCATTGACGAGCCCGAGCCGGGCCATTTCCGTGTCCGCGGATTCGTCGATTATAAAGGACGGTCCGGCATGGCCATCCGCACCAACTACACGTGCGTGCTGCGATACAACGCGCGGGGCCAGTGGGAAGTCGACGATCTGAAGTTGGAATGAGACCCACCTACGGCGGCGCGTTTCTCAGCTCCGGCGCGAGCGCGCTTGGGTATCGCTCGCCCAAGCACATCGCAGGCCGCGGAACCAATGCGACCTTTTGCAGTCACAGTCGCGGAAGACAAAATTCGACGCTATTATCGAGTTATCGAATAAGGAGCGGAACCGCTATTCCACTTCGATCTTGCCTATCCCCGTCGCCCTGGTGGTCTGCCCTATCCCGATCACCGCATTCAATCCGGGCGATGCGTTCGCCGGGATCGTGATCGTTAGAGCACCGCTGCCCGCGAAGCTTCCCTCGCTATTGGCGGTGGCAGTGCCGAGGAGCTGCCGGGGATTGTTCCAATAGACGCTAACTGTTTCTGCTGCGCCGAAGCCCAGGCCCTGCGCGGTGATTGTGGCGCCCGGCAGTCCGCTGGATGGGCTTACGAGCAGGACTGGTGTCACAAAGAAGTTGGCAACTCCTAACTTCTGACTGGTCTCACCGAGGGCGAAGAAGTTCAGGGGCCCGTACGGATGTTGCGCTTCACGGAATGTAACACTGAAGGAGCCGCTGCTAGTGGCGGGTACCGTACCCAGAGGCGAGCCACCGATGCGGCCGGCGAAGATGCCGACGGTTTCGGTCGGCAAAAAGCCGCTGCCCGTCAGGGTGAGGTTGGTTTCGGGCGAGCCGCTCGGTTGGCTGACGGCAAGAGTCGCCTCCGGGAAAACCTGCAGGGAAAACGATCCGAAGTAATCTGCGCCGTCACCTGGGGCGAAGACCTTGGCTTGGCACACATCTCCGGGCGGCGTTTCAGGCACGTGCCACTCGTAGCCGGTAACAACCACGACGACACCGTCGGCGCCGTACGCGATGCTGCCCGAACCCGCAACGGAGGCGTCCCCCAACGTCAATGTGCTGCTGCCGTTCGGCAGAAAGGCAGGACTGTCAATAGGGCCAAATACCGAGATCCCCGGAGTAGAATTGTTCCCGTCGAAGAACAGGTTCAAGCCGTTGAAGGTGAAGCTTGTGTTGGGTTGGCCGAAGATGTAGTAGCTGTAACTGCTGCCGGCCGCCAGTGGGATGGAGATGCCCGCGTCAGCGTCGGATGGGCCATTGATCGGCGACGTCGCCGCCGGATCTAGCGCGAACCACAGGTCATAATAGGAATCGCCGCCCAGTGTATTCCATACCTGGCCGCCCGCGGCAGCGCCTGTGGAATTTGTTGAGAATTGAACCGCGCCCGTGAGTGTGGTCTGCGGAAACGCGGCGAGAGCGAACAGCAGAAAGAGAGGCACAACCAGACAAAGGCGGCGCCAGCAGCGAGCGGTGATCGAGAGCTTCACGAGCAAGGTCCTCCGTAGGAAACTGGCTCATTATACACGGAACTGTGCACGCACGAAGGTGCGCAACAGTCGCGTGGCACGGTGTGCCTGGACCACGAATGGCGGAGTCCCGGCCGGCACTACCCAAACCTGGCCCGGCGCGAAGTCCTGGCCGTCGAATTGCCCGCTGCCTTCCAGACAGACGAGCAGTTCAGCTTGCGGCCCGCCGGCGTATGACACCTCGCCTGTCACAGCCATGGATTCGGTCCGGAAATACGGGCACTCGACTAAGAGCCGCCTGCCCTCGCCCAACTCTACGGGCGTGCTCAGTCCCGGATGGCGGCCGAAATCCGCCACCTGCAGGGATTGATTGAGATGCAGCTCACGCGGGCGGCCGTAATCGTAGAGCCGGTAGGTGACATCGCTATTTTGTTGGATCTCGCAGAGCGCGAGACCGGCGCCAATAGCGTGCACCGTGCCTGCGGGCACAAAGAACGTATCGCCCGGCTGCGGCGTACACCAGTGCAGCAGCTCTTCGATCTCGCCCGAGAGCGCCGCGGCGCGCACGCGCTCGCCCGGGAGCGGCCGCTCGAAACCCAGCGTCAGGCGCGCCCCAGGCTCAGCCCGCAGCACGTGCCACATTTCCGTCTTGCCTCGCCCCGAGGCTGAATCCGGCGGGTGTACCTGCACCGAAAGCTTGCCGGAGGTGAACAGAAACTTCACCAGCAGGCGGGGCTCCTCAGGCGCCGTGAACCAGACTTCCCCGATCTTCGCCGGCGAGCGCGGGAACCAGGGCTCCGTGGCGGAGCTGCCCCAAACTTTTTCGAGCGCTGTTGCAGCGAGTCGCCGGATGGTCACTGGTCGGCGATGAAGCGATGGATGCGGTCAAGCCCGCGCGAGAGTTCGTGCATGGAAGTGGCGTAGGAGATCCGCACGTGCCGATCGGTGCCGAAAGCCTCGCCCGGAACCACCGCCACGGCGGCCTTCTGCAACAGGTTCTCGGCGAATTCGAGCGTAGATGTCCCGTTGCGTAGCGCGACGCCGATATTGGGATAGGCGTAAAATGCGCCCTTCGGCTCGGCGCACTCGACCCCGGGAATGGCGCGCAGGCGCTCGATCACAAAATCACGGCGCTTGCGATATTCCGCCAGCATGATTCCCACCGAATCCTGCGGACCGCGCAGCGCCTCTACCGCGGCTTTTTGCGAGACTGAAGCCGGATTGGAAGTGGAATGGCTCTGCAGCTTCAACATGGCTCCCACAATGGGCGCGGGCGCCAGGGCGAAGCCGATGCGCCATCCGGTCATGGCGTAAGTCTTCGAGAGCGAGCCGGCTACCAGCACAGTCTCCTCCGCGCCGGCCAGGGACGCGATCGAAAAGGGCCGGCCATCGTACAGGAAGTGGCAGTAGCACTCGTCGGTCATCAGGAAGATGCCGCGCCGCGAGGTCAATCTGTAAATCTTCTCGAACTCCTCGGGATCGATCACCGCGCCGCTGGGGTTCGAAGGCGAATTGATGAAGACCAGCTTGGTGCGATCCGTCAGGTACGGCTCGATCATCGCGGCGGTGACGACGAACCCCTGCCGCTCGTCGGCGGCAACGAAGACGCACTTGCCACCGGCATAGTTCACCACGTCCTTGTAAGTCACCCAGTAGGGCGTGGGGATGACCACTTCATCGCCCGGATTGACCAGCGCCTGCGTCAGGCCGAATATGGCGTGTTTGCCCCCCACGGTGACGATGCACTGCTGGGGCTGGTAGTGGGTGCCGAAATCCTGCGCATGCCGGTCGCAAACCGCCTGTTTGAGCTCGAGCGTACCGCCGGCATTGGTATACTTCGTGAAATTCTGCTCTATCGCGCGAATGGCCGCGCGCTTGATATTGTCCGGGGTAGGGAAGTCCGGCTCGCCGGCTCCGAAGTCTACCACGTCGACGCCCTGCGCGCGCAGCTTCTCCGCCTCGGCGGATACCCGCATGGTAGACGACACGCTGATCGAAGCGATGCGCTCCGCGATGTCCTGTTTGGCTTGCACTTCCATTTTGGTTTCCTATCTCCCTTGACGCGAAGTCCGCCCCAGCCGCTTTCGCAACTGGACCTCGACGGATGGCGGAACCAGCCCCGTGATGTTGCCGCCCAGCGCAAACACCTCCTTCACCAGACGCGAGCTGATGAAGGAGTGAGCCTCGCTGGCCATCAAAAAAACCGTTTCCATGTCCGGCCGCAGCCGCCGGTTCATGAGCGCCATCTGTAACTCATATTCGTAATCCGAAATTGCCCGTATGCCCCGCACCAATGCAGTGGCGTTTTTCTCGGCCGCGTAATCCACCAGCAGGCCATTGAAGGAGTCCACTTCCACGTTGGGAAAGTGCCCCACTACTTCGCGCAACATCTCGATGCGCTCCTCGACAGTGAACAGCGGCTGCTTGTTTTCGTTGCGCAAAATCGCAATGATCAAGCGGTCGAAGAGGCGGCATCCGCGTTCAATCAAATCCAGGTGTCCGCTGGTGATCGGGTCGAAAGAACCCGGGTATATAGCGGTAAGCTGGGGTGGCTTCGTGGCCACTCGCACGTATGCGGTGTCGTTCGTTATTCTCAGATTCTACCGGAAATCGGAGGCTGGTTGCTGACGCACGGTGCGCCAGAGCATACGGAAGCCGGGAGCGAGATGGAATCCGGAGCCCTCCATGCGGAGGATGCCGACGCCGGGGATGTCGCCGCGCCGCGGGGGCATGCCTTCCCGGCTATCGACCAGCTCACCCACAAATTCCGCGTGCGCATTCTGCCATTCGGCTTCGGAGAACTCGATGCCCATCAGCACAAACCGCTTCGCTCCGGAATAACGGTCCAGGCTGCGGATGCGGCCGCTGATCAGAGCGCCTGCCGGCAGCACCACCTCCCCTTTTTGCCGCACGTCCCGGCGGACGCGGGCGCGCAATGCATCCCCCACTGAAGCGGACTTCGAATCAATGGCGGTCTCGAGCGCGATAGAGATAAGCAGTCCCGCGGCCAAATTCACCTCCGCAGATGGCGGCTTAGCCGGCGCTACGGGTTCCGGGGGCGGTTCGAAGCTGATATTGGATTGGCTGCCGTACTCACGGCATGCCGAAAATGTGACCAGATTGCGGCTGGACTCGCCGGAGAAAAAATTCAGCACCAGTTCGGCCCGCTGGGGCAGCAGCGCTTCGGAATTTCCGATGTGTTCGCGGGAATAGTACGTCCTCACGATGGATGACTCAAGATCCAGCTCGAGCGGTATTTCATCGCCGTATACATCCAGCCGTAGCAGATCCAACGAGACCGGATCGAACCAGAACGAACCTTTTATGGCCACCCTTGCCTCGGCGCTGCCGATCCGAATTCTATATCCGCTCAAGAATTCCGGCGTACTGTAGTCGTATCGGATGGCCTCGCGGCCGTCCAGGTCATCCTCGCCCCGGTACACGAACGGGGAAGTGTCGTTGACGAAGAGATTGTGCGCGTGGAGCACGAACATGCCATTCCCGATCATGCCGCCCGAGACAAACGAGGTCAGGTTTTTGTCTTCGAATCGGCGCGCCCCGGGCCAGGCGAGCAGTTCCTTGCCGTTCACGTTGGATACTTCCAGGCGAACTGTATCCAGGGGCCTGAAAGAGTAAGCGCGCCGTCCACGCTGGTAGCGCTGCATGGTCTCGAGACAGGTATAGTTGGGAACCTGCGCCAGATCCTGGCGGATCTTTTGTTTGAAATGAGCCAACTGCATCAACTCCGGCGGCAGGTCGCCGGCTGATGCCAACGTCACGGTGGCCGGGAGCAGAAGCAAAAGCGCGCTGTATCGGCTCGACAGCACCTTGGGTCAATAATAACGTTTATCGGCGCGGGTCAGTTGCGCGGTCCCAGGCTTTCGGTGCGGCCGGCCAGAGCCTGCACTACCGAACCGCCGCAAACGGCCACTCCAGTCTTCATCAACGCGGTAAGAAAATGATAGAGCAGCCGGTATAACGCTTCCTCGGTAAGCGGTTGCTTGCCGGGTAGCCGGAAGCTGGCGGGAAGCTCTTTGGAGATATGCACGCGAACGGAATTAGGCTGCGCCTTGCCGCCGCGATCGCGTTTGTTAGCCAGGCTGATGGGCGTTTGCATGACCCCGCCGCTGCGGCCGTCCACGTAGAACTGGCAGCGCGAAAACCACCCCAGGTTAGCGGGATCGGCGGCATCGAACAGCAGCAGCGGCCCCTGGCGGCCCTCCGCGGTGAGGTCCAGCGTCATGAAGCGTTCGGAGTCCTTCAGCTTGGTTTCGAACCCGGCCTGCTTGGCGGCGTTGGCCACCATCTCCGGGTCCAATTCCAGGAAGATCAGCTTATGTTGTCCCGCTTGCAGCACCTGCATCAGACACCGCTATTCTAGCGGGTTTCGCATTCGGCGCGGGCGGTTAAAAAGCGGCGCGGTAAAGAACCAGCAAATCTTCGCGTGTGCACGGGCGCGGATTGAGCTGGTGGCAACCATCTTGAATAGCCTTATCGGCGAGCGCCGGCAAGGATTCCTCAGTTACTCCGTAGTCGCGCAAGCGGGGCGCGATGCCCACGCGCAAATTCAGCTCGCGGACCTGTTGGGCGACGTCGCCGCCCGAAAACTGCGCGGCCAATTCAGCCAATCGCGGAGCGGCGTAGGGCTGGTTGAATTCCAGCACGAAGGGCAGCATGACGGCGTTGGCGGTGCCATGATGCATTCCGCAGTCGGACGATAACGGGTGAGCCAGCGAGTGTGTAGCGCCCAGGCCCTTCTGGAAGGCGATCGCGCCCATCATGGAGGCCATCATCATTTGGGAGCGCGCTTCGAGGTCGCCGGGGTCGTCCATGACGCGCGGCAGGTTCTCCCACACCATCCTCGCGCCAGAAATGGCAATAGCGTCGCAGATGGGATGGAAGCCCCTGGTGATGTACGCCTCGACGTTGTGAGTAAAAGCGTCCATGCCTGTGCCGGCCGTCAGGTGGGGAGGAAGAGCGAGGGTCAGCTCCGGATCGGCGATGGCCAGCGTGGGAATCAGGTGCGGGCTGAAGACCACGGTTTTGCGATTCGTGCGCGCGATGGTGATCACCGTGGAGCGCGAGACTTCGCTTCCGGTTCCCGCGGTAGTGGCGATGGCGATGTAAGGCGGCACATTCGCCGAGATGCGTTGCCCGCCGTCGAGCAGGTCATCGTATTCGGCCAGGGGCAACTCGTGAGTGACCTTCAACCGGATAGCTTTGGCGGCGTCGAGCGGCGATCCACCGCCCAGGCCGATCACGCCGTTACAACGATTCGCATGGTAGGCGGCCACGCCGTCGGTGACGTTGCGCTCGGTAGGGTTGGGCTCGACCGCGGAGAAGATCGCCGCGTTGGGAACCAGGGCGGCGACGCGCTCATAGAGCGGCGTGCGGGCGAGCCCCGCGTCGGTCACCAGCAGCGGGCGGGAAATGCCCCTTTTGCCGAGCTCTTCGGGAAGGCGCGCAATCGCGCCGGGGCCGAACAGGATAGTTGTAGGAAAACTGAAGGTGGAGAGCTGCACTTCACTATGAAAGCACAACGAGCCACGGCGGATCAGGCCGTTTAAGCCTACGGACGTGCGCTCGGCAGCATCGCTTAGGGGACGGCTGTGTTATTGCTGGCTGAGCGACGAGCGGAATCGGCCGGTTGCCCCGTTTCGTACGCACCGATATCGCACGGCGCCATCCCGTTCCGGCGCAGATAATAGCGCTGATCCGTGGACAGACATCCCGATGTGCCGCCCGCGCCGATCGCCGGACTGCCAGCGAGCAAAGCGCTCGTGGGGGTTGGACCTCCATTCTCCTGTAAGGGACCGAGCAGAGGATTTCGCCCAGGCAGATCGGTGGGTTGTGTGAGAGAACAAGTGCTGTCACTATCGAGGTTATACCCATTCGACACGATAGCTCCCAAGCAGTCCCCGCCGGAATTATCAGCCACGATGCTTGATGCCAAGGTCACCAGGTGAGTACTGGATTCACTGTTAATGCCGGCGCCGATCATTGCCGTATTCTGTGCAATGGTCACGTTTGAAAGGACTAAATCGGCGTTGGAATAGGTGTCGATGCCCCCTCCCCCGGTGGCCGCCGTGTTATTGCTGAAGGTGCTGTTGATGACGCTCACTTTACCCACGTCGCGAGTGTAGAGACCGGCCCCGTAAGCCGCCGCATTATTGCTGACAGTTACGCCTACGAGGACGGCGGTCGCTCCCCACCCGTTCATAATACCGCCGCCATATGTTGCCGTGTTGCCGGTCACCGTAACGTTGACCAGCTTCAGGAACCCGCCTGGCTCGTTCTGAAGGCCATTGAAGATACCGCCTCCGGAGTCGTTCGTCGCGACATCGCCGTTCTGCACCGTCATGTCCGTAATCGTCACGTTGACTACCGCGGGAATTTGAAACACGCGGTCCAGACCTCCGCCATCCACGATAGTGGCCTGCGGTCCTGCGCCGCGGATCGTGAGGTCATCCGTGATATCCAGATCACCAGTGGCAGCGGCATTCTCGCCTCTGCCGGGAATCGTGAGGGTGTAGAGAGCGCCGGGAACGAATATGTCATCGGCGCCGGGCAGAGCATTGGTCTCCTGGATCGCCGCCCGCAGCGTGCACTCCCCGGTGGCTGTCGCGCAAATACCGTCGCCGGGATTGGCGTCTACGGCGTCTTTGGTACTGTTGACAGTGAAATGGGCTGCCCGGGCCGGGAATGCTATTGTCAAACTCGCTGCTCCCAGACACAATACCATCACAGAGGAATTGATTGTCATGTAACACCTCATCGGTCCGCAACTATATCATACTGCCCGGTGGAGAAGTGTTCGGTGAGTTAAAGTAGAGACTTGCGCTTTCTGTGCTTGTTTTTCATCGCGATATGGTCCGGCCGGGCGGCCGACACCCGCACGTTGCGCCTCGATTATTTCCATGGAGGCGATGCCTCCGAAGAGCGCCTGTCTCTCGATGGCGTGGTGCTCGAAGGCCCTTGGCCGGGCCGCCTCGATCGCGCCATAGACGATACCAATCTGGGCAAGTATTACTTCGAAGTGTTGGACCGCAAGACTAACCGCGTACTCTACTCGCGTGGGTTTGCAAGCATCTTCGGCGAATGGGAGGAGACGCCCGAGGCCAAGCAGATCCGGCGTCAGTTTCACGAATCCCTGCGCTTTCCGGCGCCCCCCGAACCGGTGCAGGTGGTGGTTAAAAGACGCGATCGGCGGAATGCGTTTCGGGAGCTGTGGTCCATCGTGGTCGATCCGGCCGACCCGGCCATCGACCGTTCCGGACCGCCCGCGAACGTCAAGGTCTGGGCCGTGATGCAATCGGGCGAGCCCCGCGACAAAGTAGATCTGCTGCTGATGGGCGATGGCTATACCGCTGCCGAGATGGAGAAGTGGCACAAGGACGCCCGCCGCCTGGCAGATCTGCTGTTTGCCGTCTCACCATTTAAGGAGCGCCGCGCCGATTTCAACGTCTGGGCGGTGGATACGCCGGCGGAACAGAGCGGAGTTTCGCGGCCGTCGGATAGCATCTATCGCAAGTCGCCCTTGCGCGCGGGATACGATGCCTTCGGCTCGGAACGATACGTGCTGACGCTCGACAACAAGCGATTGCGCGAAGCCGCTTCGGCGGCGCCTTACGAGTTCATCGAAATCGTGGTGAACGACCGGAAATACGGCGGCGGGGGAATCTTCAACCTGTATGCCACGGTGGCGGCGGATAATGCCTTCACGCCATATGTCTTCGTACACGAGTTCGGCCATCACTTCGCAGGCCTGGCGGACGAATACTATACGTCGGACGTGGCCTATGAAACCGTCACAGAGCGGCCCGAACCGTGGGAACCCAATGTCACCGCCGATCCGCGGGCGGCCAAATGGAGCGCCCTGATCTCACCTGGAACGCCGCTGCCAACGCCCTGGCCGAAGGATGAATTCGAGGCGCTCGAAAAGCAGATTCAGGCTCGCCGCCGCCAGATCCGTGCCGCGCATCGTCCCGAAGACGAGATGGAAGCCCTGTTCCGGGAGGAGCGCGAAAAGACCACCGCGCTGCTGGCCGCGGGTCCTTATGGCCACTCCGCCGCCTGGACGATAGGAGCGTTCGAAGGCGCCATGTACGAGGGGCGCGGCTACTACCGTCCGCGGGCCGACTGCATCATGTTTACACGTGACGAGGGAGGCTTCTGCGCTGCCTGCCGCCGGGCCATCGAGCGAATCATCGATCTCTACGCGGCCGGAAAGTAAAGCGCCGTCAGAGCTTCGGCTTGGGCGGCGGCAGTTCGCGTGCCACGGACAGATCCTGGAAGCCGGTGCGCGCGTGTGAGCCGTCGCAGAACGGCTTATTGGCTGACTGCCCGCAACGGCACAGCGAAATCACCGTGCGACCGGCGAGCCCAAACTCAGCGCCCGCCGAATCGTGAATCGTGAACTCGCCCTCGATGCGGATCGGTCCGTTGCTGAGGGATGTAATCTTGGTGGCCATCACTCGGATGGTAGCACGCGGTTACGGCTTCGGTGCAGGTTTCGGCTGGTCTTTAGACTTGTCGTCCACCACGTCGCCGAAGTGGATCGTCGATTTGCCTTCGAACTTCTTATAGTCTTTGTAAGTGACGATCATGCGGATGCGCTGCGACATATCTTTGAAGTGCAGCGTGTCGTCGGCATGGGTATAAGTCGGAAACCAGTACTTGCCATCTACCTGCTCGCGCAGGGTCTCGAACTTAGGGAACTGATTGTCGTCGCTCTTCTTGATAACGCCAACACCCTTGCCGTAAGTCTTCACAATCTGAAAGTCGCGATCGTCTACCCAGATCTGGCCCTCGAAAAAGCGCTTACCCGCTAACAGCTTCTTGGGCTTGACGGCGAAAACGTAGCATGGAATTTCGTCTGCGTTCTGCTTGCCCAGGTAGCGAAGGTCATATAAAGGGATCTCGTCGGTGGTCAGCACGAAAGGCTGTACGTTGCGCAGGTCCTGCTCGTCTTCCGGGGTCAGCAAGAGATGCTGCAGGTTCTGAACCGGCGCGTATACCACCTTCTCCGTGCGTTTGCCCTCCGGCGAAAAAATGATGTCTTCCACCAGCTCCCACTTACCTTCGGGGTTGCCCGATTCGTCCAACTCCTGAAGCTTGACTGTCTGCCGGTAGGTATAGTTCTGGCGGGCCTCGGAAAATTCCTTCTCTTTCGCGGCGAACTTCCGAACGATCTCGTCGGCATTTACATCGGCCGTAGCCGGTGCTGTTACATTGGCCGGGGTAACCGCCGCCTTGGTGGGCTCGTCCGCCCGTATCGGCAGGCTGAGGACTGAAAGCAATGCAATGTAAGTAAGTCGATGCATTTCTCCCCTTTCTACTTTAAACGTTTGCCAACGCCGGCTCGTTTGGCTACTTTCCCAGTAGCTTCTTGGCGATGGTGACCAACTGTATGTTGCTGGTACCCTCATAAATCCGGCCGATTTTGGCATCCCGGTAGAGTTTCTCCACCGGATAATCCTTGGTAATACCTACGCCGCCGTGAATCTCGATGGACTTGGATGCGACCTTCTCGGCGATCTCGGAGCTGTAATACTTGGCCATGGCGGCCTCGGTCTGAAACGGCAGACCCGCATCGCGCAGGCGGGCGGCGTTGTACACCAGCAGCCGCGCGGCCTCCACCTCGGTAGCCATCACCGCAAGCTGGAACTGCACTCCTTGAAACTCTCCGATGTGCTTGCCGAACTGCTTGCGCTCGCGGGCATAAGCAATGGCATGCTCAAGAGCGCCGCGCGCCAGCCCGATCATCTGCGAACCGATGGCGATGCGTCCTTCGTTGAGTGTCTCGATGGCGATCTTATAGCCCTTGCCAACCTCGCCGATCACGTTCTCTCTGGGAACGCGGCAATTGTCCAGGATCAACTCGCAGGTCGAGGAGGCGCGCAGGCCCAGCTTGTCCTCTTTTTTCCCCACCTGGAAACCCGCAAACTCGCGCTCGATGAGGAACGCTGTGATACCGCGATATCCGGCCTCCGGATTAGCGTTGGCAAACAGCAGGAATAAGCCCGATTCGGCGGCATTGGTAATCCACAACTTACGGCCCGTAATCAGGAAGTGATCGCCTTGATCGATCGCCTGCGTCGCCAGGGCGAAGGCGTCCGAGCCGGAACCAGCTTCCGAGAGCGCGTAGGACGCCACCGTATGGGCGGCCAGGGGCGGCAGGTACTTCTGCTTTTGCGATGCGTTGGCCCAGCGCAGAAGGGCGTTGTTGACGATGGTGTTCTGCACGTCCACGATCACGCCTGCCGAAGGATCGACGGCCGATAATTCCTCCACCGCCAGAATGCACTGGAAGAAACTCCCGCCGCTGCCGCCGTACTCTTCAGGGATCTCGATACCCATCAGGCCCAGATCGAAGAATTGCCGGAGAATATCTTTGCGGAACACGCCGGCCTCATCCATCTCGCGAACGTGCGGGCCAATCTGTTCGCGGGCGAACTGCCGTACGGTGGTCTGAAAGAGCTTTTCTTCTTCGGTCAGAGCGGTAAGAGGACGCGGATGGATCTCGGTTTCCTGCGCGCTAACTGGCATGGCTTCATTTCTTATACTACACCGGCCAGTTCGCGCCATTGGCGGCCCTGCGATTCCGCCACGCCCGCGTGCGTCACGTAACCGTTGTAGGTGTTGACACCCTCGCGCAGACCCGGATGATCGGTACAGGCGCGCTCCAGGCCCTTGTTCGCCAGTTCCATCAGGTACGGGAAGGTGGCGTTGGTCAGGGCAAAGGTGGAGGTGTGCGGCACGGCCGCGGGCATGTTCGAGACGCAATAGTGCAGGATGCCGTCGATGAAATAGACGGGCTCGGTGTGCGTGGTGGCGTGGGATGTCTCGAAGCAGCCGCCCTGATCGATGGCCACGTCCACCACCACGGCGCCGCGCTTCATGTTGGCGATCATCTCCCGCCGCACCACTTTGGGAGCCGAGGCGCCAGGAATCAGTACTGCGCCCACCACCAGGTCCGCGCTCTTCAGCGTTTCGCTGATGGTGAAAGCGTTGGAGGCGAGCGTGACGATCTGGCGGCCGAAGATGTCGTCGAGCTGCCGCAGCCGGTTCAGATTCCGGTCAATCAGAATCACGTGCGCGCCCATGCCCAGGGCGATCTTGGCGGCATTGGTTCCCACCACTCCGCCGCCGATGATGACGCAGTTGGCCGGCGCGACTCCGGGCACGCCGCCCAGCAGCACGCCGCGCCCGCCATTAGGAGCTTCCAGATATTGCGCGCCAATCTGGACCGACATGCGCCCGGCCACTTCGCTCATGGGGGTGAGCAGCGGCAACGAACCGTCGGCGTCGTGTATAGTCTCATACGCCACACCGTTGACTTTGGCCTCGAGCATACGGTTGGTGAGCTCGGGCAGCGGCGCCAGGTGCAAATAAGTAAACAGAATGAGGCCGGGGCGCAGATGCGCGTACTCCTGCGGCTGCGGCTCTTTCACCTTGACTACCAGGTCGGCGCGGCGCCAGACCTCTTCCGCTTTGGCCGACATAGCGGCGCCGGCTTGCATATATTCGCGGTCGGTAAGCGCGCTGCCTTCCCCCGCCGAGGATTGCACCAATACCTCGTGTCCGGCCTCGCGCAATGCCGCTACACCGCTTGGCACCAGGCCCACGCGCGTTTCGTGATCTTTGACTTCTTTGGGAACGCCGATGATCATAGGAAGTGCTCCCCAACAACGTGGTGTTAACTTAGCGTATCATGTGCCAAAATGTTCCGGAACGACTTGCCGCGAACTGTCGCAAGTCGCCCGAGCGCACTGCCTGGCTCAATGGATTGCCGGCGGTCCTGCGAGATTTGGAGCGCCGCTGGTCGCTCGAACTTGGGGTCCCGTTTGAGCTCGCGGTGAGTTGCTCGTGGGTGGCGCCGGTGTCACTCCTGGGCGGCGCCCCGGCTGTGTTGAAACTTGGCATGCCGCATATGGAGGCCGAGCACGAACTACAAGGACTGCGCTTCTGGAACGGAGATCCGACGGTGCGCCTGCTGAACGCCGATGAAAAGACCGGCGCCATGCTGCTCGAGCGGTGCGAGCCCGGGACGGCGCTCCATGTATTGCCGGAGCCTGAGCAGGATGTCGTGATTGCGGGGCTTCTTCGCCGTCTTTGGCGCGCGCCGCCGGCGCCGCATCCCTTTCGCCCGTTGGCCGCCATGACTGAGGTTTGGAGCGGGGAGACGCTGGCCGCCCTGGATCGGTGGCCAGACACAGGGCTGGTCCGTGAAGGCCTGCGGCTCTTGAAGGAGTTGCCGCGCACGGCGCCCGTGGAGCAGCTGCTCGCGACCGATCTGCACGCGGACAACGTGCTTCGCTCGCAGCGGGAGCCGTGGCTGGTCATCGACCCGAAGCCCTTCGTTGGCGATCCTGCCTACGACGTGACCCAACACCTCTTCAACTGCGATGCCAGAATGCGCGCGGACCCGCAAGGGACCATCCACCGCATCGCGGACCTTGCTTGCCTGGATCGCGAGCGCGTCCGGCTATGGATGTTTGCCCGCTGCGCGGCCGAGCCACGTGACAATTGGGGAGATGAAGATTCGCTGGCGCTCGCGAGAGCATTGAGGTGAGCTATGAGAACAAACAATACCGTCGCACTGATGATCGCGGCGCTGAGCGCGGCGCTTAGTGTTTTCGCTCAGGCGCCCTATCTCGATCCGAAGCGACCCATGGAAGAACGCATCGACGATCTGATGAGACGCATGACGCTCAAGGAAAAGGTCGGCCAACTCAACCTGCCGTGCGTCTATGTGGATGAGCTGGGCAAGGACATACCTTCGAAGATGGCTGCCTGCCGCAGGTTTGCGGCCGGAACCTACACTCAGGAGATTGGACCCGGCTCCGGCTTTTTTACCCTCGCCAACGAAATTCTGCATCAAGGTACCCGCCAGCAAGCGGAGTACTTCAATGAGTTGCAGAAGATCGCCCTTACGCAGACGCGGCTGAAAATACCGCTGCTCGAGGATGAAGAGGGCACCCACGGCGCTATGTTTCCCGGCGGGACGGTCTTCCCGGAAGGCCTGGCCATCGGCAGTACCTTCGATCCCGAGCTGGTGCGATCCGTTTACGCAGCGGCGGCGGCGGAAGCCAGAGCCGTCGGTATCCACATGCTCTCGACGCTGGTGATGGAGCTTGACCGCGATCCGCGCATGGGCCGAAACGAAGAGGCCTATACGGAGGACCCTTATCTGTATTCGCGCCTTGGGGAAAGCATTGTCCGAGGCACGCAGGGGACTGACCTCACTGCCCCCGACAAGACCGTCGCCGTGCTGACGGATTTCCCCACGCAAAGCGAGCCGGCCAGCGGCCTCGAACGCGGCGCCATCGAATTATCGGAGCGCGCCTTGCGGGAAAACTTTCTGCCTCCCTGGCGTACGGCTATAACCAAAGCAGGCGGTCTCGGCGTTATGGCTGGATACCCGGAAGTAGAAGACGTGCCCGCGCACGCCTCGGAGAAGTGGATGAACGACGTACTCCGGCAGGAGCTGGGCTTCCGCGGCGTGGTCGAAAGCGAGGGCGGCGGATTCGGTACGTTGCTCTACGAAAATATTGTGCGAACGCAAAAGGAGGCGGGCGCCCTGGCTTTGAAGGCGGGCGTAGATTTGAACATCACTTACGAGCCTGCCTATATGGGACCTCTGATTGAGAACGTCGAGGAGGGGCGGGTGCCAGTCGCATGGGTGGACCGCGCTGTGCGAAGGGTTCTCGAGCTGAAATTTCGCCTGGGTCTTTTCGAGAATGCCTATGTCGATGTGGATCGCGCGATGCGCACGGTTCACTCGCAGGCATATCAGGACCTCGCTCTGCGGGCCGGCCGTGAAGGAATCGTGCTGTTGAAAAATGAACGAAACCTGCTGCCGCTGCAGAAGAACCTGCGGTCCATCGCGGTCATCGGTCCGGACGCGGAAAACCTCATGAACCAGCTCGGGGACTATTCGCCGCACAAGGTCCTGCAACACGTCGTCAGTATCCTCGAGGGGGTTAAAGCCAAGGCCGGTCCTGGAACCAAGATTGTTGCCGTGAAGGGGTGCAGCGTATTAGGCAGCGATCAGAGCGGGTTCGCCGAAGCGGTACGCAGCGCCAAAAGTGCGGACGTGGCTATTGTAGTGGTCGGAGAAAACCAGGGCCAGAACGATGTCGACGAGGAGAAAGATCCTCCCACCGACGGGGAAGGCCACGACATCGCCAGCCTCGATTTGACCGGTGTTCAGGAGGACCTGGTGAAAGCGGTCTATGAGGCCGGAACGCCCACTGTTGTCGTGCTGGTGAATGGCCGGCCGCTATCCACGCGTTGGATCGCCGAGCACGTGCCGGCGGTTGTGGAGGCGTGGCGGCCTGGGGAGCGCGGTGGCGAAGCTGTTGCCGACGTCTTATTCGGCGATTACAACCCCAGCGGCCGGCTGGCGATCACGGTACCCCGCCATGTGGGTCAATTGCCGGTTTACTACAATTACAAGCCGTCCAAGACCTACTGGATCCGGGAACTGAAGCGCGGTTATGCCGATATGCCCGCAACTCCTCTTTACCCATTCGGTTATGGCTTGAGCTATACGCAGTATGCCTATAGCAACTTGCGTATCGACCCGCCGCAGATTCATCCGGAAGGCGCCACACGCGTCACTGTAGACGTAAAGAACACCGGCGGCCGCGCCGGAACGGAGACTGTCCAACTTTACATTCACGAGATCGCCACTCCGGTTGCGGTTCCCGTAAAGCAACTACGCGGATTCGAGCGCGTGGACCTGAAACCCGGCGAGACCAAGAAGGTCACCATGACCCTCACGCCTGAAGACCTGCAGTTGCTCGATCGCGACATGCACTGGCGAGTGGTTCCGGGCGATTTCGAGATCATGGTGGGAAAGTCGTCGGAAGATTTGCCGCTTAAGGAAGTGCTGAAAGTTCTGCCTTAAAATTCTCTTGACATTGACGAAGATCTTCGTCATACTGCGGTCATGGAATCCAAACGGCGCAGACCGACGGAAGCCGAGCTGGCGATTCTGCGCGTGCTCTGGGAAGGCAAAGCCCAAACCGTGCGCGCGATTCAGCAGGTGCTCAACCGGTCGCGGCCGACCGGCTACACAACAGTTCTCAAGTTGATGCAGATCATGACCGGCAAAGGGCTGGTGGAGCGCGACGAGAGTTGCCGGCCGCAGCTATACCGCGCACGTTACTCCCAACAGCAGACGCAACGGCAACTGCTCGGCGACCTGATGAACCGCGCCTTCGGTGGATCGGTGAAGGCGTTGGTGCTGCAGGCGCTGGCGGCGAAGAAGTCGTCCCCTGAGGAGTTGGAGGCCATGGAAAGTCTTTTGGATCGAATCGAAGGGGGCAAGCAATGACGGCGATCGCTCATGCGCTTAGCGTGGCGCTTCTCCAATTCGTGTGGCAGGGACTGCTGGCAGCCTTTCTGCTATGGGTTGCGCTTTTCGTCTTGCAAAACCGCTCGGCGCGCTCCCGCTACCTGGCGAGCTGCGTCGGCCTGGTGGTAATGGCGATGCTGCCGGTGGTCACCGCGTGCCTGCTCTACAGGGCGCCATCCGCGTTACAGGCGCCCGCGGGATGGGCCAGCGGCGCTCCGCAAGCGATACGGGGCGCAATGAGCCATACTGCCGGCTTCTCGTTTGCCTGGGCGGCCGGCTGGGCGAATCGCCTGGCACGCTGGGCTCTGCCGGTATGGTCTTTGGGCGTGCTGCTGTTTGGGTTGCGGCTGGTGTGGGCGTCCAGGCAGATATCCGTTCTGCGGCGGGAGGCGAAGCCCGCCGAAATGGCTGTGCTGGATATCGTCGGCGGCCTGCGGCAGCGCATGAAGCTCGCGCGGCCTCTGCGGGTGCTGGTTTCCATGACCGTCGATTGTCCCAGCGTAGTCGGTTGGGTCAGGCCCGTGGTGCTTTTACCGGCCGCCACCGTTTTGGGACTGACTCCACAGCAATTGGAGGCGGTGCTGGCGCACGAGCTCGCGCACATACTGCGCTACGACTATCTGGTCAACATGCTGCAAGCGGTGGTGGAGACGTTGCTGTTCTATCATCCCGCGGTTTGGTGGGCATCGGCGCGCATACGGCGGGAGCGCGAGTTATGTTGCGACGATGTGGCCGTGGATTCCTGTGGGGACGCTTTGTGCTATGCGCGCGCACTGACCCGGTTGGAAAGGCTGCGTGTAACTACGCCGCGTCTTGCGCTTAGCAGTGCGGGCGGATCGTTGTTGTATCGCATACAGCGGCTCGCCGGCGATGCGGGTGGGCAGGGGGGGCCCTCCAAACTGCCGGCCATTCTGGCGCTCTCGCTGGGCCTCGTGTGTTTCGCGCTGAATCTGCAGTGGGCGCGCGGCCAGCAGCAGGAAGCGCCGGTCCAAGAACCGGAGGTACGCGTTGACCTGGGTGGCGCCAGCGTCTTTCAACCGGACGAAGTGGAATATCCGGACACCGCCATCGAGAAAAACATTCAGGGAGTCGTAGTTGTGGAAGCAACGCTCGATGCCGCCGGCGAGGTCAGTGATGCACGTGTGTTGAGCGGGCCATTGGAACTGCGCAAAGCGGCGCTCCAGTCGGTGTTGCAGTGGCGCTTCGCTCGCCATGCCGCGGGGAGTACGCGGCAGGTCAGTATTACCTTCCAGTTGCCGGCCGGAGACGCCACCACACGGCGCTCTGCGAAAATGAAGCGCGAGAAAGCCATGCTGGATACCCTGGTACAGACGCAACTGGCCGAGCGTCTGGCGGAGCAAGCCCGGGTTCTGCAAAGCCAGCAATTGGCCGGCGCTTCCGAGCTGCAGACCCAGTCAAAGAAACTGGCGGAGCTGATGGAAAAGACGGCGCTCGAGCGTGACCTGGCGTCCGCGCAACAGGCCGCGACGGCTAGCCAAGAAACTCTAGTCGCAGAAATGGAAAAGAGACTGGCCGAGATGCAGGCCGAATTCAGCGGACACCAAGGCGCCGCGATGTTTGCGGGGCGCAGGTTGAAGATTATCGACATTCGAGGCCTCACCGATACTCAGCGGGAGGAGTTACTCGCGCAACTACCCGTGCATTTGGGTGACACACTGGCCGAAGACTCTATGGAACGGATCGAAGCGGCGGTGAAACAATTCGACGAACACCTCGGACTATCAATGTTGACGACTCACGATGGCGAAGTAGAAGTTCGTATCACTGTTTCTTCTAAGCCGTCTCATTGACCTTTCGCATAGTAGCGTCGGAGGTGTTCCAGCATCTCACGCTGGCTTCGTAGGCGCCTGGCGCGCAGCCAGCACGGAGTCAGCGGAATCGCTCTTAACACACTCACAATCCAACGCACGGATATAGTCTGCTCGCGCCGGGTTCGAGTGTCAATCCGGTTTTGTACTGGTACGGCTTAGCCGGTTCTATGTGACAGTACTCGAATGGTACTCTCATAACTTGCCAGATATCTCAGTAGCTTCTTATCATTTGGCTAGGCGGCACCTTCAACCAACTACGCGCTGACTTCAAATCTTTCCCGCTCCCGCTCAGGTTACTACGGAGGGGTGCCGCCGGTATGCGACGCTATGGTAGGCTTGCGTTTTCATGGCTCACAGCGGATTTGATCTCTTTGCAGCCGCCCGTCAGGAGATGGACGACGAGGGCTTCCAACCTGATTTTTCTCCGAAGGCGATGCGTCAACTGGAAGCGATCAAGTCTCAGCCGCAGCCCTCTCAAGATCCAGGCGTGCGCGACCTGCGCTCGCTGCTATGGTCTTCCATCGATAACGACACCTCGCGCGATTTGGACCAGGCCGAAGTTGCCGAGCGGGTCAGTACGGGAATTCGCGTTCTCGTGGCCATCGCCGATGTCGACCCTGATGTGCCGGCGGGGTCTCCGATCGACCAACACGCCGCCCGGGAGACTACCAGTGTATACACCGGTGTTCGAACCTTTCCGATGTTGCCGGAGCAGTTATCGACGGATCTGACCTCGCTGAATCAGGATGCCGACCGGTTAGCGCTGGTGGTGGACATGCTGATTGCCCCTGGCGGCTCGGTGATCTCAGGGGAAATTTACCGCGCGCTCGTGCACAATCGTGCACAATTGACTTACAACGGCGTGGGGGCCTGGCTCGACGGGCACGCGGCCGCTCCGCTCAAAGTTGCCGCCTCCGCGGACCTGGCTGCGCAACTGAAACTGCAGGATGAGGCGGCGCAGGTCCTGTTTGACGAACGGCAGCGATTGGGTGCATTGAACATCGATCGCGTCGAGACGGAAGCCATCCTTGCGGACGGCAGCGTGCGCAGCATCGATACTCGCACCAAAAATCGTGCCACCGAGCTCATCGAGAATTTTATGGTGGCCGCCAATGGCGTGATGGCGCGGACACTCATGAAGGCCGGCGTCTCCTCCATACGACGCGTGGTAAGAACGCCCAAGCGCTGGGAGCGTATTGTCGAACTGGCGGCGCGCAACGGCGAAAGACTGCCGCCGGAACCCGATTCGGGAGCTCTCAACGTCTTCCTTCAGAGAAGAAAGGCCGCCGACGCCGTGCACTACGCGGATCTCTCCCTGGCGGTGATCAAGCTGATGGGACCCGGCGAGTATGTGCTCTCACGCCCGGGCGATAAGGATCAGGGGCACTTTGCGTTGGCCGCGCAAGACTACACGCATTCCACCGCTCCCAACCGCCGCTTCGCCGATACGGTGGCACAGCGGCTCATCAAATCTGTGCTGTCCAGACAGCCGGCGCCGTATTCGGACCAGCAATTGAACGCCATTGCCCAGAACTGCACGCTCAAAGAAGATGCCGCGCGCAAAGTGGAACGGGCTATGAGCAAGCGCATAGCGGCAGTGGCTCTCGCTGGACGGATCGGGGAAACTTTCGCCGGAGTGATTACGGGAGTCACGCCGAAGGGCGTTTTCGTCCGTGTCCTCAACCCGCCTGCCGAAGGTATGCTCGTGCGGAGTCAGCAGGGAGTCGACGTTGGCGATCAGGTGCACGTGAAACTGGTGAACACCGACCCACGGCGCGGCTATCTGGATTTTGCCAGATAGGGCCGCGCCGATTCCAAGACGCCGGAAGCATCGATTATAATTACACTCGACGGGATCCGGAATCTGTCAGCAAGAAATTTCGCGCAAGGTGTAGTGGAAAGCGGGTTGGCAGGGTCTTTGGAATGACTCATGTCGTCCTATTCGCTAGGTGAAGAGCTTGCGGGACTCGCCCGGCAAAGACGGGCGGTCGCGATGTTGCAGGACGAGGTCGCGCAACTATTCGAAGAGGCCCGGGACGATGTGTACCGGTACCTGCTGACTCTCGGACTCTATCCGCCCGAAGCGCAAGAGGCCACCCAGGAAGTCTTTTTGCGGCTCTACGCCTCGCTCAAAAAGGGAGAGTTAATCCGCAGCAGGCGAGCCTGGATTTTCCGGGTGGCGCATAATCTTGGGCTGAGAATACGGACGCACCAGAAAGGTGAGGAGCCTTTCGACGCAAACCTCGAAGCGCGGCTGGCAGGCTCCGCGGCGGACCCGGAACAGAGCCTGCTGGAGCGGGAGCGGACATTGCAATTTCATAATGCGATCGAAGCATTATCAGAACAGCAGCGGCGGTGCCTGTACCTTCGCCTGGAAGGTCTGCGCTATCCCGAGATCGGGTCGGCATTGGGAATCAGCGCGTCGGCGGTGGGCGAGTTCTTACGGCGAGCCATGGTGCGTCTGAGGAAGGTGAGCTCATGAGCCTTGAGCTGGGACACCATCCGGAAGAAGAACAGTTGCTGCGGTATGCGGACGGAGAGTTGCCGGCAGGCCCCGCGGCCAGTGTTCGGTCGCATCTGGAAGTGTGCTGGCAGTGCCGCACGGAGCTTCAGGAATTGCAGGGTGTGATCGGCGAGTGCGTAAAGTATCGGAAAAATGTGCTCGAGCGGCATCTTCCGGCGCCGCCATCGCCATGGGGCGATTTGTATCGGCAATTTGAAGAGATCGATGCTTCGGCAGGGCGCGGGTTCTTCATCGATCCTCTCCTGCAGGTTCTGCAATACCCGGTGCGCCACGCCAGGCGATGGGCGCCGGCGGCCGCGGCGCTTGCAATCATTCTGGCGGTTGTTTATCGATATACTTTTACGCCCGCCGTCGAAGCCGCCGAACTGTTGCGCAAGGCGGCCGTCGCGGCAGAGTTGACGCCCCCCAAAACCCGCCGCCTGCAGGTCCGAACCAGGACGCGTCTTTTCACACGTGCGCGACGCCTCAATCAGTCATTGGCCGCGGGGGTGGATTCCGAAGCTTCTGTGGCAGCGCTGTTTCGAGAGTCCCATTACGGTTGGGAAGATCCGCTCAGCGCCAGGTCGTATCAGGCGTGGCGGGATCAGCTCGCCCAAAGGCGGGACCAGGTCGCCACACTGCACGATGCGCGCTCCACGAAGGTTACCGGCTATCGCATCGAAACCAGCACCGCATCGGGCGAACTGACCGAGGCTTCGATTCAACTCAGCGCGCCGGACCTGATTCCAGTCGAGGCCCGCTTTGAGTTTCGCAATCAGGACTGGGTAGAGATATCGGAAGTCGCAGAAGATGCGGCGCCGCCCGCGGAAACACTCGCCTTCGAAAAAGACCATCTTCGGCCCGTGCCCGAGAGTGCGGCGCCGCCCGCGCGTCTTCCCAAAACGGGCGCATCCAGCACAGCGGGAGACGAGTTACATATATTGGGAGCATTGCACAAGATCGGCGCGGATCTGGGCGATCCGATCGAGGTGAAACGGTCCGGCGGCGCCATTGTGGTCGTGGGCGTCGGGATTTCCGCGGAACGCCAGCGACAGCTTCAGGACATGCTCGGCTCGAAACCCAATGTCGTGCTGCAATTCTCGGAAGCGGCCGTTCCGCCCCTACAGCCGGAAGGCGCCGCATCACCTGGCGTTGGCGCGGCGCGCGTGGAAGAGGATAGTCTGCGCAACAGGATGGAAGCGCAACTGGGCGGCCGGCGTTATGTCGAGCAACTCACCAGGCAGATTCTGGAAATGAGTGAGTCCATGATGTCGAGGGCCTACGCCCTGAGACGGCTCGCGGAGCAAATGCCGCAGGAGGTCGAATCGGAGCTGAGTGCACCGGACCGGCAGTTGTTAGCTGACTTGTATCATGACCACATAGCGGCTCTGACAGGTCAGGAGGCTGAAATTGAGCGCGTATTGGGCCCCGTACTCACATCGCTGGGTGCTGCAGACGCCAGTGAGAAAACCAGCCCGGTCACCGCGGGCACGTGGCAGGCGTCCACGGAAGTGCTATTTCAGTCGGCGCGGCGCGTCGATAAGCAGTTAGCACAAATGCTGGATGTGACGCCGGGCGAGGGCGTGGCCGAACAATTGCCGGCCGAAGTTCGACGGAGCCTCGCTCAATTACGAGCCGGATCACAACTCTGCGATCGTCTGACTGCGCAGGCCCTCAGACCCGGAGCGCGATGACTTACCTGGGCATCGCCGCCGCGGGCCTGGCGTGCCTGGCGACGATCGCGCCGTTGCCGGCTCAACCGGCTCAACCGGCTCAACGTTGGTGCAGCCTCTCCGGCCTTATTCTGGACTCTTCCGGCGGAGCGGTTCCCGATGCAATGGTGAGTGTCATCAACGAGGACACGGGCTTCCGGCGGATGATGCAATCGCGCATGGATGGCGTCTATGCAGTCGCGTCACTGCAACCCGGCACTTACAAAGTCATTGTACGGAAAGACGGATTTCACACGGTGGTTCGTTTTGGCGTCAGATTGGCAGCGTCCCAAGCCGCGAGACTGGACTTTCAGTTGGTCGTGGGCAGCGTACAGGAGACCATTACAGTGGAGGGCGACGTCCCCTGGCCCGACCGCGGCGACGCTTCGGTTGGGGTGCAGATCAACGGCGAAGAAGCCGCGAACCTGCCGCTGAATGGTCACGGCCTGTTGAGTCTCATCGAACTTGCGCCCGGCGCCGTGGCTACGCCCGCCACTCGCGGCGAATCGGGTCAATTCACTGTCGATGGCCAGCGGCCAAATTCGAATTATTTCACCGTGGACGGCGTCAGCGCCAACACCGGCGTAAGCGGGGGCGGCTTGCCGGCGCAGTCTACCGGCGGAGCGCTGCCGGGCATGTCGGCATTCGGAAGCTTGCACAATCTGATTCCGCTCGAAGCTTTACAGGAGATGCGTGTACAGGTGTCCACCACCGTACCGCAATTCGGAAGATTGCCTGGAGCGCAAGTGTCGCTCAGCAGCCGCTCGGGCGCAAATGATTTCCATGGCTCACTGTTTGATAGCTTGCGGCCGCAAATATTAGACGCGGCGGATTGGTTTGCGCGCGGTCTTGGGGAGCAGAATAGCAGCCTGCCATTCGACGATTTTGCTGCCAGTCTGGGAGGACCCATCCGGCGCAACCGCACCTTCTTTTTTGTTTCGTACGAGGGTTTGCGGCTACAGCAGGGCTTCGCCTGGCGCGACGTTGTACCGTCGCTGTCGTCGCGAGGCGGCCTGCCTTCCTGGGCGGAATCCGTGTTGAACCTTTACCCGGCCCCTAACGGTCCGCAACTTGGGAACGGGTTGGCCGAATGGACCGCCTGGAGCGATCATCCTTCACGTCTGGACGTAGGCAGCCTGCGACTCGATCACGCTATTACTTCCCACCTTACGACTTTCGGACGTTATAACATCTCTCCATCATCGAATGACTTCGGCAGCGCCCAGGTCAGCCGTCTGGATCTACATTCCCAATCACTCACTCTTGGCGTGGACTGGCTGGCCGGACCGGCCACCGTGCTCGGCCTGCGCGCCAATGTCTCCAGCGCCCGCTTAAGCTCAGCCTGGACCCAGGTGGATCCTCAGGCGGCACCGTGTCCACTGGCGCCGCTCACATCCTATTTTCTCGGGGCGGCGGGGTCATGTGATTCGCTGGTGCGCTTCTCCATCGGCGGAGTAAGCCAGGTCATCTACGGCAGCGAAGGCCAACAGCGCCAATCGCAAGTACAGTTAGTACAGAGCGCCAGCTTGAACCGTGGCGCGCATTCCATTCAAATGGGCAGCGACTACTTGCAGTTGGAGCCGGTGCGCCTTGATACGGAGTCATCCCTAAGTATCCTGGCCGATAGTATCGCCGGCGCCGGCTACAGCGGTGATCTCTGGATCGCGCGCTCCGGACCGCAGGACAACCGGGTCAGGGTGAAAGAAGTTTCGGTTTTCGCTCAGGACACGTGGCGCGTGACACACCGCCTCACGGCCCTGTATGGGCTGCGATGGGAGTTCAGTCCAGCTTTGATGTCTACCCCCACGACCTATTTTCTCGACCCGCAAACGGGAGTGATCAATCCCGCTCAACAGCCTATCTGGCGGACCACTTACAAAGACTTTGCGCCGCGGCTGGGGCTCGCCTGGCGTCTGGATAGCAGCGGGCGAACCGTGGCGCGCGCGGGTGTAGGCATCTATTATGACTCGAGTCTCAGCATAGCCACTGATCTGATTAACGGCGGCCCACTGACTCTCTCGCGGTACCAGAGCGATAGGATTGCGCCATTCGACTCCACGCTGACCTTCGGCTTTACTCCCGACTTGCGGCTCCCTCTGGTCAAGCAATGGAGCGCAACCGTGGAGCATGCTTTTGGAGACCACGACACGCTTTCGGCCGGTTATGTAGGCTCTACCGGGCGGCAATTAATCCGTAGGGAAATCGGCGGACTGGGAAGCAGCCCGGATATCTGGGTGGCTCTTGCCACCAATGATGGCTCATCCGATTACGAGGCCCTTAACGTTCAATACCGCAGACGGCTGACGCGTGGCCTGCAGGCCCTTGTCACCTACACCTGGTCACATTCGCTCGACGACGCGTCGAGCGATTCCGGTCTCTATTGGGCGGGTTCCGGGCAGACTTACTGGTCCAACGCGCCGCTCGCGCTGAGCGGCGAGCGGGGTCCGTCGGATTTCGATATCCGGCATGCCGCCAGTGCGGCATTCTCTTACGAGTTGCCGCGTCGCTTCACAGGTACAGTGGCGCGGTTCGCCAATGGTTGGACGGTAGATGGAATTTTCAGGGCCCGCACCGGCTTTCCGATCGATGTGCTCGACACCGGGCAATTCATGGGGCTAACTCTCGCCAACGCCTTTCGCCCGGACGTAGTGAGTGGTCAGCCGATCTGGATCGCGGATGCCGGCGCGCCCGGCGGCCGGCGTCTCAATCCCTCCGCATTCAGCGTGGCTGCGCAGTTCGTGCAAGGCAATCTGGGACGCAACGCGATCACCGGTTTCGGAATGTCGCAAATCGATTGCGCGTTGCGGAGAGAATTCCAGGTGCGCGAGGGGCGCTCCGTGGAACTGCGAGTGGCCGCCTTCGATGCACTGAATCACCCCAATTTCGGCGACCCCCTCAGTCTCCTGGCAAGCCCGCTGTTCGGGTATTCGGCTTCTATGCTGAATGTAATGCTGGGAACCGGCAGCCCGGGCAGCGGCCTCGCACCGGCGTTTCAATCCGGGGGAGCGAGGTCCGTCGAGCTGACCGTACGTTTCAAATTCTGACGGATGAAACCCCTGGGCAGCCGCAAGGATCTTATCTGTTAGATAGGAATGAAGATCTCTGCGCGAGAGCTAGCCGCGTCCAGTAAGTCAGACCCGCTCACGATATTTCACCCCGCCACCAGGGAATGGTTCGAGGCCGTCTTTTCCGAGCCGACCAGGCCGCAGCTTCTGGGATGGCCCGCGATCGCCCGGGGAGACTCCACGCTGATCCTGGCTCCCACCGGCACGGGCAAAACACTCGCCGCATTCCTCTGGTGCATTGACCGTTTGATGTTCCGGCCCCAACCGCCTGCTGCCGAGCGATGCCGGGTCTTGTATCTCTCGCCCATCAAAGCTTTGGCTGTAGACGTCGAGCGCAATCTGCGTTCGCCGCTGGTAGGTGTCGCGCAGATGGCCCGCAAGCAGGGAGTCGAATTTCATGAACCGGTCATTTCGATCCGGACCGGCGACACGCCCAGCGCGGAACGCGCGCGCTTCTCGCGCAAGCCCGGCGACATCCTGATCACCACGCCGGAATCGATTTACCTGATGTTGACTTCGAATGCACGGGAGGCGCTGCGGTACGTCGAGACAGTGATCCTGGATGAGATCCACGCGCTGGTTCCCAATAAACGCGGCGCGCACCTGGCGCTGTCTCTCGAACGGTTGGAACACCTGTGCGGACGGAAGTTGCAGCGCATAGGGCTTTCGGCGACGCAAAGACCCCTCGAAGAAGTAGCGAATTTCCTGGGTGGGTCGGAAGGAGCGCTCCGCAAGGCGAAGACCCCGCGGACCGAACCTGCGGAAACCGATCCGCAAGAGTTTCTCGATGCGGAAATCGGTGCGGCCGCGCCGCGCTATCGGCCCGTCACGATCGTCGATGCCGGCGCTCCCAAGAAGCTCGATCTGCGAATCGAGGTCCCACTCGACGACATGAGGCGGCTCGATGAGATTGAGCCCATCCCCAGCGGTCCCGCCGCGCAAGGTCCCGTACGTCCGTCGATTTGGAGTGCGATTCATCCGAAGTTGCTGGAGCTGGTTCAAGCACACCGGTCTACGCTGATCTTCGTGAACAGCCGCAGGCTGGCGGAACGAATTTCCGGAGCGGTCAACGAGCTGGCCGGCGAAGTCCTGGTGCGTGCGCATCACGGAAGCGTTGCCGCGGCGCAGCGCAAAGATATCGAGGAGCGCCTCAAGACCGGAACGTTGCGCGGTATCGTGGCTACCTCTTCGCTCGAACTGGGCATCGATATGGGGGCCGTGGATCTGGTAGTGCAGATCGAAGCGCCGCCTTCTGTCGCGAGCGGAATGCAGCGAATCGGCCGCGCCAGTCACCACCTGGGTGGAGTCAGCACGGCGGTCATTTTTCCGAAATATCGCGGAGACCTGGTGGCGTGCGCCGCGATCACCCGCGCCATGCACCAGGGGCAGGTGGAAAGCGTCCGCTATCCGCGCAACGCGCTCGATGTGCTTGCCCAGCAGATCGTCGCGATGGCGGCGGTGGATACTTGGGACGCCGCGGAAATGTTCGACGTGATTTGCCGCGCGGCGCCCTACAGCGGCTTGACGCGGGCTACCTTCGAAAGCGTGCTCGATATGCTTTCGGGCCGCTATCCCGCCGATGAATTTGTCGAGTTGCGGCCCCGGATTACGTGGGACCGCATCGCCAATAAAATTACGCCGCGCGAAAGCGCCAAGAAAATAGCGATCGTGAACGGCGGGACGATTCCGGATCGCGGGCTTTTCGGCGTGTTTCTGGCCGGCGCCACGCGGGGCGCTCGTGTGGGCGAGCTCGATGAAGAAATGGTGTTTGAAAGCCGCGCGGGCGACACCATCATCCTGGGGGCCAGCACCTGGCGAATCGAGGAGATTACGCACGATCGCGTGTTGGTTTCGCCGGCTCCTGGAGAGCCGGGCAAGATGCCTTTCTGGCATGGCGATACCGCGGGCCGGCCTTCGGAATTCGGACAAAATATCGGCGCAATGACGCGCGAGTTGCTGCAACTGCCCCGGCCCGTGGCCTACACGCGGTTAATCGAAGACCATAGCCTGGACGAGAGCGCCGCGGAGAATCTGCTGCGCTATTTGGAGGATCAGGCGGCGGCCACGGGTCGGGTTCCCAGTGACGAAGACATACTGGTGGAGCGCTGCCGCGATGAGTTGGGCGATTGGCGCATTTGCGTGCTCACGCCTTTCGGCAGCCGGGTCCACGCGCCCTGGTGCATGGCCGTAACCGCGCGCCTGCGAGCCGAGCGCGGTCTGGATGTCGAGACCATGTGGTCCGACGATGGCTTCGTGATCCGTCTGCCGGACAGCGAAGAAGTCCTGGATACGGAAGCCCTATTGCCGTCCGCCGCGGAATTAAAAGACCTGGTGCTGCGGCAACTGGGCAGCACCTCGCTGTTCGCGGCCAAATTTCGCGAGGCGGCGGGCCGGGCGCTGCTGCTTCCCAGAAGGCGCCCTGGCGTGCGCGCGCCCCTGTGGCAGCAACGCAAGCGCGCCGCCGACCTTATGGCGGTGGCCTCGCGCTACCCGTCCTTCCCCATACTGCTCGAAACTTATCGCGAATGCGTGCGCGAAGTGCTGGACCTCAACTCGGCGGCCGACGTATTGAGGAAGATTGAACGCGGCTCCATTCGCGTGACTACCATCGAATCGGGCAAGCCGTCTCCGTTCGCTTCGGCGCTGTTGTTTTCCTACATCGCCAACTACATTTACGAAGGGGATGCGCCTTTGGCGGAACGGCGCGCGCAAGCCCTGGCTATCGATCAATCGCAGCTCGAACAAATTCTGGGCAGCACGGACTTTCGGGAACTGCTCGACAAAGCGGCGATGGACGAAGTAGAGGCGCAGCTCCAATCGCTCGACCCCGATTACCAGGCCAAACACGCCGACGGCATTCACGATCTGCTGTTGAAGTTGGGAGATTTGACCGAAGAGGAGATTCGCGCGCGTTGCGCGACGCCGGCGATCGCAGCTACAATCGACGAACTTGCGCAGGTAAGGCGTGCCGTTCGCGTTAGGATCGCCGGTGAGCCGCGCTTCATCCCGGTCGAATATTCGGCCCGCTACCGCGATGCCTTGGGTGTCCCGTTGCCTCCCGGATTGGCCGAGACATTTCTGACGCCTGCGTTGAATGCTCTCGGCGGAATTGTCCGCCGCTATGCGCGCACGCATGGACCATTTACACTGGCAGAACTTTCCCATCGCTATGGCGTCTCCGCCGCCGACACGGAAGCGGAACTGCGCCTTTTGCACGGAGAGGGCAAGTTACTCGAAGGAGAATTTCGTCCGGGCGGAGTTCATCGCGAATGGTGCGACCCCGAAGTGCTGCAGCAGGTCCGCCGCAAGACGTTGTCGCGTTTACGGCGGGAAGTCGTTCCGGCCGAACAGTCCGTATTTGCCAGGCTGCTGGGGCGCGGGCAGGGAGTAACTGCGCCGCGCAAAGGCGTGGAGGCATTGTTGGATGCGATCGAAATCCTGCAGGGCGCGGAGTTGATCGCTTCCGATCTCGAGCGGGAGATCCTCCCCGCGCGCGTCGCGAACTATCAGCCATCGGATTTGGACGCGCTGCTGGCTTCCGGCGACATCGTGTGGTTGGGCCGTGAATCGCTAGGCAGCCGCGATGGGCGGGTTTCCTTGTACCTTGTCGAGGCGATCGGCAGCCTGATCCCGCCCGGCTCTTTCGAGAAGCTGCCGGAGGGGTTGTCCGAAAGAGCTTTGAAAATCCTGGATTTATTGAATCGGAAGGGCGCGTCTTTTCAAACAACTATCCATCAGTTTGTGGGCGCGGGGTTTCCGAATGACACGACCGAAGCGTTGTGGGAACTGGTGTGGGCCGGTCTGATCACCAATGACACCTATCATCCGGTGCGTTCCCTGATCGCTGCTCCCGAAAAGGTGCAGCGAAGCGCTACCTATCTTCCACCCGGATCCCCGGGATTTACCCAGCGCCAGCGGGCACGGCGCGGCGGCGATGGCTTCGGCCAGGGCCGGTGGTCGCTGGTGCAACAGCGTATACCGGCCCAGGCAACTCCCGCGGAATGGAGCGCGGCGGTAGTGCAGCAGATGCTGGTCCGCAACGGTATCGTCATGCGCGAGACCGCCGCGGCTGAAAATGTTCGTGGAGGCTACGCCGCGGTATATCCAGCCCTGAAAACCATGGAAGAGAGCGGCTGGGTCCGCCGGGGAATGTTCGTCGCCGGGATGGGCGCGGCGCAGTTTGCGACATCGGCCGCGGTCGATATGCTGCGAAGTTTGCGCCGCCCGGACGAACGTGCAGATGCGGTGCATCTGGCCGCATCCGACCCGGCCAACCCCTACGGAAGCCTGCTGCCGTGGATCGAAGGGTCTGCGGACCATTCCATGGCGCGCGCCGCGGGCGCCAACGTCATTTTGGTGGATGGCCAGCTCGCGGCCTTTTTCCGGCGCAGGAATCCGGCGATTCGTGTGTTCCTTCCCCCCGAGGAGCCAGAGCGCGGTCAGGTTGCGCGGCAGTTGGCGCAAAAACTGGCGGCGGTGGCCATACGACTGCACGCGCGGCGCAGCGGGCTCCTGATTTCGACCATCAACGACGAGCCAGCCAACGGCCATTTCCTCGGCCATTTGTTGGAGGAGAGCGGATTCGTTTCGACGGCGGCAGGATATCAGATGCGTCGCGTCACACCCTCCCCCTACAGCGCCACAGTTTCAGAGGAGGCGCCCGACCCGGAGGAAGAAGAGAACGACGGCGATGCCTGAAGGGGACACCATCCTTCGTGCCGCACGCACGTTGCATCGAGCGCTTGCCGGCCAGGTGGTGACCAAATTCGAAACGCAGCTTCCGCAACTGTCACGCGTCGATTTCGACACGCCAGTCACCGGCCGCACAATCGAAAGAGTGGACGCAGCGGGCAAGTGGATGCGCATGTACTTTTCCGGGGACCTGATTCTTCTGACCCACATGTTGATGAGCGGAAGTTGGCACATCTACCGGCCCGGGGAAGCATGGCAGCGCGGGCGCATGCAGATGCGAGTGGCAGTTTACACCGAAAGGTTCGTGGCGGTGGCTTTCAACGTTCCCATCGCCGAATTCCACAGTGCAGCGAGTCTGACCCGTCACCGCAGCTTGCAGCGGCTGGGCCCCGATGTGCTCGCCGAAGAGTTTGACCAGGCCGGCGTCATCGCTCAATTGCGATCGCGGCCCGATCTCGAAGTGGGAGCCGCGCTACTGCGCCAGTCTTTGATGGCTGGCTTGGGAAACGTGTTCAAGTCCGAGGTCTGCTTCGCTAGCCGCGTTCATCCTTTTCGAACCGTTGGCACGCTTTCAATCGCTGAGCTGGCTTCGCTAACGAGCAACGCGCGCCGCTTCATGATGGCCAACGTCGCAGATGGAGCTCGAGATAGCATCGTGACCTACCCAGGTATGCGGCGAACGACGGGGCGTGCCGATCCGTCGGAGCGTTTGTGGGTATACCAAAGGCGTGGTGAGCCCTGCCGCGTTTGTGGGGCTCCGATTCTTTCACGGAAGCAGGGAATCGACGCACGTACTACGTTTTGGTGTCCGAACTGTCAGGCCGGTCTCTAGAAGTGATGCCATTGTCTCCGCGGTCGTACTCGCCTCCGTAATGCCATAGCGTCTGGAGAGGGCCAATCTCGTTTACCGCTTTCCGCACCGCCGCGGCATCCAGGCTGTGCTCCAGACGCGCATCGAAGCATACCTTCAAGTGCGGCGACGGCCGCCTCCCTCAGGTTCTGGAGGCACCAGGCCCACGTCTGGTCCTCGGAGAAGTCCTTGTGCTCGGCTTTCCAAACCGCCTGAGCGATATCGTAGCGGCCGCCGCCTTCGGGGAGCGGTGTAACACCCGGCCACGCCAGAAAGACACGTATGAGCTTCACGCCCAGGTCGACCGTCATGCGCATCAACTCGCGCACATAGACCAACTGCGCTTCGCGATGCTCCGGAATGGGACTGCTGAAGTCGTTGTTCGCGGCGACTGCATATATCCCGATGCCCTGATCGTTGGCCAGGTTGCAGAGCTGTTGGCAGCGGGACTTGGGCATGTCGAGCGGATTGCCGTGGGGCCGTTTTCCGTCGATCTCCACGCCTTGGTACCCAAATCTCTTAGCCCGTCCGATCACCTGTTCCAGGGTCAACGCATCGCCGCGATACCAGACACCTTCGTAAGTGATGCTGTACAGGCCGACCTTCACCTCGGCCGCCGGTATAGCCGCGCGGGTCTCGTCCGCCATGCCGGGTGCGCCGGTCACCGTGCTAGGCCCATAGCCGGTTGATGACCCGGATCAGGATGGCGCCACTTATTACGAAAATCACCAGTAACGCGATCGCATATCCCATTCGGCCGTAGAGAAAATTTCCAACCATGAAGAGCGCCGACCAGATCGTGAGGCATCCGGTCGACCACCCCAACAGCGAAAGAGGGATGTTTTCGTTCTGTGCCCAGGCAGCCGCCTCCGCCTCCGGAATGCCTGCCATGGCGCGTACGCGGCGCCAGCCCGGGCCGAAGGGATGCACCTTCTTGTAGAAGTCGATGAGCGTCACCGAATCCGTTTGTGGACCGAGATAGGCGGTTGCGATCCAGCAAACCGTCGTGAATGCGACCGTGAACAGCAGTTGTTGATAGGTATCGATGTCGACGCCGTTCTTGGTCAGGATGAGAAAGACCACGGAAATGCCGAAAGAGCTGCTCATGGCTACAATTTCGCACCAGGCGGTCACGCGCCACCAAAACCAGCGCAAGAGATAGAGCAGGCCGGTACCCGCGCCTACTTGCAAGATGATATTGAAGCTTTGCTTGGCTGTATCCAAGGCGAAGACCAGCGCCGAAGAGCAGACGAAGAGCAGAATCGTGGCCAATCTTCCGGCCGTCACATAATGCTTCTCGACCTCGCCGGGATTGAGGAACCGCCGGTAAAAGTCATGGACCAGATAGGAGGCGCCCCAGTTCAGATGGGTGAGGATGGTGGATGAGTTAGCCGCCACCAAACCGCCCAGCATCAGGCCCATCCAACCTACAGGCAGAAATCGCAACATCGCCGGGAAGGCGATATCGTGACCGATCAGGCTGGGATTCAGATTGGGAAAAGATCTCTGTATATCGGACAACTGCGGATAGACGATCAAAGATGCCAGCCCCACGAGGATCCAGGGCCAGGGCCGCAGTACGTAATGGGCGACGTTGAAAAACAGCGTGGCGCCCAGAGCATCCTTCTCGGACTTGGATGCCAGCATGCGCTGAGCGATGTAGCTGCCGCCGCCAGGCTCCGCGCCCGGATACCATACCGCCCACCACTGCACCGCCAGCGGCATGATGAACACGGCTACCGCGAGATCCCAGTTGTTAGTGAAGTCCGGAAGTATGTTGAGGTAGTGCAAACCGCCGGGCCCACGCATACTCGAAACCTTCTGCACCAGTCCATGCAGGCCGCCCACCTGCGGCAGCACCACCACGAAATAGGCCGCCGCAATGACTGCCGACATCTTGATGAAGAACTGGATCATGTCGATGACCAGCACGCCCCAGAGCCCCGAGTGCGCGGCGAAGACTACGTTGAGCAGCCCCACCGCTAACAGCGTCTGCCAGCGATCGAAACCGAACAGTACGGCGGCGATTTTGACGGCGGCCAGGTCTACCGTGGCCATGATCATGCAGTTGAAGAAAAAGCCCAGATAGACGGCCCGAAAGCCGCGCACGGCTTTGGCGGCAGTTCCCGAATAGCGCAATTCATAGAACTCCAGATCGGTGAGCACGCCGGAGCGGCGCCACAGACGCGCATAGAAAAATACGGTGGCAACGCCGGTGAGGGTGAATGCCCACCACTGCCAGTTGCCGGCCACGCCCTGGGTACGGACGAAGTTGGCGACCAGGTTGGGCGTGTCGCTCGAGAACGTGGTGGCTACCATCGAAAGGCCGGCCAGCCACCAGGGTACGGACCGTCCGGAAGCGAAGAACTCGGCCGTACTTTTTCCCGAGCGCTTTCCGAAAAAAAGCGCCGGCACGAAGCAGATCAGGATGGAAGTCGCGGCGATGATCCAGTCAAGTGGGTAGAGGTGCATGAGGCTCCTTCAAATGCACTGTAGCGCGCCTGGTCCGGGTTTGGCATAAATCAAATGCATGTGAGCATCGAATTCCGGCAATTTCGAATAGTAGCGGGCGATCAGTCCCCTCCGCACGTCCGGCAGGTCTCGCAGCATGCAGAAGACTACCGCGCAGCCGCCGAAGCCCGCTCCGGTCAGGCGGGCGCCTGACGCTCCGGACGCCAGGGCAGCCTCGACCAAGGTGTCCAGCGCCCGGCAACTCACACCCAGGCGGTCGCGCAGGCTGGCGTGAGATTCAACCAGCAAAGAGCCGAAAGCCGCTGCATCGCGCCGATCCATAGCGGCGACCGCGGCACGGACGCGAAGAGCCTCGCTCACGACGTGCAGGAAGCTCTCTTGCTCGTCGACCGACGGCAGGCTGGCTGCCAAGGTCTCCAGGTCCGCCGGCGTACGGCCCTCCAAGGCCGCGCGATAGGAAGGAAATCCGAGCCGCTTTAATGCAGTTGTGCCCGCAACGCGGCGGGCGTTGTATTGTTGCCGGGCAGTACCGGACTTTTCCGCCACGGTCAGGCTGTGGGCTACCAGAAAGGCCCATTCCTCCGGCACGGGGATGAGCCGGACAGAGAGCGGGTCGAATTCGATCAGCGACGCGCAGCCCTCCTGGGAGGCGAGCGAGGCGGCATGGTCCATTCCCCCTCCGCGGGTTCCCACGAATTGCTCGCCTTCAGGCAGAATTTCCATCAGCTCTTCGAACGAAGGCCGGCGGTGGTTGGCTTCGAGCAGGCTGAGAGTAAACGCCACGATCAGGGCCGATGAGGACGAGAGCCCTGCGGCTGGAGGAAGATCGGAAACAATCGCGGCGTCCAGGCCATGCCCGATTCCCCATTTGCCTGCTACCGCCTGTGCCGCGGCCCTCAGGTAATTTTCCCAATCGCCGGCTGCCCCGGGCGTGAGGTTTGCATGCCAATTGAATTCGCGCCGGCCATAGCCGCCCGCACTCACGGCGCGAAGCATGCGATCGGCTCTGGCCCGAAAAGCAATGCGCACCGAACGCCGCATGGCCATAGGCAATACCGGCAGACCGTGATAGTCAATATGCTCGCCGATCAGATTGACGCGGCCTGGCGCGGAAACCAGACGGATTTCGCCACCTGGTCCAAAGGTTCGATCGAGCAGCTCCCGAGGATCCATGTTTAATTCGGTTTAATTCGATTCCGACTCAGTCTTCTCCACTATTTTTTCGACATGAACCCGGTAGATGGCGGGCTTGCCATCGCGGTCGCTTTGGAAAAAGATCTGTTGGCTGTCGGCGGAAAATGTAGGGGACACCGTGGCCGGATCGCTCGAACGATGCTCGCAGAGCGTGAACTCGCGCCGCGTGATCCGCAGCAGAAGAAGAATATAGGGCGCGCCGCGGTTCTGGCTGGCGCCCACGAATACCGAAGTATTGGCGTTGCATCCAAAGTGCGCGAACTGGCTGGTGCGCGCGACCAGGTGATCGGTATTCTGGTCCGGCGTGCATTCCCGTATGGCGTGCAACTGCGTGCGATCGTCCGGGAAGTTGAGATAGAGGACGGTGTGCCCGTCGGGCGACCAGCGCGCCGGCCCTATGCGCCCATCCGCCAGCGGCAGTTTGCGGTTTTGGCTGCCATCGGAGTTCACCAGCCACAGGGCCTGGTCCGCCTGGCGGTAAAGGATCTGCGCGCGCCGCGGCCGCGCCTGTGGGTGCGAGAGAACAAAGGACGCTTCAACCACGGTGCGTATGGCGCCTTTTTGCAGTCCGATGAGGCGTAGCCGCGAGGAGGCCGCGCGGGTTTCGCCGAGCAGGGCGAAAGCGCCATCGTCGGAAACGCTCGAACCTGGGGACCGCTCCCAATCTTCCGGTAATTGGTACACCTGCCGCTCGCGCAGGCTGGAGAGATTCGCATGGTGCAGCCCGGAGCCGTCGAAGTAACAAAAACTATGCTCGTCCGGCAGCAGGGTAATGGACGATCCGTCGAGGTGCGCGGCATCGGTCAACTGGCGCGACTCGCCGGAGTGCAGGTCCAAACGATAGGCCTGGGCCGCGCCGGAAGCATCGCCGGCATAAAGCATGAATCCGCCGTGCCGCGAAAGAAATCGTCCGTAGTATGCGGGCAGCCAACTGGAAGAGGCAGGGTTGGTCAGCCGGAAGACTTCAAAATCGGTGGCCGGATCGGAGTACTCATGCTCCGCCGAGGGGATCAGAAGTCCCTTGCCGTGTTCGTCGGAGAATGCGCAGGAGGCCAGGCTGGAAACCAGGAAAGCACGGCGCGTCCAGCGGCCTGGAGCGGCCAGCCCAGCCCACATAAAGAAATGGTAGCAGAGGCGTGGGTTTGGACGCTGTGGGCAGGTTTCCCCCCATGGCTCCAACGGTCTTTCGCAGCGTGGAGAGTAAGAGATCGCTGCGCTTTTCGAGGCGCGAAACGCTGTCCTGGGTAATCCCGAGAGCTTTCGCCATGCGCGCCTGGGTGAGCTTGCGCGCGTGCCGCAGCTCGCGCAGGGTCATCTCTTCGGCGATCAACTGGGCAGCGCGGGCCTCGGCCTTCTTGCGTTGGGCGGGGCTAAGCGCCGCGATTATTTCCTCAATATTCGTGGGCATGATTATCTGCCTCCCTTCTTGAGGCCGGGGCAGATGAGCGTCGAAACGGTTATCCGTCCCTACGCCCGCGTGGAGCGCGAAGAATTCCGGTTTGAACTCGTCGCCAATTTCGACGAGCCAGGTCACGCGCTTCGCGCCTGACCAGGTCCTTCAATGGCTGGTCTGGTAATGAATCTTGAGCAGGTCCTCGCCGAAGTCCCCGTGGAAGTCGCGCCAGACAGAATGGATATGATTGGCGTTGTTCTGCGTGTCGTCGTACTCGATGAGGATGGCGGGAGTCTGCACGCGGTAATAGTGAGGCTCGCCTTTTTCCACGCCGCCGGCCCAGGCGAAATAAATGTCTTTGCCCGCCTTTTTGATTTGTTCCTCTCGGGATTCCGCCACTTGCTCCGGCATGTTACGCGCATACTCTTCGAGCAACGCCGTCAGTAGGGCGAACTGTTCGGAATTCATTTTGGAGGCCGGCAACCCGGAGGGCTGGCCCTTCACCGCGGCCTGGCGATCGGACCCCGTCAGGATTTCCTTGTACGCTTCCGCGCTCACGATGGCGATCTTACGCTGCTCAGCATCGAGCGACCGGATCACCTCCCGTCCGAGGTCTTCTTCGGCGGCCAGCGTGCGCAGGCCTTTGCGCGGCCCTTCCCGCACTTCGGCGGGGTTCGCGCCGAAGAAACTGGGGGAACCCGCCACACGGCCGTTGACCACCGCATAATTCTGGCTGAGATGGTGGCCCTCCACACGGTAGCCCCAGGTTCCTGTGCGAGAGGGATCGCCGAAGATCGAGAAGTAATACTTCTCCGGGTCCCGCTCCGGACCGGAGCCCTTCTCCAGGAGGCGCAGTACATCCTCCAGACTCATTACCGTTTCCGCCTTGACGTAGCCTTGCTGGCTAAGCCCGGCGCTGAGGAGAACAGAAGCCAGATGCTTTTGGGCCGGCGTCATTTCGCGCAAAGCCAGACCCTTGCGCTCGATCGGAATAAAGTGCCAGTTCACGCGTTCGTCGTCTTCGAAAGTGAAGGTGGCCCTGGCGCGCTGCTCGGGCGTCAGTGACGCGAGCCAGCGATTCGCAGCTTCCGCCATTACCGATGGGGATTCCAGCCGGTGATAGGCGGAGGTCAGTAAGAGGGCACCGACCGCAGCCGCGAGAAGACGCGCAAAAAAGGATTTCATGCTCAGCTCCTTTCCGGCAGGCGCACAATCCTGCTACGGCCGATTCAGAATGGAAAATCTTTCTTGACTAGCTGCACGACTCCGGCTTTGGCGAGATAGTGATACGGATTCATGGGAGTACCGCCTTGCCGGACTTCATAGTGCAGATGCGGCGCTGTCGTCCGCCCGGTGCTGCCCACCGCGCCGATCTGATCGCCGCGCCGCACTTCCTGGCCTTCCATCACGCCGACGAGCGAAAGGTGCGCGTAATAGGTTTCCGTACCGTTGCCGTGATCCACCACGATGAGGTTGCCATACCCATTGCTCCATCCGGTAAACGCCACGATACCGTCCGCCGTAGTGACCACGCTTGTGCCCGTGGGCGCGGAGATATCCACACCAGTGTGCATGGCGCCCTCACCGGAAAACGGATCCGTCCGCAGGCCGAAGCCGCCCATCAGACGGCCTTCCACCGGCCAGATGCTGGGCTGCACATTGGTATGCCCGCGGCGCGCGAAGTTGCTCTCGATGCCGCGGTGAGTACGCAGCAGATCATATTCCGCCAGCGACTCGGGTACCGTCGGCACCAGCCGGCCCTCCGATGCGATACCGGCAGGACCATCCAGCTTTTGCTTGATGCCGTAAGCAATCGAGACCTCGTTGGCGAACAACTGGAGACTGGCCATCTGCTGGTCGGTCTGGTGGACCACCTTCTGCAGCCTTTGATAGCGCGTGCGCAGCGCCTCTACTTCCTGACGCAGCGCATTGTAATTGGCCACTTTCCAGGCCATTCGCGCGTAGCTGGAAATAAAACCGAAGATCGAGAAACAACCCAGTAGAGCTAACCCCATCACGGCGTAGAGCACAGTCAACGGAACGCGTATGCGGCGTAACTTGCCCCGCAGGGAATGGGCCAATACAACAATAAAATAGTTTTGCTGCATAGTCTTCTCTCGCCGGACTTGGCGTACGGATACCGTCGCCGGGGTCCGGAAGGCTATTTCGATTGGCGAACTGTGACTGTAACAAGAGCGACATGGCGATGTCAAGCGCTATGTAAGCTTGCAAGTGATTGAAAAAATTGGTAGTGTGTCGGTTTGAATCGATCTTCCAATCTTCCCGGCGCGCATTTTCTGCGAAATCTGGTGGAACGGCGCAGCCTGCTGTTTCAGCTCGTGCGGCGCGATTTCGAGCAACGCTTCGTCGGCTCGGCGGTCGGCTGGGTCTGGGGAGTGATTCATCCTCTGGTGATGCTCGCGAGCTGGACGTTTGTGTTCAGCATCTGTCTGCATACCCAGCTCGACCCTGGGGAAGTAACGCGCAACTACCCTCTTTTTCTGTTTGCGGGGATGCTGCCCTGGCTGCTCTTCAGCGAAACCGTGCAGCGGTCCTCGTCCAGCCTGCTCGACCAGGCCAACCTGATTACCAAGACGGTGTTTCCGGCGGAGATCGTACCGGTGTCGATTTTTCTCTCTTCGCTGGTGAGTCACTTGATGGCTCTGGGGCTGGTTGTTGCGGCGGTGGGCATCTGGCTGAACCGCATCAGCACCGGCCTGCTGCTGCTGCCGATATACATGGTGCTGCTGGGAATGTTTGCGGTCGGCCTCGGCTGGATCCTGGCGAGCTTGCAGGTTTACCTGCGGGACACCGCGCAGGTATTGACCGTAATCCTGACGTTCTGGTTCTGGCTGACGCCGATTTTCATCGCCGAGAAGAAGTTTCCCCCGCGAGTGCGTTTTCTGCTGGCGGGCAATCCCCTGGCTTACCTGGTACGCGCCTACCGCGAGTTGCTGCTTTCCGCTCGATGGCCAAGCCTGGAAGATTTGGGGATTATGGCGGCCTTCGCCGTAGCGACATTCCTGGCTGGCGGGCTTTTTTTTCGGCACATGAAGCGGGGTTTTGCGGACGTGCTGTAGTGGGGTTGCAGGATGGGTCGCTCGCGGCCGCATCAGACATCGATTGGATGGCCTGTGAGATGATCGAACGGGTTCCCGGCAAGGTATCGGGACGGCCAATCGTCCGTGGTACGCGCATTATGCCCGACCCTATTGTGAACAATCTCAGCATGGCCGGGCGCCGTCTCGCCATTGTGTCCCTGTCCTCCAACGAAGCCGGAAGAATGCGCCGGTGAAAGGCAGCCCACTCGGCAATTCGCCAAAGCCTTACCCGTGATGATGATGGGCGGATTTGCGTGGAATTAACTGGCCGTAATTCCCTGGTGCCCATTACCTCAGCGCAGCCTGCACCCGGCTGTGCTTTTTGCCGTAAGAGAAATACACGACCAATCCGATGACCAGCCATATAATCAGGCGCGCCCAGTTGATCCATCCGAGTTTGTACATCATGTACCCGTTAAACACCACGCCGAGAATAGGGACCAGCGGAACCCATGGCGTGCGGAAAGGCCGGGGCTGGGCCGGATCGGTGTGGCGCAGAACGAGTATTGCCAGGCAAACGATGACGAAGGCCAACAGCGTTCCTATATTGACCATCTTTCCGATATCATCGATGGGTGTCAAGCTTCCCACCACGGCGGCCAGCACACCCACGAGAATGGTGTTCTTCCACGGAGTGCGGAACTTGGGGTGGATCTCCGCGAAGACGCGCTTTGGCAGCAAGCCATCGTTTGCCATCGAATAGAGCACGCGGGTCTGGCCGAGCAGCATCACCAGCATCACGCTCGTAAGACCAGCCAGAGCACCGACGGTAATAATGTGCGACGCCCCTATCAGCCCGCGATCGATGAATGCGCGCGCAATGGGCGCCTCGATATTCACGTCGCGCCAGGGCACCATGCCGGTCAGCACGGCGGCGACCGCGATGTAAAGTACCGTGCAGATCAGCAGAGAAGCAATAATCCCAATGGGCAAATCCCGTTGCGGGTTCTTGGCCTCCTGGGCGGTGGTCGAGACGGCGTCGAATCCGATGTAGGCGAAGAATATATAGGCAGCCGCCGAGCCGATTCCGGAGAAGCCGAACGGTGCAAAGCTGGACCAGTCATGGCCCCAGTTTATTTTGCTGATGTAGGTCACGCCCAGGCCCACGACGAATAAGACCACGGACACCTTGATGGCCACAATGACGGCGTTGAAGCGCGCACTCTCCCGTATGCCGATCGCCAGAATCGCCGTGATCACCAGCGCGATGAGGAAGGCCGGCAGGTTGAAGCCGACCTCGACCCCGAAAAGATGAGGCGCGCTCAATAGTTCATGCGCGCGCCGGATCAGTTCGGGCGAGCCCTCCATTGTGATCGCCGAAACCTTCGCGAGAAAGGCCTGCGTTCCGGGCACGAGCGACGGGTCGGAGGCGTGGGCCATCTGCCGGGCAATAGTCGCCTGCGCCGTGCGCAGCGCCGTCCAATGGTCGTACGCCAGCCAGAGCGGCATTTTCCAATGAAAGATATCCAACAGCTCGATGAAATGATTTGACCAACCGGAGGATACCGTGCTCGCTCCCATGGCGTATTCCAGGGTCAGGTCCCATCCGATAATCCAGGCAAAAATCTCGCCGAGGGTGGCATACGCGTAGGTATAGGCGCTGCCTGCCAGCGGGATCATGGCGGCAAATTCCGCATAGCACAGCCCCGCGAAAGCGCACCCCAAGCCGGACAAGACAAAGGACAACATCAGTCCCGGTCCGGCGTAGTGCGCTCCCAGGCCGGCCATGACGAAGATGCCCGCCCCGATTACCGCGCCGACTCCGAGGGCGGTCAACTGCAGGACGCCAAGCGTGCGCTTCAGGCTGTGCTCGCCCGATTCCCGGGTTTCTTCAAGGAGAAGTTTTAGCGGCTTGCGGGCGAACACGTTGGCCATTCCGGATAAGCTCCTGGTTACCTCAAGATTTCAGGATTCTACCGCACCCGTGTCCCGCGTGGCTAATTTCCCCGGTTTGAAGTTGGGCTCGCCACAGAGGTATATTCAAATTCATTAAGGAGATGCATCCATGATTCGATCCGTGCTGATTTATACGGGCCTTGGCGCCGCAGCCATGGGTTTCGGTTACGCCCAACAGAGCCCTCCGGCCGAGGCCTCCGTTACCATCGGCGGCAAGAGCATTACGATTAAGTATGCGTCGCCCTCCGTTCGCGGCCGGAAGATTTTCGGGGACGGCGGGCTCATCTCGCACGACCCGCATTATCCGGTCTGGCGCGCGGGCGCTAACGCTGCCACAGCCTTGCATACCGATGCCGATCTCGATATAGGGAGCCTGCACGTGCCGGCCGGCGACTATACGCTGTTCGTAGATGTGTCCAACCCCGATCAGTGGACCCTCATCGTCAGCAAAAAAACCGGCGAGTGGGGATTGGCGTACGATGACACGGCGGATCTGGGGCGCGTGCCCATGCAAATGAGCAAGCCGGCGTCGTCCATCGAGAAGTTCAAGATCACGCTTTCGAGCGAGGGAGGCGGCGCGGGCAAGCTCCGCATGGAGTGGGAGAATCACATCGCTTCGGTGACCCTCCACGCCAAGTGATCCGGCTGCCTCTGATGGCTGCAAGTAATTGAGCGCTACAAGGTTGCCGGAACATTTCGTTTTGGCGTAACGTATCCAATTACGGATGCCCTATTGCAGTCAGTGCGGAAACCAGGTAGACGCCGCCGATGTCTACTGCGCCCGCTGTGGCACGCGGCAGCCCATCGCGGCGCCGCCTGCCGGCGATCCGTTCAGCTCCATCTCGGCGCGTACCGCATCGATTCTCTGCTACATCCCGGGTCTCGGCTGGATCGGGTCGATCATCGTGCTGGCTTCGGAAAGATTCCGCAATAACCAGACGGTCCGCTTCCACGCGTTTCAGGGATTGTATCTGTTTGTCGCGTGGCTGATCGAAGACTGGGTGCTTACGCCCTTCTTCCGCGGCATTCCGCATGTCCACGTCGACGGCATCATCAAGCTGGCCCTGCTGTTCATGTCCATTTTCATGATCATCAAGGCCAGCCACGAGGAGCGCTATTCTCTGCCCATCATCGGCGAGCTCGCTGAAAAGTCCGTATCGGAGCGCTAAGCGAGTATAATTGCCATATGGCAAAAAGCAGGGATAAGGGCAACAAGGAAGTCAAGAAGCCCAAAAAAAAGAAGTAGGCAACCAAAGTAAGGTGGGGTGCCGGATACTCTCCGGCACCCGGCACCGGGACTCAAAGACCAAAAACAATGCGCACAGAATGGGTAGTCCAACGGCAGAACGACGCGGTCCGTACGCAGATGTACTACGCCCGCGGGGGTCACACAACCGAGGAAATGCACTATGTGGCGCGGCGCGAAAATCTCTCGCCGGAGCTCGTCCGCTCAGAAGTGGCGCGCGGCCGAATGATCATCCCGGCGAACATACGGCATACCAACCTGGAGCCTATGTGCATCGGGGTGGCTTCCAAATGCAAGATCAATTCCAATATCGGCAACTCGGCGGTTACTTCGAATATCGATGAGGAACTGGCCAAGCTGTCCTACTCGGTGAAGTACGGCGCCGATACGGTGATGGACCTGTCGACCGGTGGCGACATCCCGCGCATACGGCAGGCCATCATCAACGCCTCACCAGTGCCCATCGGAACGGTGCCCATTTACGAAGCGCTCTCGCGGGTGCGGCGCCTGGAAGACCTGAGTGCCTCGGTGATGCTGGAGGTGATTGAAGAGCAGGCCCAGCAGGGCGTGGATTACATGACCATACACGCAGGCGTGCTGGTGCAGCATATCCCGCTGGCGGCGCGCCGCATCACCGGAATTGTGAGCCGGGGCGGCTCGATACTGGCCGAGTGGATGGTGAAGAACCACCGGCAGAACATGCTCTACGAGCACTTCGACGAGATCTGCAAAATCTTCCAGAAGTACGACGTGAGCTTCTCGCTCGGAGACGGTTTGCGCCCCGGATCGCTGGCAGACGCGAGCGATGCGGCCCAATTCGCCGAGCTCAAGACCCTTGGGGAGCTGACCAGGAAAGCCTGGGAATACGATGTGCAGGTGATGATCGAAGGTCCGGGCCACATCCCCATGGACCAGATCCAGCTTCAGGTGGAGAAGGAAAAAGAGCTGTGCCACGAGGCCCCCTTCTACACGCTGGGGCCGCTGGTGACGGATTTCGCGCCGGGCTACGACCACATCACCTCCGCCATCGGCGCGGCCATGATCGGCTGGTACGGAGCGTCTATGCTCTGCTATGTGACGCCCAAGGAGCACCTCGGGCTGCCCAACCGCGAGGACGTGAAGGCGGGCATCATCGCGTACAAGATCGCGGCGCACGCGGCCGACATTGCCAGGCACAGGCCGGGGGCCAGGGACCGCGACGACGACCTCTCGCGGGCGCGCTACAGCTTCGACTGGAACCGGCAATTCGAGCTCTCACTCGATCCGGAGACAGCCCGATCGATGCACGATGAGACGCTGCCGGAGGAGGGTTTCAAAGACGCGCATTTTTGTTCGATGTGCGGCCCTAAGTTTTGCTCGATGAATATTTCGGCTAAGGTGGAGAGCTTTACCGCCGAGGAAGCGGAAACCATCGTGCAGATCTCCAGCACGCACTGAACCAATTATTGAATCAGATACTGTGCCAGTTTTCCGTCCGCATCGGAGAATGTGGTCACGCGCAGCGACTTACCCTTAAACCCGATCTCAAAATTACGGTAAGTCATACCGCCGCGCAGTCCCACGGAGGTTTGCCGGAAGCTCTCCGGGTTTCCCAGCGGCTTCAGGCTGGCGGCCGCATCCTCCAAAACCTGGGGCGTAAAGTATGCGTCCGCGTCGGAGGTCAGCAGCGATCGGTCGATCTTGCCCTCCTGCAGGCCTTCGAAAATGTGGCGCGCCATCTCGAGCCTCTGCGCGGCATACGGATCCTCTGCTTCCGCGAGTAACAGCGGACCTATCTTAGAGGTAATGGCGCCCGGCGCGCTCGAGCCGTCCACATTCGCAAGCACCACCACCGCCGCGCCTTCATCCGGCCATACGGTATTTAGGCTGACAAAGCCCGAGACCGCTCCGCCGTGCGCTAATTTTGGGTGGTCATTGGCATTGGCAACGCCGACCCCCAGCGCATAAGTGGTGGGCGCGCCGTCCTGCAGCCGCGCGGTGGTCATCATCGTATTCAGCGAGCCGGGCTTCAGGATCTTCGGCCGGATCAGCCCTATATCCCACAACGCCAGATCGCGTGCGGTCATGGCCAGCTCGCCGGCGGCGAAGAGCCAGCCGCGCCCCTCCGGCGCAACCGGCCGGGGCGGGCCCAGCCCGAAGCGCGTGTAGCCTCCTGCATCGGACGGGTCAAGAGGAAACTGCGCCAGATCCATCACCGTTTCCATGTGCGTGGGCCGGAATATCCGCGCCTGCAAAAATTCCATGAGCGGTTGGCCGGTCACTTTCTCGATAATCATTCCGGCGGCGACATAGTTTGTATTGCTGTATTGCCAACGCGTGCCCGGATCGAAGTCCAGCGGCTTACGGGCAAACCTGTCCAGGATCTCCGCGGCTGTGACCGGCTTGGCCATGAAGGGCGCCACATAGTCCAGCGGATAGTAATCCTGATACCCGGAAGTGTGTGAAAGAAGCTGCCGTATGCTGATCTCGTTCGCGCGCGTCAGATTCGGCAGGTATCGCCCCACCTTGTCATCGAGCGACAACTTGCCGTCCTCGGCCAGCAGCAGGATCGCGCCGGCCAAAAACTGCTTGCTGACCGAACCTATGCAGTAGCGCATCTCCGGCCGCGCCGGCGTGGCAGGCTCCACACGCGCGTTTCCGTACGCCTTCACATAGGCGATTTTGCCTTCTTTCACCACGGCAATCGAGGCGCTGGGAGTTCCTGTGTCGGCCAGCACTTTGTCCACCTCGGCATCGATGGTGGCCGCGACTGCGGGCGCTAACTCAGCGGCCAGGGGATTCGCGGCAGCCAGCGCCGAAGCGAGAACGAAAAGTGTGCGAAAGCTGTGGCCCATCGCTACGCTTTCCAGGGCTTGGCTTCCCCGCCCACGCCCTTATATCCATTCTTCATGCGCTCTTCGATCTGGGCCCACACTTCAGGGTCACAGCCCTTCCATTCTTCGACCGCGACATTTCCGAGATAAGGCAAGTCCCGCACGCCCATCTTGCTCGAGAAGAACCCGCTGGCAGTCAAATCCCGAAACTTGGTAAAGAAAAGGACCCACGCATGAAGCTCGGGTGCGGCGCGCTCCGGCCATGCCACCCGGTCGAGAATCTGGGTCTGCTGGGCGGGCGCGGCATCCGCGAAATTCTTTCCGCAGAGTTGCTGCGACTCCCTGTCGAGCCACGCCAGACCGCCCAGAATGCCCGCCGCAAAATCGTCGTTGCCATCCTCTCGCGTGCGGAAGTCGAGCCAGTCGTCGATGAATTCCGGTACGCCGGCTTGGGTGGCGCTGCCGCTTTTCTCGTCGGCTGGAATGATCAGATCCGCGAGCACGTGCACGGTATGCCACTGGTGATCGTCGAATACCCTGCGCTCGAATGGCGCGGCGCGATGGCCGCCGGCAGCGTGTTCGGCATGGTCGTGCGGTGTTTGCGCCAGGCCGGACGCGGCGGTAGCAGCCGCCAACGCCGGCACCGAGCCCAACACATGGAAAAGCTCTCGCCGGCTCACCCCGGTGTGCGGCCCGGCGTTGTTCATTTCTTCCTTCGTTTCTGGCATGATGTTTCCTGTCGCTTAAACGGGCAGGTTCCTCTTCTTCACCTGCTCGGCAATATACTCCGAAGTTCGCCAGCCCAGTGCGGTAATGGTCAGCGTGGGATTCTTGTCGGCGTTGCTGACAAACGGCGCGGCATCGGTGACGAAGAGGTTCTTGCAATCCCACGCCTGGCAGTATTGGTTCAGTACCGAGGTCTTGGGATTGTCGCCGATTTTCGTGGCGCCGACCTCGTGAATGATCTCACCTCCTCGCGAGATCCCCCAATTGTTCTCCGGGCCGGAGCCGAACAAAACTTTGCCGCCGGCGGCGATGATAATCTCCCGAAAAGTCTCCTGCATGTGTTTGGCCTGCAGGACCTCGTCCTGGCTCCATTTGAAGTGGAAGCGCAGGACCGGAATGCCCCACTGATCCACCACATTCGGATCGATCTCGCAATAGCTGTCTTCATTCGGAATCATTTCGCCGCGCCCGTCGAAATAAATGTTACAGCCGTAAATCTTACGCAGATTGCGTTTGAACTCCGCGCCGTAACCGCCGCCCAGAATCTCATGGGAACCACCGAACTGTCCGGCTTCCGGCAGTCCGCGCCCGCCGCCGAACTCGATATGATACCCGCGCGAGAAAGGCATCTTGCCGGCCTTCTGCTGCTGGTAGAGCCACCAGGGCATGTACATGTGCATGCCGCCGGTTCCGTCCTCGTTACGCGGCGGCAGGTCCTCGAGTATGGGCAGATATCCGCCCACCGGCGAGCCTACCGTGTCCATCACGTAGCGGCCCACCAGGCCTGTGGAGTTACCCACACCATTAGGAAGCTGGCTGCTCTTCGAGTTCAGCATGATGCGCGCCGTCTCGCAGCAGCTCGCGGCCAGCACCACGATCTTGGCGTAGACCGTTACTTCATTGCGCGTTTTCTTGTCGATGTAGGACACACCCCGCGCCAGCCCGTCCCGGCCCACCACCACTTCCCGCACCATGGCGCCGGTGCGTACTTCCAGATTGCCGGTCTTCATGGCGGGAGCGATGTGCACTCCCGGTGAATTGAAGTTTGCATTCACGCCGCACGCCCGTCCGCATTGCGCGCAGTAGTGGCAGGCCGGCCGCCCGTTCAGCGGACGCGTCAGAATAGCCAGCCGCGACGGGATACAGGGGATCTTCAGTTTGTCGCACGTCATCTTGATGATGCGCTCATAGCAGCGCGGCGCGGGCGCCGGTTGAAATTTTCCGTCGGGCGTGTTTTCAAGACCCTCGGCTGTCCCGAAGACGCCGATCAGTTCCTCGGCTTTGTCGTAGTAGGGCGCCAGGTCTTCATAGGTGAAGGGCCAGTCGAAACCCTTGCCGTCGCGGCTGTACGGCTTGAAATCGTATGGGCCCATGCGCAGTGAGATGCGGCCATAGTGGTTGGTGCGGCCGCCCAGCATACGCGCGCGCCACCAACGCCAATCCGTTCCCGATGCGTTGGTGTAGGGCTCGCCGGGCACCTGCCAGCCGCCCAACAGGGTGGCGTCGTAATAGCCGAAGGGCTTCTCCTTGCTGCCCGCCGCGCGATGCGGAGCGTCGTAGGGCCATTTAAACATGTCCGACTGTTTGGTCCCTTCATACCAGCCGCCTGCCTCCAGCATGCAGACCTTGGCGCCCGAGAGCGTCAGAACGTGGGCGGCAACGCCGCCACCGGCCCCCGATCCCACCACCACCACATCATAGGATTTCGGACTTGCTTGCACCTGTGCCATGGGTTCATTCTACGCCCGCTCGCCCCTGTTGCTCCACATGCACACCTGTGACGCAGCCGCATCGTTGTTCAAGCTGCGCGCATTGGCTAAACTATTGTATTAAGTGATCTGCGAACTGACTCGTTGCGAGTGAAACTGTTTCCGAAAAATCTACGTCTCCGTTACAGCGCAGAGTGGAAAGGTAAGCATTCATGATTCGTTACAGGCGCGCCTGCCTGTCCAGTGCGTTCTATTATCTCTGCGCCGCAGTGGGATGCGCAGCCTGGGCGCAAGCGCCCCCACAGCAGCCGCCCAAGCCACAACCCGCGCAGCAGCAACCTGCTCCGGACCAGCAAAAGAAGCCGCAGAATCCCTTCGAAACGGTACCGGAAGGCCAGCCCGAGCCAGCTAAGCCGCCCCAGCAGCAACCTGCGCCGCAAGCGCCCTTCGAAACACCGAAGACTACGGAAGTGCCCAAGGCGCCGGCCGGACAGGTTATCGAAGCGATCGATTTCAAAGGCGCACGCCGCGTGCCGCCGGAAACCTTGCGCACCCTGATCGACAGCAAGAAGGGCGATATCTACGACGAAGAAGCTCTGCGCCGCGACTTCATGCACCTGTGGAACAGCGGGCGCTTCGACGATATCACGCTCGAAACTGAGCCAGGAACCAATGGCGGCGTCATTGTGACCTTTGTCGTCGCCGAGCGGCGCGTGGTTCGTTCCATCAAGTACGAGGGCGCTAAGTCCGTCACCGTCTCGGAAATCCTGGACCGCTTCAAAGAGCGCAAAGTGGGCCTTTCGGTGGAGTCGCAGTACGACCCGAACAAAGTGCAGCGGGCCGCCGTGGTGCTCAAAGAATTCCTGGCCGAGCGTGGCCGCCAGTTCGCTATCGTCAATCCGGAAGTGCGCCAGGTCCCGCCCGCGTCGCTCGAAATCGTTTTCAACGTGAATGAAGGCCCCAAGGTCAAGGTCGGCAAAATCACCATCGAGAACAACCACGCCTTCAGCCAGCAGGAAGTCATTCGCGCCATGAAAAACCTGCATCCCTTCGGCATTCCGTACTCCATCCTGTTTGAAAACATGTTCGCCAGGACTTACGATTCGAGCAAGCTCGAAGAGGATAAGGATCGTATCCGCGACGCTTATCAACAGAAGGGCTATTTTGCGGCGAAAGTCCTCGACCAGACTACCCAGATGGTGGACACCGGTGGGCACGGTTTCAAGATCCCGCTGATCAAAGAAAACAAGCCGGGCAAGGCCATGGACATCACCATCCCGGTCGAGGAAGGACGCCTGTACCATCTGAACAAAATCAATTTCTTCGGCATCAAGTTATTCCGCACGCCGGAAACTCTGATGCGGCCGCTGTTCGGGATGGCCGAGGGCGATGTCTTCTCGACGAGCAAGCTGCGCAAGGGTCTGGAGAACATGCGCAAGCTCTACGGCGAGTTCGGCTATATCGACTTCGTGCCGGAGCCGACTTTCGATGTCATTCCCGACACCGACAAAATCGACCTCACGCTGACCGCCGACGAAGGCAAACAATTCTTCGTACGCCGCATCGATTTCTCCGGCAACGTCACTACCCGCGACAAGGTTATCCGCCGGGAGATCCTGCTGGATGAAGGCGACATCTTTAACAACCACCTTTGGGAATTGAGCATCCTGCGTCTGAACCAGCTCGGTTACTTCGAGCAGTTGAAAGCGGAAGAAGCCGCCGATATCAAGCGCAACACGCAGAACAACACTGTCGATATCACTCTCAAGGTGAGAGAGCGCGGCAAGAACTCGATCGGTCTCAATGGAGGCGTTTCCGGTATCGCGGGCAGCTTCGTGGGGTTAAATTATTCCACCAACAACTTTCTGGGGCTGGGCGAGACGTTGTCGCTGAACGGGCAGGTGGGCACGCGCTTGAGCAGCATTACGGCTGGTTTCACGGAGCCTTACTTCCTCGACCGGCCTTTGCAGGTCGGCATCGAGGCGCACTTGACGCGCTTCGACTTCAACCAGGGCCGCGAAGCGTCGATTCTGGCGGGCGAAAATCTGATCCCGCTGTTCAACCAGTTAGGAAGCCAGAACCTGCTGAACTACGTGCAGACCGGACATGGCTTTTCGGCTTCCGCCAGTTACCCGCTGCGCCGCAGCTTTTCACGCGTCGGCATTACCTACGGCTACGACGTCTCCAACATCACCGTAGAAACAACCGCCGCCATGGCGTATTTCGATTACATCAACTTCAGCGGAATCGCCGGACCAAACGCCTTGCAAGGCATCCGTACCAGCCGCATCGTGCCATCGTTCACCTACAACACGGTGAACCACCCCATCACTCCCACAGGCGGCAAGAGCCTCTTCATCTCCACTTCGTTTGCCGGCAGCTTTCTCGGCGGCAACGTCAATACCATTCAGCCCGTCATCGAAGGCAAGTACTTCAAGCCGGCGCCCTGGCACCGCAAGCACATCCTGGCTTTCCACGCGCTGGGCTCGCTGATTACCGGTTACGGCGGCAAGGAGATCCCCCCCTTCTCGCGCACTTATATCGGTGGCGAACAGGATATCCGCGGTTTCCAGATCTGGGGCATCAGCCCGATCGCCTTCGTGCCCAGCGAGGCCACCGTCAACGTACTCAACAACGACGGCACGCAGCGCACCCAGCTCATCAACGTGAATGGCGTGCCGACAGCTACGAACATTACCATGGGCCTTCCGATCTATCAGTTGGTATTCCCCGGCGGCGACACGCGCGTGGTGGGCAACTTTGAGTACCGCATCCCCATCTTCGGACCTGTGGTTCTGGCGCTCTTTACCGATGCCGGCTTCAATCGGATCTTGCGGCCCAACGAATTGAACATGGCTCCCAGCCGCGTGGACTATCTCAATACCGAATATCCCGGCGCGGGGTTTATAGGCAAAGCGGTGGTCGCGCCCGGTACGCAGGCGCCGCGCATGTCTACGGGGCTCGAAGTACAAGTGCTGCTGCCCGTGGTGCAGGCGCCGTTCCGTGTCTACTGGGCCTACAATCCGCTTCTGGTGCGGGAATACTTGCAGCCGCCCATCGTGGCCGACCGCTCCTTCTTCCCCAACGAAGCGACCTTCCTCAATGCCATCGCTTCGTTTGGCACGGCCTACCCGTTCTTTGAACAGCGCTCCATGTTCCGCTTCACCATCGGACGTACCTTTTGAAGCTCCGGAACCTGAGATCCGCGCAATATGATAGTATCGAGACAAATTCAAGGAGTTTCAGCTTGACCAAGAATCATTTCGTATATCCCGCTCTGGCGTTGTGCGCCGTCACCCTCGCTCATGCTCAATCCGCGTCGGCCCCGATCGCAACCCCGGTTGCAACCAAGGTCGGCATCATTCACATTCAGAATGCCATCATCAGCACCAAGGACGGGCAAAAGGCGGCCAACGAACTGCAGACCAAATTCGCCCCCAAAAAAGCGGACCTGGACAAGAAGCAGAGCACCATTGCACAGCTGCAAGACCAGCTACGCAAAGGTACCAACACGATGAGCGAGGATGCCAAACAGAAGCTCATACGCGAGATTGATCAGAACACCAAGTCTCTCAATCGCGAGACCGAGGATGCCCAGGCGGAGCTCGACCAGGAACAGAACAGAATTTACGCTGAGTTGGGCCAAAAAATCGTGGCGGTGCTGGAGAAGTACGGCAAGGAGAACGGTTATGCGGTGATTCTGGATGTCAGCTCCCCTCAGACGCCCGTCATGTACGCCGCCAACGGCACCGATATTACCCAGGACATCATCGCGCTATACGATAAGAATTCGACGTCGACAGCGGCCTCATCCGCGCCTGCTGCCGCGCCTCCCGCGGCCGCCAAGCCCGCCGTCCTTCCGCCCCCCAAGAAGTAGCGCCGGCTCCTGCGGGCAACGCTTTTGAGCCTCCTTGCGTCAGGTGTTGTGAGGTGGTGTAAGCTGGTGCTAGGGTAAAGGAGAGGGCGGTATGCGACTCATAGGTGCGGCCATTATCGCGTTTGTTGCCATCGGGCAGGTTTCGGCCCAACAGCATTATGGATCGGCGAGCGGGTTCGGCAATGTAGTCTTCCCTGGATTGGGGCACGCCCCGGTCGGTGGTAATCCCTGGGGCAATGTGGTTCATCCTGGCGTCCCATCCACCGTAGGCGGTGGGATCAGTAGTGGCCGCCGAAGCACGGTTTACGGCACTTATGCCTTCCCCGTCTATGTAGGGGGCTATGGGTACGGCTATGGCAATGGATACGATTCGAGCCAGGCGGCCGAGCAACAACCCAACGTGGCCATTGTTTATCCACCAGCGCAGCCTCCGGTCATCATCAACCAATATCTGGGAGCGCCTCCCGACCAGGGACAGGGGTCCGATACCGCTTCGAACATGCACCTTTACCAGGCGCCTTCAAACGCGGCCGATAGCAGCGCCCCGGACACACAGTATTACCTGATCGCGTTCAAGGACCACACCATCTACTCGGCGGTGGCCTACTACGTGGAAGGCGACACTCTGCACTATTTCACCGAGGGCAACGTTCACAACCAGGTCTCTGTTTCGCTCGTGGACCGCCAGTTGACCGAACAGTTGAACCGCGAGCGCAACGTCGACGTGAAGCTGCCCAGGTAGATCAGCCGGCTGCCAGGCGTTTCACGAATTCTACATCTCCCTCCACGAAAGCGAACTTCGTCAGGAGCTTCGGCTCTGCCCATTGGATCTCTGCAAAGATGCGATTTTGCGGCTCGCCCGAGAATTCAGTCACCGCGTAAAAGATGAGCAGAATCGGCTTCTTGCCGGGATAGCGGAATTCGTAGCGCTCCACTTCCGGTCCGATTCGCGCGCCTATGGCCAGTTCTTCTTCGAGCTCGCGCTGTAGCGCCTGCTCAGGGCTTTCCCCGGCTTCGACCTTGCCGCCGGGAAACTCCCACTGGAGCGGATGCGGTTGATCCGGTTTTCTGCGGCAAACCAACAGGCGTCCGCCGCGCTCGATGAGGGCCGCGACGACCGTCAACAGCATCCAATCTATTGGAGCATAAATGTATTCCGAGCGCCTGCTCGATCACTTCCAAAACCCGCGTAACGTAGGCGAACTGCCGCCACCCGCGGTGACGGTCGAGGTCTCCAACCCCATTTGCGGAGACATCCTGCGTCTGTCGGTGCGGTTAGAACAGGAGCGCGTGGTCGAATGCCGCTATAAAACCCGCGGATGCACCGCCTCGATTGCGGCCGGCTCGGCTCTGACCGAATGGCTGACCGGTAAGACTTTGGGCGAGATCGCCGCGCTCCGTGCCGCGGCCATCGAAGAGGCCCTCGGTGGCCTGAGCCCTGAATCCAAACACGCCGCAGTGCTGTCGGTCGACGGCGTGCGCGCAGTACTAGCGCAATTTGGGAGGCTCTAGTATTATTGAACCCGAGGAGGCGCATGCCTATGCTGCAAATCCGCTCCACGGTCAGGTTCGAGGAGATTGAGGTCGTTCTGAGAACCGCCGCCCAGATGCACAATTCCAACGTCTTGGTAGTCAGCCATCTGGGTACATCACACCAGGAGGAGAGTGCCGAAGGCCCACGCGAAGCGTTCGTTTTTACGCTTTGTCACACCAAGCTTTATACGGCCATGTTAGCCGCCGAGATACGTTTCGCCGGATTTCTGCCCTGCCGGGTGGCCGCCTGGGCCGATGCCGGTGGGGTCATGCTGGAAGCCATGACGCCTTCGGAATACTGCCAGATTCTCGGGCGGGCCGATCTTGTGCCGCTCGCCGCGCCGCTCGAAAAGACGCTCCACGACATTCTCGAAGAAGCCTCACGGCCACTGGCGGCCGCTGCGCGCGGGCGCCCTGGAGCCAGGCCATCCACCTGGGGCGCCACCGAAGACCAGGTAAACATGCGCGCCGCCTTGCCGCAAAGGGTGGATTGCCGCGGAACAAAAGTCGAGGAGGAAGGCGGCACCGGCGCGCATGACGCGCCCGGCGGATAGTAGCTCAGCGCGGATGGACCGTCCCAATGGTGAACCAGGACTGCAGAACTTCGAAGCGGTTGCTGACGATCGCGGTTGCCACAAAACCAGGGTCCGCCGGCGTTCCGAAGCGCATGTCCATGGCTTCCACGCGAGTAGCGCCTTCGGGTTCTCGCGCCGGCGTGGCTTGCTCGAGCGGAAACTGCGAGAAATTGAAGAACTGGCGAAAGACCGGAGTGCGGTTGGCGGCGGTGGTGGCGGGTCCGGCTTCGGCCTTGAATATAGTTGTGCCGCGCGAGGGATCGAACTCGTCCAGAATGTTGAACTCCTGCACGCTGTAGAACTCGCTTGTTTCGGCCAGACCGCGCCACACCAAAGGGTTACCCAGGGTGGGCAGCGCGGCTACGCGCAGCGCTGCCGTGCCGGCATAAATGCGCGCGTTGAGCATGGCGGCCGCGCGCGCGTGCAGCACCGCCCGGCCGGCATTGTAGGCGAGCAGGAACAACAGCGCGAAGATGGCAAAGCCGCGGCCCGGGTGGCGCGAGCGCGCCCCGATCTCCGCATTCACCAGGCGAGCTAATACCGGCCCAAGCAGCGCCACCAGCAGCGCCGCCCAGATCCACAGATCCACTACCGGAGTCAGATCCAGACGAAACCAGCGCGCCGAAAATGGAAGCAAAAAGCGGATGCCGTAGATATTGGTATAGTCGAGCAGCAGGTGCGACGCCACGGCCACGAAGGAAATGCCGTAAGCCGCGCGCCAGCGGAAGGGCTTGCGCGTGAACAGGCGCACGGCGGCCACCGGCAGCAGCGCCATCAGGGGCAAGGCAGCCAGCGAATGGGTCAGGTGCCGGTGGTAATGCAGATAACTCAGCGATCCGCCGAACAACGTCACGATATCGATATCGGGAGCATTGGCCGCCAGCACCAGAATCCAGGGCGCCTGTTCGCAGAACCGGTTCAATCCCGCGCGGCCCAGGAAGATTCCAGTGGCTGAGTGCGTGAGCGGATCCATGTAGCCCGGTGCGCAGCGGCGGCACCGAGGATTGTATCACGAGGCGCGGAGACGCCCTCCGCGCCTCGCCATACTTATGCGGCAGTGAGGTTTAAGGGCGGCCGCAGAATGCGCAGTGCGGGCCGGATGGGAACAACGGTCCGCGAACGCGCCTCGTGGGGCAGCGCGTTGCGGATCGTTCCGCCAAAGTACTCATCCAGGGGGAACAGGCTGTAGGGCTCCAGCTCGCGAAAGACCCGTCCGAGTTTCTGCTCGATCCGGTAGACGGAGTGAAAGAACGTGCCGCGGTCCAGCTCCAACCGCGCGCAGCAAAGCTTCCAATCGGCGCCGAGAAGGAAATGGAAGCGGAATATATCGTATTCATACGGGTCCAGCGTACGGCGGCTGACCAGACAAAAGTCGGCCACGTACTCCTCGCTCTTACGGCCATAGGTCATGCGATTGTCCTTGCCGTGGCCGAATTCGAGATTGACGCGGCTCAAATGCTTTTCCTGGGTGGCCAGCTCGCGGAAGCGCCGGTAGCAGGCGCGAAAAACGGCGCGAAAGACGCAATTGCAAGGAATTTCACGATCATAGCGTCCCGCGCGCAGTCCGTAACCATGGCAATGCGTGCATGTGGCTTTGGCAAGCGTGATTGTTTGTGATCTGTCCCAAGTCATTTTTTTGGAATATCCTCTCGGCGGTCCTTCCATCGATAGGGCCGCAAATCAAACTGCTCTCAATCTAGCGCACGCAAGAAAAGCGTCAAGCGAATATTCGCAAATAATGCCATGTCATAATTGGGTATATCCGGTTAATTAATGGGTATGTTACTCTGTGTTAAGGGCTTAATATAAGAACACGCAAACGGCACTATTCTCATTAATCGTGCATAGTTAATCGTGGATATTACGGACCGATAAGCCCTGTATTTCCGGCAGAAATAGGGTGAGGCGATTGAAAATGGATTTTCAACTCTTGCAAAGCCGCTTGATTGCGCACATCAAGGCGCGCGTGCGCAACGGCGATGGCACCGAGCGAAGCCTGGCCCGGCTGAGCGGGATTTCACAATCTCACATGCATAATGTGTTGAAGGGCGCGCGCATTTTCTCACCCGAATTTGCGGACCAGGTTCTGAACCGGCTGCACATCGACCTGCTGGATCTGGTCGAGAGCGCCGAAGCCGCCGATATGCCGCGGGCCCCCTCTGCGCAGCAGCCGCTCTACCGCACCGTGGCGCTTCTTGGCGGCTATATCGGTCCGGAGCACCCCTATCCGTTGGGCAGGAACGCATCCGGCGGATACCCTTTTCTACAGGATGACCTCCAGGGTCTGGAGTCCCCTGTGGCGGCGCGTCTTGCGCCCGACCCCTGCATGGCGGACCTCTTTACCGGCGGCGCCGTGGTCTTATTGGACCGCTCGGAGGCACGCTCGAGCGATCCCGAGGAAGGTTACTACGCCCTGGACATGGGCGGACAGGGCGCCATACGGCTGGTGAAGCCCGGCATACGCCGCTTGTACCTGCTGGGGCGGGATGCCGGGGACGATCCTCAGAAGTGGCCCTCGATCGCGTTGCCCAATCGCAGCCTGCTGCAATTGATCAAGGGCAGGGTAAAATTGGTGGTCCGCCGCGCGTAGGCCGCATTGCTCCGGAAACCGGCCAGGCATATTCTGGTAGTTGTGAAGGCCAGATGGGGGTTGGGAACGATGGTCGTGCGGAGTTCTTCTCGTGCGCAGAAGGAGCGCCTCAAGAAACTGGCGCAGCGCATCGATGCGCTGGCCGGCAAGGACGAAGGCGTTATCGAGAAGACCCGCGAGATCGCCTCCTTGCGCCGGCAGGCGGCGCTCGATCTGCATGGCATCTGTGCGGATTTCGTGCGCGCGTTGAACGAGTTTCTGGCGCGGACCGGGCTCGCCTTCGATCCGGAGGATTACCATCCCGACAGCTTCCAGGAGCATGGCATTCATCTGTTCCAGATCAATGCGCGGGGCCGCATCCTGCAGATCACCTTTGAAGCCACCGAAGAACTCGTGTCCACCGAGGACTTCCGCGTACCATACATCCTCGAAGGCGCCATTCGCTGCTTCAACCAGAGATTACTCGAGCAGGACCTGATTGAAGAACAGTTACTCTTTTACACCCTGGAGAAGAGGCGTACGATGTGGCGATTCTTCGATGCGCGCACCCATCGCTCGGGAGTCTTCGATGCCGATTATCTGACCAGCCTGTTGGAACAACTGGTCTAGCAGCAGAAGAGGCAAAATACCGCTTACCGGCGTGCGCGGCGCCGTAGATTCAGTCGCGTTACGGAGCCACGACAGTCAGGGAGTGACTTCGGCTACGGGCTACTGGCGGGCGCATCAGGCCTTGGTTTTCTTGAGCGTCGCCTCGATCTTCTTATTCAGGTCGTCGGTTTCCTTGGAAGCCGGCAGCACTTTCAGCGCCTCCTGCGCGCGGCTGCAAAAGATTTTCATCTTATCGGGATCGTCCAGCTTGTTGTGGCTGTAAAGCTGGGATTGTTCATAGAGCGCTGTCGCCATCGCCTGGACAAAGGTGGCTTTGGGGACCTTGGCGGCGCCGCTCTTGAGTAAATCCTGGGCTTTTGCCGGATCGCCCCCCGCGCCCGCGGCGCGACAGGTGGCCAGCAGCACGGCGCGCTCGATGGCGTTTCTCTGGGCCGTCTCGATCTCCGCGGCGGGCGGCATGGCGCCCTGGGCAACTCTGGTCAATAGCACGACTTCAGCGGGGCTGCCGGTCGGATAGGCGAACGATAGCGTCACGGGATCTTCTTTGCTCTGGAAGTTTCCGAAGGTTTCGGCGAACTGCAGAGACAGGCGGCTGGCCGAGCCGCGGTAATCGCTCACGCGGCGATGGAACGCTGTGGCCTGCGCCGGATTGGCGCGCCCCCCGGCCTCAAAGGCATCGGCCAGCTCCATATAGCCGTGCGCCATGCCCGAGGTCAAAATCAGCATCCAGGGCTGCGCGCGCGAGACGTAGTCGTTTTGCGTGGACAAGAGATTGCCCAGATGTTCAATGGTCTTCTGATAATCTCCGGTAGCGTAAGTCTCTTTGGCGGCGGCCCAATAGAAGGCCGGCGTACCGGGTTGCGGAGCATCGCTGTTCGCGCAGGAGGAAAGCATCAGTGTAACGGAAAGGAGGGCCCATACGGCGTTCCCTCGGGTAGCCATTGCGGACATGGGAATGTACCTCAGGGCAAAGGCATATCACAACGAGCCGCCGATTGCAAGCGTGATCCGGGTTGAGTGGCCTCACGGAATCATGATCACTTCCTAACGACTTCCTTATGGACGTGCCCTTATGCTGTGAACAGACGGACATCATGGAGCGCGGAATTGCATGCTGGATCTTTTTTTCGTGGTAATCACCATCGCGTTTTTCCTCATCGGCTGGGCCTACGTACGGGGTTGCGACCGTCTTTAGGAGACCACTATGGAATACATCGTTGCGGCAATCGTAGCCACGGTCGTGGGCGCATATCTGATCTATGCGCTCTTGCGGCCGGAGCGCTTCTAGGGAGAGTCCTCCAATGACATCGAGCGGATGGCTTCAAATCTTCCTGTTTTTCCTCATTCTGCTGGCCCTCACCAAGCCCATGGGCGCATTCATGGCCCGCCTGTTTGAAGGCGAGCGCACCTGGTTGCATCCCGTCGTGCGGCCTGTGGAACGGCTCGTCTATCGGCTTGCTGCCGTGGATGAAACCGCTGAGCAGCGTTGGACTCACTACGCGGGATCTCTGCTGGCGTTCAGCCTGGCGGGTATTTTACTGACTTATCTGATCCAGCGAATTCAAGGATGGCTCCCCTTTAATCCGCAAAGCTTCGGAGGAAAGCTGATTACCCCGGACCTGGCGTTTAACACCGCGGTCAGTTTCGGGACGAACACCAACTGGCAAGCCTATACACCGGAAACGACGGTCAGCTACTTCACTCAAATGGTGGGCCTGGCCGTGCACAACTTTACTTCCGCGGCTGCCGGCATTGCCACGGCCATCGCGGTGGTGCGCGGTTTCTCGCGGCGCTCGGCGCAGACCATCGGCAACTTCTGGGTAGACGTTACTCGCGCGACCCTCTACGTTCTGATACCGCTCTCGATCGTGATTGCGCTTATCTTTGTCTGGCAGGGCAGCATTCAGAATCTCAGTCCTTATTCCAAAGTTGCGACACTGGAGGGCGGCACGCAGACCATCGCCCAAGGTCCGGTCGCTTCGCAGGAAGCCATCAAGATGCTCGGAACCAATGGGGGCGGCTTCTTTAATGCCAACTCCGCGCATCCCTTCGAAAACCCGACACCCTTTTCTAATTTTCTGCAGATGCTGTGTATTTTTGTGATCCCGGCCGGTTTGACTTATACCTTCGGCAGGATGGTGCGCGACACGCGCCAGGGCTGGGCTCTGTTTGCCGCCATGAGCGTCGTGTTCTTCGCGGGAGTGCTGGTCGTTTATCCCGCGGAACAGTCCGGCAATCCCAATCTTTCGAAGTTAGGCCTCGAGCAGCAGGCCACGGCCGACCAGCCCGGCGGCAACATGGAAGGCAAAGAAATGCGCTTCGGCATCCCGGCTTCGGCGCTGTTTGCGGTAGTGACCACGGATGCCAGTTGCGGCGCGGTGAACAGCCTGCATGACAGTTACACGCCGCTCGGCGGAATGGTGCCGCTGGTGAACATACAGCTTGGCGAAGTCATTTTTGGCGGTGTAGGCGCGGGTCTCTACGGAATGTTGATGTACGCGATCCTGGCGGTCTTCCTGGCTGGTCTGATGGTGGGGCGCACGCCGGAGTATCTGTGCAAGAAGATCGAACAAAAGGAAGTCAAGATGGCCATGCTGGCGCTGCTGGTGCTGGCTGCCAGCATTCTCCTGTTTTCGGCCGGCGGTATGTTGGCTCACTTCGCCAAAAACGCCTGGATCAATCCTCCCGGGGCAACCACTGCCAACCTGACCAACCATGGCCCGCACGGGCTCTCGGAGATCCTATACGCGTATACCAGCGCCACAGGGAACAATGGAAGCGCCTTCATGGGATTGAACGCCAACACACCGTGGTTCAACACCACTACCGGGCTGGGTATGTTGATCGGCCGGTTTCTGATGATGATTCCCCTGTTGGCCGCCGCCGGCAGCCTGGCTCAAAAGAAAATGGTGCCGGTCTCGGCCGGTACCTTTCCTACCCATGGCGCTCTGTTCGTGGGCTGGCTGGTGGGAGTCATCCTGATTGTCGGCGCGTTGACATTTTTCCCGGCGCTTTCTCTGGGACCCATTGTGGAGCACTTCCTGATGAACAATGGCAAGCTGTTTTCCCTTACGATCACGGGAGTCTGGAGCTAAGATGCCTGTAATGGAAGCACCACCATCGAGTTCCGCGTATATTACCGAGCCGCTGTTGATTTCCAAAAAGGCCGTCCGCGCGCGGCCGCTGTTCGATCCGCCCATTGTCAAGCGGGCCATACGGGATTCTTTCGCCAAGCTGCATCCGCGGCTGATGATGAAGAATCCGGTCATGTTCGTGGTCGAAGTGGGCGCGGCCATGACCACGCTCGAGCTTTGCAAGGATCTCGCCAGCGGCGCGCCCGGCACAGGGTTCACTTTTCAGATCACTCTGTGGCTCTGGTTCACGGTGCTGTTCGCGAACTTCGCCGAGGCCATGGCGGAAGGGCGCGGCAAGGCGCAGGCCGACACGCTGCGCAAGACCAAGACCGAAACGATGGCCAAGCAGCTCAAGAACGGCAAAAAGTACGAGACCGTTTCGGCTACCGTATTGCGGCGCGGCGATGTGGTCCTGGTCGAACTCGGCGATGTCATTCCGGGTGACGGAGACGTGATCGAAGGAATCGCCAGCGTGGATGAATCGGCCATCACCGGCGAGAGCGCTCCAGTGATTCGCGAATCGGGAGGCGACCGCAGCGCGGTGACCGGCGGCACCAAGGTGCTTTCCGATTGGATCAAGGTGCGCATCACATCCAATCCCGGCGAGACCTTTCTCGATCGCATGATCGCGCTGGTGGAAGGCGCGGAGCGGCAGAAAACGCCCAACGAAATCGCGCTGAATATCGTCATCGCCGGTCTGACCTTCATCTTCCTGCTGGCCGTGGTGAGTCTGTATCCTTTCGCGCTCTACAGCGTGGAATCGGCCGGCAGCGGCCAGGCGCCCACCGTGACCGTGCTGATCTCGCTGCTGGTCTGCCTGATTCCCACTACCATCGGCGGCCTGCTCTCAGCCATCGGCATCGCGGGTATGGACCGGGTGATGCAGCATAATGTATTGGCCATGAGCGGCAAAGCCGTGGAAGCTGCCGGCGATGTGAATACGCTGTTGTTGGATAAGACCGGAACCATCACTCTGGGCAATCGCCAGGCGGTTGAGTTCATTCCTATCGGCGGCGCTACGGAAGCTGAGCTGGCCGACGGCGCGCAGCTTTCGAGCCTGGCGGATGAAACTCCCGAGGGCCGTTCGATCGTGGTGCTGGCGAAAGAAAAGTATGCCTTCCGCGGCCGCGAAGTGGCTCAGCACGAAGCGCACTTTATTCCGTTCACCGCGCAGACGCGCATGAGCGGCGTGGATCTGGACGAGCGGCGCATACGCAAGGGCGCTACCGAATCGGTCATCGAGTTCGTGCAGGAACATGGCGGCAAAATCCCGCCCGAGCTGATCGAGACTACCCAGCGGATCTCGCGCTCGGGAGGCACACCGCTCGCCGTAGCCGACCGTGACCGCGTGCTGGGTGTGATCCATCTGAAGGATGTCGTAAAGGGAGGTATGCGGGAACGCTTCGAGCAACTGCGGCGCATCGGCATACGCACAGTCATGATTACGGGCGACAACCCGCTGACCGCGGCAGCCATTGCCGCCGAAGCCGGCGTCGATGACTTTCTGGCGCAAGCCACTCCCAAAGACAAGATGGACCTGATTCGGAAGGAGCAGGCCGGAGGCCGCCTGGTGGCCATGACCGGTGACGGCACCAACGACGCCCCGGCGCTGGCCCAGGCGGATGTGGGCCTGGCCATGAATACCGGCACGATGGCCGCTAAAGAGGCCGGTAACATGGTGGACCTGGATAGCAACCCCACCAAGCTTATTGAGGTAGTGGCCATCGGCAAGCAGTTGCTGATGACGCGCGGTGCGCTGACTACTTTCTCTGTCGCTAACGACGTAGCCAAATACTTCGCCATCCTGCCGGCTATGTTCATGGCCACTTACCCATCGTTACAGGCGCTCAACATCATGTATCTGCGCAACCCGCAGAGCGCCGTCCTGGCGGCGGTGATCTTTAACGCCCTCATCATCATCGTGCTGATTCCGCTGGCGCTGCGCGGCGTGGCCTATAAACCGCTCGGCGCGGCCGCTCTGTTACGCCGGAACCTGCTGGTGTACGGGGTCGGCGGAGTGCTCGCGCCGTTCCCCGGCATTTGGGTGATCGATCGTTTGCTGGGCCTCCTGCATTTGGCCTAAGGAAGAACTACCATGAAACAGATCCTCATTCCCGCGGTGATGCTGACGCTGGTAATCACCGTCATGACCGGACTGGTTTACCCGCTGGTGGTGACCGGCCTGGCCCAGGTGATTTTTCCCCATCAGGCCAAAGGCAGCCTCGTCGTAGCTAACGGCAACGTGGTGGGCTCAGAACTGATCGGCCAGAAATTTATACGTCCGGAATATTTTCACGGCCGTCCCTCGGCAGCGGGTGATGGTTATGATGCCGCTAACTCCGGAGGTACTAACTTGGGTCCTACGAATCAGGCGCTGGTGGACCGGGTCAGAGACGACGTCAAGAAATTCCGTCAGGAGAATCCCACTTACACCGGCCCCATACCCGCCGATCTGGTAACAGCTTCGGCCAGCGGCCTGGATCCCCATATCAGCCCGGCGTCAGCGTTCGCACAGGTGGACCGCGTGGCTAGGGCCCGAGGCGTTGCTCCGGACGCGGTGCGCCATGCGGTCGAGCAACGCGTGGAAGGGCGGCAGTTCGGGATCCTGGGCGAGCCGCGCGTTAACGTGCTGGCCCTGAATCTGGATCTCGACAGGGCCTTCGGCCAAGCGTCCGTGCGGAAGTAAGATGAAGGAGATGAGGGCGTAGCGAAACGTGGCGGCTGGTATAGACCGACGCCCCAGTCCCGATGAACTGCTGCGCCGCGTCCAGGCGGAGGAGCGCCGGGAGCAGCGTGGCCGGTTGAAGGTGTTCCTCGGCTATGCTTCGCGCGTAGGCAAATCGTTTCGCATGCTGGACGAGGGCCGCAGGCGCAAGGAACGCGGCCAGGACGTGGTGTCGGCCGCCATGCAATCGCCTGTGACACCCGATCTCCAAGCGTTGCTCAGCAAGCTGGAATCCATCCCGACTCTTCAAGGGACGCACGCCGGCAAAGAGTACGAAGTCCTCGATGTCGCGGCCATTTTCCGGCGTCATCCGCAAGTCTGTCTGGTGGACGAATTGGCTTACGACAATCCGCCCGGCAGCCGGAATCCGAAGCGCTGGCAGGACGTGGACAACATCCTCGATCAAGGGATCGCCGTAATCACCGCCATCAATCTGCAACACATCGAAGAGCAGCAGGATGCCGTCGAGCGCATCACCGGTAAGCGTGCCCGGCAAACCGTCCCGGAGTCCTTTCTGCGCTCGGCCGACGAAATCGTGTTGGTGGATGCGGCGCTCGACGACATGCGCAAGCGCGCGGGCATGCTCGAACCGGCGGATGTGCGTCGGTTCGCGGAATTGCGCGAGGTAGCCCTGCTACTGGCGGCTGATGTCATCGACGACCAACTGCTGAGCTACCTGCGGTCGAACGGCGTGGAGCTGCGCTGGGGTACGCAGGAGCGTATCCTGGTGTGCATGACTCCGCGTAGTGACGCGGCCTCCATGCTGCGCAGCGGCCGGCGTAATGCCGACCGCTTTCACGGAGACTTGCTGGTCTGCTACGTAAAGCAGAGTGATCTGAGCCCCAACGATCAGGAGATGCTGCATGCCAACCTGGCCTTGGCGCGGGAGCTTGACGCCGAGGTGCATGTGCTGGAGGGTCTCGATCCCATCGCCGCCATTATGCAATTCGCGCGTGAGCAGCGCATCACTCAGATTTTCGTGGGCCATAGCGCTCCGGATCGCTGGAAGGAGATGTGGTCCCGCAGCCCGGTTGACCGGCTGATCGAAGCGGCAGACGATATCGATCTCCGCATCTTCCCCCATCTGCTCGCCCAATGAACGTTCCCGAAAAGATTCCGGCCGGCCGGCTCAAGATATTCTTAGGTTACGCCGCCGGGGTCGGTAAGACCTACCAGATGCTGAGTGAGGCGCGCCAACTGCGCGACAAGGGCGTGGACGCGGTCATCGGGTACTTCGAGCCGCACGCGCGCGCCGACACCATTGCGCTCACCGAAGGTTTGGAATTCGTGCCGCGCCGGAAGTTCGAATATCGCGGCTCCCCGTTCGAAGAAATGGATACCGACGCGATTCTGCGACGCAAGCCGGCCGTCTGCATCGTCGACGAATTTGCGCATACTAATGTGCCCGGCTCCGAGCGGTTGAAACGGTGGGAAGACGTGCAGGTGCTGCTGGCCGCGGGTATTGACGTCTTCACCACGCTGAACGTACAGCATCTGGAAAGTCTCAACGACGAAGTCTGGCACATAACCGGCGTGCGCGTGCGCGAAACAGTTCCGGATTGGGTGGTGGACGCGGCCGACGAGGTGGTCCTGATCGACCTGACGCCGCGAGCTTTGCAGAACCGGCTGGAGCGCGGAGTCATATACTCGGCCGACAAGGCGAAGAAAGCTATGGAGAACTTCTTCACCGAAACAAATCTGACAGCGCTGCGCGAGATGGCGCTCCGGCACACCGCGCACGAAGTGGAGGGGCGGCTCTCCGATCTGCCTGCAACGGCACTTACGCGGGCTGGGGCCGTGCGGGCGGGGCTCGAGCTACCCGCACGGCACGAGCGCATTCTGATCTGCCTGACCGAGCGGCCCTCCACGGCCATGTTAATCCGGCGCGGAAAACACGTGGCCGACTATCTCCACGCGGACTGCCTGGCCGTACACGTCGAGCGCAACCCCTCCTCCGGCCGGACAACCCGCAGCGAGGCTCTCGAAAAGCATCTCTGCTTCGCACGGGATCTGCACATCGAAACGCACGTCCTTACCGGCAAAGATGTGGCGCAGGCCATTGTGGATTTCGCGCGCGAACAAAATATCACGCAGATCTTTCTAGGCCGCGCCGGTTCAAAGCCGCTCTGGAAGCTGACTGATGGTACAGTGCCTAGAGTGGTGCGCTTGGCGCGCGATCGCGAAATTACCATCGTGGCCGAACGCCGGCGCTAACATGATGTTAGAGACAATGGCCCTACGGCTGCTAGAAGGATACGCAATGCAACGCCTCTCGATTTTGGGGCTGCTGTTATGCTGCCCCGTGCTGGCGGCCGGCGGTGGCGCCTGCGGCTCGGATTCCCCAGAACTCACTGAGGCGTTCGATCGTCTCTACAATTTCGATTTTCCGGCGGCCCACGCCACGCTAGACCGCTATATCAGCGCGCATCCTCAGGAGGCGCTGCCCTATGCGGTACGCTCGTCGGCTTATCTCTTCTATGAGTTGGACCGGCTGGGTATCCTGGAGAGCCAGTTCTTGACCAACGACAAGCGGATCATCGATAAGAAAACACTTCAGCCGGACCCACAGGTACGGGCGAAATTGTTGCAATCCCTCGAAGACGCCCGATCGCGTGCCAATGACACACTGGCTAACACCCCGAACGACCGGGAAGCACTATTCGCGATGGCGATCGTGGAAGGCGTGACCACGGACTACATGGCGCTGGTGGAAAAGCACCAGATCGCCAGCCTCTCCGCAGCCAAGCGCTCCAATGCATATGCGCAGCAGCTCTTGCGAATGACCCCCCCTTGCTACGATGCCTACATGACTGCGGGCCTTTCAGAATACATGGTCGGCAGCCTGCCATTTTTCGTCCGCTGGTTTGTGAAGTTCGACAACGTGCAGGGCAGCAAGGAGCAGGGGATAAAGAATCTGGAGCTGGTGGCGCAAGACGGCCATTACCTCAAGGCCTTCGCCAAAATTTTGTTGGGCATTATCGATCTGCGCGAGAAACGGCCGCGGGACACCGAGAAGCTCCTGGAGGAGCTGGCTCACGATTACCCCTCGAATCCGTTGTTCCGCAAGGAACTGGCTAAACTGACGACGGGGATCTCCAGCGGGCCGGGGCAGAATTAACGTCCAAACAGCCGATTCAATAACGGAAGTGCAGGATCATCTCACTGGCCACCGCTTTGTCATGCTTGCGCGCAGGCGTAAAGCGCCACTGCCGCGCAGCGTTGAGCGATGGTGTAGCGAATTCAGTCTTTTTGGTCAATAGCTGTGCGCGCGAGACATTTCCGGATTCGTCAATAAAGACCTTGACATCTACTGAACCTTCCGCTTGACCGTGCGCAATGGCCGGCGAAACCTTGTGCACGGGCACCGGCGCCACAAAACCGTCCGCCGCCTCACCTTCGCCGAGATTCGAAATCTTGTGCAGTACGCGCTTGAGCGCCGAGCCATGCGCCGGCTCAAAACTCACTTCTGCTTCTGGAGCAGAAGGCATGGTAACCGCCCGGGGCGGCAGCACTCCTACCAGTTTCGGTTGCGACCTCTCGACGGGGGCAGCCAACGGCGGCGGCAGCTGAACATAAACTGGCGACTGATGAGCCACCACGGCCGGGGCCGGCGTGGGCGCTGGAACGATTTTTGCAGGCGCCCGTTTTGCGCGAGGTTTCGGCGCGGTTTGCTCGATCGACACGGGGGACGTTTGCCCTGTTTCCGGAGACTTGGGTTCAACGGCCGCCGTTTGCACTGACTGTTGGCCGGGAACCCCCGGTGCTACTGTGGAAGGCGCCGGCGGCGCATCAGAAGCTACCCATTGGACGGACTTATAGGTTCGATCGGTGAGAGCGAAAACCTGTAGCTCGAAACTTACATTGGGTGAGACGGGTGTGTAGCTGGCGCTTCCGGCGGCCAGCTCCTGCCGGCTCAACTCGCGCCGCTGGCGCTGACCGCCGTCTGTAATCCACAGTACTCCTAGATCTGCCTTATGAAGTGCTGAAGCGTTGGAGTCCCAGTGCAACTGAAGTGCATCGCCGACCTTCTCAGCTTCGAGCGTGAGCACCGGCTCACCCTGGGCAACCGCCTGCGCAACATGCTGCCCTGGGGCCCTGCCGGACTTGGTCGCGTCCCTTTGGGACACAAACAGCCCCGCGAGCAGAAACAGGCCCGCGACGATTGGAACAGCCACCCACGGGATATGTGGCAGGCGGAACGTCCCGGTGCCGTGAGGCTGCGTGACTCGCGCTGGCGCATGCGGCGCTGCCGGCGCCGTTGCCAGCCGGTCCGTAATGGAAAACTCGCCGCCCGCCAGTTGTTCACGGTCGAATGGAAACTGGCGGTAGGGGGCTCTACGGTTGATGTCGCCGTCCTCCCAAAAGAAAAACCCGCCCACCGCCGGACCGTCGGCCGGTGGCCTCACTATTAAGGAGACGTCGGAGGGATCCGCGAAATAACGGCTGATAATTGCAAAGTCGTCCTGATCAAGATAGAGTCCCGGGCGCGTGTGGCTGCGGAAAAAGCCGACCACCTGTTGCCCGGTTCTGCGCCGCGCCAGTTGCGCACTCAAGGTTTCGCGATCTCTCGGAGCAAGTGTGTATGATGCGCCGCGCAGGTGCTGGCAAGGCACCAGTTCGAAGTCCTCGATCTGCACAACACGCCCGTTGCCGGGAACCGTGCGACCCAGTAGAATGCCACCGATCTCGGCTCCGCGCGGTCCCGTTCCCACGCTTTGTCCAACAGCCTCGCCCAGGCGGTCCACGACCTCCAGAGTGATCTGGATCATGATCGAATCGCCGGGATCTTCCCACACGTATGCTGCAGTGGCGCTGGCCACCATTCGCGGACCTCCAAAAACCGCCTCGCAATCTACGGCCACATTGCAAGCGAGGGCTCAAATGTATATTATCGACGTTCCGCGCGACTAAATGGATGCACATATGTTAGTTTCACAACACTTACTCAAGCTTAGTACTTCTAGTCCGCGGATGATAACTCGCTGGGCAGCGAAATCGTGTCATTATTTAGACGCGGCTTAAATGAGGTGCGGACCGGGGAATCAGTCTGCCAGAATGCGGAAGCCTGCGGCACGCATCTGTTATCCTGAGATTTCCCTGTTCCATGGCCACTATTTTTCCCTTTCAGCCGTATCGTTATTCGCCCAAGGCTGGGCCGCTCCAGGACCTGGTCACGCAACCTTACGACAAGATCTCGCCCGAGATGCGGCAGCGCTATCGAGAAGCCAGCCCCTACAACCTGGTCCGCGTGATTCTGGGCGACCGGAACCCGCAAGATTCAGAAAGCGACAACGTCTATACGCGCGCCGCCGCGTACCTGGATACTTGGATCGCCGAGGGCATCCTGGCGCGCGACGCCGGGCCCGGCCTGTTCGCCTATTTCCAGGAGTTCACCGTGCCCGATTCGGGCGAGCGCCTGGTGCGCAAAGGCTTCATCGGGCTGGGGGCCGTCGAAGACTATTCCGCCAACGTAGTCTACCGTCACGAGCAGACGCTTTCCGGCCCCAAGAAGGACCGCCTGGATCTGCTGCGGCACACCCACGCGCATTTCGGTCAATTGTTCATGCTATATCCCGATCCCGCGGGCGAAATCGACGCTCTGCTGGACCAGGCCGCCCAAGCGCTGCCGCTGGGTGCGGTAACCGACGAATACGGCGCCCGCCATTCGTTCTGGAAAATTTCCAGCGCCGAGGCCATCGCCGCCATACGGCAACGCATGGCGGACAAGAAGCTGCTGATCGCCGACGGGCATCACCGCTACGAAACCGCGCTGGCCTTCCACCGCGAAAACCCCGCGCTGCCGGGCGCGGATCGGGTCATGATGACCTTCGTCAATATGCATTCGCCGGGCCTGAAGATTCTGGCGACGCACCGCCTGGTGAGTGGCCTTCCCCATTTCGATCCGGGCGAGTTCATACGGCAAGCCGCGGCGGGGTTCGAAGTGGCGCAGATCCCCAGCCTCGAAGCCTTGCAGCGGGTTTGGACGGATTCGCCGGACCGCCCCATCATCGGAGCCGCCATCGCCGGCAGGCTGTATTTGATCGAGGCGCGCGATTCGGCGGGCCAACTCGACGTTGCCATCCTGCACGATCGTCTGCTGCGCGGCTTGTTGGGCATCGGCGAAGAGGCGGTGCGCGACGAGAAGAATCTGCGCTACATCCGCGGTCTGGACGCAGCCGTGGCCGAAGCGCGTAGCGGCGCGGCGCAAATTGCCTTTCTGCTGAAACCGGTTTCCGTCGAAGCCGTGGCTCGTATCTCGTTTGGCGGCGGAGTGATGCCCCAGAAATCCACGGACTTCTATCCGAAGCTGCTTTCCGGACTGACCATATACAGGCTGGAGCGCTGACGCCAGGACTCGATCGACATGTCTGATCCTTTTGCCAGCATCCTTGATTCCGGCGAACCCGCGCTCTTCGACGTGCGCTCGACTGCGCCAGGCCCACAGGGCTCTGTGCCGATCACAGAGGAGATGCTGCTGGCGCGTCCCTCCGGCGATCTGTTCGGCTGGAGCCAGAATGCCGGCATGGGTTGGGATCCGCGCGCGCTGGGAGGCAAGGAAATCCTCATCCTCAGCACCCACGGCGGCATACGCGATCCCTCCGGCGCCCCCATAGCGCTCGGCTACCACACCGGACACTGGGAAGTCGGCCTGCTTATGGAAGCCGCCGCACGGCAGCTCAAGACCCTGGGCGCGATCCCTTTTGCCGCCTACTGCACGGATCCCTGCGACGGGCGTACGCAGGGCACCACAGGCATGTTCGACAGCCTGCCGTATCGCAACGACGCTGCCACCATCTTCCGGCGGCTGATCCGCTCGCTGCCCACGCGCAGCGGCGTGCTGGGAGTAGCTACCTGCGACAAGGGCCTGCCCGCCATGATGATGGCGCTCGCCGCCATGCGCGATCTTCCCTGTGTACTGATCCCCGGCGGTGTGACGCTGCTGGCCGAGCAAGGTGAAGACGCCGGCCGCGTGCAGAGCGTTGGCGCTCGCTTCGCTCATCAGCAGATCACCCTGGAAGCTGCCGCCGAAAATCTCTGCCGCGCCTGCGCCACGCCCGGCGGAGGATGCCAGTTTCTGGGTACCGCGGCGACCTCGCAGGTGGTGGCCGAAGCGCTCGGGATGGCCTTGCCGCACTCCGCTCTGTCGCCTTCCGGCCATCCTATCTGGCTGGATATGGCCCGCCGTTCGGCCCGCGCCGTCCTTTCTCTCGAAGCGCGCGGGCTGAAGATGCGCGATATCCTCACAGATGCCGCCTTACGCAATGCCATGGTCGTTTACGCGGCATTCGGTGGTTCGACGAACCTGCTTCTGCACCTGCCGGCGGTGGCCCACGCGGCCGGTCTCAGGCGTCCTACAGCCACCGATTGGGCTGCTACCAACGCCCAGGTGCCGCGCCTGGTGGACGCCCTCCCCAACGGTCCCCGCTCCTTTCCCACCGTGCAGGTCTTCCTGGCGGGCGGCGTTCCGGAAGTCATGCTGCACCTGCGCCGCGCCGGCCTGCTGGATGTCTCCGTGCTCACCGCCAGCGGTCAGACCCTGGACGCGGTCCTTGACTGGTGGGAATCTTCCTCGCGGCGTGCACAGTTGCGCCGCATCCTGCAGGAGCGTGACGGAGTGGATCCGGACGACGTAATCATGGATCCCGCGCGCGCCCGCCGCGCCGGCCTGACCTCCACGGTAACGTTTCCGCACGGCAACCTTGCGCCGGAGGGCTCCGTCATCAAGAGCACGGCTATCGATCCGAGCGTGGTCGATGCGGACGGCGTGTATCGCAAGACCGGTCCCGCGCGCGTCTTCCAAACCGAGGCCGCTGCCATCGCTGCCATCAAGAGCCACGGCCCCGGCCGCGTGCGTCCCGGAGATGTGCTGGTGCTCATCTGCCGCGGCCCCATGGGATCCGGAATGGAAGAGACCTACCAGATCACCTCGGCGCTCAAATATCTGGATTTCGGCAAGCATGTCGCCGTGTTGACAGACGCGCGCTTCAGCGGCGTTTCGACCGGCGCCTGCATCGGCCATGTCACCCCGGAAGCGCTGGCCGGCGGTCCCATAGGCAAGCTACTCGATGGCGATATCGTTGAGATCGTGGTCGATCGCATCAACCTCACAGGTTCTGTGAACCTGGTCGGGCATGCCGGCGACTCTTTTGGAGCGGCGGAAGGCACACGCGTGCTGGCCGCCCGTGCGCCGCGCCCCGATCTCGCGCCGGATCCGGCCCTGCCGCCGGAGACGCGACTGTGGGCCGCTCTCCAGCACGTGAGCGGAGGCCCCTGGGGGGGCTGTGTCTACGATACGGCCGCAATTCTCGAAGCCCTCGGTCCGGCGCTCGCAAGCAAAGGTCCCAGCAAAGGTCACGGATAGTTCGATTCCATGTGCTAGCCTAGCGTGAAGAGGAGAAACATTATGAAGAAAATGTTGCCGCTCTTACTGTGCGCAGTTGCTCCGATGTTTGCCGCCGGCGGCAGTATGAGCCCGGCTGAGCGCGCCTATCTGCTGGAACAACTGGAGAGTTCCAAGAAGGAGATGCTCGCCAGCATCCAGGGGCTGAGCCCCGCGCAGTGGTCTTTTAAACCCGCGCCCGAGGTGTGGTCGGTGCAGGAATGCGCGGAGCATATCATTCTGGCGGAAAATTTTATCTTCGGGGGAGCCCAGCAGGTACTCAAAACGCCGGCAGTCGATCGTCCCGAGCGCTCCAACGAAGAGGTGGACCGCAAAATCGTAGCCGGGGTCCAGGACCGCAGCCACAAGGCTAAAGCGCCCGAACCCATCGTACCCTCAGGCAAGTTTGCGACGCCCGAGGATGCCGCCCGCGAGTTCACCGCGCGGCGCGATAAGACTATCGCATACGTCACTGCCACCAACGACGAGCTTCGCGTACATGTTGGACCCGGACCCGCGGGACTCATGGATGCCTACCAGTTTCTGCTCCTGCTGGCGGCCCATTCCGCGCGGCACACCGCCCAAATTCGCGAGGTGGAAAGCAACCCCAACTATCCCAAAGCGGCACAGAGCGATTAGCGCCTGCTTCGTCGGAACTTCGAAAAATATTCCCCCATTTCTCCGCCGCCTGTAGTAGAAACCCTTACCGGAAGGGTCTTAGAGTCGATGGCGGAGCGGCAAATTCCGGGAAAGAAGATCAGTCAGGCGGAGGCGGCGGTCTCCGTGTGCGTCTCGATCGTCACTTACAACAGCCGGCGCTTCATCGGAACCTGCCTGGATACTCTGCTCAGGCAGAAAGCTCCGCCCTTCGAAGTGGTGGTAGTGGATAACGCCTCGACCGACGGCACCCGCGAAGTGCTGATGAGCTTCGGCAGGCGCATCCGCGTGATTTACAACAGCCACAACATTGGCTTTGCCGCCGCGCAGAATCAGGCCATCGCCGCCGGCCAGAGTGTTTGGGTTCTCACTCTGAATCCGGACGTACTGCTGCTGCCCGGTTTCATCGCCGAACTTGTCGCGGCAGGGCAATATAACGATGGCGTGGGCGCCGTCTGTGGAAAACTGCTCGCCATCGGCTCCGACCTGAAGCCACGCTTCCAATCCAGGATCGACTCGGCCGGTATTTATTTCACGCCGGCCATGCGCCATTTCGATCGGGGCTGGCATGAGCCGGATGACGGCCGCTTTCAACGCGTCGAATATGTCTTCGGCGCCAGTGCCGCCGCGGCCCTCTACCGCCGGGAAATGATCGAGGATATTTCCGAGGGCGGCGAATTTTTCGATCCGGACTTCTTCGCTTATCGTGAAGACGCCGATGTCGCCTGGCGAGCGCAGTTGTATGGCTGGAGCTGCCTGTACATTCCCGCGGCCACCGCCTATCACGTCCGCACCATGGTGCCCGGCAATCGCAAAACGGTATGGGCCCGGCTCAACATGCACTCCGTCAAGAACCGCTTCCTGATGCGCGTCAAGAATATAACCTGGGGTCTGTACTGGCGCTACTGGCTGCCCGCCACCGCGCGCGATCTGGTGGTCATCAGCGGGTGCCTGCTGTACGAGCCGACCTCGTTACCGGCCTTCTGGCACATCGCCAAATCGCTCGGCCGCGCATTACGGCAGCGGCGCCTGATCATGAGCCGGCGCACAGCGGATGACGCCACCCTGGCGCGCTGGTTCCAGTTTCAGTCTCTGCCAGCTCCCTCCATCGCTGTCGACAAGCATTCGACTGGCCGGGCGGCCGCGGTCCCGCTGTTCGAATAAGTGCCACCTGTTTGGCGGTCTGTTCTACGGTGTAGTCCCCTCCACATCTCGCGCCCTCTTGATAGTGATGTGCCGTGCAGCTTGACTTTGCTTATGGATTGCACTTTGATTGTACCAACTGCGTATTGGCCTGGCTGGTCTGGACGTTTGTCCCGTCCGGTGTGATCATCGATGTCCCTGGGCCGACTACATCGTTACAATGGACCAGGGAAGACTCATGTTGTTCTCCCCACCGAATGAATCCAGCCGAAGATACTCTCCAGATCGCCGGCCTGAAACACCAGCGAGCCTGGGACGATCGCATCGGCCCCCGCCTCGCGCAGTTGCGGCACAGTGCCCTTGCGAATTCCGCCGTCTGCAATAATAACGACGCGCCCGCGCAGCGAATGCCATTCGAGCAAACTCGCAAGCGCGGCGATCCGGCCGCATGCGTCCGGCGAAAGATCTTTACCCTTCACGCCGATTGCTGTGCCCAGAAGCACGACCGCGTCCAGCAACTCCAGATAATCCGCCACCGCCCCGACCGGCGTCTCCAGGCGCAAGGCCATTCCGGCTGCGACGCCCAAACGCCGTATGCGATCGATGGTGTGCCGGATTTCCGCTTCCGGGAGCTCGCAGTGGATCGTGATCAGGTTCGCGCCTGCCTGCGCAAACCTCTCGACCAGCTTCGACGGCTGCTCCACCATCAGGTGCACGTGAAAGGGAAGCTCGGTGTGCGGCCGCAAAGCCGCGATGAGATCCGGAAAGAAAAGCAGATCGCCGGCAAAATGCGCGTCTGCCACATCCAGGTGAAACGAGTCCGCAAAGGACGATAGCCGCTCGACGGCGCTTTGCAGATTACCGAGGTCCGCGGACCACAGGGAGACGTCCGTCAGGAGCCTGTGGCCCGGTGTGAGGTTCCAGCCCGGCAGAGTCGGCCTGCTTTTACCCTTTGGCCGCGGCGGCTGCACCCTTTTCGATGGCCGCGCCGACCAGGTTGCCCCACTCGGTCCAGGAGCCATCGTAGTTGGTGATATTGTCGAAGCCCAGCAGGTATTTCAGGACGAACCAGCTATGGCTGGACCGTTCGCCAATGCGGCAATAGGTGATTACGGGCTTTGCGCCATCGATGCCCTCAAAGCCATAAAGCTGGAGCAGTTCGTCGGGTGATTTAAAGGTGCCGTCCTCGTTGCAGGCTTTGCCCCATGGGATGCTGCGCGCGCCCGGGATGTGGCCGCCGCGCTGGCAGGTTTCCGGCAATCCGGGAGGTGCGAGTATTTCGCCGGAGAATTCCTGAGGGCTGCGCACGTCCACCAGACCGGCCGATCTTGCCGCGACGGCGGTCTGTACCTGCGGCAGCAGCGCGCGCAGGGAGAGATCGGGATTGGCCGCTTTATAGGTGGCCGGCCTGACCTGGGGCGCTTCCGTGGAAAGCTCGCGGCCTTCGGACAACCACTTTTTGCGCCCGCCATTCATCAGGCGCACATCGCGGTGGCCGTAAATCTTGGCCTGCCACAGAGCCCAGGCGGCGAACCAGTTATTGTTATCGCCGTAAATGACCAGAGTTGTGTCCGGGGTAATGCCGGACGTGGACATCAACTCTTCAAACTGCTCCTTGGAGAGGATGTCGCGACGAACCGTGTCGCACAGTTGCGAGTTCCAGGCCCAGGCGATCGCGCCGGGAACATGGCCCTCCTGGTAGGCCTTCGTATCCACATCTACTTCGACGACGTGTACTTTAGGATCGGTGGCATGCTCCGCGGTCCAGGCGGTGCTCACGAGCGTTTCGGGGTGGGCATATGTTTGCATGGGATTCTCCTTAACCCACTAATTATATCGAGAAATGGGCCATGCTGAAAGACGGACAATGGAAACGTGACCAACTGGGCCTTTGGCCTGCGCGCGCTGCGCTCTCGCAACTACCGATTGTTCTTCAGCGGCCAGACCGTTTCGCTCATTGGCACATGGATGACCCGCATCGCCGCGAGCTGGCTGGTCTACAGGCTTACCGATTCGGCGATGCTGCTCGGCCTGGCCAGCTTTGCCGGCCAGATTCCTGCGTTTTTCCTGGCGCCGCTGGCCGGAGTCTGGGTGGACCGTTGGGACCGTCACCGCACTCTGGTAGTCACGCAAGTGCTGTCGATGCTGCAATCGTTCGCTATGGCGGCTCTGGCGCTGGCCCACATCATCACCGTATGGGAAGTGGTCTGGCTGTCGTTCGCGCAGGGGCTCATCAATGCGTTTGATATGCCCGCGCGCCAGTCCTTCGTTGTCCAGATGGTGGAAAATCGCGAGGATCTGGGCAATGCCATCGCGCTGAATTCATCCATGGTCAACACGGCGCGGCTGCTCGGCCCAGCCTTGGCCGGCATGGTTATCGCCGCGGTGGGCGAAGGCTACTGTTTCCTGATCGATGGGGCGAGCTATGTGGCCGTGATCGCATCGCTGCTCTGGATGAAGCTGCGCGCGGGACCACCCCGCAGGCCGCGGCGCGGCGCACTCGAGGAGTGGCGCGAGGGCTGGCGCTACGTAACCGGATCTGCGCCCATACGTTCCATTCTGCTGCTGCTCGGTCTGGTAAGCCTGGTGGCCATGCCTTACACCGTGCTCATGCCCATCTTCGCTTCGAAGGTGCTGCACGGGGGTCCGCACACGCTCGGGTTTTTAATGGCGGCCATCGGCGCGGGCGCGCTGGGTGGCGCGATCAGCCTGGCAATGCGCAAAAGCGTGCTCGGATTAGGAGGCCGCATCCCGCTGGCCGCCGCGGTATTCGGAGCCTCGTTAATCGCCTTTGCGCTCTCCCGCACGCTATGGCTGTCGCTTCTGCTTCTGCCGGTCACAGGCTTTGGCATGATGCAGCAGATGGCCGCCAGCAATACCATTCTGCAGACTATTGTCGAAGACGAGAAACGGGGGCGCGTGATGGCCTTCTATTCGATGGCCTTCCTGGGCATGACGCCGTTCGGAAGCCTGCTGGCCGGCAGTCTGGCAGCGCGTATCGGCGCGCCGGAAACGCTGGTGCTGGGCGGCGCCGCATGCCTGGCGGGCAGCTTGTGGTTTGCGCGCAAACTTCCGAAGATCCGGGAGGCGGTGCGGCCCATCTATGTGGAGATGGGGATCCTCACGCCGCCGGCAAACTGATCTCCCCACCGCTACGGGTGCGGCGCCATACCGCTTGGCGCGCGTCCGCCACTGCTGTTATAATCGTAGAGATTCACAGGTTCGCAACGATCCAGGAACATCTATGCCCAAGCTGAAGACCCACAAAGGTGCGTCCAAGCGGTTCAAGAAGACGGGTACCGGCCAGGTGATGCGTCACCATGCGTTTGCCCGTCACATTTTGACCTCGAAGACGCGCGGCCGGAAACGAAAGCTGCACAAGGCGGTGATGGCCGATCCGACCAATCAGCCGTCCTTGAAGCGCATGCTCCCCTATTAGGGGAACATCTATGGCGTGTGGACGGAGCGCGTGGCACGTGCCCGATCCACCCCAGAACGACAACTACCGAAAAGGAGCAAAACGTGCCCAGAGTCAAACGAGGAACTAAACGCAGGGCGTCGCGCCACAAGACCCTCGAGCGCGCATCCGGCTATTTTCTAACCAAGAGCAAGCTGCACAGGGCGGCCCAGGAGGCTGTCGAGCGCGCTCTCAAATTCGCCTACGTCGGCCGCAAAAACAAGAAACGCGATTTCCGTTCTCTGTGGATCGTGCGCATCAATGCGGGCTGCCGCCAGGCGGGCATCTCTTACAGCAAGTTCATGCACGGCCTGAAGGCCGCCGGTATTACGCTCGACCGCAAAGTCCTGGCCGAAGTGGCCGCGGCCGATGCGGCGGGATTCGGATTGCTGGTAGAAAAGGCCAAGGCGGCCCTGGAGCACGCGGGTTAATGAATCTCCTGGAACACGATACCGATTCGCTCAGCACGCTGGAAGAACGCATCCAGCAGGCGGTCCAGCTTGTATCCCGGCTCCGTCAGGAAAAAGAAGCGGCCCTGCAGGAGGTCGCCCAGGCACGCGCGGAAGCTGGCCGCCTGTCCGAAGAATTAAAGGTGCTGCACTCCGAGCGCAAGCAGGTGCGCGGCCGCATCGAGAAGCTGCTGGGGCAGATCGATCAACTCAGCGTCGGCTAAAACTGTGGCCGCCAGTCCGCCAGAAAAACGCCCGGTACGGGTCACCATCCTGAGCCAGTCTTATGCGCTGCTCACGGCCGGCGATCCGCGTGAGGTCGAGGAGCTGGCGCGAGGCGTGGACGAGCTCATGCTCTCCATCGCGGCCAAGTCTCCCAATGCCGACTCGACCCGTATCGCCGTGCTGGCCTGCCTGCACCTGGCCGATCGCCTGCACAACCTGGAACAGGATTTGAACCGCCTCCAGGAGCGCGTGGACCGCAAGAGCGGGGAGTTTACCGAGTTGTTGGAACAGGCCCTCGAACAAGGGCAGTGAAGGGAGCGCCGGGTATGCGCCGTTTACTGATTTCGGCCGTTTGCGGCGTTTTCTGCGGGCTCTATGCGGCTTCGCAAACCTACCAGTCGGAAATAACCGAATGGCGCAGGCAGCGGGAGGCCGCGCTCAAAGCCGACGATGGCTGGCTCACGGTCACCGGCCTCTTCTGGCTGCACCCCGGCGCCAACCGCTTCGGCTCCGAATCCAGCAACGAAATTGTTCTGCCGCGCGATCCCGCGCTGAAAAACGGGGGAACCTTCGATCTCGATCGCGGTAAAGTCGTCCTGCGCATGGAAGGCGTCAGCCGCGAGCTACGCGCCGATTCGGCGGGAGCGCCCGATGTGGTCACGCTGGGCAGCCTGAGCCTGTTCGTCATAGAGCGCGGCGGCCGTTACGGCATACGTCTCAAGGACCGCAACAGCCGTCTGCGGAAAGAGTTCACTGGCTTACGCTATTTCCCCGCGAACGAGTCCTATCGCGTGAGCGCGCGCTTTGTGCCGGATGCGGCGAAGATTCCCATTCCCAACATTCTGGGCCAGACCGAAGATATGTCCAGTCCCGGCTATGTCGAGTTCGAGCTGGAAGGCCGGAAGTTGCGGCTGACCCCGGTGATCGAGTCTCCCAACGAGCTATTCTTGATCTTTCGCGACGCCACCAGCGGGCACGAAACTTATGGCAGCGGGCGCTTCCTGCACACGGCCATGCCGAAAGACGGCAAGGTTGAGCTGGACTTCAACAAAGCCTACAATCCGCCGTGCGCCTTTACGCCCTTTGCCACTTGCCCGCTGCCGCCCAAGCAGAATCGCCTGCAGGTTCGCATCCCTGCCGGCGAGTTGAAGTACGGCGAGCACTAGTTCAATTCGATATTGAGACGCCGCGAGACCCGCCCGATGGTGTCGACCAATCGCTCGACATGCCGCTCGGTATGCGCGGCCGTACACGAAATCCGCAGTAGATTCTGTGCCGCCGCGGGACGCAGCACGGGGTTGATATAGATACCCTCATCGAGCAGCGCCTTGCACAACTGGCACAGATCGATTTCATTCTGCACTACCACCGGCACGATGGCCGTCTCGCCTTCGAGTACCGGGAAACCGCGCAGCCGCAACTCGTGGCGCAGCCGTTTCGCGATGTGCAGTACTCTCTGCTGGCGCTCCGGCTCCTTGCGCATCACCTCCAGGGCGGCGCCTACCGCGGCCACCGACGCAGGCGGCAGGCTGGCGGAAAATACAAACGGCCGCGAGGTGTGCTTCAGGTAATCGATCACTTCGGACGTGGAGGCAACGAATCCGCCCACCGACGCCAGCGATTTGCTGAAGGTGCCCATGATAATGTCGATATCGTCGAGCACGCCCAGGTGCTCGGCCGCGCCTGCGCCGGTGGGTCCAAGCACGCCTATGCCGTGGGCTTCATCAATGTAGATGCGCGCGCCGTGCCGTTTGGCGCGTCTTACAATGCCGCGCAGGTCCGCGATATCGCCTTCCATGCTGAACACGCCTTCGGAAACGATCAGGATGTTTTCCTGCGGCGGACAATTCTGCAGGCAGCGCTCCAGGTGATCGAGATCGTTATGCCGGAAGCGCACGGTGCGGGCCGTCGAGCGCAGCGCGCCCTCGACCAGGCTGGCGTGCAGGTTATGGTCGCACAACAGCGCATCGCCTTTTTCGGTCAGGGCCGCGAGCGACGCATAATTGGCCTGAAAGCCGGTGCCGAAAATAATGGCGGATTGCTTATGTACGAAGGCGGCCAGCTCCGCTTCGAGCTTCACATGCAGATCGAGCGTGCCGTTCAGCAGCCGCGAGCCGCTGCATCCGCTGCCATATTTGCGGACCGCCCGCGACGCCGCCTCCGTCACCTTCGGATGCGTGATCAGGTCCAGGTAATCGTTGGAGCCGAACATCAGCACCTTGCGATTACCCATGCTCACTTCGCCGGGGCCGCAGCCGTCGCGGTCGCTAAAAACCTCGAAATACATGTAGAGCCCGGCTGCCTGCAGTTCGCCTGGACGGGTAAAATTCCGGCATTTGTCGAAAAGGTCGTTGGATCGGCCAGGCGGTCCCGCGACCTCCCTGCCTGTTGCAGCGGTAGTTAAAGGGCTGCGCATCGTCCTCAGTTCCATTCGTAGATTCGGTACGTCTTGTACTTCCTGCACCCCAATGCTTGAAGCGACCGGTTCATCAGAACATTATCTTCCAGTATCCAGGACATTTCGCTATGCCCGAAGCCCAGACGCCGGGCATTGCGAATCAGCGCGGCGTAAAAACCGGCCGCCACGCCGGCAGTGCGATACTCCTCTACAACCCCTAAGGCGAGCACCCGCAATTCTTTGATCAATCGTTGATGATACAAAATTTTCAGCAGGCCGAACGGAAACAATTTGCCCCCGGCGTGTTTGAGGGCCAGGTTGATGTTGGGCAG
>Ga0302326_10000798_pt1 | contig 82477 bp, 79 predicted proteins | sample Palsa_T0_3_FD_202264 | JGI IMG/M metagenome (GOLD analysis project Ga0302326, IMG submission 202264) | Peat permafrost microbial communities from Stordalen Mire near Abisko, Sweden - Palsa_T0_3 | ecosystem: Environmental > Terrestrial > Soil > Palsa > Peat permafrost | place: Sweden: Abisko...
GTGTTCTTCTTGTCGTTGGGATCGGGCGGCAAAAGAAGGAGCTGGATGGACCCCTCGATCCCCAGCTTCGCGGCCTGGAGCTCGGGAAGCTCCCCTTGCGCGAGCTCGCGCAGCTCGGGGTCGGCCAGGGCTTCCTCGTCGTCGCGGATCCTCTTTTCCAGGTCCTGGTAGCGCGAGAAGGCGTCGACCACCGGCGCCAGATCGCTGCGCTCCTTGTTCAGCTTCTGCAGCTTCCCGCGATCGGAGAGGTTCTCTGCCTTGCAGAGGAGCTCGTCGAGCTCGCCGTACCGGCGGACCAGCTGCTCGAGCTTGGCGATGGGGAGCATGACCTTTCGCCCTTAGCATAGCCGTGCCCTCCGGCGGCCAGCTAGGAGGCGTGGTCCGTCTCTTCAGGCAGCGGGGCGCAGGCGCTCGGCGCCGAGGAGCGCGTCGTAGCTGGGGAACCCGACGTCGTCGTTCATCTCCGAGGACTGGCCCTGCTCCTGCCGGAAGAGCGTCACCCGCAAGCTGGCCAGGGCCACCTCGAGCTGCGCGTCGTCCGGCTCGGCGGTGGTGATCTTCTGCACCAGGAAGCCGGGCCAGAGCACCACGCGGAGCGGCCCGGTGGTGCAGGTGCGCGCGAAGACGCGCTGGATCTCGAAGGTGACGGCGGCGATGAAGGGAAGGAAAGGCAGCTTCTCCAGGAAGAAGGCCACGTTATCGAGGAGGATGCTGCCGGTGTGGATGCGCGGGAGGGCAGCACCGATGGTGATGAAGACCACGATGGAGACCAGGGCCACCATCACCAGGAACGTCGTCCCGCAGCGCGGATGCAGCGTCGTCTTGGCGCGCGCGTTCGCCACGGTGAGGGGCTGGCCGGCCTCGTAGGTGCTGATCGTCTTGTGTTCGGCGCCGTGATACTGGAAGACGCGCTTGATGTCCGGCACCCGGCGGATGAGAAGGAGGTAGCTCACCACGATGGTCAGCTTGAACGCCCCGGTGAGCGCCTGAAAAGCGGGGGCCTGCACCTCCAGCCCCAGGTGGAAGAGGCGATTGACGCCGGCCGCCGCGCCCTGGGGCAGCGCCACGAAGAGCCCCACCGCGACCAGGAGCATGATCCCCGTCCCGAGCTTTCGCGCCCCGCCGCCAGACTGCGCCGAAGCGCCCCCGTCGCCCGTCACCATGGACACCAGCGCCAGGCCGAAGGCGCCGAGGACGCCCAGCCCACCGGCGCTTGCGCCTTTGGGCCCAGGGTCCCCCGCTTCGCCGTCGACCCAGTCCCTCTCCATCTGATCCGCGCTGAAGCGCAGCGCCTCGCTCCCGAGCTTGAGCGACTCGACCAGCGACGCCACGCCGCGCACGAACGGCCACCTGGCCACGCCTTTGCGCGTATCGACCATGGCGCGCTCGCGCACCTGGAGCGATCCGTCGCGGCGACGCACGACCACGGCGAACGACGTCGGCGCGCGCATCATCACGCCCTCGAGTACGGCCTGGCCGCCGATGTACGGGCGCGATGCGGGCGGCTCGCGGTACGGCATCGACAGCGCTTAGCTCGCCGCCTTGGCTTCGGCCGGTTTCGCCGCCGCTTCGGCCGGAGGCGCCTTGGGGGGCGTGTCCGCGATGGCCGCGCGAGCTCCCGGGACCACGCGCTTCTCGTAGCGCTTGCGGAAGCGGTCCACGCGCCCTGCCGTATCGATGAGCTTCTGGGTGCCCGTGTAGAACGGGTGGCATGCCGAGCACACGTCGATCTGCATGTCGCCGCGCGTGGAGCGCGTGACGAAGGTGTTGCCACAGGCGCACGAGACGCGCGCCGGGTGATAGTCGGGGTGGATGGCTTCCTTCATGGCGGGCCGGGCAAGCTAGCCTCGACCCGCCCTCTTCGCAAGGGGCTCTGCCCCCCCTCGCCAGCCTCAGAACGGAATGTCGTCCTCGCCGCCTCCGGCAGAGCCGCCGCCCGATCCGCCCCCGCCGGCGCCGGGATCGAAGTCGTCGAACGGCGCGTCGGCACCTCCTCCTCCGCCGCCGCTCCCGGAGCCGCCGCCCGAGCGCTGGGCACGACCGCCCCCTCCGGCACCGACCTCGCGCGGGGCCCCCTCGCTGCGCGCACGGCCGCCGGAGAGGATGATGTTGCTGGCCACGATGTCGGTCGAATAGCGCTTCTCGCCGTTCTTTTCGTAGCTCGAGGTCTGCAGGCGGCCCTCCACGAAGAGCGAGTCGCCCTTCTGCAGGAACTTGCCAAGCGCCTCGGCGCGCCGGCCCCACACCGTGACGCGATGCCATTCGGTGCGTTCCTGGCGGACGTTGTTCTTGTCGACGTAACTCTCGTTGGTCGCGAGGCGGAGCTTGAGGACAGCCTGGCCCCCAGCGGTCACGCGGAGCTCGGGGTCGGCGCCCAAGTTCCCCAACAGAAGCACACGGTTCAACCCTTCGGCCATGGCAATGCGTCTCCTTGGTGAATCGCTCGTGAAAGCGACTCCCTTTACGCCGGCCCGCGCCCGGGCGCCAGAGGTGCGCCGCAGGAAACTCCCGCTACTCTGTCGCCCCGTGTCCCTCGACGACTACCGCCGGCGCATCGACGAGCTCGACGACGCCATCTTGAAAGCCCTCGACGAGCGTGCGCTTGTCGTGTCCGAGGTGGGGCGCGCCAAGCGCGAGGCGAACCTCCCCACCTACGATCCCTCACGCGAGCGAATCATTCTCGACCGGCTCGCGGCGCGCGCCGGGCGCTTTCCCCCGGACGCCATCCGCGCGGTCTACCGCGAGGTGATGAGCGCGTGCCTGGCGCTGCAGGAGCCGCTCACCATCGCTTATCTCGGGCCGGAGGGGACGTTCTCGCACGTCGCCGCGCGCAGCCTCTTCGGCCTGGCGGCGACCTACATGGAGGCCACCACCTTCGAGGGGGTCTTCGACGCCGTGGCGCGGCACGAGGCGCAGCACGGCGTCGTCCCCATCGAGAACTCCAGCGAGGGCTCGGTCGACCACGTGCTCGATGCGCTCGTCGACGGCGAGCTGCTCATCCGGGCGGAGCTCGAGCTCGAGGTGGCGCAGTGCCTGCTCACGCGCGCGACCGGCATGGCGGCCATCGAGCGCGTGTATTCCCATCCGCAGCCTCTCGGGCAATGCCGCATGTGGCTGGCCAAGAACCTCGCCGCGGCGCAGCTCGTGCAGTCGACCTCGACGGCCGCCGCCGTGCGCGAGGCCGTCTCCGATCCGCGCGGGGCAGCCATCGCCAGCCGCCTGGCCTCGGACCTCTACGGCCTGCCAGCGCTGCGCGAGCGCATCCAGGACCACGCCGACAACGTGACGCGCTTCGTCATGGTCTCGCAGGAGGACTCCCCGCGCACCGGCTACGACAAGACCACCCTCGCCTTCAGCCTGCAGCGCGATGGGCGCGGGGCGCTCATGCGCGTCTTGGCGATCTTCGAGGAGGAGGGCATCAACCTGACGCGCATCGAGTCCCGCCCCAGCCGGCAGAAGCCCTGGGATTACGTCTTTCTCGCCGACCTGGAGGGCCACCGGGACGACGAGAACGTGGCCCGCGCCCGCACGCGCCTCGCCGAGCGCTGTCCCCTGGTCAAGCACCTGGGGAGCTACCCGCGATATGTCCGCGCCGCGCCGTCCGTTCCCACCCCGCGCTGACGGCTCTAGCCGGCGCGCTCCCGCATGAAGTCCGTCCGCACGCTCATCCTCGGTGCGGGGGTCACCGGCCTGGCCACGGCGGCGGCCCAATCGGAGCGCGGGGACGAGGACTACCTCGTGCTCGAGGCCGACCGGGAGATCGGCGGCTGGTGCAAGACGGTGAAGAAGGCCGGCTTCGTGTGGGATTACTCGGGGCACTTCTTTCACTTCAAGCACCCGGCCATCGAGACCTGGCTGCGCGAGCGCATGCCCGGCCAGCGCATCCGCGTGGTGGAGAAGAAGTCGCTCATCGCCTTCGGCGGCGGGTTCGTGGACTTCCCCTTTCAGAAGAACATCCACCAGCTCCCCCGGGAGGACTTCATCGAGTGCCTGCACGACCTTTACTTCGCGCGCTCGAGCGACGTGAAGCGGGAGGGGCCGCCGCCGCCGGAGGAGAACTTTCTCCAGATGCTCCAGGCGCGCTTCGGCAAGGGCATCTGCGATCGCTTCCTCGTCCCCTATAACGAGAAGCTCTATGCCTGCGAGCTGGGGACGCTCGACAAGGACGCCATGGGACGCTTCTTTCCCTACGCCGACCTCACCGAGGTGGTGCGCAACATGAAGCACGCTGCGAACGCCAGCTACAACGCCACCTTCACCTATCCGGAGGGAGGCGCCATCGAGTACGTGAAGGCGCTCGCCAGCGCTGTGCGCGCCGGCGGGATCGCGCTCGACGAGGGGGTGGTCTCGGTCGACCTGGCGCGAAAGATCGCCCGCACCACGCGCCGGGAGATCGCCTTCGAGCGCCTGGTGTCCAGCGCGCCGTTCGACCGCTTCGCCGCCCTCTGCGGCGTCGAGCACGACCGCTCGGTATGGGAGTACAGTAAGGTGCTGGTCTTCAACCTGGGCTTCGACAAAAAGGGCCGGAGCGACGTGCACTGGTGCTACTACCCATCGCGCACCACGTCCTTCTATCGTGTCGGCTGGTACGACAACATCTTCGACGCCGACCGCATGAGCCTTTACGTCGAGCTCGGATTCCCGCGCGGCGCGGCCGTCGACGTCGCGGCGATGCGCGAGCGCGTCCTTCGCGACCTCGAGCGCGAAGGGGTGGTGACCAGCCAGCGCCTGGTGGCGGAGCACGCGGTGGTGCTCGACCCCGCCTACGTGCACGTCACGCGGCGATCGCTGGCCGAGCACGGACGCTTGGCGAACGTGTTGAAGGGCCACGGCGTCTGGTCCATCGGCCGCTACGGCGGCTGGACGTACTGCTCCATCGAAGACAACATCGTGGAGGCGCGCGCCCTGGTAGCCAGCTGGAATTAGAGCACCGAACATGTCGCATCCCGTCGGCTTTCCGCGGCTTTCGGCCATCTCGCTGCGTTGCTCCTCCTCAAAATGCCCAAGCATGTTTCGTCGTCGCGCCTTGCGATACGGCCAAGAGCCTTGAAAATCCTCGGTCCTGCAACATGTTCGGTGCTCTAGCTACGCTTTTCGTGTACGTGGACCCCCCCAACGTGGCAGCCGTGGAACGACCCCGCAGCGCATCGGCCCCGGAGCCGGCCGACCCGCACATCTCCATCGTCATCCCCATCTACAACGAGGAGGCCATCCTCCACGCTGCGGTGGTGGATCTGCGCGAGCGCCTCAAGCCGACGGGCTGGAGCTACGAGGTCATCCTGGCCGAGAACGGCTCCAAGGACCGCACCATCGAGATCGGCCACGAGCTCTCCGCCAAGTACGGCGACCCGCGTGACGGGCAGGTGAAGATCATCTCCATGGGGGAGCCGAACTACGGGAAGGCGCTGAAGCAGGGCATCCTCCTGGCGCGCGGCGAGGTGGTGCTCTGCGACGAGATCGACCTCTGCGACACCGACTTCCACCAACGCGCGGTAGACATCCTGGAGACCGGCGAGGCCGATCTGGTCATCGGCAGCAAGCTCGCCGCCGGCTCGGCCGATCATCGCCCCCTCTTCCGTCACGCGGCGAGCATCGCCTACTCCACCTTGCTCAAGGTGATGCTGGGTTTCCGGGGGACGGACACCCACGGCCTCAAGGCCTTCCGTCGGACGGCGCTGCTCGACACGGTGCGCGCCTGCCTGGTCGACAAGGACGTCTTCGCCAGCGAGTTCGTCATTCGCGCCGATCGGGGCGGCGTGGCCATCCGCGAGATCCCCGTGCACATCATGGAGAAGCGCCCCCCCAGCATCAACCTCTTCAAGCGCGTCCCCAACGTGATGAAGAGCGTCGCCAAGCTGACCTGGTCCATCCGCATCCGAGGCTGATGTAGCCTTGCGCCCCATGCGCATCCTCTACGGCGTCGTGGGCGAAGGCATGGGCCACGCGACGCGGAGCAAGGTCACCTGCGAGCACCTGGTCGCCGCCGGGCACCAGGTGAAGATCGTGGTCAGCGGGCGCGCGCACGCCTTCCTGGCCAAGAGCTTCCGCGACGTGGTGGAGATCAAGGGTCTCACCATCCGCTACGTGGACAACCGCATGGACCGCGACGGGACGCTGGCGCGCAACGTCCTGGCCGCGCCGGGGCTGGTGGCCTCCAACATCAGCGCCTACTTCGACAAGGTGGCGGACTTCCGGCCTGAGGCGGTGGTGAGCGACTTCGATTCCTTCGCCTACCTCTTCGCCAAGCGCCACGGTCTTCCGGTCCTCTCCATCGACAACCAGCAGATCATCAGCCGCTGCAAGCTGGGAAAGTTTGCCAAGCAGGGCGCCAAAGTCGACTACCAGATGACCAAGGCCTTCGTGCGCGCCAAGCTCCCGGCCTGCGACCACTACGTGGTGACGACGTTCTTCTACCCGCCGGTGCGCCCCAAGTACGAGAAGGACACCACGCTGGTCCCGCCCATCGTGCGTCAGACCATCCTCGACGCGAAGAAGAAGGCCCACGCCGGCGACCATGTGCTCGTCTACCAGACGTCGGCGAGCGACACGAAGCTGGTCGACCAGCTGAATCGCGTCAAGACGGCGAAGTTCGTGGTCTACGGCCTGCGCAAGAACGCGCGCCAGGGGAACTGCACGCTCAAGGAGTTCAGCGAGGACGGGTTCGTGGAGGACCTGGCCTGCGCGCAGGCCGTGGTCGCCAACGGGGGGCTGTCGCTCCTCGGCGAGGCGCTTTACCTGGGGAAGCCCGTCTTCAGCGTGCCGGTGCGAAACCAGTACGAGCAGATCCTCAACGCGCGCTACCTGGAGGAGCTCCGCTATGGCCGCGCGGCGGAGACGATCGAGGCGGAGGGGCTGCGCGAGTTCCTCGACGAAGCGCCGGCGTTTGCCGCGCGCATCGCCAAGCACAGGCAGGACGGCAACCGCGAGCTCTTCGACGTGGTCGATCGCGTGCTCGAGCGCTTCGCGCGACGGGCCAGGCGCAGCAAGGACGCGCGCGACGACCGCTGACGCGCTACGTTCGCTAGCCTCATCGTGTACGAGCCGCCGGCGCCTTCGCTACCCCCCGCGCCGGCCGCCATGGCCATCGCCGAGGAGCCGCTTCCCTACGGCGCCGACGAGCTCGACGTCGCCATCCTCGGCGGCGGGGTGAACGGCACCGGCGTCGCGCGCGACCTGGCGCTACGCGGGCTGAGGGTCGTCCTCTTCGAGCGCAACGACCTGGCCTTCGGCGCCAGCGGCAACTCCAGCGGGATGATTCACGGCGGGGTGCGCTACCTGTCGGTCGCCCCGCACGTGACCGAGCAGTCCTGCCGCGACTCCGGCTACATCCAGAGCATCGCCCCGCACCTGCTCTTTCGCTTGCCCTTCCTCATGCCGGTGAAGAGCAGCCGCCAGGCGCGCGTGATGTTCGAGCTCATCGACGCGTACTTCCGCGCCTACGACGACTACCAGCCGCTCAAGCGCGGCAAGCCCCACACCCGCCTCGATCCCGGCGAGCTGGCCCGCCTCGAGCCGGGGCTGCGCGGGTCCATCGTCGGCGGGATCACCTTCGACGAGTGGGGCATCGACGGCGCGCGCCTGTGCGTGCTCAACGCGCTCGACGCCATCCTCCACGGCGGACGCGTGCACGTGCATGCCACCGTGGAGACCATCGCCCGGGTGCCCGGCGCCGACCCCCGCGGGCCGGGAGCGCGCTACGTCGTGGAAGCGCGCGATCGCCGGACGCAGGAGCGCCTGCGGGTGCGGACACGGGCCGTGGTCAACGCCACCGGCGCCTGGAGCCCCATCACCGCCGCCACCGGAGGGCTCCCCCAGTCGCGCGTCCGCGTGCGCCCCGGCAAGGGCATCCACGTGGTGCTGGATCGACGCGTGACCAACTACGGCATCGTCTCCGAGTCCATCGACGGACGGCAGATCTTCATCTACCCCTGGCAGAACGTCAGCATCGTCGGCACCACGGACGACGACTACTACGGCGACCTCGACGAGGTGCACGCCACCAGCGAAGAAGTGCGCTACCTCGTGCAAGGCGTGGCGCGCGTCTTTCCCGCCGTGCGTGCGGCGCGCGCCATCGGCACCTACGCCGGCGTCCGGCCATCGCTCTACGCCTACGGGCCCAACGAGGACGCGCTCTCCCGCGAGCACGCGGTCATCGACCACGCGGCGGACGGGGCCCCCGGCATCTACTCGATGATCGGCGGCAAGCTGGCGAGCTACCGCATCTTCGCTCAGGAGCTCTCGGATCTCGTGGCGGCGCGCGAGTTCGACTCCACGACGCCCTGCTCCACCCACGCGCGGCCTCTCCCCGGCGGCGAGAGCGTGCCCGACGCCATCGCCCTGGCCGAGCGCTACGCCGTCACGCCGGTGGCCGCACGACGGCTGGTCTACCGGCACGGCGGCGTCGCGCCGCGCGTGCTGGAGCGCGCCCTCCGGCGTCCGGTCGAGCGCCACGTGGTCTGCCCCTGCGAGCCGGTCCTCGAGGCGGAGGTGCGCCACGTGGTGCGCGAGGAGATGGCCTGCACGGTAGACGACGTCGCGCGGCGCACCCGCCTCGGGCTCGGCGCGTGCGGCGGGATGCGCTGCGCGGCGCGGTGCGGGCAGATCGTGGCCGAAGAGCGGGGGCTCTCCCCCGGCCAGGGCCTCACCCTGGCCAAGGAGTTCCTGCTGCGGCAGGCGCGGACGCGCATCGTGGCCATGGGGCCGGAACAGGCCCGGCAGGAGGCGCTCGCGCTGGCACACGCGCGCGCGTCGATGGGGGAACCGTGAGGAGCGTGGTGGTCCTGGGGGGCGGCGTCGCAGGCACCGCGGCGGCGCTGGCGGCATCGCGCGGGGGGGCCTCGGTCACGCTGGTCGACGGGGGGACGGGGGCCTCCACGCTGTCGACCGGCGCCATCGACGACGTGCCCTGGACGGAGGCGGCTCGGCCGCTCGCGGCCCTCACACCGGGCGCGCGCAGCCTGCTCGACGCCCTGGCCGCCTACGCCGTCCCCGACGCCGGCGCGCGCGTCGCCACGACCGCCGGCGTGGTGCGCTCGGCGCGCGGGCACGACCTGGCGCTGCTCGACCTCGGTCCGCTGGTGGGGCGGCGCGTCGGCGTCGTGGCCTGCGATCGCCCCGAGTGGGACGGGGCCGCACTGGCGCGCGCCTGGGGGAGCGACTTCGCGTCGCTGGAGGCGACGCTGCTGCGGCACGTCGACGAACGGCTGCTCCCGGCCGCCGACTTTGCCGCGCGCCACGACGACCCGGCCCGCCTGGCGTGGCTGGCCGAGCGACTGCGCGAGGCCCTCGATGGCGCGGCAGGCTCGCGCTTCGAGGCGCTGCTCCTCCCGCCCTCGCTCGGCGTGGAGCGCGAGCGGGCGCGGGACCTCTCCGCGCGGGTGGGCCTGCCGTGCGGCGAGGTCGCGGCGCTGCCGGGGGGACCGTCAGGGTTGCGCTTCGAGCGGGCGCGCGATCGCGCCCTGGCCGCGGCCCGCGTCGAGCGCACCCTCGGGCGCGCAGCGAGCGTGCTGCGCGGCGGCGAGCGCTGGCGCGTCTTGCTGGAGGACGGACGGGCGCTGGAAGCTTCGGCGGTGGTGCTGGCGGCCGGTGGATTGATCGGCGGAGGTCTGGCCTACACGCCGGGCGATGCGGCGGAGGCCTCGGTGCTGCCCCCGGCCGCGCGGGCGCCCTTCGCCCTCACGCTCGACGTGCCCGCCGCCGCGCTCGGCGCACACGGACGCCCGCTGGAGATCCCCGGCTCGCTCTTCGGCACGCCGCCGGAGTCGCTGGCCTGGCCCTTCGCGACGGACGCGCTCCTCGAGCGGGTCGGCGTCCTGGTCGATGCCGAGGGACGAGCGGCCCCGGACCTCTATGCCGCCGGCGAGCTGGTGGCCGATGCCGCACGCACCTGGCTGCGCGCGCTGGAGAGCGGCCTCCGCGCGGGATCGGCCGCGGCGCGCGAGGGGCTCACTCGGGCGGCGGAGCGCTCGCCATCCGCTCCTTTAGCACCTGCCAGCCGAGCTTGAGCACGGCGTCGCTGCCCTTCCCCGGATCGTCGGGCACACTCTTGGCCTCGCTGCCGGTGGGCTCGGGCCCGGCGGCGCCGGCGGCGCCCTCGACGACGACGACGACGTTCGCCGGCGCGCTCGGCTCGGCGCCGCTGGACTGCGGTCCCAGGTGCCCCTCCAGGTCCTTCTCCCGGTAGGAGACCGCGCCCTCTTCTTTCTTCAGCTCGACGGGGACGTCGGGGTGCACGCCGTCGGCCTGGATGGCGTGACCGCTGGGCGTGTAGTAGCGCGAGATGGTGAGCCGCATGCCGGCCCCCCCCGGCAGGGAGACGATGGCCTGCACGCTCCCCTTGCCGAACGTTCGCTCGCCGACGATGGCGCAGCGCCGGTGATCCTGGAGCGCGCCGGCGACGAGCTCCGACGCGCTGGCCGTCCACTGGTTGACGAGCACGACGCAGGGCTCGCGTACGAAGGCGCCGCCCGGACGCGCCTGAACCTCGTCGACGATGCGGTCCCGGTGCCGCGCGGTGTAGATGACGCCGCCGTCGAGGAGCTCGTCCGCGACGTCGGCCGCCTGATCGACCAGGCCGCCGGGATCGGCGCGCAGATCGAGGACGAGGCCGGACAACTTTCCGCTCGCGCGCGCGCGCAGCCGGGCCGCCGCGGCCAGGAACTCGTCGTGCGTGCGCTCCTGGAACTGCTTCACCTTGACGTAGGCGACGCGCCCGGTGAGGAGCTTGGAAGCGACGCTGGGCACACGGATGATCTCGCGCGCCAGGTCGAAGGTGAGCAGATCGGCCACTCCCGCGCGTCGTATGCCCACCTTCACGTGCGAGCCGGGAGCGCCGCGCAGCCGCTTCACCAGCTTGTCCAGCGGCTCGCTGCCGGGGTCCTGTCCGTCGACGCTGACGATGAGATCGCCGCTCTGCACGCCTGCGCGCTCCGCCGGCGATCCCTCGATGGGCGAGAGGACGACGAGCTGATCGTTGCGGTTCTCGACCTCGATGCCGATGCCCCCGAACTCCCCCTCGGTGTCGCTCTGGAAGGCCTGGTACTCGTCGGGCGGCATGTAGCTCGAATGCGGATCCAGCTCGCCGACCATCCCCTTGATGGCCCCATCGACCAACTTGGCCCGATCGACCGGGTCGACGTATTCGTTTTCCACTTGCACGAGCACCCGTCCGATCTGCTCCACGGCCGAGTACGGCGCATCCCCGCGGGCGCTCTCGGGGCCGCCCCCGAGGCCGGTAACGCAGGCTCCGCCGGCAAAAGCGCACGCGGAGAGGAGAAGGAGGCGGGAGGAAGGGGCGAGTCGCATGGGGGAGGGCAAGCTACTCCGCCAGGCGCCCCTGGGCGACGCGCCGCGATGTGGGGATTTTGCTCAGCTTGATCCCCGGCGTGAGGCAGCCGACAATCCCCTTGCCCCGTGAAGGCAACCGCACCGCCCCCCCGCACGTTTCGCGAGACCCCCCCGAAGGAGGTTTACCTTGGCGACCAATGACAAGGAGTCGATTCCCAACCTGCCGGTCTCGAAGACCGACAAGCGCAAGCAGAGTCTCTACTTCCCCGAGTCGATGCTCCAGGAGATAAAAGAGGAGGCCGCCCGGCTCGACCGCTCGCTCTCGTGGGTGGTGCAGCGCGCGTGGAAGATCTCGCGCGTGGAGATCAAGAAGCTCCCGAGCGTCAACGACGTCGAGGGCGGCGAGGACGAGGAGGCCGGCTGATCTCCGACCCCGCGGAGGACGCGACGTCGTTCGCGATCGCCGCGGACGGCACCCGGCTCTTCGTTCGTACGAAGACGGGAGGGCACGCGCCCGGCAGCGTGCACGCCATCCTCAGCGACGGAATCCTCTGCGACGGCTTCATCTGGAAGTACGTGTGGGACGAGCTCGCAGCAGTCGTCCCGCTCGTGCACTGGCATTACCGTGGACACGGGCGCAGCGGACCACCCGCCGATCCCGAGCGCATCGACATCGCCGCGCACGCCCAGGATCTGGGAGCCGTCCGCGATCGCGTGGGCGATCCCCCTTGCGTCCTGGTGGGTCACTCGATGGGCTGCCAGGTCGCGCTGGAGGCGTACCGCCAGCGACCGGAAGGCGTGCGCGGGCTCATTCTCTTGTGCGGGAGCTTCGGCAACGTCACCAGCACGTTCCACGGCATCCCCGTGCTGGAGCAGGTGCTCCCCAGGCTGCTCGATCTGGCGCAGAAGGCCCCCGACGTGGTGCGCGCCATCTGGAGCCGCCTGCCGCCGCAGCTGGCGCTGAAGATCGCGCTCAAGGCCGGGGAGATCGACCCCGAGCGCGTGCACCCGGAGGACATGCTCCCGTACCTCTCGCACATGACCCACGTCGACTTTCCCATGTTCCTGCGCATGCTGCGCGCCGCGGGCGAGCACACCGCCGGCGGCATCCTCCCCACCATCGACGTCCCCGTCCTCGTCGTCGCGGGGGAGCGCGACACCTTCACCCCACCCTTCCTGGCCACGGCGATGACCGAGGCCATGCCCCACGGCGAGATCCTCATGGTCCCGCGCGGGACGCACGTGACCCCCATCGAGCAGCCGGAGCTTGTGAATGCGCGCATCGAGAGGTTCCTTCACGAGCGCGTGCTCTAGGAGACTGTCGGCCAAAGCGCCGACAGACTCCGTCGAGACGTTCCCAGGACGGGGACGGCATTCGCCGCCCCCTGGGCTCCCGGCCGCCTTGATGGTGGTCGCGTGCCTGCGCGTGGGGGCCTGCTCGAGGCCGTCCGGCGGGACGCCCCCCACCTCGAAGTCCGTGCCGCAGGCCACGCCCCCATCGCCCGCTGCGGAGGCCGGCGCGCCCGCAGGCGCGAGCGATCCCTACCGCACCGCGCGTCCGGTGCGCGCCAGGAGTATCGGCCACACGTCGTACGTGCTGAAGGTGACGCTGGAGGGCGGCGCCGTCGCCGCTTTCAAACCGCGCTCCCGGCGGCCGCTGGGCGACCATCGCTACAAGGGCGAGATCGCCGCCTGCCGCCTGGCGACGGCCCTCGGCCTGGACAACGTGCCGCGCGCCCTCCCGCGCAGCTTCGCGGCCGACGACCTGCGCGCCATTCTCCCCGACTTCGACGCCGACGCCCTGGTCGACGACGACGGCCGCGTGCGCGGCGCGCTCATCCCGTGGATCGACGGCTACCGGGTGCTCCCGCTGGAGGACGCAACGCAGCGCGCCCGCTGGGAGCCGTGGCTGTTCGATGCGCGGGCCACCATCCCGCGCGACCAGCGCGCGCTCGCCGCGGCCATCTCCACCATGCTGGCCTTCGACTACCTCACCGCGAACTGGGACCGCTGGAGCGGCGGCAACGTGGCCGAGGACGCGGCGAGCGGTCGGGTGCTCTTCGTGGACAACGACGGCGCCTTCTACGAGTGGCCGGCGCCGGCGGCGCTCGCCCGGCAGCGCGCGCAGCTCCAGAGCGTCAGGCGTTTCTCACGCGCCTTCGTCGACGCCCTGCGCGCGCTCGACTCCGCCGGCATGCGCGCGGCGATCGGCGAGGAGTCCCCCGGCGTGCCACTGCTCCCCGAGCGCAGCCTGGCGGGGGTCGTGGAGCGGCGCGCAACCGTGCTGGCCATCGTGGACGCGCGCATCGGCGACGCCGGTGCCGGCCCGACGCTGGCGTTCGACGTCAGTCCTGCACGATGACCAGGTGATGGTCCTCGCGCACGCTGACGTGCCCGGTCTCCCCGGGGCACTGCCAGCAGCTGGTCCACCCGAGCAAACGCTCCGCCGGGCGGTAGGCGAGAGCCACCGGCGCGATCTCGCCCATCATCACGAAGGTCGACGCCAGCCGGTAGCCTCCGTCCGGGAGAAGCCACCACGCCGCGACGAACGACACCGCCTTGCCGCGCGCCGCCACCACCAGCACCTGCTGCCCGAGCTCGGGGCTCCAGAGGATCGGCTGGCTGGAGAAGGTGATGCCCTCGCGGTCGGCGGTCGATCGCAGGATGTACGAGCCGTCGGCGGGATCGAAGAACGCCAGCTCGGTCCCCACCCGCGCCAGCTCGGGGGAGGCGGCCACGAGCTTGCCGAGCTGGTCGAGCGACAGCGTGGCCTTGCGGAAGAGCGGGTAGGTCTCGGCGCTGGGGGGCGGCGGCGTGGGGACGCTCGGCGGCAGGGCCGGCGCGGTCGCGCGGACGAGCGGAATCGCCGCGGACGAGGCGCGTTCGACGGCGACGGAGCCCGCGTCGGTTGGCGATGGCGCGCCGGCACGGCACGCGGCAGCTACCCCAACGAGGGCGATCGCCCACCCGCGACGCACGCGCGCGGCCTCACGCCGTCTGCCGGCGGAGCCCCATGCGCTCGGCCACGCCGTCCCGGTAGGCCTGCCAGAGCACCAGGGCTTGCTCGCAGGTGGCCAGCACGGCGCGCGCCGCACACGCCCCCTCCGGCGTGTGCGCGAGCACGGTCGTCCACGCATCCTCGCGGTGGCCTCCCTCCACCTGGGCGTGCGCGCGCGTCAGCTCCATGGCCTCGGGTGGGCAGCCGTAGTGCTTCACCAGCGCGTGCTCGCGCACCGCCTCCTCTCCCACGCGGCGGAGGTAGGTCCCCGCGAGCTCGGCGCGCTCGTTCACGCTGCCCTCGACGAACACGGTCAGCAGCGCCACCGCGGCCTGCCAGGGGAGCGCGCCCGAGCGCTCGCGCAGGAACTCGCGGTAGCGGCGCGCCGCGGGGTGCAGGCGCTCGTCGTCGGGTCCCTCGTCCTCGGCGAAGAGGCCCGCGGCGAAGCCGAGACCGGCCATCATGGTCAGAAAGAGCGACGGGTGCGCGCCGGTGCGGGAGAGTCCGCCGGTCTGCTCCTCGTAGAGATTCTCGGCCAGCTTGGCGCGCACGGCCGCGAGCGGCGGCGTCCCCCCGAGGGCGCGGGCCAGGAGAACCGGGAAGTCCCGCACGTAGACCAGGTACTCATGGCGAAAGTGCTCGAGCAGCTGCGGCCGGGAGAGCCCCGGCCGCGTCAGCGCCGGGTACGCCCAGTGATGCTTCCGGTCCATGACCGCGAGGAGTCGCTCTCGAAGGGGGATCACGGGGCGGATGGTGGCACTCTCCGCCGGCGTGGCCACTATTTGTGGGAACATGCGCGCGGGAAAAAGCGGGCCACGCCTCTCGAGGAGAGGCGCACCCGCGTGAAATCGTTCCTTACCACCGTGGGCCGTGTGTCGGACGACATGAACCCCTAGCCAAAACGGCTAGGTGGGGAGCGTTGACCGCGCTTTAGGCTTCCGAGTGATCCGCTCCTTGCGGAGCGGCCCGGCGTGCGCACCGAGCAGTCATGGCCCCCCGGGTTCGTGGTCGCAAGGGATCCATGTGATGCCGACAATCGCGTACCTGGCAGAGGGAACGCCCTCGAACATAACACCCGGCTTCCCTCGGTCAACGCGTGGGGACGGCGGAGGCTCGCCGAAAAGTGGGCCGGGCGCACGCGCCCATGCCTACATCCCGCCTCGAGATTGGCGTCATGCAGCAGCAACAACAACAGCAAGAGCAAGAACAAACTCAGGCGAAGGAGAAAGAGCCGCCGGAAGGGCGGGGCGCAAGGCAACCTCCACGCCACCTTCCCCTCGAGCTGGGCTCGACGGAGGCGAGGGGCGAGGTGCGCTTCGCCGTGCAAGAGGAGCGCGACGCGGCCAGCCGGGACCTCGAGCGCGCGGGGTTCGTGGTGGCCGAGCTGGAAGGCGTGGGTCCATCGCGCCGGGGGCGTCTCGGCGAGGCCATCGACGGGGCCATCGAGCGCGCGCTGGCGGCGTGCCGGGCCACCGGGCCGGGCATCACCTCGGGTCACGACGGCGACGCGACGCTGAGCGATCAGCTCTTTCGCGCCCGACGCATCGGACGGCAGGGCCTCGCCATCGTCCTCGGTCCGCTGCGCGCGGCGACCGGGGGCTTCTCCGCCCTCGGCCTGGAGGACAGCGCGACGCTGCGCTTTCTCGCCGATGCGACGCGCGAGCGACCGCTCATCCTGGTGCTCGATGCGGCCGACGAGACCACCGGCTCGTACGGCGATCCCGTCCCCTTGCGGTCGCTGCTTCGATCCGCGTCGTGGGACGACGAGGCGCGCACCGCTCCGGACGCCGGGCCGCTCTTCGTGGAGAGGTCCGTCCCGCCCGAGGAGCCCGCCGCGATGGAGGAGGTCGCGCCGGTCGAGAGCGCCGCCCCGGTCGAGAGCGCCGCCCTGGTCGAGCCCGCCGCGCCCAGCGAAAAACCCGCGCCGGCCGGACGACCCGCCCTGGTCGAGAAGCCCGCACCGGCGGAGAAGAACGAAGCGTGGCGCGCGTGGACCCTCCAGCTCACCGGCGCCCGGGGCCCGCAGCCCCTCGCCGTCCTCGAGAAGCTCTTCGCCGAGAGCTACATGCCCCTCGCCAACGCCATCGCGTCGGGCCTCGACGACGCGCGCGCGCGCCATGCCCACGACGACTTCGCCGCGACCTTCGCCAAGGGCTACACCGACGCCTTCCCCACCCTCGCCGCCACCACCAAGCGCCCGCGCATGGTCTTCGACGTGCATGACGCCGCGGCGCGCATCGCCCGGCTGCATGGTGCGCGCTCGACCCGGGTGCTCGTCGTGGACGGCATGCGCTGGGACGTGTCGCGGATGATCGAGGAGCGCGTCATTGCCCGGCTGGGTCCCCATGCTTCGCTCGCCGACGAGCTGGTGCTCTGGAGCGCGCTCCCCACCACCACCCCCCGCCAGCTCGAGACCATCGCTCGCGGCATCGAGGCGCTGCGCTCGCCGGCCGCGCTCGAGGCGGAGGCCGAGCCGCCTCGCGGACGCACCGCCGAGCACGTGCGGCGCATGCGCGTCGGACCCCGCGAGATCCACAAGCTCGACGTGGTGGAGGCCCGCGTCCAGTCCGCGCGCGGCACGGTGCTACGCGACCTGCCGGAGATCGCCGACGCCGCCGGCGAGGCCATCGTCCGCCACGCCGAGACGTGCTCGCCGCGCACGCTGCTGCTGGTGACCGGCGACCATGGCTTCGCCATCGACCGCGGCGGCTCGGCGCGCCAGGGCGGCGCATCGCCCGAAGAAGTCCTGGTCGGCGCGTTCGCGCTCTTGATCGGCGACGTGCACTGAGGTCAGACGCTCGTCCTCCCGGCGGGCGTCGGTCCACTCCAGCGCCGGAGCGTCTCACAGCCCCCGCAAGGCGCCTCGCAGCTCGTCGGAGTGGACCACCCGGCCGGCGACGCGGAGCGCGATCCGCCCGGCTCGATCGAGCACCACGGTGACCGGGACGCCGGTCACGTCGCCGAAGGGGCCCCCGCCGCTCGCCGTCGTGGGATCGGCCAGCGCGACCGGGAAGGGGATGGAGAGCGCCCTCCGGTAAAGCTCCACGAGCTCGCGGTTCTCGCGTGCCTCCAGGGCGACGACCGCGTAGTGGACGGTGTCGGCGTCGTGCTGGGCCACGGCGAGAAGGAAGTCGACCTGCGCCTGCGCCGGGAGGCTGCCGGTGGTCACGAAGGCGAGGACCGTGGGCTTGCCGCGCGTGGCCTCGGAGCTGACCGCGCGATCGTCGAGCGAGTCGAAGTCGAAGTCGATGGGGGCATGAACCTCCCCCGTCGAAGCGCCCGGCTTCTCCTCGGGGACGGCGGAGCCGCTGGCCCCGCCGCACGCCGCGAGGACGGCGAGCGCGCTACTCGTCGCTCTTCTGACCCACGAACTGATCGTCACGACTCGAAAAGAGAACGTTGAAGGTGGTCAGCGAGCCGTAGCAGCCGGTGATGTACTGCTGAAGCTGCATCTTCTCGTCGTCGGCGAGCTTGGGGTGGGCGTTGATCTTCTGCTCGAGGACACGGAGCTTATCCCTTATCAGCACCACCTTGTGAAAGAGCGAGTCGAGCGGGATGCGCTTCTCCTGCGTGCCGGGTTTGCCGGGCTTCAGGATCATTTCCCCGCCCTCCCAGCGGCCGGTGATCTCAATCTCGCCGACCCCGAGCTCCTCGCGGAGGACGTGGGCCAGCACCCTGCGAAATTCGTCGGCATCCATGTCCAGCAGATCCTCCGGCAGAACGAGCGGTTCGCGGTCGATGACGGTCTCGGTGCGCCCGTCCGGGCCGTCCGGGCGCGCGCGCACGGTGCGCGATCGCCGCGGCGCGGGCTCTGGCCTGGCCTTGAACTGGCCACGGCGCACCCACTGCGAGCAGGTGCTCGTGTCGTAGAGCGGCGAAGGCCAGACACCGAGCAGGCACTCGCCGTGTCGCTTGACCTCGCCCGTCGCGTCGAACGTCTCCACGACGCGAACGAATCGCGCGCAGGACCCGCAGCGGCGCTCGAGATCGGCGGACATCGAGGCCGCCTTCTTACCACGGAGATCGCGGGCCCGATCAGCCCGGGGTGTCGGAGTGGGACTCGTCCTCCAGCGCCGGCCCGAAGAGGTGGACGAACGATGCCAGCGCGGCCGGAGTGGCCCTCTGCCCGCGCTTGTCGGCCAGGATGGCGTGCGCCAGCTCCTCCACCACGATGCGCAGCGGCGTGGGCTCCACCGCCACCCCGTCGACGTCCCGCACCACGCCGACGTCCCCCGTGTGGCGCAGCGGCTCGTGGCGCACGGCGACGAACCCCCCCGCCGGCGTGTAGCGGCACTCCAGCACCTGGACGAAGTCGAGGTAGAGCGGCGCCACGATGACGCAGGCGTGCGTCCCGTCGTCGGCCACGCCGCGCAGCGCGCGCGCCTCCTGGACGGCCCCGCATCCCTCCGACAGGTCGCCGCTGATGCAAACCTCGATGCGCTCGCGCCGCGACGGCTCGCACTCCACCGCCAGAAGCGGCGCGTAGAGCGCAACCAGGGGCACGCCGAGGCCCGCCGCGTCCGCCTCCAGAGCGTCCAGCCATGCGTCCCGCCCCTCGTCGGGCAGCGACTCGTAGGCGAGCGCGGCGGCCATCGCGGCCTCGGCGTCGGTAGCCAGCGCTGACAGCCAGCTCCGCCATGCTGCGCGAAGGCGAGCGTCGTCGTCGGTCTCGCCGGCCATCGGACAGCGCACGCTACCAACCCCGGGGAACGATCGGAAGCGGGGACCGTCGGCTTGACAGTGGCACCACGTGCAATCGATCGTGAACGCGTCAGCCACGTGGTCGCCAACGATTCTCCCCAAGTCCTCGCCCTCTTCCACGGGGAGATCGATCTCGTCGACATCGCGGCGCGTCAGCTGGTGCGCCGCGTGTCGCGGGCGGTGACGCTGGAAGATCTCAAGTCCTTCGGCCACGAGGGGCTCCTCCAGGCGGCGCGCAACTTCGATCCGTCGCGCGGGGTTCCTTTCCGGCGCTGGGCCAACGTCCGCGTCAAGGGCGCGATGATCGACGGCGTCCGCCGCTGGGGGAATCTGCCGCGCCGGGTGTATCGCGAGCTTCAGGGCGTGGAGGCAGGCGACCGAATGCTCGAGGCCTACGACGAGGAAGACGCCGCGAGCCCGGCGCCCAACCCCGAAGCGGCCGACGATCGCCTGACCGCGTACCTGGCCGGGATCGCCACGGCGATCGCCGTCGGCACCATGATGGCCGCGCCGCGCGAGAACGTCGACCCCGACGGACGCGACGTGACGCCGGAAGATCTACTGGGAGAAGCCGAGCTCCTGGCGCGCGTGAAGACCATCGTCTCCCTGCTCCCCGCGCAGGAGCGCACGCTGGTCGAGCGGCATTACTTCGCCGGGCAGACCCTGGACGAGGCCGCCGCGTCCCTCGGGCTCTCCAAGTCCTGGGGCAGTCGGCTGCACGCGCGCGCCATCGAGGCCATCGGCAAGGAGCTTCGCCGGGGCGGCGACCTGTAGAGCACCGCGGGCTCACTGCCCCTGGAGGACGGTCTTCAGCCCGCCGGTTGCGTGGTCGATCAGCCGCGACGCGAGATCGACCGCCTCGCTATAGCGATAGACGCCGGCCTGCAGGGCGATGAGCTCGGCCGGTGCGAGCTCGCCGCCGCGCGCCGTGGCGATGGCCTGGTGGACCAGCGTCTCGCTGCGCTGCACCTCGTGGCCGAGCCCGCGGACGAGTTGCGCGAAGGGAGAGGGCGCCTCCGCGGACACCGTCGACGCCCGCGGGGAGACGGCCGGCTGGGATGCCTGCGCAGAAGACGGGGATGCGGGGTAGGCGATGCGGCGCTCGCCGACCGGGGGGATGCTCATGGCTTCTCCTTCGTACTCCCGTCGGCCTGACCGCGAGCGCGGTTGCGCCGAAAGTGGTACACGCGTCGCTTCGAGCATGAGAAAGGGCGAACGAGTCCTCGTGGCGATGAGCGGCGGGGTCGATTCGTCGGTCGCGGCGGCGCGCTTGCTCGAGGCCGGCTACGACGTGGTCGGCGTCACGCTTCACCTCTGGGACTACGAGGACCACGCGTCCGCGCGCGAGGGACACGGCCGCTGCTGCGCGCCGGAGGACCAGTACGACGCGCGCCGGGTGGCCGACGCCCTGGGCTTTCCGCACTTCACCTTCGACCGGCGCGCCCTCTTCGCGCGTACCGTGGTGGAGCCCTTCGTCGAGGCCTATCTCGCAGGCCAAACGCCCAGCCCCTGCACCGCCTGCAACCGCGGCGTGAAGCTGGGCGAGCTCTTCGCCCTGGCCGACCGGCTCGGCGCGTCGCGCGTCGCTACCGGGCACTACGCGCGCATCGTGCGCACGGCCGGGGGGGCGCTGCGTCTCGCCGAAAGCACCGACACCACCAAGGACCAGAGCTACTTTCTCTACGCCAGCCCGACCGCGTGGCTGGCTCGCCTCCTCTTTCCGCTGGGCGAATCGACCAAGGGCGAAGTGCGCGCCGAAGCGCTGGCTCGAGGGCTCCCCGGCGCCGGCAAGGGAGAGAGCCAGGAGCTGTGCTTCGTGGGACCTGGCTCGCATGCGTACGCGGACTTCGTGGCGCAGCGGGCCGCGTCCCGGGTGAGGCCTGGGCCCATCGTCGATCACACCGGGCAGGTGGTCGGCGCGCACGACGGGGTGCATCGCTTCACCATCGGGCAGCGCAAGGGGCTGGGCGTCGCGCTGGGGACGCCGGCGTTCGTCACCCGCATCGATCCCGAGCGCGCCACCGTGCACGTGGGGCCGGAGAGCGCACTTCGCGCGCAGGGTGCCACCTTGTCCGACCTGGTGCTGGCGGAGGGTGTGTCCCTGCCAGCGCAGGCGCGCGTGCGCGTGCGCTACCGGCACGAGGGCGACGAGGCGCGGGTCTGCGACCTGGGCGAGGGCCGCGCCATCGTGACCTTCGACCATCCCATCCGGGCGGTGACCCCTGGACAGATCGCGGTCCTCTACGACGGGTCTTGCGTGCTCGGCGGTGGACGCATCACGCAAGCACTCGGCGAGCGCGTGACCTGACGGCCGCGGCGGCGTTAGTCTCGTGACGTGAGGGTGCTCCTTCGTCTGGCTGTGGTCGCGGCGTGGCTCATCGCCGTGGCCCCGGCATGCTCGCTTGGCTCCGGGAGCGGCAGCTGCAGCGGGACGCTCGACGTACCGGACTGCTGGTCGGGGCCCTTCGACCTGCACCCCGACTTCTTCGCCGCGGTGCCTGGCGCGACCCCCGAGTACCCGCAGACCAGCAACGATGCGCTGCAGATCCGCATCCAGCACGGGGGGGACCTGGAGACCTTCAGCGACGGCATCATCATCCTCGTGGACGACGCCGGGCAGGTCCGCGGCGATCCCGCCTCCGACGGGAGCCCGCGCCCCAGCCTCCTCGGACAGGCGCTCGTCGTCGCCCTCCCGGCCAGCGTGGTGCCCAGCGGCGTCCCGGTGACGCCCGTCGCCGCGCCGCGCATCGTGAGCGCGGCCCTCTATCTCGACAACACTTGCCGCACCCAGGACGACGCGCTCTATGCCATGGACGCCGTGTCCGGGGTCGACCCCGACGGCGAGTGCCGGAGCCCCGAGGGAGGAGAGCCGCCGTTGGCCTGCCCGGCGCCGGCCAGCGCGGTTACCGGGGCGGATGGCGGGGTGGTCATGGCGGACGGAAGCGCCGTGCTCGCCGATTCCGGGACGGCCGCAGCCATCCCCGGCGGCATTGGCACCAGCACCATCACCTTCACGCATCTCTTCGACGGCAATCCGGACGAGTCGAACGCCAGCCAGCGCCTCAGCGAGGCCACCTTCGAGTTCTACCTGGCCGACCCGCGCAACGTCTGTCCGGGCGGCCTCGGGCCGCCTCCCCGCTGCGAGGGCCACCTGAAGGGTTGGTTCAAGTTCTACTTCCAGAGGGGCCGACCCGCTCAGCCCTTCCCCTGAGCGCGACCGACACCGATGACCAAACGCGAGCCGGCGGCCAGCACGTACTTCCTCGGGCCGTACCGGGTCGTCGAGGAGATCGGCCTCGGCGGCATGGCCAGCGTACACCTCGCGCGCATGGATGGACCGGGGGGATTCCAGAAGTGGGTGGCCATCAAGCGCATCCACCCCCATCTCGTCGAGGACGAGATCCTCGTGACCATGTTCCTCGACGAGGCGCGCGTCGCCGCGCGGATCTCGCACCCGAACGTGGCCACCGTCTTCGAGCTGGGAAAGCACAAGAACACCTACTGGATCGCCATGGAGTATCTGCACGGCGAGCCGCTGCGCGAGGTGATGCGCCGCACCGACGAGCTCGGGCAGATCATGCCCACCGAGATCGCGTGCCGCGTCATCGCCGACGCCGCCGAAGGGCTGCACTCCGCGCACGAGCTCCTTGGCAGAAACGGCGAGAAGCTCGGCCTGGTCCACCGCGACGTCACGCCGCACAACCTCTTCGTCACCTACGACGGCACCACCAAGGTGGTGGACTTCGGCATCGCCAAGCACGCCGCGCGGACCTCCAACACGCGGGCCGGGACGCTCAAAGGCAAGCTGGCGTACATGTCCCCGGAGCAAGTGGGCGGCGAGGCCCTCGATCGGCGCACCGACGTCTTCGCGCTGGGTGTGGTGCTCTGGGAGCTCACCACGGGAGAGCGTCTCTTTCGCATGGAGACCGATCTGGACACCCTCGCCAAGGTGCGAGCGTGCCTGGTGCCGCGCCCGAGCGAGCGGGTGCCGGGCTACCCGCCGGACCTCGAGGCGGTGGTGATGAAGGCGCTCACCAGGAACCGGCTCGAGCGCTACGCGACGGCGCGTGAGCTCTCGCGCGCGCTTCAGTCGCTGCTCATGAAGCGAGGGCTCTTCGTCGCCAGCGACGAGGTGGCCTCGTACATGGCGTCGCTCTTCGGCGATCGCCTGCGGAAGCGCGAGGCTCACCTGCGCTGGGCCGCCGAGGTCACGCAGACGGTGGACACCGACCGCCTGAAGAAGCACGCGCCGCCGCAGTGGCCGCGCGAAGACGGCACCACCGTGACCTACGACTGGGACGTGCCCGGCTCGCCACCGAGCGCCGGGCGAGGTCCCCCCCCGCCGGCCGCGAGCGCGTTCGGCCCTGGCCCCATCCGGGACACGGACGACACCATCGTCTGCCCATCGATGCCCGACATGCCGGAGCCGCCTCCCCCGGCAGCCTCACCCCCGCCGCGACCTGCGCGCGAGGCTTCGCGCGGCCGGCCGATCTCGCCGCGGCTCCTCCACGCGGTCCGGACTGCCGCGGAGGCGAGCACCCTCACAGCGCAGCCGGCGACCCGGCGCTTCCCCTTGTGGGTCGCCGTCGCGGGAACCGTCGTGCTCGCGGTGGCCGTCGTGGCCGTGGTCGTCGCGCTGCTGGGGCGGCGCCTGGGCTGGAACGTCGCTTCTCGGCCCGGCGGGCAACCGGCGCATGGAACGGCACCCTGAAAGCCATGCGCACCGCACTCGCTCGCGCGGGAGGGGCGTGCCATCTTCGTCGCCGTGCCGCCCACGCTGGCCCTCGACGCGACCGTCGCATCGCTCGCCCCCGGCGGGGACGGAGTCGCGCACGTCGAGATTCTCGGGGAGCGACGCGCCGTCTTTCTCCCGCACACGGCTCCGGGCGACGTCGTGCGGGCGGCGGTCGACGCGTCCCGGCGACCTGCGCGCGGCCAGGTGCTCGCGCTGCTGGCCGCGGGACCCGATCGGGTGGCGCCGGCCTGCCCCTGGTCCACGCGGTGCGGAGGCTGCGACTGGATGCATCTCTCGCGGGAGGCCCAGGCTCGAGGCCACGCAGATCACCTGCGCGCCACGCTCCCCGCCCTCTGGCGGGATCACCCCGTGCTGCATCATCCGGCGGCGGAGGGCCTCGGCTACCGCACGCGGGCGCGCGTTCACGTGCGCTGCGAACGCGGGGCCGTGGAGGTGGGCATGCACGAGGCGCGGACGCACGACCCGGTGACCGTCGATCGCTGCGCCGTGCTCGACCCCGCCGTGGAGAAGGCGCGCCAGTCCCTGGCGGCGATCTTCCGCGGCAGCCAGGGGCGAGGCGAGGTGCAGCTGGCTCTGGGGGCCGAGCGCCGCCCGGTGCTCGACGTGCGCTGGACCGGCGAGGCGGCCCCGGCGTGCTTCGCGCGTCTCGAACTGGCGGTGGCGGCGGGCGAGCTGGCCGGCGCGCGGGTCCTGCTCGCCGACGCCTCGCGACCGGCGACAGTGGGGGATCCCACGCCTTGGATGCCGGGGGCAGACGATCGTCCCCTGCGGCTGGCGCCCGGCGGCTTCGCCCAGGCGAACGAGCGGATGAACGCGACGCTGGCGCTCTACGTCGCGGAGCGCGTGCGTTCGCTGCGCTCGTCGGAGCGCCCCATCGACAAGGCCGTCGAGCTCTACGCCGGCTCGGGCAACCTGAGCATCCTCCTGGCGCGCGAGGTGCGCGAGCTCGTCCTGGTCGAGTCCAGCCGTGAGGCCTGCGACGCCGCGCGGGCCAACCTGGCTGCGCGCGGTCTGGCCGCCCGCGTGGTCGAAGCCGACGCGGAGGCTGCCTCCTGGGCGCCGAGCACGCGCCTCCTCGTGCTCGATCCGCCGCGCACCGGCGCGCGCGCCGTGGCCGAGCGCCTCGCCGCCTCGCGCGTCTCCCACGTGGTCTACGTGTCGTGCGACGAGCCCACCCTCGGAAGGGACCTGGCCCTTCTCGCTCCCACCTACGCTCCACGCTCCATCGCCACGTTCGAGATGTTCCCGCAGACTAGCCACGTGGAGACCGTCGTCACGCTCCAGCGCATCCGCGGAGCGCACTCGTGAGGTCTCCCGTCGACGCGCGGCTGCGCGAGGAAGCCGCGCGCTACGTCTTTCGCTTCGCCTGCGAGGACTGCGCGCACTTCGACGACGGGCGCGCGCGCTGCTCGCTGGAGTACCCGGCCGCACCGCGGCGCGACGTGCTCGACGCGACGGCGCGGGATTCCTGCCTGGAGCTCTGCAAGGCGTTCGAGCTCGGCTGAGGCGCCGGCCCGTGGCGCGCTCCCATCCCCCCACCCTCATCACGCGTACCCGCACGGCGCTGCGCGAGGCCGGCCTCATCCCGCGAGGCGGCCGCGTCCTCGTGGCGGTGAGCGGCGGACCGGACTCCATGGCACTCCTGCACGTGCTGGGGCTGCTTCGGGCGCGCCACGCCTTCGGCCTCTTCGCCCACGGTGTGGACCACGGGCTGCGCGCGGCCGCCGCAGGCGAGCTCGACGTGGCTGAGGACTTCGCCCGCCGGCTCGAGGTGCCCTTTACGCGCTCCGCCGTTCGCGTCGCCCCCGGCGGCAACCTGCAAGCCCGCGCGCGCGCCGGGCGGTGGGAGGCCTTACGCGCCGCGGCATCGCGTGCCGGAGTCGACCGCATCGCCACCGGCCACCATGCCGACGATCGCGCGGAAACCGTGCTGATGCGCATCCTGCGCGGCACTGGCCCCCGCGGTCTGGCGGCCCTACCTGCCCTCGATGGCGATCGTATCCGCCCCTTCTATCGAGCGCGCCGCACCGACATCGACGCGCATGTCGCCCGCCACGCGGTACCTCATGCGCTCGACCCCTCGAACCATGACCCCCGCTTCCTTCGCACCCGGATACGCGGCGAGCTCATGCCCGTGCTCCAGGCCCTCAGCCCGCGAATCGTCGAGCATCTCTGCGATCTGGCGGATCGGAGCGCCCCCCCCGGAGGAGACGAGGGGCCATCGCGGCCATCGCGATAGAGAGCCTCTCTTTTTCCTCTCGGTGGCCCTGGTTGCGACCTCACCTCGATGTTACGCATCTGAGGGAGTAGCTTACCGTAGTGGGTGGGTGCTGCCCCCCCTACGATCAGCTCGCACCGTTTTTGCCAAGGAGTCGACGTGAAGCAATCGCACAAGACGCTGCTGCTCTGGGTCCTGCTGATCGTGATGTTTCTGGCGATCTGGCAAGTCCTCCAGCCGGGTGAGCGCAAGCAGCAGGTGAGCTTCAGCCAGTTCGTGACCTGGGTGCACTCCGGTCTCGTCACCGACGTCCACATCAAGGATCACGAGTACACGTTCACCCAGGTCGACAACGGCAAGAACGTCACCAAAGAGACGCTGGGCCCGGTGGCCGATCAGGCGCTCATCGACGATCTGGAGAAGCGCGACCCCGCGGCCTGCGCGCAGACGAGCACATGCACGGGGCACACCCCGAGCGAAAAGCTCCAGCTCTACTTCGAGAAGGAGGACTCCACGCCCTTCTGGTCCTCGACGCTGGTGACGCTCCTGCCGATGCTCTTCATCGGCATCATGTTCTTCCTCTTCATGCGCCAGCTCCAGGCAGGTGGGGGCAAGGCCATGTCCTTTGGCAAGGCCAAGGCGCGCATGCTGAGCGACTCGCAGAACAAGGTGACGTTCGCAGACGTGGCGGGCATCGACGAGGCCAAGGACGAGGTCGAAGAGATCATCGCCTTCCTCAAGGACCCCAAGAAGTTCCAGCGCCTCGGCGGACGCATCCCCAAGGGTGTCCTGCTCATCGGCCCCCCCGGCACGGGAAAGACGTTGCTGGCGCGCGCCATCGCCGGCGAAGCGGGCGTCCCCTTCTTCAGCATCAGCGGGTCGGACTTCGTGGAGATGTTCGTGGGCGTCGGCGCCAGCCGCGTGCGCGACCTCTTCGAGCAGGGCAAGAAGCACGCGCCCTGCATCATCTTCATCGACGAGATCGACGCGGTGGGACGCCACCGCGGTGCCGGCCTCGGCGGCGGTCACGACGAGCGCGAACAGACGCTCAACCAGCTCCTGGTGGAGATGGACGGCTTCGAGTCCAACGAGGGCGTCATCATCATCGCGGCGACCAACCGTCCCGACGTGCTCGACCCCGCCATCCTGCGCCCCGGCCGCTTCGACCGCCGCATCACCGTCCCTCGCCCCGACGTGCGTGGCAGGGAGGAGATCCTGCGCGTGCACGCCAAGCGGACGCCGCTCTCGCCGGACGTCGACCTGGAGGTCCTCGCCCGCGGCACCCCCGGATTCTCGGGAGCCGATCTGGAGAACCTGGTCAACGAGGCCGCCTTGCTCGCCGCGCGTCAGGACAAGGACGCGCTCAACATGGCGGATTTCGAGCTGGCGAAGGACAAGGTCTACATGGGCACCGAGCGCCGCTCGATGGTCATCAGCGAGGAAGAGAAGAAGACCACCGCCGTGCACGAGGCCGGGCACACCCTCATCAGCGTGCTCATCAACCACCACGACCCGGTGCACAAGGTCAGCATCATCCCGCGTGGCCCGGCGCTCGGCGTCACCTGGTACTTGCCCAAGGACGATCGCCACAACCTCTCCAAGGAGCAAGCCGAGAGCAGCATCGCCATCGCCCTGGGAGGGCGCATCGCCGAGGAGATCATCTTCCAGCAGATGACCACCGGCGCGGGCAACGACATCGAGAAGGCCACGGAGATCGCCCGCAAGATGGTGTGCGAGTGGGGCATGAGCGAAAAGCTCGGTCCGCTGGCCTACGGCAAGAAAGAGGAGTCCATCTTCCTCGGCCGGGACTACGGCCAGCACACGCAAGACTACTCCGAGCAGACCGCGCAGGAGATCGACCAGGAAGTTCGCGCCATCGTCCAGCGCCAGTACGTGCGGGTGAAGGAGTTCCTGTCGCGCGAACGCGAGAAGCTGCAGCGCCTGGCCGATTCGCTCATCGAGCGCGAGACGCTCGACGCCGAGGAGATCGCCGCCGTCTTCGAGGGCCGCGAGCTGCCCAAGCGGGACCGCGTCATCATCCCGACCTACGCGGAGAAGGACAAGCAGAGCAAAGAGAAGCGCCGCGTCGCCAGCATTTTCGGCGGCCCGAAGCCGGCGGCCACCTAGGGGCGGCGAAAGCCGTCCCCGTCCTGGAACGTCACGACGGAGGCCGTTGGGCTTTTGCGCGACGGGCTCCCAGCTACACCATTCAAGCAAGTCTCGTGAATAATCGGGCGGCTCCGAGAGGTTCAGAGGAAGACGCGAAGATGGGAGCGAAGACGGGAAGTCAGGAGAGAGAATCAGGCGCTCGAGGCCGCTCTCGGTCTTGCCACCGCCGCGCCCGGCGACTACCTTGGCGCACCCTCAGGAGAAGTCTGCCATGTCCACGAAGATCGCCATCAACGGCTTCGGCCGCATCGGTCGGTGCATCGTCCGCGCGCTGGTCGATCGCGGAGTGACCGATCTCGAGCTCGTCGCCATCAACGACCTGACCGACGCCAAGACGCTCGCCCACCTCTACAACTACGACAGCGTGCATCGCCGGGCGAAGCACCCGTCCAAGGCGCTCGAGGGGTCCATCGACTTCGGCGCTTTCAAGCCCAAGGTGGTCGCCGAGCGGGATCCCGTGAAGCTCCCCTGGAAGGAGCTGGGGGTCGACATCGTCCTCGAGTCGACCGGTCTCTTCACCGACAAGGAGAAGGCCTCGGCGCACCTACAAGCAGGCGCCAAGAAGGTCATCATCAGCGCGCCGGCCACGCATCACGACCTGACCGTGGTCCTCGGCGTGAACACCGAGTCGTACGACAACGCCAAGCACACCGTCATCTCCTGCGGGTCGTGCACCACCAACTGCCTCGCGCCGGTGGCGCGCGTGCTCCTCGACTCGTTCGGCATCCAGCGCGGGCTCATGACGACCATCCACTCGTACACCAACGACCAGGCCGTCCTCGACATCCCCCACCGCAAGGGCGACCTTCGCCGGGCGCGCGCCGCCGCGCTGAACATGATCCCCGCCAGCACCGGGGCGGCCAAGGCGCTGGCCGAGGTCATTCCCCAGCTCAAGGGAAAGTTCGACGGCCAGGCGGTGCGCGTGCCGACCTGCGACGTGAGCCTGGTCGATCTCACCTTCGAGACAGAGAAGACGGTCACGAAGGAGGGCATCCACACCGCCATGAAGGCCGCCTCCGAGGGGCCGATGAAGGGCATCCTCGAGTATGTCGACATCCCGCTGGTCTCCAGCGACTTCATCGGCGACCCCTACTCGTCGATCTTCGACGCGACCATGACCCAGGTCATGGGCGATAAATTCGCCAAGATCTTCGCCTGGTACGACAACGAGTGGGGCTTCTCCAACCGCATGGTGGAGCTCTCCCAGCTGGTCGCGTCGAGGCTTTAGGTGTCCTCGTCGCCGCTGCAGGGCATCCATTCCATCCGCGATTTACCCATCGAGCAGAAGCGAGTCTTCCTTCGCGTGGACTTCAACGTCCCCCTCGAAGGCGGGGGGGCGGCGCCCATCCGCATCTCCGACGATTCGCGCATCCGCGAGGCGCTTCCCACCATCCAGCACGCGCTCGGACGGGGAGCGCGCCTGGTCTGCGCGAGTCACCTCGGGCGACCCAAAAAGGGCCCCGATCCCAAGCTGTCGCTCGAGCCTTGCGCGCTGCGTCTGGCGGAGCTCCTCGGGCAAGACGTGGCGCTCCCGGAGGACTGCGTGGGGGACGCCGCCAACAAGGTGGTCTACGATCTACGCGCCGGGCAGGTGTGTCTGCTGGAGAACCTGCGCTTCCACCCCGAGGAAGAAAAGGACGACGAAGGGTTCTGCCGCCAGCTCGCGGAGCTCGCGGACGTCTATGTCGACGACGCGTTCGGGGCCGTCCACCGCGCGCACGCCAGCGTGCACGGCCTGGCAAAGCTCTACCGGGAGCGTGGCTGCGGGATGCTCCTCGAGAAGGAGATCGCGGCGCTCGGGCAGATCCTGACGGCACCGGAGAAGCCGTACATCGCCATCCTCGGCGGGGCGAAGGTCTCGGACAAGATCGCCGTGGTCGAGTCGCTCCTCGAGCGGGTGACCACGCTGGTCATCGGCGGGGCCATGGCCAACACGTTCCTCGCCGCGCGCGGCAAGAACATGCAGGCCTCGCTGGTGGAAGGCGACAAGCTGGCGCTGGCGCGGACGCTCCTGGAGAAGGCTCAGGCCAAGGGCGTCGAGGTGCTCCTACCGGTCGACGTAGTAGTCGCGGCCAGCACCTCGGCTGCGCAGAGCGACGTCGAGACAGTGGACGTCGATCACGTGCCTCCGAACAAGATGGCGCTCGACGTCGGACCCCGCAGCGTGGCGCTTTTCACCAAGCGCTTCGGCGAGTCGAAGACCATCTTCTGGAACGGCCCCATGGGGCTCTTCGAGAAGGCGCCCTTCGCCGCGGGCACCTTCGCCGTGGCGCGCGCGATGGCCGAGTCGCACGCCTTCACCGTGGTCGGAGGCGGCGACAGTGCAGCCGCGGTGCAATCGGCGGGGGACGGCATCGCGGCGCGGATGAAGCACATCTCCACGGGCGGGGGCGCCTCGCTGGAGCTCATCGAGGGGAAGAAGCTCCCCGGCATCGAGGTTCTGCGCACGGGAGCGCTGGCATGATCGGCGGATCCAAGTGAACTCGCGACGACGTCCCCTGGTCGCTGGCAACTGGAAGATGCACCGCGGCGGACCGAGCGGCGTGGGGCTCGCGGCCGAGGTGGTGCGTGCCGGCCGCGACGCTCCGCACGTCGACATCGTCATCGCCCCGCCGTTCACCGCCCTGGCCGCGTGCGCTCACGAGTGCGACGGCAGCCGGATCGACGTCGCGGGGCAGAACCTATACCCCAAGGATTCGGGCGCCTTCACCGGCGAGATCAGCGCGCTCATGCTGCTCGACGCGGGCTGCTCCTGGGTCATCGTGGGGCACAGCGAACGACGGCAGCACTTCGGCGAGACCGACGCTTTCATCGCGCAGAAGACCGCCGCGGCCATGGCCGCCGGCCTGGTCCCCATCGTGTGCGTCGGCGAGACGCTGGCCGAGCGCGAGGAGGGACGCACCCTCGCCGTGATCGAGCGCCAGGTCGCCGCGTTTCTCCCGGTGCTCGCCGACGGAGCGCGCGCGGTCGCCGTCGCCTACGAGCCGGTATGGGCCATCGGCACCGGCAAGAACGCTGGCCCGGTCGAGGCTCAAGAGGTGCACGAGGCCATCCGCGGATGGCTGGGCCGCTCGTCCGCGGCGGTCGCGGCGGACACGCGCATTCTCTACGGAGGTTCGGTCAAACCGGACAATGCGCGCGAGCTTCTGGCCTGCGCCGACGTGGACGGGGCCCTGGTTGGCGGAGCGAGCCTGGATGGGGCATCCTTCGCGGCCATCGTGCGCGCCGCGAACGATCTGGCCGGCTAGCCGGGCTAATAGCTCCCCCCGAGGTTTCTTCCCCGATGCTCACCACGCTGCTCGACATCGTTCACATCTCCGTCTGCGCCTTTCTCATGCTCGTGGTCTTGCTTCAGCAGGGCAAGGGCGGCGGCATGGGCGCAGCCTTCGGCGGTGGGGCGACCGCGCAGGTCTTCGGCGGTCGGGGGGCCGGCAACATCCTGACCCGCGCCACCGCGGTGTGCGCAGGCATCTTCATGTTGACCAGCGTTTCGCTGGCGTACGTCTCCTCCTCGGGTGACCGGGAGCTCAAGGCCCGCATCGTGGAAGAGCAGCGCAAGGGCAAGGGCAACGAGGGGATGCGCGTGAAGGCACCCAAGCCGGCCCCCTCGGCCGTGCCTGCGGACACCGCGCCGGGAACCGGCACCACCCCATGATGCCCCGGCGCGAGCGCGCATGGGACGCGCTCGTGCTGATGGTGGCGAAGCTCGCGCTTGGAGCCTGGGTGCTCCGGCAGGGGTTCACGCACGTCTCGGACGACGACTACGCCCGCACGGTCATCGCCGAACAGTTCGCGCACGCCCCACGCCTCGACCCCAGCGCGACGAGCTGGCTCCCGCTCCCGTTCTGGCTCGAAGGGTCGGCCATGGGGGTGGGCGGGCGGACGCTGGAAGTGGCGCGGGCCGTCGCCGTCGTGCTCGGCGCGATCAGCGTGGCGGCCCCCTATCTGGCGATGAGGGCGGTGGGCGTCCGCCGGGCGGCGGCGATGGCGGCGACGGCGATCGCCATGGCCCTCCCGTGGAATGCGTGGCTCGGCGTCGCGACGGTGCCGGAGGGGTGGTTCGGCGCCATCGTTGCGGCTGCGGCGATCACCCTGGATCGAGAGGACGCGCGCCCCTGGTCGGCGGCGGCGCTGCTGGCGGCAGCCCTGTCGCGCTACGAGGCCTGGCCGGTGTGCGCGCTGATGGCCGCCCGGGCCCTGTGGCCCCCTGGGTCCGGGCGCCGTCGGGAGGTCGCCAGCGCGCTTCTGGCGATGGCCGGACCGGTGGCCTGGATGGTCTGGAACGCGCACGCGCACGGGAGCGCACTGCACTTCGTGGCCCGCGTGACCACCTTCCGGCACGCCATCGGCGCCGCCGACGTCCCGCTCTCCGAGAAGCTGCTGGCCTACCCGCGGGCGCTCCTCCACGAGACCCCCGAGGTGGCCGTCCTCGGCCTGGCCGGCGTGGCGGGTCTGGCCCACCCTGCGCTGCGGGCGCGCTGGCGCTGGGCGGCCGCGGCAGCCCTCGCCATCCTGGTCTTCCTGGAGTGGGGCGACGCCCGCGACGGGGCGCCGACGCATCACCCGGCGCGTGCGCTGGCCGCCATCTGGTGGATCCTGGTGGGGATGGGCGTCGACGCGCTGGCGACCCTGGGCGGCCGCCTGGCCACGAGGAGCCACCGTGCCCTGGCGCTGGCGGTGGCGGGAGCGGCAGCGATTGCCTGGTGCGCGTCGCTCCCTGGGCGCTGGGCCGAGGCCCCGGGCGAGAGCGACGCCGAACGGCGCGACGGCCCCATCGCGCGCGGCCGCGACCTGCGCGCGCGCGACGTGCTCCACGTCGAGGTTACGCCCTGCGCCTTCGAGCATTTCGCGCTGCTGGCCGCGTGGGGAGCGCCGGAGCGAGCCACGGTCTCCCCACGCACCAACCAGCCGGTCACCGCCGCTTGCCCTTTCGTCGTCGAGCGCTGAGAGCGAAACCTTCCCCGTCCGCCACCCTATACGCTCCGAGACATGCCCCCGCGCGCCTCCATCCTGGTTGGGTCCGCGGTGGCCGCGCTCTTCCTCGTGGCTTGGTCGCGCGACGCACGGGCCTGAGGCCTCTCTCCGCCTGTCGGTCCGACGGGCCTCCGCGACTGCGCCGGCGACGACGACGGGCCACGAAACTGGCGCGTCGGCGCGTCCTACGGCTACGTGACGACCCACCTCGAGCTCGCGACCGGGGGCGTCACCCGGGAGGCGAGCTTCTCCAAGCAGGCCGTGACCGTGGCCCTGGAGCGCCGGGTGGGGGACCGCTGGACGCTGGGAGCCGCTCTCGGCTCCACCCTGGTCGGCTCGCTCCAGCCTCCCGGCTCCTCGTTCGACCTGTCGCCGGGCCCGCTGCTGTCGCTCAGCGGCTCGTTCCGCGCGCTCGACGAAGGGAGGATCGCCCCCTTCGTCCTCTTCACCGCATCGCTCGGCAGCGGCGTCTCCTGGACCACGCCCTCCGGCGGTGGCCCGTCCCAGTCGTTCTGGGCCTTCGACGGCCGTGTGGGCGTCGCCGCGGGCAAGACCGTCGCTCACGTGGTGACCCCGTACCTGCTGGCGCGCGCCTTCGGCCTGCCGGTTCTCTGGCGCTACCAGGGCCAGTCCGCGGTCGGCAACGACGCCTACCACTACCAGCTCGGGCTCGGCGTGGTGGTGCGCTTCGGTCCGTTCGATCTGGATGTGGAGGGCGTCCCCCTCGGCGAGCGCGCCATCGTCGCCGGCGGCGGGTACGCGTTCTAGAGCCCGTCGAGGAGTCTGCCGGGTGCGCCTCTTCAAAGGGCCCCGCTCTGGGTTAGCCTGGCGGCCTGTCCCATGGCGAGACGTCCATGACCTTCACTCTGGCCACGTTCAACGTGAAGGATCTCCTCGAGCCGAAGAGCGAGAGCGCGCGGACGCTCCTCGGGCAGAAGCTCGACTGGATCGCGCGCATGGTGAAAGCCTGCGACGCGGACGTGATGGGCTTGCAGGAGGTGGGCCCTCCGGAGCTGCTGGGCGCTGTGCTGTCGCGGCTCGGCGACTCCCGCTACGGCGCGCCGGTGGTGGGAACAGCGGACGCTCGCGGGATCCGCTGTGCGCTCATCTCCCGGCTGCCGGTGCTCGAGGCGCAGGTCCACACCGCCGACGCTCTTCCGTTCCCGGTGTTCCGCGAGGGGGATCCCCCGCCCTTCGGCGCGCGCATCCCGCTCCGGCGCGGCATCGTGCACGCGCGCATCGACGTGCCGGCGCTCGGCCCGGTGGACGTCCTGGTGGCGCACTTCAAGTCGTCGCGCCCGGTTCTGGCGCGCGACGAAGCCGGACGCGAGCTTCCGGCGACCAGCGCGCACATGCGATCCGAGGGAGCGGTGCGCAGCCAGGTGTGGCGCGCGGCAGAGGCGCTCTACGTGAGAGATCGCGTCGACGAGGCGATGTCACGCGCCGGTCCGGACGCGCGCGTCGCCGTGGTAGGCGACCTCAACGACCTCCCCGATTCGTCGGCGGTGCGCGCGGTGCGGGGCGCGGATGACGGAGAGCTCTTCGATTGCAGTCAGCGGGTGGAGGCGAGAGCGCGCTTCAGCAGCCTGCACGAAGGCCGGGCGTGCCAGATCGATCACGTGCTGGCGAGCGCCCTCCTCTACGCGCGCCTGGAGACGGCGCGCTTCCTCAACGCCGAGCTCCGCGAGCATGCGCCGGTGCGCGACGGAGACGAAACGTCCGGCGAGCCGGCTCCCACCATCGACTCGGATCACGCTCCCCTGGTGGCCCGCTTCGGGTGAGATCGGATCAATCGACCACCGGCCCGGTCATCAGCTCGTGGACCAGCGCGTCGGTCGCCCGTCCTCGCAGGATCCCGCGCGCCAGCGCCCCGAACACCGGCGCGCGGATGCCGCTGGCCTCGGCCCAGGCAACCACGCGGCCGGTGAGCTCGACGGCCTCCACGCGCTGGCTCCCCTGCGCCAGCGCCTCTGCCAGCGTCTTTCCCGCGGCCAACGCCTCGCCCAGGAGGACCTCGGGGCGATCCGTCTGCGCGATGGAGGCCAGGAGATCGCCGTATCCAGCGAGCCCGAGCAGCGTGCGCTCGCTCCCGCCGGCCGCCGCCGCCAGGCGCGCTGCCTCCTCGACGCCCCGGGTGATCACCGCCGCGAGCAGCCCCGGCCCCAGACCGACGCCGCGCGCGTAGCCCACGCCGATGGCCAGGCACCCCACCAGGGCGCTCGCCCACTCCAGGCCAAGGAGATCGTCGGTCGCATAGAGGCGCAGCGTCGGTGAGCCGAACGCCTGCTGCAGCGCGCGATTCACCTCCGGGTAATGCGAGCCGCAGACCATCACGCTGGGGCGACCGGCCAGCAGATCCGACGCCAGGGAGGGACCCCCGAGAGCCCCCAAGCGCCTCACCGGCGTCTCGGCGCGCACGACGCCGGAGAGGCCCTCAAGGGCCTGGCCCACCAGGCCGCGCACGCCGTGCACCACGAAGTGATGGCCGTCGAGATGCGCGCCGAGCGACCGCGCCACCTCCCGCGCCACCCCGGAGGGCACCGCCAGGAGGATCAACCGGGCGCGGGCGGCGACTTCTTGCTCGTCACGCGCCAGGGTGACGCCGGCCGGCAGCGGTTCGTCCTGCGACCGACGCGAGAGGAGCAGCGTCGTGCCGCCCGTGCGCGCGGCGGCGCAGGCGAGGGCCCGTCCCCAGGTTCCTCCTCCGATGACGGCCACGTCCGGACGGGGCATGGACGGCATGCGCCGAGCCTACTCTCCTTTGCGCTCACGAACGCCTCAGGGCGCGGCGACTGGCTGCATCGCGGCGGGGGCATCTTGCGAGGGGATTCCGGTCTTGCCATACGCCGGATCGCGCAGAACGCGCGCGAGGTGCAGCCACGCGCTCATGGCGTGCTGGACGTAGTCGATGCGCACGTCTTGCACGAAGAGGCTCTCGCGCACGCCGCCCTCGGCTTTCGCGGGGTTGCGCAGCCAGTAGTCGTTGTCCGGGTCGTACTGTTGTCCGAGGGTGGAGCGGGCCACCTCCCGGGCCGGCCCGATGAGCCAGTCGTCCTTCTCGCCCACGAAGCGGGACAGCGCGATGACCGAGTCGTAGGCTTCGATGCGCGTGGATGCCGGCGTGGTCTCCCCCTGGTAGAAGGTCCCCGCGAAGTCCGGGGCGGGCGCATCCGCCGCGCGCTGCTGCTTCTTCTCGATGGCGCGCGCGATCTTGAGGGCGAAGTCGAGGTACGCGCGCTCCGAGGTGACGCGGTAGAGCTCGTTCAATGCGTAGCACATCCAGTGGTCGTGCTCTTGATGGTCCTCGGAGACGTACGCGTCCCGCACCTCTGCCACCCAGCCAGCCCCGCGCCGCGCAGCGTCGAGATACGCCGGCTGCGGGTCGATGGCAAAGAGGCGCATCAGCCCCAGCACGGCTTCGCCCGGGTAGTAGACCGGCTCGCGTTTGAGCTTTTTCCCGGTCTCGTGCTCGAGGTCGGCGTTGGAACGGAAGTGGCCGTCCTCGTATTGCGCCTTGAGAATGAGCCTGGCCAGAGCGCGCATGGTCTCGAGCTCGGAGCGCGAGCCGGTCACGGCGGCCTCCTTGGCGAAGGCGAGGAGCGCCAGGCCCGCGCCGCCCACTTTCTGCTGCTCCTCGTCGCTGGTGTCGAGGACGTATTTCCCCTCGCTCGCGGCGTCGTCGCGGAGGCGCGCCTTCAGGTAGCGAAGCGCGAGCTCCGCCTTCTCCAGGTAGGCGGGCGTCCCCAGCTCTCCGTAGGCCTCGAAGAGAGCGTAGGTGGTCCCGGCGTGGCGGAGGAGGCTGTAGGACGAGTCATCGCGATCCTCGACCGGATGATAGACGTAGACGTAGCGCCCGTCGGCGTCGAGGACGCGCGCCAGGTAGTCGGCGCCAGCACCCACCGCCGCGAGCAACCTTTCGGGCGTCACCTCCGGTGGAGGCTCCACCATCCCGCGCGTCACCGCCCGCGCCGAATCGTGCGACGACGACTCGACGTACGCCGCCGCCTGGAAGCGATACGCCCGCATGGAGGTCAGGCTCGCCTCCGCCACCCCTGCGCGCGACGCCAGCAGCGGCGCCAGCTTGGCGTAAAGGAGACCGGGGGTCTTTCCCTCCTCGGCCAGCGTCCGCTCGGCGACCTCGGCGGGAAGGACCGCGCCCGTGCGACCGTCGTCCCTTGTCACCAGCACCCCCTCCAGGCCGATCGACGCCAGCGGCAATTCCTCGTTCTGCTCGACGTTCGCCTCGGCGAGGCGGGTCGGAAGGTCGAGCTCGAACCGACCGCGGGCGACCTCGCGCGCATCGCCGAGCTGGGCCGCGAGCAAGCCGGCTGCGGAAACGACGGCGTCGGCCAGTGTGGCGCCGCCCGAGGTGGCGACGCGCACCTCGGATCCAGGGCGAAAGTAGGCGAGCATGACGCGGCGCCCGGGACCGGGGGGAAGGGACGGCAGGGCCTGCTGCGGGGCAGGCCGCGCCGGCGGAAGGGCTGCCGCGGCGGCCCCCGGGAAGACGATGGCCCGCGCCATCGCCAGGTACGAGGCCGCATGGAGGGCGTCGGGCGGAGGAGCGGCAAAGTCGCCGAAGTCGTGGCTCGCTTCGGGGGGAGCGCCGTGGCCGCCGCAAGAGGTGCACCCGGACTGGAGAAGCCCCAAAGCCGCAGCCGCAGCCGCAAGAGGCGCCGCCGCGCCGGCCGCGAAAGAAAGAATCCGCCGAAGAAGAAGGAGGATGGACGACGTGTGCGTGTCGCTCATGGGCGGTCCCCGAGGGAGTGAGCGGACCTTAGCGGCGGCGAATGCCGCCAGCGTCCTGAATCGTCACGACGGAGTCTGTCGGGGCTTTGACCGAGGGCTAGTGTGCTGGGGTTGGCTGCGCTACTCTGTGTAGTGGCGATGTCCTCGCTCCGACCCTCGCACGGCTTCACCCTCATCGAGGCGATGATCGTGGTCGTCCTGGTCGGCATCCTGGCGATGCTGGCCGTGGCCGGCTACCAGCGATGGGTGCGCACCTCGTACGTGGGCGAGGCGCAGGACATGGTCTCGAACATCCGCTCCGCCGAGGAGTCGTTCGCCTCGGAGAACGGCACCTACCTCGACGTCACCAAGTGCATCGGCGCAGGGTGCACGTACCCGCTCCAGCATCCCGGGAGCTCGAAGACCGCCTGGGGCGGCGCGTGCGGCTGGTGCACGAACCCCACCGCGGGATGGGGCGGGCTCACCGTCACCTCGAACGCGCCGGTCATCTTCGGCTACTCCGTCATCGCCGATCAGGCCATCACGCCGGCCGGACGCGGCGTTGCCGTCACCATCGGCGGCAAGGCCCTCGACCTCACGGCCATGAGCAACGGCGCCCCCTGGTTCTTCATCGAGGCCGACGCCAACATCAGTGGCGACGCCACGAACTTCACGCACGTCTACGGAATGTCCGGCACGAACGCCATCTTCGTCGACGGCGAAGGAAACTAGCCCGGCTAGGAGACTGTCGGTCAAAGCCCCGACAGACTCCGTCGTGACGATTCAGGACGCGGACGGCATTCGCCGCCGCGAGTCCTCACCGCACCGGGTGGACGTCGCGCCCCAGCGCGTGCTCCAGGCGAATGCGCGCCGTCCTCGCTGCCACCTTGGCGTTCAGCAGGTCGAGACGTGCGCGCGTGAGATCGGACTCGGCGTCGGCCAGCGTGGTCGACGTTCCCCGGCCGTTGATAAAGAGCTCGCGCTGCACGCGATAAGCCTCCTGGGCGCTCTGCAGCTCGCGCGTGCTCGACTCGATGGAGAAGTCGGCCTCGTGGACCGCTTGCATCATCTGCGTCACCTCCACCTCGATGTTGTCGCGCGTGATGTTCTTGTTGGCCTCGATGGCGGCGACCTGCGACTCGAGGTCGCGCACGCTGCCGTTGGTGGTGAGCACGTCGTTCGGCGACCAGGTGACTTGCGCTCCGAGGTCCCAGGTGGTGTTCCAGACGGCGGTCGGGGGGATGTAGCGGGGGTTCGGGTTGCCGAGGATGCCGTCGCCGAATGCGCTGAGGACCGGGTAGCGCGACGCCTTGAGCGCGTCTGCCTGCGCGTGGGCGGACGCGGCGTTGGCGTCGGCGCTCTTCACTTCCGGCCGCGCGGAGAGCGCCTCGAGGGTCATCTGCTTGACGTTCCCCTCCACCGGGGGCACCGGCGAATCCAGGTTCTCTCCGGGCAAGAGCACCTCGCCCTCCGGTGCGTGCATGGCCACGCGCAGCTGCTTCTCCGAAAGGTCGGAGAGGTTCTTGGCCCGCTCCAGGGCCAGATCGGCGGACGCCATCGCCGTCTCGGCGCGGAGCTCGTCGGCCTTCGACGCGTTGCCGGCAGCGAACTGGTTGCGCGCATCGCGGAGGTGCGTCTTCTGGTCGTTGAGCGCCTGGACGGCGACGACGACGCCGCCGCGCGCGTTCAGCCAGGTGTAGTAGGCGATGCGCCCGTTGGCCTCCGACGCGGCTCGCGCCGTGACCACGTTCCATCGCGCGGCGTCTTGCGATTGGGTCGCTGCGGTGTAGGCCTGATCGGTGCGCAAGAGATAATCGCTGATGGGGATGCTGATGGTCGCCTGAAAGAGCCAGTTATTGAGGATGAAGAACGGAAAGCTGAAGTTGGCCGGGAAGGACTGCACCCCGCCCGCAGCCACGTCCGCTGGAGTGACCGGACCTCCCGGCCCCGGCCCCGTCACCACGAGATTCCCCGGAAAGCTGAAGAGGTTGGGCGGGGTGAAGTTGCTGAGGCGCGTGTACTTGCCGCTGGTGGAGAGCCTCGGAAGAAAAGCGGCGAACGCCTCGTCCACACGGGCTGCCGCGCCGCGCAGGTTGTCCATCGACGCGCGCGCGCTCCAGCTGGTCTGCGCCGCCCGAGCGCCGGCCTGGTCGGCGGTGACGCCCCCCGGCTGCGCCCGCGTCAGGTCCTCGGGCACGGGGAGCGGCGTCGTGTCGTCCCCCGTCGTCGGCGCGCCAGGCTCCTGGGCCCTCGCCGGCGTCCCTGCGAGGGACCCCGCAAGACCGAGGAGAACGGCGACGCCACGCGACGAGCCCCACGAAGACAATCTCGACATCGGTTTCGTCCCTTTCGAAGGGCTCTCTAGGAGTCGCGGACGCCGGACGCAACCGGCTATGCTCGGCGCGTGAACCTGCAGAGCGCCGACGAGGTCTGGGCGCGCATCGCGGAAGAAGCGCGCCTGCGGGGGGGAGGCGTGATCGCCACCGACGGCGACGGCACCCTCTGGAGCGGCGACGTGGGGGAGGATCTTTTCCATGGGCTCATCGAGCGCGGGCCGATCGCCGACCTCGCGCTGGAGGCGATGCGACGCGAGGCGCTCGAGCACGCCCTGTCCGATGCCGGGTCCGGTCCCGACGTCGCGCGGCGCATCTACGGCGCGTATCGAGCGGGTCGCTTCCCCGAGGAACGGGTCTGCGAGATCATGACCTGGTGCTTCGCCGGCTGGACGCGCGGCCGCGTGGAGGCCTTCGCCGGCGACGTGGTGGACCGCTGCGGCCTGGAGGCCCGGCTACACCGGGAGGTGCTCTACGTGCTCGGCCGGGCGCGGGCGGCGGGCATCCAGACCCTCCTGGTGAGCGCGTCACCCATCGCCGTCGTGCTCGCGGCCGGCGCCCGCGTCGGCTTCGCGCCGGACCAGGTGGTGGCGGCGCGTGCCCGCTTCGAGGGCGAGGTGATGCTCCCGGAGGTCGAGCGCCCCATTCCTTACGGCCCGGGCAAGGTGTCCCGCCTTCTCGACCGCATCGGCGCGGGCGGCACCCTCTACGCCGCCTTCGGGGACAACGCCTTCGACGTCGCCCTCCTGGCCAGCGCCCGCATCGGCGTCGCCGTGCGCCCCAAGACGCGACTGCGCCAGCGCGCACACGAAGTGGCGGGCCTGGTGGAGCTGGTGGAGATGCCGCCGGAGCGCTGCTAGGTTGCCGCGGCGGCACATGGACTTCGAGCTGAGCGAAGAGCAAAGGATGATCCGCGACGCCGCGCGGGACTTCGCTGCGCGCGAGGTGGCCCCCAAGGCGGCGGAGCTCGACAAGAGCAGCCGCTGGCCGGGCGAGATCGTGGCCAAGATGGGGGAGCTCGGGCTGCTCGGCATGGCCATCCCGCAGGAGCACGGGGGAGCCGGGCTGGACACGCTGTCCTACGCCCTCGCCATGGAGGAAGTGAGCGCTGGCTGCGCGAGCTGCGGCGTCATCATGAGCGTCAACAATTCGCTCTTCTGCGATCCCGTCTACAAGTTCGGCACCGACGACCAGAAGAAGCGCGTACTCGCGCCGGCGGCGCGCGGCGACAAGCTGGGGTGCTTCGGCCTCACCGAGCCCATGAGCGGCTCCGACGCGCAGACCATGGTGACCAGCGCCGAGAAGATCAGCGACGGCTGGGTCCTCCAGGGGGCCAAGAACTGGATCACCAACGGGCCGCACGCCGACTGGATCCTGGTCTTCGCGGTGACCGATCGCAGCGGGCCCAAGGTGAAGCACACCGCCTTCCTGGTCGAGCGGGGGACGCCCGGTTACACGCAGAGTGCCGCCGACCACAAGCTCGGCATCCACGCGGCGCAGTCGTGCACGGTGTTCTTCGACGGGTGCAAGGTCCCCGACGCGAACGTGGTGGGCGGCGTGGGGGACGGCTTCAAGATCGCCATGGCGACGCTCGACGGCGGTCGCATCGGCATCGCCTGCCAGGCTATCGGCATCGCGCGCGCGGCCTTCGAGCGCAGCGTCGCTTACGCCAGGGAGCGCAAGAGCTTCGGGGTACCCATCGCCCAGCACCAGGCCATCCAGTTCATGCTGGCGGACATGGCCACGCAGATCGACGCCGCTCGCCTGCTGGCCTGGCGCGCCGCGAAGATGAAGGACAGCGGCGTCCGCCACACCATGGAGAGCGCCATCGCCAAGCTCTACGCCAGCGAGATGGCCACGCGCGTCACCCACAAGGCCATCCAGGTGCACGGCGGCTACGGCTACTCCACCGAGTTTCCGGTCGAGCGGCACTACCGCGACGCGCGCATCACCGAGATCTACGAGGGGACGAGCGAGATCCAGCGCATCGTCATCGCGGCGAACCTCCTCAAATGAGCCGCTCGAACCCGCCGTTCCACCGTCTTCTCGCGCTCGCGGCCTGCGCGTCGGTGCTGCTCGCGTGCGGCGGAGAGCCTCCCGCCAAGGAACCGGAGCCCGCGCACGAGGGGAGCCACGAGGTGAAGCTCGCGCTCAAGACACGCAGCGAGCTGGGGACGGTGGACCCCGACGCCGTGCAGGCGGCATTTCACAAGCTGGCCGACCGCTTTGCCGATTGCCAGAAGCGCGGCCTCGACCGGGTCGAAGTGCTGGCCGGCAACGTGAAGTTCTTCCTGCGCATCGGCGAGGACGGCCACGCCCGGTGGTCCTACCTGGAGGACGGGAGCGACGTGGGCGACCGCGCCACCGAGCAGTGCCTCCTCGAGGCGGTGATGGGGGCGCGCTGGCCCCGACCGGACGGCGGCGACGCCGAGGCGCGCTACTCCATCGAGCTCCCCGCGCAGGGCCGTCCCGCCAGCGACTGGGACGCCGACCGCGTGGCCGGCGCCCTCGGCAGGCACGGGAGCGCCATCGACCGGTGCAAGGGCGGAGCGGCGGGCACCTTCCACGGGACGATGTACGTCGGCCCCGGGGGCCGCGTGCTCGCCGCCGGCGTGGTCTCCTCGAACAAGGACGGCGACGAGACGGCGGCCTGCCTGGTGAAGGTGCTGGAGACCATGAAGGGCCTCCCGAGCCCGGGGAGCTGGCCCGCCAAGGTGAGCTTTGCGCTCTAGTCATGTCCTGGCCCCGTCTAGCCCTGGAGCACGTCATGCGCCGAACGCTCTCCGTCCTGCTCACGGGCCTCGCCCTCGTCGCGTGCCGCGCGCGCTCGCCGCAGGCCGCCTTCCCTCCGTCCCCGGCGCCGAGCCTCTCGGTGGCCGCCACGCCCCCGCCCCCTCCTCCAGCTCCGGAAGCCATGAACCCCTTCGCCCAGCCCAGCCCTCTCCCCTACCAGGCCCCGCCCTTCGATCGGATCAAGGACAGCGACTATGAGCCCGCCATCGACGAGGGGATGAAGACGGAGCTGGCGGAGATGGACGCCATCGCCAACCAGGTGGACGCGCCGACCTTCGACAACACCATCGTGGCCATGGAACGAAGCGGCCGGGCGCTCACCCGCGCCGCCCGGATTTTCTTCAGCATGACCAAGGCGAACACCAACGAGACGCTCCAGAAGGTCGAGGAGCGGGTGGCGCCGAAGATGGCCGCGCACCACGACGCCATTCACTTCAACGCCAGGCTCTTCGCGCGCGTGGAGGCGGTCTACGCCCATCGGGAAGGCCTCGACCCCGAAGCCAGGTTTCTCGTCGAGCGCACCCACCGCAGCTTCGTGCACGCCGGAGCGAGGCTCGCCGAAGCCGACCAGAATACCCTCCGGGCGCTGAACGAAGAGGAGTCGTCGCTCAGCACCGAGTTCGACAAGAACCTCCTCGCGGCGACCAAGGCCGGGGCGCTCGTCGTCGGCGACCGGTCCGAGCTCGTCGGGTCGAGCGACCGGGAGATCGCCGCCGCCGCGGAGGGCGCCAGGGAGCGCAACCTCGAAGGCAAGTGGCTACTCTCGCTCCAGAACACCACGCAGCAGCCCGCCCAGGTGAGGCTGCAGAGCCGCGCGACCCGCGAGCGCCTCTTCAAGGCGTCGACCGAGCGCGCGTCGCACGGGGACGCCAACGACACGCGCGGGATCGTGCAGCGCCTGGCCGAGCTGCGCGCGCACCGCGCCAGGCTCCTCGGCTTTCCCAGCTACGCCGCCTACGTGCTCGACGACCAGATGGCCGGAACCCCGGAGAAGGCCATCCAGCTCCTGACCGACATGGTGCCCGCGGCCGTGGCCAAGGCGCGCGGCGAGGCGGCGAAGATGCAGGCCCTGGTCGATCGCCAGCACCGGGAGAACAAGGGCGCCGAGCGCTTCCCGCTGGCGCCCTGGGACTGGCAGTTTTACGCCGAGCAGGTCCGGAAAGCCGAGTACGCCATCGACGACGAACAGGTCAAACCGTACCTGGAGCTCGGTCGTGTCCTCGAGGACGGCGTCTTCTTCGCCGCCCACGAGCTCTACGGCTTCTCCTTCAAGGAGCGGCACGATCTCCCGGTATACCAGGCCGACGTCCGCGTCTTCGAGGTGTCCGACGCCGACGGCAAGCCCTTCGCCCTCTTTTACGCGGACTATTTCAAACGCGACAACAAGTCGGGCGGCGCGTGGATGACCAGCTTCGTCGAACAGAACGGTCTCCTCGGGACGGGGCCGGTGGTGGCCAACGTCTGCAACTTCACCAAGCCCGCGCCCGGGCAGCCCGCACTCCTCGGCTTCGACGAAGTGCGGACGATGTTCCACGAGTTCGGCCACGCACTGCACGGTCTCTCCTCGAACGTGAAGTACCCCACCCTCGCCGGGACCAGCGTGCCGCGGGACTTCGTGGAGTTCCCCTCGCAGTTCAACGAGCACTGGGCGTCCGACCCGATGGTCTTCGCCCACTACGCCAGGCACTACCAGACCGGGGCGGCGATGCCCGCCGACCTGGTCGCCAAGATCCGTAAGTCGAGCAAGTTCAACCAGGGGTTTGCCACCACCGAGTACCTCGCCGCGGCGCTCCTCGACATGGCCTGGCACACGCTGCCCGAGGGCGCCCCGCGGCAAGACGTGGACGCCTTCGAGGCCGAGGCGCTGAAGCGCTTCAAGATCGACTTCCCCCTGGTGCCTCCGCGCTACCGGACGGGGTACTTCGCGCACATCTGGGGCGGGGGCTACGCGGCGAGCTACTACGCGTACCTGTGGAGCGAGGTGCTGGACGACGACGCGTTCCAGTGGTTCGTCGAGCACGGCGGAATGACGCGGCAGAACGGGCAACGCTTCCGCGACCTCATCCTGTCGCGCGGCTACACCCAGGAGCTCACTTCCCTCTACCGCGCGTTTCGCGGGAGGGACCCCAGCGTCGAGCCGCTCCTCGAGGAGCGCGGCCTCAAGCCGGAAAAGACGGTGCACCCCGCGAAGTGACCGCGCGCGAGGCTCGCGGCACGAAGGGGAGCAGGGCCAGCAATCGTGGACACTCCCGACGCCGGTCTGTGCGGCGACTGCCTGAATTCCAGGCGCGTCGGCTCGGCCCGTGGCTCGGTGTTCCACCGGTGCCTCCTTCACGAGCGCGACGCGCGCTTCCCCAAGTACCCGCGCTTGCCGGTCTTGCAGTGCTCCGGGTACGCCGAGAACCCCGGCCGACCGCCGGAAACCGGCGGCGTGTGACTTACATCCCGGTCTTGTCGATGCCGTACTTGCGCAGGTACGCGCGCACGTGATGCCGCTCCATCCCGCTCTGGCGCGCCATCTCGCTGACGTTGCCCTTGCTGCGCCGCGCGAGGCTCGTGAAGTACTCGCGCTCGAAGGCGGAGATGGCCCCCCGCTTGGCGTCGCTGAAACCGGACTCGCCCGCGCCGGGCGTGCGCGGCGCGTCGGCCACGTCGTCGCGCGCCAGGGTGAGCACGTCGTCGATGGCGCCCGGCTCGTCGGCCAGGGTTGCGGCGACGCTGGCGACGTTGACCAGCTCGCGGACATTGCCCGGCCAGTCGTGCGACGCCATGCGCTGCTCGATCCACGAGAGGACCACCTGCACGTGCTGCGGCTTGCCCACGCGCTGGCAGACGTCGTCCACCAGGAGGGGTAGATCCGCCAGTCGTTCGCGCAACGGGGGGAGCTCGATCCGCACCTCGGCGATGCGAAAGAAGAGATCGCTGCGGAAACGCCCGGCGTTCATCTCCGCCCCGAGATCGCGGCGCGTCGCCGCCAGCACGCGTACGTCGACCGGCTCGAACGCGCCGCCCCCCACGCGTTGCACCTGTTTCTCGCCGAGCGCGCGGAGGAGCTTGGGCTGCAGATCGATGGGCAGCTCGCCCAGCTCGTCGAGAAAGAGCGTCCCGCCGTCGGCCTCGGCCAGCGCTCCCTTGCGCCGCTCGGTGGCCCCGGCGAAGGCGCCCCTCTCGTGTCCGAAGAGGATGCTCTCGGCGAGGGTCGGGGGAATGCTGCCGCAGTCGACCACCACGAAGGCGCCTCCCTTCTGGCCGCTGGCGTCGTGAATGGCCTTGGCGACGACCTCCTTGCCCGTCCCCGTCTCGCCCAGGATGAGCACCGACGCCGGCGTGTTCGACACCTTTTCCAGCAGGCCGAAGACGCGCCGCATCTTGGCGCTGTTTCCCACCAGCGGGCCGAAGCGCTCGGAGTACCCGACCTCGACCTTGTGCTTGGACTGCGGCTCGATGAGGAGGCGTGCGCGGCCCACCATCAGCTCGCTGGTGGTGGCCACGATGGCTTCGCGCACGCGCACCGGACCGAGGAATGTGCCGTTGGCGCTGCCCAGGTCGCGCACCAGGATCCCCTCGCTCACCGCGCGAAGCTCGCAGTGAAACGCGCTCACCTCGGGATCGTCGACCACCAAGGTGGCGCCGGCATCACGACCGATGACCAGCGGGTCGACGTCGATGGTGAACTCGCGCCCCTCGGGCGTCCTGGCCACGCCTCCGGCGACGAACCAGTGCAGGGCCCGGAGGCGCGTCTCGCTCATGACGGCATTTCAGTGGACGCCGGTGGTGTGCGCACCCTCGGCCGCCGGTTCCGCGTAGATCTGCAGGGCTTCGAGGAGGGCCAGCTGGTCGCGCGTGACGCCGACGCCGCGATCGGAAAACCACAGATCGTTCTCCGCCAGCTGCGAGCGCACCTGACCGATGAAGAGGATGGGGTCCGCGGTTCGCGTATAGCCGAGCTGGACCAGCGAAGCCTTGGGCCACTCCCCTCCATCGAACGAAAGCGCCTTGCGCAGCATGTAGAACCCCTCGGCGGGGAGCCTGACCAGGCTGTCGGCCCAGGAGAGCCCGCGGAAAGGAATGCCCGGGCCGTGGAAGTGCCAGCGGTTGAGCACGTTGTGCTCGGGGGGGATGACGACCGGCAAGCCCGACTCGGAGTGATTGTGGAAGTACACCAGCAATCCGGCCGAGACCGCCGACTCGTGGTCGGGGAGGGTCTTGGTGGTGCGATAAAGCCCGCAGTCGGGGAGAAGGTTCTTCGGGGTCGCCATCGTCCGCCCCGATTTAGCACGCTCGGCTGGCGCGGCGAATGCGCTCCCGTTGGGGCGCGGCGCGTCAGCGAAACTCGATGCCGGCGATGACTCCGTCGGGCTCTTCCTGGACCCAGACCACCCGGCCCACCTGAGGGGCGGACGATTCCTCCCCCGTGCTCAGGATCACCTCGAACTCGCTGCCGAGCTCCACGTTCTCCTCGAGAATGACGCGGACGCCCCCGCGGCTGACGTTGAGCGCCCAGCCCTCGAAGACCGCCCCGGCGGCGTCTTTGAGCCTGACGCGCGAGCTCACCTCGTGCCGGGCGCCGCCGCGACGGGTGGCGTGGATGTCGTCCTCCGCGGGCGGCCCGGCGGACGGCGTCAAGCTGCGGCGATTCTTGACGTCGGCCAACGGGGTTCATCCATGATAGCTCCAACGCCTCTTGACGTGCACCCCCGCCGCGAAGAAGCTTTGCCTCGGTTTTCCGGGCTGCTTGCTGCGCATGCCCCCGGAGAACTACGCCGATGCAGGAGCCCCCTTTCCACAACGCGCTACGCACCAAGAAGGTGCTGATCGATGCCGGCTTCGAGGTCTTTCGCACGCGAGGCGAGGAGATCGTCATCGCCGAGCGTCCGCGCGAGAACCTCATCATGGACTCCGGCGTCCGCTTGCGGCTGGGGGACGCCAGCGATCCCGCGCTGGAAGTACGCGTCGTCTTGCGCGCGCAGAAGGCCGACTTTCCCGCCGAGGACGAGGTGCAGCTGTTCGACCGGGTCCGCCGGCTGGCCAGCTCGACGCTGTCCAACGGGTTCGTCGAGGTGGCGACGGCGGTGACGCGCGTGCCCGATCCGGGCGACTCCGAACAGACGCTCGATACGCACTACGAGATCACTTTTTCCAAGCGCGCGGCCGCGCTCGACGAAGCCCTCGTCGAACTCCGGCTCGCCCTGGGAATCGAGAAACGCGCCTGACCCGCTAGGCTCCAGAAAGCCAGCGGATCGCCGGTCCATATGCTAGAGCGGGGGCCTCCGTTCCCATGCTCGACATCTTCCGACAGCGCGGCCTGTCGAACGTCATCTACGGCGCCATCATCGTGGCGACCATCTTCGCGTTCGTCGTGACCTTTCGCCCGCAGGCGCAGAACAAGACCGCATCCCTCACCGAGGCCTGCGCCGCCCGGGTGCGTGGCCGGTGCATCGACCCCAAGGACTTTTCCTCCGCGCACCGCATGCTCATGCCGACGCGCAGTGAGTCCGCTTCGCGCAAGATGAACCTGAAGAAGGCCGCGCTCGACGGCCTCATCGAGCGCGAGCTCATGGACGACGACGCCAAGCGTCTCGGCCTGGACATCACCGACCGGGAGCTGACCGACGAGCTCTTCGCCGGGTACGTGCGGGTCAGCGTTCCCGCCGCGGACCCGGAGCTCGCCCAGCAGGTCCTCTCCGAGATGTACCAGGGCTACTCGCGCGCCGGCTTCCTCACGCCGGAGATGGCGCAGACCCACCTCAACGACCGCGACACCGCCATTCCCATCGACTTTCGCGATCCCAAGACCAAGCAGTTCGACATGAAGCTCTACGAGCGCAAGGTGCGCAACCTGAGCAACCGCTCGACCACGGAGTTTCGCGAGGAGCAAGGCCGGGAGCTCCTGGCGGCGAAGGTGCGCGATTCGATCCGAGACCCCATTCGCATCGCCGAGAGCGAAGCGTGGGACGAGTACGACCGCCAGAAGAGCACCGCCATGCTCACCTACATCCCGGTCCACGAGTCCTGGGCCATGCGCTGGGCGGCCGACGTGAAGCAGGGCGACATCGACCTTTACCTCAAGGACCACCAGGAGGTGCTCGACAAGGCCCTGGAGGCCCGCAAGAAGGAGGACGCGCCCCAGGCCGGTCACATCCGGCACATCCTGGTGAAGCTCCCGTACGGCGCGTCGGACGAAGAGCGGGCTGCGGCGCTGGCCAAGCTCTCCTGGGCGGTGGCGCGCATCAAGGGGGGCGAGCCGTTCGCCGAGGTGGCGCGGCAGACCTCGGACGACGAAGGCAGCGCGGCCAAGGGGGGCGACGTCGGCGACAAGGTCGAGGGCTTCGTCCTGCCTTTCAAGGCCGCGGCCGAGGCGCTCAAGCCCGGGGAGACGACGGCCGGGGCGGTGGAGACGCAGTACGGCTTCCACTATCTGGAGAAGGACGACCCGGCGAAGGCGGCGGAGGCGGAGGAAAAGCTGAAACGGTCGATCACGCACGAGCTCGTCGCCGGCGCCAAGGCGTTCGAGGCTGCGCAGCAGGTGGCCCGCCGCATCGACGACTCCATGCGCGGCGGCAAGCCCGTCGAGGACGCCATGAAGGACGCCATCGCGCCTTACGTTCATCCGGAGAAGATCGAGCCGCTCAAGGTCTTGCCGGCTCCCCCCGGCGCGGCCGGCGACGGCGGTGCCGACGGAGGCGAGGCCACGACGCCGAAGCAGCCGGTGGCCACGGCGAGCTTCGACGCCAGCAGCGACAACGAGCGCCCGCAGACCCAGACCTCGAGCTACTTCAATCGCGGCGGCGACCCCTTCCCCGGGCTGACGCCGGAGGGCACCGACACGCTGATGCGCTTCGCCTTTTCGGGCAAGGACGGCGACGTGATGGCCCTGCCCCTGCGCACGCCGGATGGCTTCAACGTCATCGTGCTCAAGCAGCACACCCAGGCGACCCGCGCCGACTTCGAGAAGGACCGGGAGAGCTTCGAGCAGGAGATCCTGCGCGCCAAGCGCGACGAAGCGCTCAGCCTCTACGTCAAGCACCTGCGCGAACAGGCCAAGGACGAGGTCAAGGTCGACGAATCGTACATCCAGGAGAGCAAGGTCGACGGTGGGAGCGCGGACGAGGACGAGGACGAATACTGAAGTCGACGATGGCCATACCCGCCGAGTTTCATCTGACCACGCTGGCGAACGGCCTTCGCGTCGTGATCGCGCCCTTGCCGAAGCTGAATCGCGCTCACGTGGCCCTGTGGGCCCGGGTGGGGTCGCGCTTCGAGACGCGCGTGGACAACGGCATCAGCCACTTCCTCGAGCACATGATCTACCGCGGCACGCGGCGCGTCCCCAGCGCGCACGCGGTGAATCTGGCCTTCGAGCGCCTGGGAGGGTCGCTCTACGCGTCCACCCAGGTGGACCACGGCATCTTCTCGCTGTCCCTTCCGCCCGAGTCGCTCGACGAGGCCAGCGCGCTCTTCGGCGAGGTGCTGTCGCAGCCGGCCTTTCTCGACATGGACATCGAGCGCGGCATCGTCATGGAGGAAATCCTGGAGGACGTCGACGACGAGGGCCGCCAGGTCGACGCCGACAACCTCTCGCGCGCCCTCATCTATCGCGATCACCCGCTGGGCTTCACCATCACCGGCGGCGAGGGCCACGTGCGATCGTTCGACGAGCCCGCGCTTCGCCGCTGGCACGAGCGGCACTACACCGCGGACAACACGGTGCTTGCCTTCTCCGGCGCCGTCGACGTGGAGGCCGCCGTGCGCATGGCGCAGCGCGACTTCGGGGGCTTGCCTCGCGGCGGGCGCGCGATGGGGGAGCCGCCTCAGCACGGGCAGAAGAAGCCGCGCCTGCAGATCGTGGAGAACGTGTCCAGCCAGACCGAGCTGCGGGTGTGCCTGCGCGCCTTCTCCGAGGTGCACCCCCTGCGCCCGGCGCTCGCCGTGCTGATGCGCCTCGTCGACGACGGCATGTCGACGCGCCTTTACCACCGGCTCTGCGACGCGCGTGGCCTCTGCTACGACGTGTCGGCGGCGTACGACGGCTACGAGGACGACGGCATCATCGACGTGGCGGCGGGCGTGCAGCACATGCGCGCCGCCGAAGTGACGCACGAGATCCTGGCCATGTTCGAGGAGCTGGCGCGCGAGGGACCCAGCCGGGAAGAGCTGGAGACGGTGCGCCGGCGCATCGCCTGGGACGCGCGGGCCATGCCGGACTCGGCCGAGGAGACGGGCGCCTACTTCGCGTCGGCGCTGCTCTTCGACCGGCTGGCCACGCCGGAGGAGCACGTGGCGCAGCTCGCCGCGGTCGACGCCGAGCAGGTGCGTGAAGCGGCGCGCGAGCTGGCGAGGCCGGAGCGATTGAACGTGGTGGCGGTGGGTCTGCTGGAGGACGGCGAGGACGAGCGCCTGGCCCGCGTGGTGAAAGGCTGGGCGGGGGCGGCGTAGGACCGAGCGGTGCGCGGGGGCGGAGCGACGCCGGCCCTCCGTGTCCCGGCTCCTTTCTCCTCAATCCGCGCCGCTGGCCGCCACGTGCTCCCAGTACGTCGCCGCGCCGCGGTGCGAGGCCACGAACTGCACGCCGCCGTCCTGCGAGATGACGATGGCCATCGCCGCGCTCTCGTGCGCGCAGAGGCGGTAGGCCGAGCGGTGGCGTGTGCCGACGCCGTCGATCCGCTCCGTCGCGTACTCCGTCCCTTCCAGATCGAGCGCGCGCCGGACGGTGGAGATGTCCGCCGCGCGCCCCAGGATCTCGCCGCCGAAGCCCAGCAACTCGAAGCGATCGGTGAGAACGACGGCTCCGTCGACGTCGCCCAGGGCGGCGAGGAGCTGCGACATCTCGAGGATGGCCTCGTCGAGCGTAGCGATGGCGGGACGCGGCGAGCGCTGGTAGGTCCCCCACCCGGCGCGCTCGGAGAGCGGCTCGAGCTCGGCGCTCGCCAGCGCCAGCTCCCGCATCACGCTGCGCATCAGCGTCAGGTAGCGGCGGCGTGGCTCTCCCTCGACGAAGGCGTACTTCAGCGTGAGGACGTGGTCCTGGTGGATGAGGGCCGCCGCCCGGTCGTGCGGGAGAAAGAGAATGGTGCCCCCGTGATGTGACTCGCGGATGGTGGCGATGAGGCGCTTGACGAGCTGCTGGGAGATCTTGCGGGTAACGCTGGGGTCGAGCGGCGTCCCCGGCTCCGAGCGGGTGGCCGCCTCGTGACCGGCCATGAGCTCGGTGTGCACCGGCCGGAAGCGCTGGATGAGCCATTGCGCCTGGAAGAGGTCGAGGGTGTGCCCCGCGATGCGACCGCCGCGAAGCTCCGCCAGGGTCACGTCGCCCACCGCCACGGCCACCCGACCCGGTCCCACCGCGCGAATGACCACCGCGTCGCCGGGGACCGGTGAGGCTATGGCCCGCCCCCCGCGCGCGCTCTGCAGCCAGCGCGGCCCCGACTGCAGGATGCCCCAGATCTCGAACTCCGCCGCGTGACCGCTGCTCACCCCGATGAGGGCCCGGTGGTACTTGGCGGCCGGCGAGAGCCGCCGGATCTCGTGCTCGTCGTAAGCGCGCCCCTCGGTGAAGCGAAGGGCGTGCAGACCTTCGGGAGGGCCCGCGCTCATCGGCAGGCGGGCCGGATCGCCCACCAGCAGCCGGAAGCGAACCGGGCGCTCTTCTTCCTGGAGCAGGGACGCCTGGTAGGCGACCGAGAGCAAGCGCTCCAGGCTGGCGAGCTCGGGAAGGGCGCCCTGGCGAGGAATGCAAGGACCCGGATCCGCCTGCGCTTCCACCTCGAGCCAGCGCGCATGCGCGGCGTGGGCCAGCTGCGTCGGGTACGAGTGCGGCATCGTCACCGGAGTTTGTCCGAGAACGGAGGGCGTTTCCACATCGAACGCCCGGGGCCTCTCCACCTTCCCCACCCCCTCTCCCGCCCTGCCATCCGGGTCCCATCGCCCTGGCATCCGGGTCTCATCGCCCTGGCATCCGGATCCCATCGCCCTGGCATCCGGGTCCCATCGCCCTGGCATCCGGGTCCCATCGCCCTGGCATCCGGGTCCCATCGCCCTGGCATCCGGGTCCCATCGCCCTGGCATCCGGGTCCCATCGCCTTGGCATCCGGGTCCCATCGCCTTGGGATCCCCATTCCTCACGAGGGGAGCCCGGCAGGCCTGCGTCAGTGCGCGCCTTCTTTGAGCTCCCCCAGCATGGCCAGCAGCGTCTTCTTGGCATCGCCCAGCACCATCATGGTGTTCGGCGCGAAGAAGAGCTCGTTCTCCACGCCGCTGAAACCGGGATTCATGCTGCGCTTGAGCACCAGGACGCTGCGCGACTGCTCCACGTTGAAGACCGGCATCCCGTAGATGGGGCTCGCCGGATCCTTCTTGGCGGCGGGGTTCACCACGTCGTTCGCGCCGACCACGACGACCGCGTCGGTTCGCGCGAAGTCGTCGTTGATGTCGTCGAGATCGAAGAGCTTGTCGTAGGGCACGTTGGCCTCCGCCAGGAGCACGTTCATGTGCCCCGGCATGCGCCCCGCGACCGGGTGGATGGCGTACTTGACGTCGACCCCGCGGCGCTCGAGCGCCGTCGCCAGATCGCGCACCGCGTGCTGCGCCTGGCTCACCGCCATCCCGTAGCCGGGGACGAAGATGACCGACTGGGACGCCTTCAGCACCGCGCCGGCGTCCTCCACGGTGGCCTCGTTGTAGGCCTTGGCCAGCTGCGGAGCCCCGGCCGCGCCGGGCTCCAGCGCGGTGCCGAACGCGCCGAAGAGGACGTTGGCGAAGCTGCGGTTCATGGCCTTGCTCATCAGCATGGAGAGGAGCAATCCCGACGACCCGTCGAGCGCCCCGGAGATGATGAGGATCTGGCTGCTCAGCGCGAAGCCCGTCGCACACGCCGCCAGGCCGGCGTAGGAGTTGAGCAGCGAGATGACCACCGGCATGTCCGCGCCGCCGATGGGCAGGACCGCCGTGACCCCCAGGGCCAGACCGACCGCGGCGATGAGGAAGAACACCACCCGGGCCTCGGGATGGACGACCACGATGCCAATCGCCGCCAGCGAGGCGAAGAAGAGCCCGATGTTGGCGACGTTCTGCCCCTTCCAGGTGATGGGCGCGCCGGAGATGAAGCCCTGCAGCTTGCCGAACGCCATGATGCTTCCGGTGAAGGTCAGCAGGCCGAGGAAGGTCTCGAACCCCAGCGCCGCGAGCTTGAACATGGGCAGGCTCTCGCCCTCGCGCATGTACTCGGCGACGCCGACCAGTCCGGTGGCGAGGCCCCCGAAGGAGTGCGAGAGCGCGATTCGCTCCGGCATCTTGGTCATGGGGATGGTGGCGCTGATGGCGATGCCGATGGTGCTGCCGACCAGGAGGCCCACCGCGATCCACTCGTAGGTGACGATCTCGCGGTGGAGCAGCGTGGCCACCACTGCGATGAGCATTCCCACCTCGCCGAGCACCAGCCCGCGGCGCGCCGTCTGCGGGCCGGAGAGGCCGCGCAGGCACAGGATGAAGAGAACGGCGGCCACCAGATAGGCGAGGCCGAGCACGACGGCGGTGGGGGTCATCCCTTGCCCCCCTCGAGCTTTCCCTTCACGGCAGGGTCGGGCTTGCGCCGGAACATACGCAGCATCCGGTCGGTGATGAGAAAGCCGCCGACCACGTTGATGGTGGCGCAGGTGACGGCGACGCACCCCAGGAGCTGGCTGAGGCGGTGATGCGATCCGGCGGCGATGAGCGAGGCCACCAGCGAGATGCCGCTGATGGCGTTGGTGCCGCTCATCAGCGGCGTGTGCAGGAGCGCCGGGACACGCGAGATGACCTGGTAGCCGACGAAGGTGGCGAGGACGAAGACGTAGAGGTTGAAGAGCCACTCACCGCTCATCGCACCAGCTCCTTCACCTTGGGATGCACGATGGCCCCCTCGTGGGTGATGACGCTGCCGGCCACGATCTCGTCGGCGAAGTCGAGCTTCCACACGCCGTCGCGCGACAGGTGAAAGAGGAGCTTCTCCATGTTGCGCGAGTACATCTGGCTGGCGTGAGCGCAGAGGCGGCTGGTGGCGTCGGTCGGCCCGAGGATGGTGACGCCGTGCTCGACCACGGTCTCGCCGGGGCGGGTGAGCTCGCAGTTGCCGTGCTGCTCGGCGGCGAGGTCGACGATGACGCTGCCGGCGCGCATCGATCGCACCATGTCGGCGGTGACCAGCACCGGCGCGCGGCGGCCGGGAATGAGCGCGGTGCACAGCACCACGTCGGCCGTGGCCACGTGGCGGGCGATGGCCTCGGCCTGCTTCTTCCGGGCGTCCTCTCCGAGCTCCCTGGCATATCCCCCGGCGGTCTGCGCGTCCTCGGCGGCTTCCACGTCGACGAACTTGGCGCCGAGGCTCTCCACCTGCTCTTTGCAGGCCTTGCGCACGTCGAAGGCCTCCACCACCGCTCCCAGACGGCGCGCCGTGCCGATGGCCTGGAGGCCCGCCACCCCCGCCCCCAGCACCAGCACGCGCGCCGGGGCGAGGGTCCCGGCCGCGGTCATGAGCATGGGGAAGAACCTGGGCAGCGCGGCGGCGGCCATGAGCACCGCCTCGTAGCCGGCCGCGGTGGCCTGCGAGGAGAGGACGTCCATCATCTGCGCCACCGTGGTGCGCGGGATCATGTCCACGGCCAGCGCGGTGACCTTGCGGGCCGCGAGCGCGCGCACGAGGTCGATGTCGAGTAGCGGGTAGAGCAGCGAGACCAGGGCGCTCCCCTCGCGCAGCCCGGCGACCTCGGCCGGGGACGGCGGGCGGATCTGCACCACGACGTCGGCGTCGGCGACCAGCGCGGGGAGCGCCGTGTCCACGCGAGCGCCGGCGGCCGCGTATTCGGCGTCGCTGGCGAAGGCCGCGGCCCCGGCGGACGCCTCGACGGAGACCTCGATCTTCTTGGCCTTCAGGCGCTTGACCGAGTCGGGCACCACCGCGACGCGGCGTTCACCCGGCGCGCTCTCTCTGCGAACGGCGATCCTCATCGATGGGGGGGCGCATTCAACATGGCGCCCGGGGCTCCGGTCAAGCCACCAGGGGCGGCGAGAGCGAAGACGGCGATCGCGCGCGCAAGCTCGGCGGGGCGGGTCCAGTGCATCATGTGCCCGGCGTCGGGCAGATCGACGCGCTCGAGGGACGCGAAGCAGGCGATGCGGTCCTCTTCGTCGGCGGGATGCCAGCCGAGAGGGCCGCCGGAGACGAAGAGCACAGGGCAGGTCACCCGCCGGGCGAAGGCCTTGATGCTGCCGGCGAGGAAGGGGAACGGGGAGGGCGTCCGGTGCAAGGGGTCCGCCCGCCACACCAGGCTTCCGTCCGGCAGCGCCCGCGCCAGAGCGCCCACGCGCGTACGAAGCACCTCCACCGGGACGCGCGGATGGCGGCCCACCAGACGACGCAGGGCCTCCTCGGGCGATGCCAGGGGACGCTCCGACTGCCGCGCTCGGGCATCGGCCGACGGACGGATGGCGCGCGATTGCACGATCCAGTGGCGCAGGCGATCGGGACCCTCGGCGTGGCTGCCGTCCGGAGGCCCGGCGCCCTCCACGACGACCAGGCGGGTCACGCGCTCGGGAAACGCACCCGCGTAGAGCGTCGCCGCGGTGCCGCCCATGGAGTGGCCCGCCACGACCAGCGGCGCCCCGGCCGGCAACAGCACCTCGACCAGATCGGCGACGTCGAAGACGTAGTCGGGGAAGTGGTAGGACGCGCCGGCGGGGACGCGCGGACCTTCGCCGAAGCCGCGCAGGTCCGGCGCGAGGACACGCAGGCCGGCCTGGGTCAGCGCAGGAGCGACCAGGTCCCAGGTGCCTGCCGCGTCCATGAAGCCGTGGAGGAGCAGCACCGTGGTGGTGGCGGACTCGCACGGCCATTCGAGGACGTGGTGCACGAGACCGTTGGCGAGGACGCGATGCGAGAGTGGAGTCACGCCGGGCCATCTTAGGGCAACCCTTGGTGCGATGGCGCCGGGCTGGAGTAGGATCCCGGCGCTTCTTCGCCCTCCCATGACGCTGCTCCGAACCGCCCGACTCGAGCTCGTCCCCATGACCCTGGCCATGGCCGAGGCGGTGATCCTCGGGCACAAGGAAGAGGCCGAGCGCCTCATCGCCGCGCGCATGCCGCTGCGCTGGCCGAACCGCGAACTGGTGGAGCGCGCCTTCAGCGCCTCGCTGGAAGAGCTCCGTGCGCGACCCGACGTCCGTCTCTGGGGAAACCGGGTGCTGGTCGCGCGGGCCGCCGACGGCGAAGCGCGGGTGGTCGGCAGCGTGGTCTTTCACGGACGACCGGAGGACGGGATCGCCGAGATCGCCTACGGCGTCGAGGAGGGCTCCCAGGGGCAGGGCTATGCGACGGAGGCGGTGGGCGCGAGCGTGGCCTCGGCGCTGGAGCAGGAGGGCGTCCTCGCCGTGCAGGCGGCGACCTTCGACTGGCACGTGCCGTCGCTGCGCGTCATCGGCAAGGTGGGGATGGCCCGGGTGGGGACGCGCGACCACGACACCATGGGCGAGCTCGTGGTGTTCGAAAGACGACGTTGACGTCGAGCGCGCAGGGAACCACGGCGCCGCCGGCAAAGGGGATCTCCTGCCGCGCCCTGCTGTTCGACATGGACGGCCTGATGGTCGACTCCGAGCCGCTCTGGCTCGAGGTGGGACGAGCCTTCGCGCGGGCTCGCGGAGGGGCATGGACGGGAGACCTGGCGAGGGCCTGCATCGGCCGCGGACTGGCGAACACGCTGCGCGTGATGCAAGAGTCGCTGGGAATCCGGGTGGACCTCGAGGCCGACGTGCCGGCGATGGTGGAGCTCTTTCTTGCACGAGTGTCGGAGCTCCGCCTGAAGCCCGGGTTCGAGGAGCTGCTCGAAGAGGCGCGCGCGCGCGGCATCCCGCGGGCGCTGGCGTCGTCGTCGGCGCAACGGCTGGTCGAGGCGACGCTGGCGCGCTTCGGCGTGAGGGATGGCTTCGACGCCGTGGTGACCGGCGATTGCGTGGCGCGTCCCAAGCCGGCGCCGGACATCTTCCTCGAAGCGGCGCGGCGCCTGGGGATCCCGCCCGGAGGATGCGTGGTGCTCGAGGACTCCCTGGCCGGCGTGCGTGCGGCGCGGGCGGCAGGGATGAGTGTCGTCGCCGTCCCGGAGCACCCCGCCACCGACGAGATGACGGCGCTGGCCGACGCGGTGGTGAGCGACCTCCGCGCAGCCCGCGCCCAGCTGGCGTTCGTGACCTCGCTCTGAAGCCGAGGTACCCCACTCGCGATTGTCACACAGCTGTTTCACACATGGACGAAGGACGCCTCACGGCGCCTCTACGGTCGACGCTGGGGATAACCAGTGTCTCTCGTCGAGCTTCCGGATTTCGAGGCAGGGATCGCCGCCGTGCGGCCCGAGGACGTCGATGCCGTGCGCGAGGGGCTGCCGGCGAAGCTCGCGGCGCTGAGGCCGCTGCTGCGCGGGGGAGGGCTGGGATCGCTCCGCACCCTCCTGCGCGACGTGCACACGCTCTTCGAGCTGCTCATGGATCGGTCCTTCCCGGTACCCTGGCGCACCACGGCGGCCATCGTGTTCGGTCTCGGGTACTTCGTCATGTCGATCGATCTCATCCCCGACGCCATCCCGGTCGTCGGCTTCCTCGACGACGCGCTGGTCCTGGCGGAGATCGTGTACTTGCTATCGGGCGACATCCAGCGCTTCCGCGCGCATCGAGCGGAGCGGGCTCGCGCCGCCTGAGCGGATCCCGCGCCTCGCCCGACGGGTGACGTACGCTCCAGGAAATGAGCCGGTAGGGGCGGCTACTCCACCAGCCGCAACCCCGGCGGCAGCGCGTCGCCGAAAAAGGCCCTGCGCTCGCTCTCCTCCACGGGTACGACCTCGCGCACCGCACGCACCCAGGCCTCGCTGGCGCCCACCGCCATCAGGCGCTGCTCCACTTCGCGCCTCACGTGATCGTTTACGTCCCGCGCGCGGTCGCCGGTGCGCCGCGCGAGCTGCACCGCCGCCTGCGCCGCGCTGGGTACGCCGTCCCACTTCTCCCGGAGCAGGTGGTCCAGCCATCGCTCCACCCCGTGCGGCGACACCACGTGGTGCGCGCTCGCGTAGGCCGGGACGCGTGCGCCCAGGCGGCCGAGGGCGGTCCACAGGCGTGGGTCGCGGTCCGTCCAGGTGCGCTCCAGCACCCAGCCACCCAGCTGCAAGCGCCGCGAAGGCGTGACGCGCTCGAGCGACGACGCCATGTCGAGCGCGTCGTCCAGCGAGAGAGCGGGCTTCTTGGGCTTCTTGAGGGCCGCCTCGGCGGGAGCCAGCCAGGGGTCGGCGAAGTCGCGCAGGCGGGTCTGCGCCGCCTCGTCGAGGCCACCCGCGGCACGACGCCAGGCGATCCAGAACTGCTGCCAGCCGCGCGCTTCGCCGGGGAATGCCAGCCGCTCGTCGAAGAGCGGCGGCAAGAGAGCGACGCGCTGCACGTCGAGCGGATCACCGAACCCCGGTCGGATGCACCACCCTGCCAGCAGCCAGAAGACGCGTTCGTGGTCGACCGAGCGCCGGCGACCGCGCGCGGCGGGCAAGAGCATGTCGAAGAGGGCGCGGTTCACCTCGGTGGTCCACTGCCCGCGCTCGCCGAGGACGCGCTCGAGCTCCCGCACAAGGTCCCTGGCCTCCCGGCCGCCTGCCCCTGCGCGCGGCTTTCCGAAGGCGCGGTCGAGTAGCTCCCGTGCGCCCTCCATACGCGCGGGGGCCCGCGACGCGGGCGGCGCCAGGCTTGGCACCACGCCAGGGAGCGCGGTCTCGCCGCGGAGCTGGAAGGCCAGACGATGCCTGCGCCGGGCGCGCTCGCCCGGGGGATCGATCTCCACGCAGGCCAGATCGAGCGTCCCCACCGGAGTGAGTTCGCCCTCCAGGGCCACGCGCACTTCGGCGCCGCGGGTGCCGTCGAGGGTCGTCGCCAGCGGGGGCAGGCGTGCGTAGCCTTCGCCGTCCACGTCGACCACGTCGCCCGCCCGCGCATGTCCCTCGTCGCTGGCGTAGAGGTCGAAGCGCACCGGTCGGCCCACCGCCAGCGCCAAGGTGCGCCCGACGGCCGCGTGGGGGACGCCTTCCTCCGCGCCGCGCGGGACGACGCACACCGCGCGGGCCCGTCCGTCCTCCGGCGCCACGCTCACGTAGTACGCGCGGGCGGCGCCGCCTCCGATGCGCACGCCCCTGCCCTGCCGAGCCAGCGCATAGGCCACGGCTCCGCGCGCGACCGCCAGATCCGGGTCGGCATCGGGCAACCGCGCCACCGCCCCTCCCCCGCGCCAGAACGCCAGCGCCTCCACGACGCGCTCGGCGATGCGCGCTGCACGGAACACGCCCCCGTTCAGCAGGACGGCGTTGGGCGCGGTGCCGTCGGGGAGGTGACGCGCAAGAAAGGCGGCGATGTGGCGGGTGATGGCGACGTCGCGCTCGTAGGGCAGACCGAAGGCGACGAGGGCCCCCCGCGCGCGCTGCGGCCTCGCCTCGGCCGGAACCTGCGGAAGAAACCCCTCCAGCACCACGCCCTCCGCCTCGGCGCGGGTCATGCGCGTCGTTCGTGTCGCCCCCACCAGCTGCGCCCCCGGGCTCGTCACCGTCACCGGCGCGTCGTCGGGTGGCGCGTCGCCGAGCAGCGCCTCCTTCGCCGCGCGGCAGGCGGCGACGAGCTGGGTGAAGCGGCCCGGGTCCAGGGCGCCGCCGGCGACAAGACGCGGCTCGACCTGGTGAGCGAGGGCGAGGTCCATGTTGTCGCCTCCCAGCAGCAGGTGCGGTCCCACCGCCACGCGCTCCACGCGATCGATCCCCGCCACGCGCACCAGGGAGAGGTCGGTGGTGCCCCCGCCGACGTCCACCACCAGGACCAGCGCCTCCCCCCCCGTCGCCGCCAGGAGCTTCGCCCGTCCCGCCTCGCCCGCCCGCGCCATCCAGTCGTAGAACGCGGCCTGCGGCTCCTCGAGAAGCTTCGGCGAGAGGCCCGCCTGCGTCGCCGCGTGAAGCGTGAGCTCGCGCGCGACCTCGTCGAAGGACGCCGGGACGGTGAGCACCACGTCCTGCTCGGCCAGCGGGGCGGCGGGGTTCTGCGCATCCCATGCGCGGCGGACGTGGAGGAGGAGCCGCGACGCCGCGTCGAGCGGAGAGAGCCGCGGCGCATCCTCCGCCGCTCCCCAGGGAAGGATGGCCGCCGCCCGATCGACCGACGCGTGCGCGAGCCAGCTCTTGCTGGACGCCACCAGGCGTCCCACCACCTCGGCCCCGCGGCGTCGCGCGTACTCGCCCAGCACCCAGGGTGCATCGCCGAAGGGGTCCTCGACGCGCTCCCCTTCGAGCGGGGCATAGAGCATCGACGGAAGGAGCGCGCGGGCCTCGACCTCGGCGCCGCTCACCAGCTGCGGCAGCGGCAGCACCTGCACGGGGGGGGCCGTCGCCGTCAGCGGATCGAGCGGAGCCCACGCCACGACGGTATTCGTAGTCCCCAGGTCGATCCCCACCGCGGCGCGTGCGGCCATTCCCGTGATCACCCCTCGCCGCGCACGCTCAGCTCGACACGCCAGCGCTCGTCGGGCTTCAGTGGGTGCAGGGGCTCCGCCTCGAGCAGGAGAGTGCCCACCTCGGTCACGCGCGCTCGCAGCCGAACCGGCACCACGTCGCCCTCGCGCCGGCCCTCCGCCGGCAGCGTCACCTCGATGGGCGGCAGCTCCTCCAGCTCGTCCCCCTTCCACTGCTCCAGCACCGTCCCCGCCACGTCGTCGCGGCGCACCGTCGAGCCGAAGAAGCGGAAGCGCACCGGCTCGCCCACCACGACGCCCAGCTCGTGGGGCGGCAGCTCCGCCTCGGTGCCCTCCTCCATGCCGAAGGGCGCGACGCACATCGCGCTGACCGGAGGCTCGACGCCAGGCACCGCCGGGACCGCGCTCTCGATGCCGACGTAGCACGCGCGTGCGGTGCCGCCGCGGATGCGCAGACCCTTGCCCCGTCGCACCCGGGCGTAGGCGCAGGCCCCGCGCGCCACGGCGAGATCGAGGTCGGCGCCACCCAGCACGCGGACGCGCGGTGCTCCGTCCGCTTCCAGCCAGGCATCCAGGGTCGCGACCAGGCGCTCACGCAAGGGCCCCGCCTTCATCACGCCGCCGTTGAAGAGGACCGCGGTCGGGTGCAGGAGCTTCGGCGCACGCCCGGCCGCCGGAACGCCCAGGGCGCCGGCCTGCCGCGCCAGAAACCACGCCAGATGGCGGGTGATCGCCGGGTCCGACGCGTAGTGGAGACCGAGCTGGGTGAGGCCGCCGCGCGCACGCCCCGCCGGACGTGCGTCGGCGCCGACCGACGGGAAGAACCCGTCCACCAGGGTGCGCGTCACCTCGTCGCGGGTCAGCTCGGCGCGCAGCGTCCCCCCCAGCAGCGCCGAGCCGCGCGAGGCGACGGCGATGGGCGCGGCGCGAAGCTTGGCGTCCGAGAGCAGGCGCTCCTTGGCGACCCGGCAGGCGTGCACCAGGCTGGCCTGCTGCCAGCGGTCGGGGACCTTCGCCTCGGCGGCCAGCTTCTGACCGACCTGGTGGGCCAGCGCGAGGTCCATGTTGTCGCCGCCGAGAAGGATGTGGTCCCCCACCGCCACGCGAACGAGCTGCAGCGAGCCTCCGTCGTCGACCGCATGGATGGCCGAGAAGTCCGTGGTCCCGCCGCCGACGTCGACGACCAGGATGACGTCTCCCGGGCGCACCTCTCGGCGCCACGCCTCGCCCATGGCCAGCACCCACGCATAGAGGGCCGCCTGGGGCTCTTCGAGCAGCGTCACCTTCTCGATGCCGGCCGCGAGCGCCGCTTCCACCGTCAGCTCGCGCGCGGACGCATCGAACGAGGCCGGCACCGTGACCACCACGTCCTGCTTCGACAGCGCGGCGTCGCCCCCGCCGGTGTGCGCGTCGAAGGCCTCGCAGAGGTGCTCGAGGTAGTGCCAGGTCGCCTCGACCGGGGAGATCCTTTCCACGTCCTCGGGTGCGCCGAGTGGCAAGATTCCCGCGCGCCGGTCCGCGGTGGGATGAGAGAGCCAGCTCTTGGCGCTGGCGATGAGCCTCGCCGGCGCGTCGACTCCCCGCGAGCGCGCGTACTCGCCCACCACGAAGCGCCGTCCCGCCTGCCACGGGAGCGCCTGGGGCCCCTCGGTCTCGTGCGCGAAGTAGAGAAACGACGGCAGCAGGGGTCGCGCCTCGACCTGTCCCGGCGCCACCAGCTGCGGAACGCCCAGGATCTCGAGCGGCACCCCGTCGGCCTCGAGCGGCGCGACGGCAAGCGCGCAATGCGTCGTCCCCAGATCGATGCCGACCGCGAAGCGCGTCATCCCAGCTCCACCTCCGCGGCGGCCAGGATACGCGCGTCGTGACCGCCGACGATCTCCGGCAGGTCCAGCCTCTTCGCGCGCCAGCCGCGATGACGGAGGACGCCGGCGTACGGCGGCTGGCCCTTCACGTCGCCTACCAGCTTCACCGCGTCGGCGTCGAAGCCGGCCTCCAGCACCACCGGGGCCCCCTCTTTCTCGGCCCGCACCGGCTCGATGTCGGCGTGCGCGCGGAGCGCGTTGCGGCAACCCTCGTGCACGACGCGCGCGGCCACGCCCACGTCGGCGTCGGGAAAGTCGGCGATGTCTTGCTGGAGGAAGTCGACGAAGCGCCCCTCGCGCTGGAGCAGGGCGAGGAGCTGAAGGGCGCGCGAAACCTCCGGAAGGCGAGGAGGCAACGGCGCCGGAGCAGGGACGCGCACGGTCCAGACCCGGCCGGCAAAGCGCGCGTCGAAGAGGATCCGGAAGGAGCAAAGCCACGCGAACCAGAGGCGCGTGAGAAAGGAGATCTCGGGGACGTCCGTGGTCACGCCAGGCGTGTTCATGTGCTAGGTCGCAGGCTACATCGAATGCCGCTCTCCATCGCCATCCTGCTCGGCATCGTCGAAGGCCTCACCGAGTTTCTGCCTGTCTCGTCGACCGGCCACCTGGTGCTGGCGGGGCACTGGCTGGGGCTGAACGACGACGATCCGGCGACGTCTTCCTTCGAGATCGTGGTCCAGCTCGGGGCCATTCTCGCCGTGGTGGTGCACTACCGATCCCTCCTCGCCGAGCGCGTGAAGGGCCTCTTCACCGGCGCGCCGGCCTCGCGCCGCTTGCTCGTCGCGCTGGTGGTGGCCTTCCTGCCGGCGGCCATCGCCGGGCTGCTGCTGCGCAAGACCATCAAGGCTCACCTCTTCGGCCCGCTGCCGGTGGCCTGCGCGCTGGTGGTCGGCGGCATCGCGATGATCGTGGTCGAGCGGGTGCGCGCGCGGCGCCACGTCAAGGGACGGGAAGGGCTGGAGCACGTGACGCCTTCGCGCGCGCTCGTCGTGGGCCTCGCCCAGTGCCTCTCCATGTGGCCAGGCGCGTCGCGGTCCATGTGCACCATCGTGGCCGGACAGCTGGCGGGACTGTCGACGGGGACGGCGGCGGAGTTCTCCTTTCTCCTGGCGCTGCCCACCCTGGGCGCGGCGACCCTCTACGAGGGCTTCAAGGCGCGGCACGTGCTCGTCTCGAACATCGGCGTGGTCAGCCTCGCGGTCGGCATGGTGGTCTCGTTTCTGGTGGCCTGGGCGGTCATCGCCGGGTTCTTGCGCTACCTGCGGGATCGCGGGCTGGAGCCGTTCGGCTGGTACCGGGTGGTGCTGGGCGTCCTGGTGTTGTGGGTCCTGGCTCGATGAAAGCAGCGGCGGTCGCCTCGGTCCTCGTCGCCTGCTCGGGCCTCGCCGCGGGGCCTCCCGGCGGACGTGTTCCCGCCACGGCGACGGTCCTTGCTCCGCCGGTGGAGGTCCGCGTCGACACGCTTCTCGGGCGCACGGCGGAGGAAGGGTCCGTGGTTCTGCGGCTCTCGGTGGCGCGCCAGCACCCCCTCGGCGCGCGCATCGAGCCCTTCATCCTGGCCTGGCCGGGGTGGGGGGCGACGCTCTCCGCCATCACCCACCAGCCGCTGGAGGACCTCGACTGGATCGAGCTGGTCGGCCCCAGGGACCCTGCCGGGGAGCGGCTGCTGACGCGCACCCTCGCCGCAGACGACGTGGTCGACGCGCGCCTCCAGGCTCGGAGCGACGGTTCGCTTCGCGTCGTCGATCGCCCGCAGCCGCATCTGGTCGCCGCCCTCCCGCCCGACGGGGCCGCGGCCATCCTGGCGACGCTGCGCACGGCGCGCGTCCTCGAGCCCGCCGGCTCCGATCCCGACGAGGCGCTGCACGTCGACTTTCCCCATCCACACGGCGTGGTCCTCTACGTGCCGGAAGAAGCGCGGCGCGCGGTCGTCCGCGTCGACTCGCGTCCCGGCGGCGCCGCCGAGGGCTTCGTCGACCTCACCTGCGACGACGAGGCCGCGGCATCCCTCATGGCCGCGCGGCTGCAGGCGCGGGCCAGCGAGATCAATAACCTGATCGTGCGCGTGCTGACGCGGGACTTGCTCGGCTCCCTGACCATCGCTGTCGAGGGCCCGGTGGTGAAGCTTCGCCTCCCGGCAACGAGCGAGCAGCTGGAGAGCCTGGCGACGCTGGCCGCCGCCGTGCTTCCCGGCGCTGGACTTCCGTCGCGGCTGCCCCCATAACCCCCCCGATCGAAGAGGAGACCCCCATGGCCGACCTGCTGTCCCGCCGTGACTTGCTTCATCACAGCGCCGCCCTCGGCGCCTTCGTGGCCTTCGGCACGGCCGCCTGCCACAAGCCGGCGCCCCTCAGCTGCACGGACACGTCGAGCCTGTCGCTCCAGGATGTGCAGGTGCGAACCGCGCTGGCGTACGCCGACTCGTCCGCCGACCCCGCCAAAGTCTGCATGAACTGCCAGCAATTCCTCCCCGCCCCCGTGGCGGGCAGCTGCGGCACCTGCAAGGTGGTCAAGGGACCCATCAACCCCGGCGGCAACTGCAAGTCCTTCGTCGCCAAGACGGCCTAAGCCACTGGGATGGCTAGGAGACTGTCGGTCAAAGCCCCGACAGACTCCGTCGTGACGATCCAGGACGCGGACGGCATTCGCCGCCGCTAGACGCCCGTGTCTGCCGTCACCAGCTCGATGCGCGTGATCTCGGCGCCCGGCCCGACGCGCATCGGTGGGCCCCAGTAGCCGGTGCCGGTGCTGACGTAGACCCACGTCTGGTCCACGCGGTAGAGGCCCGCGATGAACGGCTGGTCGATGCGCGCCAGCCAGTTGAAGGGCACCAGCTGCCCGCCGTGCACGTGACCGGAGAGCTGGAGATCGACCTGCGCCCGCCGCGCGTCGCGCACCGCCTTGGGTTGGTGAGCCAGAAGCACCACGGCGCGCGATACGTCGCGGCCCTCCATCGCCTTGGGCACGTCCTGCCCGTGGTGAGCAAGCATGCGGGCGGCGCTCGAATCGTCGACGCCGGCCAGATCGAAGAGACCGCGCACGTCGATACGCTCGTTTCGCAGCACGCGGATGCCAAGCGTGGTGATGTGCGCGATCCAGGCGTCGGCCCCCGAGTAGTACTCGTGGTTTCCGGTCACGAAGAAGACGCCGTCCTTGGCCCGGAGGTCGCGCAGCGGCTCGACCAGCTCGCGTAGCTGCTCCACCGACCCGTCCACGAGGTCCCCGGTGATGACGACCATGTCCGGCTCCAGCGCGTTGGTCTGGCGCACCACGCCCTGGACGAACTCGCGCCCGATGGTCGGCCCCACGTGCACGTCGGTGATCTGCACGATGGAGTAGCCCGACGCGCTCTTCGGTAGCTTCGCCAGCGGCACACGCACGCGCCGGACGACGAAGCCGCGCGCCACGTTCACGGCCCCTCCGATGCCGATGAGGCCTGCCGCTCCCCCCACGCCGGCGGCGATCAGGCGCGACAGGAAGAGCCGGCGCGCGGGATCCGAGGGGAGCGCCCCGAAGAGCGTCGCCACGCCCCGGCCGGCATCGCTGGCCACCGTGAGGAGGAACAGGTAGAGCAGAAGCCCCATCCAGCTATAGACCACCCACGACACCGGACCACCCACCGCCCGGGGCACCGAGCGCATCGCCAGGACGGCGATGGGAATGAGCGCGGCGAGGACGACGACGGCCACGGTGAGAGCGGTGCCCCAGGGCTCGGGCCAGGCCGGATGGCGCACCAGCCGCGCCCAGATATAGCGGTGGACCAGCCACGACAGCCCCGAGAGGACCATCGCGGCGACGACCATCCGGGACGCGCTCACCTCGGTATGATGGTACGAGCCCCGTCCGCGTGGCGCGGAATCAGACGGGGTAAAACGGGAGGTCGATGGTGAAGATGCAGCCGCTCCCGGGAACGTCACGCACGCGGATCACGCCCCCGCTGGACTCGACCCCCTTGCGGCTGATGAAGAGGCCTAGACCGAGGCCACTGCGGTTTGCGCCGCGTTGCTGAAAGGCGCCGAAGAGCTCCTCTACTTTTCCCGGCGGAAGTCCCCCGCACTGGTCCTCGATCTCGATCTGCACGCGCTCCCCCGTCACCAGCGTCCGCAGCGACACGTGGCCGCCCGCATGCGTGAACTTGAAGGCGTTCTGCAGGAGGTTGGCCAGCGCCCCGGCCAGGACCTGGGGATCGGCGTCGACGTCGACCTCGCCCTCCAGCAGCGACGCGACGCTGAGCGAGACGCCGTGGACGCCGGCCTCCATCGTCCCGTCGACCTCCGCGTCTTCGATGAGCTGGCGCAGGTGGACGCGCTGGCGCAGCGCGCTCCCCGAGTCCACACGCACCTCGACCAGCGCGCGATCGATGAGTCTCGATATGCCATGGAGGTTTCGCGTCACCACCGCCGCCACGCTGCCGGCGATGGGCGCGCGTCCGCTCTTGATGGCGAGAAAGGCCAGCTGCGCGGCCGAGATGCGGTTGCGTAGCTCGTGGGCGAAGATGCCGGAGCGCTCCGTTTCGCCGTCGGCCATGGAGCGCTCGCGAAGGCGCATGTACTCGGTCACCGCCCCGGCGATGGCGTTGTCGAGGCAGCGATTGAGGGTATGAAACTCGTCGGTGGTGATCGGCGCGTCGACCTGGTCGGCCAGCTCGGTGACGACCTGGCAGATGTCGCCGTAGTCGTGAACCACCTGCGCCACCGTGTAGCCGAGGGAGAGGAGCGCCGCCGCGTGAAGCGCCGCGCCGCGTTCGATGGTGGTCCCCGACAAGGGCACGTCTCGCAGCGTCTCGGCGAGCTGGTCGAGGAAGAGCGGCACCCCGCTCGTCAGCTCCCGCTCGGTCGGCTTGGGGGCCAGTCGCTTCTCGACCTTGGCGCGCGTTCGTACGATGAGCTCTTGGCGGTTGGCGGTGATGAACTCGACCAGCATGGGCGCGTCGTACCTCTCTTCACGGGCCCGGCGGGTGGGGAGCGAGGGGATCGACCTCACCGGCCCGCGACGAGGCGGGCGTCGCGTCCACGGAATCTTCCAGTGCGCACCGGATCAGGATAAGGAGAACAAGGCGCTCCTGCAGGCCGGCACGTCCGGCGACCCCACACCAGGCGACGCCAGTATGGCCGCGCGCGCTCCCCCGGCGCAATGGCCAGGTCGTCACGCTCGTGTCATGACCTCGGATGGGATCGCCGTGACGACCAAAGCGCTAGAAATCTCCAGAGATCCCGTTTGCGGAATGAGTGTGCAGCCTGCCAGTGCGAAGTGGAGGCATACGCACGAAGAACACGAATACCTCTTTTGCGGTCCGCGCTGTCGGGATCGATTCGTGTCCGATCCCGCAAAATGCCTTTCGCATTCCGCCCCGGCTGCGACCACGCACCCCGCCATAGCGCAGGCCCCGGAAGGCGTGGAATACACCTGCCCCATGCATCCCGAGGTCCTCCAGATCGGGCCCGGCGCGTGCCCGAAGTGCGGAATGGCGCTCGAGCCGCGCATCGTGCAGGCGGTGGCGACCGACGATCCCGAGCTCGTCGACATGCGCCGGCGATTCATCGTCACCACAGCGCTCGCCCTGCCGGTTCTCTTCATGGCCATGTCGGACGTCGTTCCCGGTCAGCCGCTCGAGCATGCCGTCGGGCTGCGGCTACTGAGCTGGATCGAGCTCGCCTTCGCGGCGCCTGCCGTGCTCTGGGGAGGCTGGCCCTTCTTCGTCCGCGGCTGGGGCTCCCTCGTCCACCGCAGCCCGAACATGTTCACGCTCATCGCGCTGGGCACGGGGACCGCGTTCCTCTACAGCCTGGTGGCCACCGTCGCGCCGGGCGCGTTTCCTCAGGGCGTTCGCCTCGGCGACGGCGCGGTCCCGGTGTACTTCGAGGCTGCCGTGGTCATCACCGCCCTGGTCCAGCTGGGGCAGGTGCTCGAGCTCCGGGCGCGAAGCCAGACCGGCACGGCGATCCGTGCTCTGCTCGGCCTGGCCCCGAAGACCGCGCGCAAGATCACGCCCACGGGGGACGTCGACGTCCCGCTCGAGGACGTGCACCCGGGAGATCGCATCCGCGTGCGACCCGGCGAGAGGATCCCCGTCGACGGCCGCTGCACCGAGGGGAGCAGCAGCGTCGACGAGTCGATGGTCAGCGGCGAGGCCATGCCGGTGGCGAAGTCCGCAGGGGACGCGGTGGTGGGGGGCACGGTGAACGGAACGGGCGCGCTGGTCATGGAGGCCGAGCGCGTCGGCCGCGACACGCTCCTCGCGCGCATCGTCCAGATGGTGAGCGAGGCGCAGCGGACCCGCGCCCCCATCCAGCGCGTGGCCGATGTCGTGGCCGCGTGGTTCGTGCCCGCCGTGGTCCTGTGCGCGCTCGCCGCGTTCGGGGTGTGGCTGGTGGCCGGCCCCGAGCCGCGCTTCACCCACGCGCTCCTGGCGGCGGTCGCCGTGGTCATCATCGCCTGCCCCTGCGCTCTCGGCCTGGCCACGCCGGTCTCTATCATGGTCGGCACGGGACGCGGCGCGGCCGAGGGGGTGCTCTTCAAGAACGCCGCCGCGCTGGAGGTTCTCAGCAAGGTCGACGTCCTGGTGATCGACAAGACCGGCACCTTGACCGAGGGAAAGCCCAGGGTCGTCGCCGTCGACGCCGAGCCCGGCTCCGCGCCGGACGACGTACTGGCCTGGGCGGCATCGCTCGAGGCGAGCAGCGAGCATCCGCTGGCCCAGGCCCTGGTCGAAGAGGCGCGTCGGCGGGGTCGGCCGCTGCTCCCCGCGTCGGAGTTTTCCTCGCGGACCGGCAAGGGAGTGACCGGACGGGTGGGCGGCAAGCGGGTGGCGATCGGCAATCAGGCCCTGCTGGACGAGCTCGGCATCGTCGGCTCCTCCCTCGGCGCGCGCCTCGAAGCGCTTCGCGCGCACGCCGCGACCATCGTCTTCGTCGCCGTCGACGGTCACGCGGCCGGTCTCGTGGCCATCGCCGACCCGGTCAAGGCGACGACGCGCGAGGCGATCCGTGCGTTACGCCACGCCGGGTTGCAGGTGATCATGCTCACCGGCGACGCCCGCCGCACCGCCCAGGCCGTGGCCGGCGAAGTGGGCATCGACCGCTTCGAGGCCGAGGTCTTGCCCGATCAGAAGGAAGCCTTCGTGCGCAAGTTGCGGGACGAGGGACACATGGTGGCCATGGCCGGTGACGGCATCAACGACGCGCCGGCGCTGGCGCGCGCGCACGTCGGCATCGCCATGGGCACCGGCACCGACGTGGCCATGGAGAGCGCGGGGGTCACGCTGGTGAAAGGCGACTTGCGCGGCATCGTCAAGGCGCGGCGCCTCAGCGAGACGACCATGCGAAACATTCGCCAGAACCTCTTTTTCGCTTTTGCCTACAACGCTCTCGGCGTGCCCATTGCGGCGGGAGTGCTTTATCCGCTCTTCGGGCTGCTCCTGTCGCCGATGATGGCCAGCGTGGCCATGACCTTCAGCTCGGTGTCGGTCATAGGCAACGCGCTCCGCTTGCGACGAGCGGCGCTGTGACCCCGGCGACTGTCTTCAGATGTCGAAGTAGAGATAGAACTCGTAGGGTGTCGGCCGCATACGGATGGGGTAAAGCTCCTTGCTGCGCTTGAACTCCAGCCACTCGTGGAGGGCGTCCCGGGTGAAGACGTCGCCGCGCAGCAAGAACTCGTGGTCGCGCTCCAGGGTGCCGAGCGCCTCGTCCAGGCTCCCGGGCATCTGCGGTACGTCCTTCAGCTCCTCCGGCGACAGGGAGTAGATGTCCTTGTCCAGGGGATCGCCGGGGTTGATCTTGTTCTGGATGCCGTCGAGGCCGGCCATGAGCATGGCGCTGAATGCCAGGTACGGGTTGCAGCTGGGATCGGGGAAGCGCACCTCGATGCGGCGCGTCTTGGGATTCGGCCCGGTGATGGGGATGCGCACGCTGGCCGACCGATTGCGGCTGGAGTAGGCCAGGTTCACCGGCGCCTCGAAGCCGGGCACCAGGCGCCGGTACGAGTTGGTGGTCGGGTTGGTCAAGGCCGCGATCGAGCGGGCGTGCTTGATGATGCCGCCGATGTAGTGAAGGGCCATGTCCGAGAGACCGGCGTAGCCGTCGCCGCCGAAGAGAGGCTTGCCCTCCTTCCACAGCGACTGGTGCGTGTGCATGCCGCTCCCGTTGTCACCAAAGAGAGGCTTGGGCATGAAGGTCGCCGCCTTTCCATGCTTGCGGGCCACGTTCTTCACCACGTACTTGAACCACATCAGCTGGTCGGCGCACGGACCGAGGCGATTGAACTTGGTCCCGATCTCGCACTGACCCCCCGACGCCACCTCGTGGTGACCGACCTCGACCTCGACCCCGGTGGCCATCAGCGTGGTCATGATGGCCTGGCGCACCTCCGCCAGCGTGTCCGTCGGCGGGACCGGGAAATACCCTTCCTTGTGGCGCGTCTTGTAGCCGAGGTTCGGGAACTCCTCGCGACCGCTGTTCCAGGCCCCCTCATGACTGTCGAGGAAGTAGTAGCCGGCGTTGGGCTGCGACTGATCGAAGCGCACGTCGTCGAAGAGAAAGAACTCCGCCTCGGGGCCCATGAACGAGGTGTCGGCGATGCCGGTCTGGCGCAGATACGCCTCGGCCTTCTTGGCGATGTGGCGAGGGTCGCGCGAATAGGGCTGCTTGGTGATGGGATCGAAGATCGAGCAGACGAGGCTGAGGGTGGACTGCGCGTAGAAGGGATCGATCCGCGCGGTCTCGGGGTCGGGGATCATCACCATGTCCGAGGCGTTGATGGGCTGCCAGCCGCGGATGGAGGAGCCGTCGAAAGCCAGGCCGTCCTCGAAGAGGCCTTCGGTGAGTCGCGTCCGCGGAATCGTGGTGTGCTGCCACACGCCCGGAAAATCGATGAACTTGAGGTCGACGAACTTGACCTCGTGCTTCTTCGCAAGCTCCAAGACTTCCTTCGGTGTCATCTTCTTCTCTCCGATCGAGAATTCGATCTTCGGAGACCGAGGCCGGTCTCGGTCGCGGGCACGCCCTGGCCCGGACGGCGCGCCCGGCTCCCCCCCCCGAGCGCCCCGAGCGCGAACTGCTGCTGTCCCCCCCTTCCCTGCTCGTCAGATGGCTTCCTTCCCCCGCTCGCCCGTCCGGATTCGCACCGCCTCTTCCACCGGCACGACGAAGATTTTCCCGTCGCCGATGCGCCCGGTCTTCGCGCTCTTCTCGATGGCATCGAGCACGTCGTGAACCAGCTCGTCGGTCACCACGACCTCGATCTTCACCTTCGGAACGAAGTCGACGACGTAGGCTGACCCCCGGTACACCTCCTTCTTGCCACCCGTGCGCCCGAAACCTTTGACCTCGGTGACGGTCATTCCCTGCACCCCGACCTCGGCCAGGGCGTCTTTGACGTCGTCGAGCTTGAACGGCTTGATGATGGCTTCGATCTTCTTCATGGGTCGGGTTCTCGTCGCCGCGCGATGGAAGCCCGACGGGCGGGCGCGTGCAAGCCTCTCGGCTCAGGTAGCACCCAGAAGTTTCGCACGTGTTTCTTCTTGACGATGATCCCGATCGGTCGTTACCCAACCGCAGTGCAGCGCGTCGAAGGGCTCCCTTCCGCCCGGAACGAGCTCTGGATCAAGCGCGACGACCGGACGCACGAGGTCTACGGCGGCAACAAGGTGCGCAAGCTCGAGTGGCTGCTCGGCGATGCGCGCGATCGCGGCGTCCGTCGCCTCGTCACCGTCGGTGCGGCCGGTAGCCACCACGTCCTCGCCACCGCATACTTCGGGCGGCAGGAAGGTCTCGAGGTCGAGGCGGTGCTCGTCCCCCAGCCGCGTACGCCTCACGCGCTGGAGGTGCTGCGCGCCAGTCTCGCGCTGGGTCTGCGGCCCTTCCCCGTGCAATCGTGGGCGGCCGTGCCCTTCGCGCTGGCGCGGCGGGTGGCGAGCGGATCGCATCTCATCACCCTGGGCGGGTCGAGCGTCCTTGGATCGATGGGCTACGTCGCCGCGGCGCGGGAGCTGGCGGAGCAGGTTCGACGCGGCGAGCTCCCCGAGCCGGAGGTGTGCGTGGTGGCGCTGGGCTCGGGAGGGACCGCAGGAGGTCTGGCGGCGGGCTTCCAGGCGGAGGGCATGAAGACGCGCGTGGTCGGCGTCTGCGTGTCGGCGCCTCCGTGGGCGCTCCGCCTGTCGGCGCTCCGCCTGGGGCGGGCCAGTGCGCGACGGGCGGGGGCGCGCGCGCCCATGGCGGCGATGCGCGATCGCCTGCGCATGGACGCGCGTTTCCTCGGGCGCGGGTACGGGCACGCGACACCGGAGGGAGTCGCCGCGACGCGCCTCGCCCGCGAGCACGCGGGGATCGATCTCGACCCCACCTACACCGCCAAGGCATTCGCCGCGGCGCTCTGGCAGATACGAGCGCGGCGGGCGGAGCACGTCCTCTACTGGCATACACTCTCCAGCGCGCCCATGGGTCCGCTCCTCGCGCAGGCACCACGCGAAGAGGAGCTCGATGAACGTGTGCGCGCACTTCTGCTCCTGTCTGACGAGATGTGAGTGACGAGATGATCCGGCGAGATGAGGGCGAGACGTGGGCGAGATGAGGGCGAAATGAGGATGGGGACGTGTGAGCGAGTGGCCGCTTGTGCCCTGACGAGCGCGCTGGATAGGGCCTCGCCATGTCCGCTCGCGGAAGCTACGCTGCAGAGCGTCCGCGTGCATTGCACGGACGATCCGCGACGCGCGACGACCGAGCGCCATGACTCCCAGACAACCATTCCCACCCGAGCCCGAAACGCAACCGGACGTCCGCGGCAGTGGACCTGCGCCGAAGAACACGCGCGACCGAGCCTCGGCGTCCACCGTTCCACCGCCCCCCAAGCCCAAGAAGTCCAACAAGGGCACGGAGACGAAGAACTCCGGCATCCGCCCGCGCAAGCCTCCGCCGCCCAAGGGCGACGCCTCGGGCGCGTCGGTGGACGAGGTGACCGCAGACCTGTCGCGCGATCCTCGCCGCGAGCGCGACGACGACTGACGGGCTCGCATGCGAAGCGCGTCGCGCGCTGCTGCTGAGTCGTCGTCGGGCCCTGATACCCTGCCGTCCATGGCAAACGCACCTTCGAACCAGGGAATGGTCTCCGTGGCCTCGTCAGCGATGGCGTCGGTGTGGCACTCCCACGATGTGGTGACGTGCCACCGGAAGATCCTCGCCATCGCTCCGACCTTCGAGATCTTCGACGTGCAGGGGATGCCGCTGGTGTTCTGTCAGGAGAAGCTTTTCAAGATCAAAGAAGACATTCGCATTTACGCCGACTCGTCGAAGCGGGTGGAGCTCCTGCGCATCAAGCAGCGCAACCTGATGGACTGGGCCGCAGTGTTCGACGTGTTCGATCCCATGACCAGCGTCAAGATCGGCGCTCTCCGCCGCAAAGGCTGGCGCTCGTGGATGCGCGACGAATGGCATCTTCTCGACAGCAACGACCACCCCGTGGGAACGCTCATCGAGACGGGGAATGCCTTTCTGCGCCGCGTCTTCAAGTTCCTGCCGTACAGCTTTGCCTTCGACGTGGGGGGCCGGCAGGTGGGGACCTTCAATCAGCACTTCGCCCTCATCGGTTACACGGCGACGATGGACCTCCTGGCCTGGCAAGGCGCGCCGCTGGATCGGCGGATGGCCTTCGCCGGCGCGCTCCTGCTGATGGCGGTCGAGGCCAAGGAGGACGCAAACCGGTAGCGCGTGTGAATCACACGCCACAGCCTCCCGAAGGTCGGCATAGGGCGTGTGGATCGCTTGCCCGGGCCGGCGGGCGTATGAGAGCGTGCGCGACGCGATGCGCGCAACGCGAGAGTCGGTGGCCCTTGCAGCGGCGCTGGCAGTGGGGTGCGGGGGTTGTGGCGGCAAGGGATCGCCGGGGGAGACCCTCGGCGAAACGGGCGCGGGCGCGGTGGCCGTTGCAGACGCGGCGGCGAGCGCAGAGAAAACGCCGGCGCGTGCAGACGCGGGTCCTCTCGTCGACGCATCCACGCCGTGTCCCGAGGACATGGCCTACGTCGAGACGAACTTCTGCCCCGACGTCGAGCGGCGCTGCCTCGACGTAGAGCACGAAGAGCAGAACCACCTGGAGATCTGCCACGCCTTCGCCCACCGTCAGCGCTGCCGCACCGAGGAGCGCCCGCTCGCGGTGTGCATCGACCGCTACGAGTACCCGAACAGGAAAGGGGCGCACCCGACCTGGATGCTCGACTGGTCGCAGGCGCAGGCGACGTGCGAGTCGAAGGGCAAACGGCTATGCACGGCCAGCGAGTGGACGGCCGCCTGCGAGGGTCCCGAGCACACGCCGTTTCCTTACGGGTGGGAGCGGGACCACGAAAAGTGCAACATGGATAACTTTTACATCGACCCGAAGAAGCCGGGACCGAAGGCGCAGTTCTTCTTTTACTCGAAGGACGCGGCGGTGGCCTTCAAGGAGCTCTCGCGCCTCGACCAGAGCGTTCCCAGTGGCTCGATGGAACCCTGCAAGAGCGGATTCGGCGTCTACGACCTGCCTGGCAACCTCGACGAGTGGGTGCAGAACGACGGACCGCCGCACGAGAAGTCCAAGTGGGCGGGCCTCAAGGGGGGAGCCTGGGGTCACGTGCGCAGCCAGTGCCGACCGGAGACGTTCAGCCACGAGCCGGAGTTCACCTACTACTTCGTGGGCTTCCGATGCTGCCGCGACGCCGAGGGAGCGGGGGCCGAGGCCAAATGGCCCGTGTCCCCGCAAGCGGTTCCCCCTCCGCCGGTCGAGGCCCGGGACTTTGCGCCCGAACCGTTGGTACCCATCGACCCGCCGGGACCCTCCAAGACGAAGTACGCTCGGACGGGACACCGGGAGTGAGACCTCGTCCGTCGGGGTGCTGGCGTGGCGCGGCGAGGGTCCACACCGGACGCGCGATCTTGGGAGGCAGGATGAAGCAGGGTCTCGGTGCTCTCGTGCTGGCGCTCTCGATTCTGGCGGCGGCATGCGGCGGCCCCAAGAAGAGGGCCGTCACGCGCCAGGACTTCCAGGCGGTGACCGACCACGTCGACAAGAACATGCGGTCGGCCGCGGTGCTGCCCGCGGAGCGAAAGAAGTACGCGCTCTCGCAGCTCGGCGCGCCGCACCACGTCGAGGGCGAAACGCAGTTCTGGTACTCGAGCGCCGCCGATTGCTACTACCTGCAGCTCGGGGAGGACGGCTGGGCGTCGTGGGGGACCGGTGCTACCGCGGACTGCCAGAGCTGGGCCGTGAAGCCGTAGTCGCACGAACGACCGGGCTACGTCACCATGCGCGCGAACGCCCGCAGGACGTCTCGCCCCCGTGTACCTTCGTGCACGGCGGCCAGAAGCGCCCGCGGGTCCTTGCCCTCGCTCTCCACGAGGTGCGCGCGCGCACGCAGGTACCCGCGCATGACGTCGGCGTCGATCTCGGGGTGAAACTGCACGGCCCTCACCCGCGGCCCCACGCGAAAGGCGGACGCGCCGTCGAGCACGGTGGTGGCCAGAAGCTCGGCGTGGGGGGGCAGCGTGGCGACGGAGTCGACATGCGTCGCGTTCACATCGAAGGAGCGCGGCAAGCCCGCGAACAGAGCATCGTCGGCGAGCCGCTGCAGCCGCACGGTGCCGATCTCCCGACCGCGCGGGTTCTTCTTCACCTCGCCACCGAGGGCCTGGGCGATCATCTGGTGGCCGAAGCAGATGCCGAGGAGCCAGACCCCGGCGTGGTCGATCCCGCGCACCAGCTCTTCGGCGCGCAGCATCCAGGGCGCTCGTTCGGTCACGCTCGAGCTCGAACCGGTGATGACGAACGCGTCGGCGTCGCGAGGGGCGGGAAGAGGCGCCAGGGTCCGCAGGTCGTGGAAGGCCCAGGTCCCCGTCCACGCGTCGCCCGTTTTCTCCCGTATCCAGCGGTCGAAGTCGCCTCTTCGCTCGGCGATGGCCGGAACGGTGCTCCCGGCGGCGAGAATCATCACGCGCATGGCTGCCCGAGCCTCGCCTCGTACCATCCCCTGGCCCGATTGCCACGTCGGTCCGTGCGTGGGAGAGTCCTGGGGTGGCCGTGCGGGCTGGCCTCGCGCGCGTCGCTTTCGATGAACCCTCTTCAGCTGACGCTTGCCATCGACGAGTTCCTCGCGCGCGCGCCGTCCCCCGGGATTGCCCGACCGCGCCGCATCTTCTGCAACCGGAACCTTCGCATGAGCAACATCGCCTGGGTGGGTTTCGACATGGACTACACGCTGGCCATCTACAACCAGCGGGAAATGGACGAGCTCTCCATCCGCGCGACCATCGAGAAGCTGGTGGCGCGCGGCTACCCGGAGTTCGTGCGGTCGATTCCCTACTCGACCGATTTTCCGGTGCGTGGGCTCCTCATCGACAAGCGGTTCGGCAACGTCCTCAAGATGAACCGCTACAAGTTCGTCACCAAGGGCTACCACGGCCTGCGCGAGCTGCCGAAGGACGAGCTCCGCGAGCTCTATCACTCCAAGAAGATCCGTCCCGCGACGCCCCGCTACCACTGGATCGACACGCTCTACGCACTGTCCGAGGCCGCGCTCTACGCCGCGCTGGTCGAGGCCATGGAAAAGCGTGGCCTGGCCATCGACTACGCCAAAGTCTTCACCGACATCCGCGAGAGCATCGACGAAGCGCATCGCGACGGGACCATCCTCGAGACGGTGGCGGCCGACTTCCCCCGTTTCCTCAACAAGGACCACGAGCTCGCGCCGACGCTGCACAAGCTGCGGAGCGCGGGAAAGCGCCTCTTCGTACTCACCAATTCGCGCTGGTCGTACACCGACGACATGATGTCCTACCTGCTCGACGGCGAGATGAGCGAGTACCCCCACTGGCGGAACTACTTCGACGTCGTGGTCGTCGCGGCGACCAAGCCGGCCTTCTTCCAGGAGCGGCGTCCGCTGATGATGCGTGACGGCGAGAAGCTCCACCCCGCCGGCGCACCGCTCGAGCGTGGGAAGATCTACGAAGGGGGCAACTTGCTGGACCTGGAGCGCGCTCTCGGCGCGGTCGGCGACGAGGTGCTCTACGTGGGCGACCACATCTACGGCGACATCCTCCGCAGCAAGAAGGAGAGCGCGTGGCGCACCGCGATGATCATCCAGGAGCTGGAGGGCGAGGTCCTCGCGCACGACTCGTGCCGCGACGACTTCGTGCGCTCCGAGAACCTGGAGGACGGCCGCGACCGGCTGGAGGACGAGCTTCGCTTCTACCAGACGCGCTTCAAGGACCTGTCCCGTCGCATCGATCACGCGCACACCCACGCCAGGCCGAACGGCTTCGACGTCGGCGAGGCCGAGGCGGAGCGCACGCGCATCAAGCGGGCCATCGATCGGGTACGCGGGAGGCTTCGCCTGGTCGACGTGGAACTTCACGCCATCGAGCGGCGCATCGACCAGCGCTTCCATCCCTTCTGGGGCTCCCTGCTCAAGGACGAGCACGAGCAGTCGAGCTTCGGCTCGCAGGTCGAGGAGTACGCGTGCCTCTACACGTCGCGCGTCAGCAACTTCCTCTCCTACTCGCCGCAGCAGTATTTCCGCAGCCCGCGCGACGAGATGGCTCACGAGCTGGCGTGAGACCGCCTGGCACCCTCAAGGAGCGGCCCGAGGACTTCGTCGTCGAGGAGATCCCCGCGTACGCGCCCAGCGGGGAGGGAACGCACGTCTTCGTGCGGTTCACCAAGACGGACCTGACCACCCTCGACGCGGGCCGCGCCATCGCCCGCGCCCTGGGATGCGATCCTCGCGCCGCCGGTTTCGCCGGGATGAAGGACAAGCGCGCGGTCACCACGCAGACCATCTCCCTGGAGGCGCCGCGCGGGATCCCGGCCCCGCAGCTCGCCGAGCGGGCGCGGGCGCTCACCCTGGGCGGCATCGTGGTGCACGAGGCGACGCCCCACGGCCACAAGATGAAGGCCGGGCACCTCTCGGGAAACCGCTTCACCATCGCGGTGCGAGATGTGCCCCGCGACCGGCTCGAGGACGTCGCGCATTCGTTCTCCCGGGTGGCGGCTCACGGGGTCCCCAATGCCTTCGGGGCCCAGCGCTTCGGACGCGCCGGGGACAACGCGACCCGCGCCCTGGCGTGGCTGCGCGGAGAGGAGCGCGGGCCCCGGGACCCGCGCATGCAGCGACTGCTCTGGTCGTCGCTCCAGTCCGCGGTCTTCAACGCCGTGCTGAGCGCCCGCGTGGCCGCCGGCACCTTTGCCACGGCGCTGGAGGGCGACCTGTTAAAACTTCGTTCATCCGGCGGTCTCTTCCTGTGCTCCGATGGGGCGGCGGACCGTCCTCGCGCGCTGGCAGGCGAAGTATCGCCCACCGGTCCGCTGGTCGGTGCGCGGATGAGATGGCCCGAGGGCGCCCCCGGGGATCTCGAGCACCGGATTGCCGCAGCAACCCTGGGGCCGGCCTTCGATCTGGCCGGCACCCGGCGCCTCGGGGACGGGACCCGGCGTAGCCTTCGCATGTGGGTGCAGGACCTGCGTTGCGACATGATGGAGAACGATCCCGGGCATCGAGGTGCCTGCGTCCGGGTTTACTTCGTGCTACCGAAAGGGGCGTACGCGACCACGGTGCTGGAAAATGTTTTCGCTGCGCAAACCCGAGACGAAGGGGGACTGCGCGAGGACGCAAGTGATTCGGAGGATTCCTAAGTGAACTCGCTGATCGAACGAGTCAAGAGCGCGATGGTCGGCCTCGGGACGGGGTGGATCCTCGTGCTGATGCTTCTTCTCAGCATCATTTCGCTGGCCATCATGCTCGAGCGGGCGTGGCTCTACTGGTCGCTGCGCGACGACATCGACGGGTTGATGCGGGACTTCGGGCGCCTTCTGCGCGGCGGCGACCTGGCCGGAGCACGTCGGCGTCTCGAGGGTTCCCGCAGCGCCGAGGCGGCAGTGGTGGTGGCCGGGCTGGTGGAGGCCGACCACGGCGTCGAGTCGGCTCAGGAGGCCATGGAGGGAGCGAGCGCCCTCCAGCGCATGAAGCTGGAGAAACGCCTCGCCTACCTGGGCACGCTGGGAAATAACGCCCCGTTCATCGGGCTGCTGGGGACGGTCATCGGGATCGTCGCCGCCTTCGACGAGCTCAGCAAAGTGAAGATGGCGGGGGCCGCGGGGTCGTCGCAGCTCGCACCGGAGGCGGTCATGGGGCGTATCTCGGAGGCGCTCGTCGCCACCGCCATCGGCATCCTCATCGCCATCCCGGCGGTCGCCGCATATAACGCCTTCCAGCGCGTGGTCCGCGGCACCCTCGCCAACACCGACGCGCTCGGGCACCTGCTTCTCGCGCACCTGAAAGCGTTGCCGCTCCCCGCCGGCGTCTCGTCCATCTCCGGGGGCGAGGACGAGGACCCGCCCAAGGCCGAGCGCACCAGCTCCCCCCGTGCCGACGCCTCCGAAGACTCCGAGAGGAACTAGATCATGGCGGGCGGAACGGCAGACGCCGACGAGGCCATCACGGGGATCAACGTGACGCCGCTGGTCGACATCACGCTGGTCCTCCTCATCATCTTCATGGTCACGACCAAGCTGGTGATGAACCAGACGGTGCCGCTCGATCTTCCGAAAGCGTCGGTGGGAACGAGCGACGTCCAGGTGGTCTTCAGTATCGTGATGGCGGCCGACGGACGGGCGTTCGTGGACGGCAAGCCGATCGCCAACGACGACGCCATCCTTGCCCTCGGGCGCGATGCCGAGCAAGCGCACCCGGACATGCGCGCGGTCATCAAGGCCGACGCTGCAGTGACCCACGGTCGGGTCATTCACGTGCTGGATCTGCTCAAGCAGGCCCACATCAACAAGATCGCCTTCGGGGTCAGCCCCATCGCGCCGAGTCACTGAGGCGCGCGCACGATGCCTTCTTCGGTGCCGTCCGAGCGACCCATGAACGGCCGGGGGCACGCTCCGGTCGCGGCGTTCGCGATCGGTGCCGTGCCGTACGACGATCCGATGAGCAAGGTGCTGGGCCTCGACGCCAAGACGTCCGGCCTGGTGGCGTGGTTCGGCTTCACTTCGGCCGGCACGCTGCTGCTGGTGTGGGTGATGGCGCTCGCGCTGGGCGTCGCCTGGTGGCGCGCGACGCACGTGAGCGCGGTGCACGACCCGACCGAGGAGATCGAGATCCTCCGCGACGAGACGCCGCCCCCTCCGCCCCCCCCGGTCATCGAAGAGACCAAGCCGGAACCCGCTGCTCCGGCGCCCGCCGCGACGCACGAAGCGCTGCCGCCACCACCGCCCGCCCCCGCCCAGGCGGCCAACGTGCTCACCCAGCAGCCCAAGCCCGACGAGCCGGTGGACCTCACCGGAAACACCATCGTCACCGGGAACGCGGAGGCGTTTGCGGGAGGATTCACCGCGGGCAACGGCACGAACACGAATGCCGTGCACTCGATGCCCGGCCTGGCGGGCGAGCCTGGCGGCACCGGGCCGCCGCAAGCTGCACCGGCGCCCCTCCAGGGGCCGGACCTTTCGCGGACCGCGGCCCTGGGGGGGAGCTCGGAGTGGAGCTGCCCCTTCCCACCGGAGGCGGACACCGCCCAGATCGACGACGCCTACGTGACGCTCCAGGTAGACGTGCGCCCGGACGGCTCGCCGACGGCGGTGCGCGTCCTCGGCGATCCCGGCAACGGCTTCGGACGCGAGGCCAGGCGTTGCGCCTTGAACCGGCGCTACGCCACCGCGCTGGATCACGGGGGCCAGGCCATCGCGGGGACGACGAAGGCCTTCCGGGTTCACTTCTCGCGCTGACGGAGTTACGTCGCCTGGCATGAGCGAAGATCCGAGAGCAGAGCTGGCAGGACTCGCAGCCTCGCTGCGCGCCTACCTGGAGTGGCAAAAGGAGGCGGGGACCTGGGGATTTCCCAGGCAGACAGCCGCCGCCCCTGCGCCGACGGCCGCTCCTCCGCTTGCGCCGAGCGCCCCGGCGTCGTCGGGTCCCGATCGCCGCCTTCGCCTGGCGCAGCTCGCCGCCGAGGTCTCGACCTGCACGAAATGCGTCCTCTCCGCCACGCGCACGCAGACCGTGTTTTCCCGTGGAAACCCCGACGCCGCGCTCTGCTTCATCGGCGAAGCGCCAGGCGCCGACGAGGACGCGCAGGGACTCCCGTTCGTGGGCCGCGCCGGCCAGCTCCTCGACCGCATGATCGCCGCGATGG
>Ga0302326_10000800_pt1 | contig 82381 bp, 56 predicted proteins | sample Palsa_T0_3_FD_202264 | JGI IMG/M metagenome (GOLD analysis project Ga0302326, IMG submission 202264) | Peat permafrost microbial communities from Stordalen Mire near Abisko, Sweden - Palsa_T0_3 | ecosystem: Environmental > Terrestrial > Soil > Palsa > Peat permafrost | place: Sweden: Abisko...
TCCATAACGATATCCGCAGGAAGTCCGGCGCGCCTCGCAGCCTCCCGGATGGCATTCCCGTTTTCCGCTTCATACAGGCAATAAGTCTTGCGCTTGTCCGCGGAAAGAAACGAATGCAACCATTTGACGCCGCATAAGGCGTTCACATCACCAATAGCCTTGAGATCTGCCGCAGAAGGGTTCAGCGATTCGGCGAAATTTCTTTCTATCATGAATAGAGGCATGGTCATCTCCAGAATGATTAAGTGACAGCGAGATCTGAATGCACGCCTTGAAGGCCGTGCCGAATTGCGTAAGCCGCGACGTCGGCACGGTTGGCGCATTGGGTCTTGTTCAGAATATTGCGGACATGCGTTGCGACGGTATTGAGACTGATGGCCAGTATCTGCGAAACATCCTTGTTCGTGCGTCCGACAGCAAGCAAACGTAGAACTTCGACTTCGCGAGCCGTAAGGTCGTCGGGGAACGTGACGCCCCCGCTCCGTGCATGCAGCAACGCATCGATGTCAATGACGAGGCGCTTCATTGCGAACCGGCGCGCCAGACCCTCGGCCTCGCGCAATTGCTGCAGGCCCAGATGCTGCTCGGCTTCTGTCTGCCGCGTGACCAGGAAGGCGCCGTACCGGAACAGCGTCCGAGCGAGGGACGGCCACGCGTGCATGGCGCGATTTAGCGCCATGGCTTTCTCAAAGTGCTTGCTGGCAAGATCCGGTCGGTTTGCGGTTGCAGCGAGCATGGCCAAGTAAAGGTCGGTGGCACCGAAGCATACGGCCGTCGGATGATTGGCTGTTTGCCCTTCATACGGGCGTAGTAGCTGATAAAGGGAGTCGGCATGCTCGGCGTCCGCCAATATGCAGCACGCTTGAGCACAAAACACCAAACCGGTCACGTACATGTCGTCGCGGCGTATGGCGTGACAGCCATTCTCGATTAGCCGATCAAAAATGGCACGCGTCTCACCGATCAAGCCTATCTCTGCGCAAATGAGCATGAGACCAGGCTCCCACATGCGCTTATTTCCGCTCGCTGCAAGCTCCTTTATCTGTGGCGCCATTGCGTGCACGTGGCCAAGGTCGCGATTCAGGGCAAACATCTGTGCCCCGTAGACACCGTCGGCATCGTCGCGACGAGTCTTTGTACCGATTTCCAGTAGCCCCTCAATACGCGATTCAAGATCCGCCCAATCGCCGCGCAGCAACGCCAAGGTCACACGATGCGCACCTGTCTGATATTGATGCAGTCCGAAACGGGCAGTACTGAGCCCGTCATATTGCTCGAGCAGTGCTTCGAGGTCCTCGAGTTGCCCAGATTCGAAATAGTTCAAAGCCTGCCAGTGAAAGGCGTCCGCCAATACGTCGGCGTTACCTGTCGAGCGAGCCACCGCAACGTATTCTCGTCCGATTAGGAGGCGACGGAGCAAGCTTTCAGGATCACCGCGTAGGGCCATATTCGTGAGCTGGAAGCACGAGCAGCGCGCTGTCGCATCACAACTGTTACTGGCTGAATCCAGAGCTTCGTCTACCAAAAGGCGAATTCGCAATTTGTCCGCCAGCGTTCTCTGCGCAAACGCCAGCGTTGCCAGCGCTTTCGCGCGTGGTGCCGAATCAACCTCAGGCAAGAGTTTCAATGCGCGTTCAAGCAGCGGAATGAAATGTTCCTGCTCGACGTGTCGCGCCGTCATCGCAAGAAGCATCAGAACGTCGACGAGCAGTTCGGCGCTTCCCAATACACGCGTCCGGTTCACAGCTTCAAGCAGTACCTCAACCGACTCTTGGATCTGTCCCAATTGCTTCAGCGCCGAGCCCTTTAGAATGTAGGCGCGAGCGAGGCGCTCATCGTGCATCAGCCCGCCACTCTCCATGGTCTTGATGGCTCGGTCGTAATGCAGAAGCGCATCTTCAAAGCCGTAAACCCGAACGGCACTTTCGGCGGCCCGCAGCGCGTAATCAACTGCCTTGTCGGTATATCCCAGCGCGGCTGCCACATGGTAATGGTGCGCAATCCGAGAAAGTGCCGGTTCTAGGTGTGCGGAATGAACGCCGACGAGTGCGTCCCCGGCTCGGCCGTGCAATCGAAACCGATCGACCGAAGGTAAGTCTTCATAGATCGTTTCGCGGATCAATGCATGCGTGAATTCATATCCGTCTGACACATCGCCGGTCGATTGAATTATACCGGCCTGAATGGCTGGCTCGAAGTCAGTCAACACTTGCCGGACGTCCTCTTCCTTGGCGGCAGCAATCTCACGAGCCGTGAATTGTCTGCCGTAAACGGCAGCAATACACAGTATCTCGTTGCATCGGTCCGACAGTCGAATCAACCGTCGACCGATTGTCTCATGTACACCAGCGGGGATTCGCGTGGGCATTGCCGCAATTCCAGCTCCCACGCTCTCATCGATTAGTACTTTGATCAACTCGATGGCAAACAGGGGGTTCCCATCCGTCTGTTGATAAATCATCTTGATGGCGGATTCAGTCAAGCTGACGTCGCACAATCGCTCGGCGACCTCACCGAGGGCAACCTGAGAAAGTCTAGCAAGATGCACGCGCTCAATATCGGAGTCGCGCCTCAGAGCGCCAAGCGTGCTCTGCAAGGGGGACTTTCTTGAGGCGGCGGCATCGCGATACGTGCCGACGACGAGCAATCGACTGCGCAGCAACTCTTGGCTCAGAAATTCAAGGAGTGCCAGTGAAGGCGTGTCGGCCCAGTGCAAGTTGTCCAGAACCAGCGTCATCGGAACTTGCAGTGTGGCCTGATGGAAGAACTGGCGGATGGCGTCAAAAGTGCGAAAGCGGGCCGGACTCGAATCCGTTATGGCGTTCGGCGCTTCTTGGATCCGCTGTGATGAGTCGAGGAGTTCGGGCACGAGGGCGGCGATATCCTTCGCCGCTTGGCCCATGTTGAGACGCACCTCGTCGAGCGATGACGCGTCTATATATGCCCGAAGAATCTGTACCCAAGGCCAGTACGGTGGTGCCCCGGCTTCCTCGTGACAGCGCCCCCAGAGCACAAGTGCGCCCTGATCCTCCGCCATGTCTGCGACAGCCTCGGCACAGCGTGTCTTGCCGATGCCGGGCTCACCGGAAATCAACACAAGCTGACGGCGGCCTGCAAGCATGCGGTCAAACGCCGCCCGAAATACGTCAAGTTCGCGTTCTCGCCCCACGATAGGGCGATGTCCCGCCATTGGCGCTCGTGTGTGTTTGGACCACCATGATGTACCTGCTTTTGCAGTCGCATCCGCGGGCACAGGAGTAATTGTGCTGTTGCCAGTCGTAGTGGCTGGCGACCCAACGGTCACCCGGGAAGGTGCGCCCGCCCCCTTACCATCAGATGACAGCAGATGTGATATGCGCTCGACAAAGGCCGGCGATGATTCAGCCCCAGGCAGTCGCCACCATTGCACTTCGCGAAACCTATCCGGTACCCGGGCGTCCGAGTCGCGCGTCGCGTCGATGGCGACCGGCACCAGGAACGCCCTATCAGCTGCCATCAAATGTGAGCGGTCGATCGCGAGCTTCCATTCGAGGCGAAAGTAGCCCTCCCCGCGCGTGCGCGTGTGCTCCGAGATAAGTGGAATGAAGAGCGCGCACGTCTTGATCTGCTGTTTGATCGCCGCATCCCAGATATCACCGCCGCGCAGCTCGCTTTGATCCAACCAGACCTCAATCCCTGCGGCACGCAGGATTGCGCAAATCCGCTGCGCTGCTTCCGCGTCTTCCGAGGCATAGCTGATAAAGACAGCTCGGTGGCTGCTCTGGCCGATAAGGCCGCCACCAAGCTCCGGTTCATTTTCCAAAGCTTTGTATCCGGATCTTAATTCTTAAGAGACCTGAGACTGACCTACGGGATTTGGCGGCGCAGCCCTGCGCCCGTAGAACGATCTGGCGCACCAGAGCCGTTGCCATAACTACCCCCCGGGCAGCGTCGAATATTAGTCGCCGAAATCGCGAGCTATCAGTAGGCTAATTGCTCTAGTCTCGCGGAAATCTTGTGCGAGGCTGAGGCGCTTTTTTAACACTATCAGAGGCTTAAGTCCATCCGAATCCGGGACCGAGAACTCGCGCGTCGCCGGGTCAGTCCACGGGTTACCAATTTCAAATTCTGAATATTTCCGGCTGCGCGGGAGAGCAAGCGCGATATTTCATTTCTCACCTGTTCGCAAGGGTAAAGATCGATGCGAAGGCCGTATCGGGCGCCAGTCAAAATGTGTTGCTCCGCGGAAGCGACCGCGGTAATTCTTGGGACTGCGCGCGTGAGCTGTCGATCAATTGAGGCGAACGCTGCGACATAATCGATGATGATGCAGTCGCAAGATTGCAATCCATTCGAAGAATATTGACCGTTACTCGCTTTCAGCATGCGCTATCGTCACTGATGAAAATCCACGATGACGGCTTCCGATGAAAACCATCTTGCGGCGCCGCTGCGCGTTGCGGCGATAGCTTCGCCGCTGCGAGCGTGACCGCTACGGTAGTGCGCACGACCACGATGATTCAGGTGGGCATGAGCGCCACCGATCCCTTCGGATCACGTGTGCGGCTCGGTGAGCCGCACCTATCGTGCCGTCTGCCCTTACACAGTCGATGAGACGATCGAGTTAGTAGTCGAGCCGCCGGCGCAGCCAATCTCGATGGATATAATCCGTGAAGCCGTCTATGGATAATCGACTCTGCAGAAATCGGATATGAACTATAAAGAGGATTCCGCGTATGTCGTTGAGATCTCTTCTCACAGGATCGATCGCCTTCACGGTCATGGTTTCCACCCAGTCGTCCGTAAATGCGCAAACACCCGACCCTTATTTGTGGCTCGAACAGGTCGACAGCCCTCGCGCCATGGCCTGGGTGCGAGCCGAGAATCATAAGACCGTCGCCGAGTTGGAGAAGGATCCGCGTTACAGCGGTCTCTACAATGACGCGCTCGCGATCGAGGAAGCCAAGGATCGCATTCCGACTCCCAACACCTTGGACCATGCAATCTTCAATTTCTGGCAGGACAGTGATCACGTGCGCGGGATCTGGCGCAGGACGACTCCCGAGAGCTATCTCTCTGCGGCTCCTCAATGGACTACCGTTTTAGATTTGGACGCTCTGTCCAAGGCGGAAAAGGCCAACTGGGTCATGCAAGGTACGACCTGCACTGAGCCTGATGAGCATCATTGCATGTTAAGCCTCTCGGACGGGGGCGAGGATGCATCGGCCTGGCGCGAATTCGATATTCCCTCATCGCGGTTCGCGCCGCGCGGTTTCATGCTGCCACATGGTAAGCAATACGTCGTCTGGCAGGATGACAGCACGCTCTTGGCCGCGCGCGAATGGCGGCCCGGAGAGCTTACGACCTCGGGATATCCTTTTGTAGTGAAGCAACTCGTGCGCGGCGAAACCTTATCGCAGGCGCACGAGGTTTTTCGCGGCACGAAGGACGATGTCGGGGCCGGTGCAGTTGTGCTGAACGACGGCACGGGTCATCGGGCGATCCTCATCTCTCGGCAGGTCACGACCTTCGAATCCGAAAATTACCTCGTGACCATGGGAAAGGTTGCAAAATTGGCGCTGCCGCGCAAAATGACAATTCCTGCACTCATCGATAATCAGCTGATCGTGAACCTGGCCGAAGCGTGGTCGGTCAATGGAGCAACTTTCAAAACAGGTTCGCTCGTCGCCATTGATGCATCCGAAGCTGCTCGCGATCCTGGTCATTTGAAACCGACGCTTCTCTTTGCGCCCGGACCACGCGAAAGTTTCGATGCTGCGGCGGCGACGCGCGATTCGTTGGTCGTGACGACCTTTGATAATGTGCGCGGGCGCGCTTGGGTCTACCGTCGAGAGGCCGATAACACCTGGAAGCGTACTGCGCTCAACCTGTCAGACAACGCAACGATCGGCATCGCCGACACCGACCTGCATAGCAGCAGCGCATATCTTTCGGTCACCGGATTTCTGCAGCCGACGAGCCTCTGGCTGCTCGACACAAAGAACAACCATCCGCGCGAAATCAAGACACTTCCCGCGAAGTTCGATGCCTCGCACGATACTGTCGAGCAGTTCGAGGCAACATCATCCGATGGCACGAAAGTTCCGTACTTCGTCGTTCATCCCAGCAACATGAAGTTCGACGGGAGCAATGCGACCATTCTCTACGCCTATGGCGGTTTTCAGATCTCCATGACCCCGTACTACTCCGCCAATATCGGCAAGCTATGGCTCGAGAAGGGCGGTGTGTTCGTACTCGCCAACATCCGCGGCGGCGGAGAATTCGGACCAGCGTGGCATGAGGCAGGGTTGAAGACGCATCGACAATTGATTTATGACGACTTTTCCGCCGTAGCGCGCGATCTCATCGCACGCAGGATAACCACGCCACGGCGTCTCGGTATCGAAGGCGGGTCGAACGGCGGCCTTTTGATGGGCGTTGAGTTTACGCAGCATCCGGAGCTGTGGAACGCGGTGGACATCCAGGTTCCGCTCCTCGACATGTTGCGATACGAGAAGATCGCGGCCGGCACATCCTGGGTCGGGGAATACGGCAGCGTTGCAAATCCTGATGAAGCCGCTTTTCTTGCGAAGATTTCACCCTACGACAATGTTAAAAAGGGCGCGAAGTACCCCGAGCCCTTCATCTGGACCACGACCAAAGACGATCGCGTCGGGCCGCAGCATGCGCGCAAGTTTGCCGCGCGCCTCTCCCAATACGGTATTCCTTATCTTTACTATGAAGTGATCGAGGGCGGCCATGCCGCCGGGGCGAACCTCAAGGAGAAGGCCCATACCACCGCCCTTGAGATGACCTACTTCGCACGCAAGCTCATGGATTAAGAAGCTGGTCGCCATAGTCGTGGCCGCAGGGGAGCAGTGATGTAATGGCGTTTCACCGACGGGATATTTGACGGCCTCTCTTCCATCGGATAGGCCGGATGAGCCGCGGTGACTCGATGGAGATCAGCTCCAACGTCGCGCAGCGAATGGGTAAATGGCGACTGGGGTCGTTGCTTGCCGAAAGAAGTGAATGGCCTGCAGGGACGACGTAGGGCTTGCACGGAGCGCAAGCGCTCCGCTACCGTATCGCCAAACGAATGTCAGTCATTGCCCTCGTTCTTCTCCTGTTTGCTGCGACCGCGGGACTGAGGCTAGTCGCGGACCGCGCACGTATACCCTTGCCGACATTGCTCGTCTTGGGAGGCCTGTGCGTAGCTTTCGTGCCGGGTCTACCTCGCCTGGTGCTCGATCCTCAAACCATTTTTCTAATATTTATTCCTCCGCTGCTCTTTTGGGCGTCAATCACGACCTCGCTGCGGGATTTGAAGCGCAACCTGCGCGCGATCACGCTGCTCGCCGTAGGGCTCGTCCTCGCGACGATGTTCGTGGTGGCCCTGGTCGCGCACGTAATGCTCCCGCAATTACCGTGGGCGGTGTGCTTTGTACTCGGAGCCATCGTGTCGCCGCCCGACGCCGTCGCGGTCATCGCGAGCACGCGGAGCCTGAGCCTGCCGCGCGATACGCTCGTGATACTCGAGGGCGAGAGTTTGGTGAACGACGCGACGGCCCTCGTGGCGTATCAGATCGCACTCGCCGCTGTCGTAACCGGCACATTCTCGGTTGCACACGCTGGCGTCGAGCTTCTGGTCACGGGCGCCGGTGGAATTGCCGTCGGACTTGCCGCCGGTTGGTGTGTAGGCTGGGTGCGCCTGCATATGCCACGTTCAAGCGTGGTTGAAAACACGCTTTCGCTCCTGAGTCCCTTCATCGCTTTCATTCCGGCGAACGAACTTGGCTGCTCCGGCGTCCTTGCAGTCGTTGCGATGGGCCTCTACTTCGGGCGCAGGGGACCGCGCGTCGTCACAGCGGAGACACGTCTCCAGGGCACCGCCATGTGGGAGATGCTCGTCTTCCTTCTCGAGGGCCTCATTTTTATCCTCATCGGGCTGCAGCTGCCACAGGTGATGCAGGCACTCGACAAGGGCGCGATCGCACGCCTTGTGGAAGTGTCGTGCGCGGTCGCGGCGGCGATGATCGCAATCCGTCTCGTGTTGATATTCCCGGGCGCCTATCTGCCAAGATGGCTCGATAGGCGACTTGGGCGTGCGACTACACCCTATCCGCCGTGGCGCCACGTCCTCTTCGGTGGCTGGGCCGGCATTCGCGGCGGTGATTCGCTCGTGATCGCCCTGGCACTGCCCTATGTAGCGTTGCATGGAGCGTCGCTCCCCGGTCGCGCCGCTGTCATATTCATTACTTTCGTCGTTATCCTCATCACTCTCGTCGTGCAAGGCTTGACGCTCGCGCCGCTGATCCGCCTCCTGCGCATTGCTGGCGGAAAAGAAGAGGAGGCGGAGGAGCGGTACGCGCGGACTGCCAGTATCCAAGCGGGTGCTAAGGCGCTCGAACGCATCGCCGCCGAAGGACCGACCGAACTCGAAACGACGGCGGAGCTGCGTAACCTGGTCGCGCATCGTCTCGAAGGATTGGATGGGTCTGCATCAGCAGCCGCGTCCGGACATCTGCGCGCGCGCCTAACGATGATCGCGGAAGAACGAGAGGCGGTCATAGCCCTGCGCGACCGTAATGAAATCAGCGACACCGTCATGCGCCGCCTGCAGCAGGAATTCGACCATGAAGAAGTCTTGCTCCATCAGCGCTATGGAATTCGCGACTGGTGTTCGAAGCATTCATGATTCGAGTGGCGATCTCGCGAAATTTGGACTGCTAATGCGCTCGCGTACAGTCGCCCCATGAGGCAAGCGCAGCTGTCGCGAAACGGCGACCGAAAGCGCTTTGCGCTAATTCCGCGACGCATTGCGCGACTCCATCATCACGGCCTGCGGCGGCCACAGGCGGACAATTATTATGAATGGAGTTGCATCCAAGGATGACGCTTGCATTCCCCGACTTCCAGTGCCCGTCGAAACGTCGGTTCTGTGCGCGCTGGGCTGGTCCTGCGCGCGGTTGCCTTCGTTCTCTTTGCGTCCGCTGGCCTGGCGGGCTGTGGCGGATCAACGAGTGATCCTGACTCCTCCACAACTAATCCCCAAACTGGCTCCGCACCTACGGTCACATCCTTTACGGCCAATCCGGCCAGCATCAAGTCCGGTTCCAGCAGCACGCTCAACTGGGTGACGATCGGGGCGACGAGCGTCGCGGTTGCGCCGGGCACGCTCACCTCCGTGTCCGCAAGTGGTTCGACAAGCGTAAGCCCAATATCGACGACGACCTATACGCTGTCGGCGACAAATGTCTCCGGCACGACCACGGCCACGGCGTCTGTCACCGTAACGCCCGCCGGCGCGGGCGGGCCATTGACGATCACAACCACTTCCTGCCCGGGCGGAACCCAGGGTGTGGCATATGCGGGCTGCAACATTTCGGTAAGCGGCGGCTCTGCGCCGTACACTTTTTCGGTGAGCAATGACTCGAGCAATCCCCCCTTACCCGAAGGACTGTCATTGAACGCAGCTACCGGACAGATAAGCGGCACGAGGATTGGTGGTCAGGGTACGTATAGGCCCTTACTGGTCGTTACCGATGCGACGCACGCGCAGGCCACACAGCAGACTTCCTTTGCAATTAATGGGGACAGCTCGTTCCTGGCCAGCATATTTCCGGCAACCTCGATTTTTCATCATCGAGTGGATGCTGCGTCAACCAGTCTCCCCGTGGACGCATCCCCCGCAGCGCCTATCTACAACGGTTATCTGTCGGCGACCATTAAGCCCTTCTTCGGAAATGCCGACGGTACATTTCCGAACGGAATCCCGGCGCTGGACGTTCCATACAATCAGGCCGATGTATCGGTCGCGACGACGCTGTATCAGTCTTATTTTACGTCCGGCCCGATCCCGGCGAATGCACCCGTGGAAGGCACCAGCAACTCGACGGGGGATCGACATGTGCTGATCTACCTCGAGGCCGGCGCCGGAAAGAATCCCGCGCTCTACGAAATGTGGCAGGGGATATACGAAGGCGGCGCTTGGACCGATTCTTCGAACGCGCTTTGGCCCGACGTGTCATCAAATGCTCTGACACCGCAGGGCATGGGAACATCCGATGCTGCAGGACTACCTGTGGCGCCGCTCCTCGTCAATGCCGATGAAGTCATTGGCACGGGCACACCGAGCACACCCAACGGCGCGGTCCTACATCCCATCAGATTCACGCTCAACCACGTACTGAACTATTGGGTATGGCCGGCGACGCAGACGGCGGGTGTGGGTAGCTGCTCCGATAGCGGTGGTAGCTCCATCACGACTGAGAGCCAAATTTCACAAGCGTCGCCGCCGGCGAGCTGCACCATGACCGGACCCGCGGGTGAGATTTATCGACTGAAGGCCTTAGTACCGACTCCCTCCTGCGCCACCACGAGTCCGCAGGCGGCGGTCATCATCACCGCGCTTCGCGACTTTGGGATCATTCTCGCCGACAACGGAGCGAGCGGAGGGTTAATCGGCACTCCCGACGCGCGCTGGAACGATGAAGATCTTAGCTGCCTCACGAGTCTCACTCTGGCGGATTTCGAACCCGTGAACGTCGCGAGCCTCATCATCAGTAATGACAGTGGCGCTACTAACCACTAGTAGGCTTGGGCGCATGCGTGCTGATCTCCAGAATCTCAATGACGGCCAGCTTTCGCGCTGTGACTCAGCCCTGATGCATCTCGGCGAGGAGCGACTTGAAGCGCGCATCGCGGCTGAGCGGCTGTAGGAGCGGGTCGTATTCCTCAATGTCCGCGGCGCGCAGGGCGGCACAGATGCTGTGGGCGGCTTGTGCGTCTTCGGACGTGTAGCTAAGAAAGACGGCTCGCTGGCCGCCGCGTCATGTCAGACTGCCGCCAGCCGCAGGCTCGTTAGTCAAGGCTCTCTATCCGGGGTCTGAGTTCAGAATACTGAAGAATGAACTACACGGCATCACGGCACAAACCGCGCATCTGCGGGCCAATCGGGGGCACGTAAAGGCGCTGCCAAATGTATATCCAATATTGTTGGTCTGGACCTTGGACTTTCTGTGGGCGGTCACATGGCTCAGCATGTGCCATGTGACGTATGGAGATTATCTCGCCTTCTTTTTCTTGTTCGCCGGTGGATGTGCTGTACGCGGCTGCGGTACCAGCATCGCCAGATGGCGCAGCCATTGGTTAGCCCTTTCCACGGCCGCCTTTGCCTGCGCGTATTTGCCCGCGCTGCGGTAGCGGAGAGCTTTATTAGCCCAGAAGTAGGCGCGTTGATGAGCGCCGACGTAAGCGTCGAAATCGTGGCAGCGTTTCTTGGTGGGCATGCGTTGTAGTGGCCATCGGCACAGCGCTCCATCGCATGATTGGCGCACACCATATAACATCAAAGTGGTTCACGGCGTGCCAATGTGACAGTCAGATGTCAAGAATTGTGAACGCTGCGAACACGCCACGTCCGGCCGATGCAGGCCTATCCAAATCAATTACGGATGGACGTGGAACGTCGAACGCATTGCAGACTTGCGGTCCTGCCGCCATGCTTGCGCTCATTCCAATACCTGCTCTGGTTCGGACGTTGCGGCGCGCTGACCATTGACCCGTTGCGCTAACGGCGGCTCACGTCAGTGCAGTCAAGTGTGGCGATAAAGAACGAAAGGTGTTTGACGAACCTTGCACCATGTGCGGTCTTGAATGCTCGCGACGCCGAACCGATGACCAGCCGCATTAACCAGTAGGACGAAAATTGCCCCCGTGCGGCAATCAACATATCTGGGTGGTCAGTCTTCGCAAGCGCGTGACTCCGGATCGATTTCCATGCAACATCACTCTGATGTTTGCTGACTGCATCTAGAATTACTGACGTTATTGACTGTCAGCAGGGGTCCTGCTGCGAAAGCATGTGTGAATTCTCGAATGATGGGTAAATGAGTGATCCTTGGCGCAGATCGTAGCGCGTGTCCCGGTACTTTGTCGCTTGCCAGACGGATTAGACAAAATGAATGACGGCCGACGCATAGGTGGCTTACTTTTTGACCTCGACGGTACATTGGTCGACACGGAGTCTCACACCGACGCGGCCATTGACGTCGTCATGACTCGGCACGGCATTGCAGGTTTCGCGCTTCCTCCCACGGAAACACGCGGCCGCACCTGGGCGCACGTCGCCGAGGTCGTTCGTACGCGCACGCAGATCAAGCTGCCGACGGCGGAGTTGAGTGCCGAGCTACTCGCGCAATGGAACTCCGCGACCGCCGACGCTAAACCGATTCCCGGCGCACCCGAAGCGCTGCGAGCGGCCGCGGCGCGCAAGCTAAAGCTGGCCGTCGTGTCCTCGAGTCCGCGTGCGGTGATCGAACGGTTTCTCCAGAAGCTCGGAGTTGCCGAGCTGGTGGAGCAGTGCGCGCGCATCGGTGGCGACGATGTGCGAAACGGTAAGCCCGATCCGGAGGGTTATCTCGCGGCGGCACGGTTGCTTGGAGTCGATCCCGATGCAGCTCTGGTGTTCGAAGACAGCCGCGCAGGCTTGGTTGCGGCGCGAGCGGCGGGAATGCGCTCCATGTTTATCACGTGCTGTGCGACAGACATCGCAGAGAATACGGCGCTCGCGACGGCCTCTTTTACGAACTACAGGACGTTGCCGTCCTCTTTTTGGGATGACCTAATTTCTGGAGCCGCGGAGCTCACCGGCAGATCGTTCACGTGACTGCCGCTCCTTTAACGTTGCTGCGCCGCTATCGGGCACAACTGTTCACGGCAACCTGGCTCTCTTATTTCGGCTTCTATCTCGTCCGCAAAACCTACGCGGTGTTGAAGAAGCCGCTGAAGGAGCGCTTCGGTCTCGATGACGTCCACGTCGCGTACCCGTGGACGATTTATCTCATCACCTACATGCTGGGGCAGTTTCTTGCCGCGTGGCTCGGCAGGCGCATGCAGAGCCGGCGTGTGCTGTTGTACGGAATGGTCGTCGCGGCTGGCTGCAACATTGGACTCGGATGGCTCGTCGATTCGCACCTGGCCAGCGCCTACCTGTGGATGTGCGTCACCATGGGCATTCACGGCTTTGCGCAGGCGACCGGCTGGCCGCACAACGTCGGTTTGTTCGCGAATTGGACGCGCCGCTCTGAGCGCGGAACCCTGTTCGGCATCTGGGGGACGTGTTACCAGGTCGGAGCGATCGCCGGAAAAGCGCTGGCCGCATTCCTGCTGGGTTGGCTCGGCATGGCATGGTCGTTCTTCGGCTCAAGCATTGCACTTCTCGCCATCACCGTGCTATTCGCCTTTTGGGCGCGCGAGCGTCCGGAGTCGGTCGGACTGTCGCTCGAGGACAAAGCGGAACCTGACGCGCCGCCGGCAACCGCCGGGCGCGCAACCTCCGCTCAGCCGACGCCGCTTCCGACCGGCTGGATCACATCAATCGTCGCAATGGGGCTGATCTATTTCGGCTTCAAGTTTCTTCGCTATGCGCTCGACAGTTGGTCGGCGCTCATACTCGGAGAGCAATTCGGCATGTCCGCAACCAGGGCCGGGTACTGGTCCGCCGCGTTTGACTGGATCGGATTCCTTGGCGTGATTGCCGGGGGTATCTGGTCAGATCGAACTGCGGGTGCACGCCGCACGCCAGTTATTTTCTGGATGACGCTTGCCTGTCTCGGGTTCACGTTCTTGATGTGGTTTGTCGGATTGACATCAGTGACGTTTTTCATCGTGCTGCTCGGCCTGATTGGCTTCACGGCAATGGGACCCGATTCGCTGCTGTCCGGGGCGTGCGCCATGGATGCGGGAAACCGCCGTCAAGCCGCACTCGCCGCTGGCATCATTAACGGTCTCGGCTCAATCGGTCCGATTGTCCAGGAACCCGTGATCGGGTGGTTGAAGCAAACCGATGGAGTGCACGCTGTCCTCCTGCTCCTGGTAGGCGTGGGGTGTCTGACCACCATAGGCACCGGGCTCCTGATGCACTTCGAGCGTGGCCGGCTCTAACGAAGCATAGACCGCCGGTTCCATAACAACGACGTGATCGCCCCGGACGGGCGAACTGCGCATTATTGTTGTGTAATGGTGGCGCCGAAAAGCTGACGCCATCACATGCGTCTTTGGATCACGATCAAGGAGAGGGGATGACGCCATGCGCACGCTCATCATCATCGCCGGCGGCTTCGCGCTGTTGGCAGTCTGTCTGGGCGTTGCAAAGTGGTTAGGCGGCGCCGGGCCGCCAACCATGACAACGGCTACTGTCGTCTTCGTCATTATCTGGTTTGTTGCTGCGGCGGCAAATATGTGGGTAGGCGTGTACCGGGCGGGCTACTCGTTCCGAGAGGAGCTTCCGATCTTTCTCCTTATATATCTGCTGCCCGCCGCGGTTGCCATGCTAGTGAAATGGGAGTTCTTCTGAATCGGAGTCTGTGCCCGGCGCGGATACGAGCGTCGAATCCCTCTTCGCCATCAGGGCGGTGGTGAAGATGATAGTCGGGGGCGACCAGGAATGATTTCAAACCGACGTGGTTTTCTAAAAGGCTCCGCGCTGGCCGGCGGCGGCGCACTTCTCGGAGCCGCTGGCCTGAATCAGGTCTCCCCGTTGATCTGGCATGAGCCTCCAAAGATCGAGCCAAATAACAGTTTCTGGGCTAGGAGCCAAGCGCCTCAAAATCCGAAACTCGCTACCAACCTCACGGTTGACGTCGCTGTGGTCGGGGGCGGTTTCACGGGACTTTCCGCGGCGTACTTCATTCGCCGCCTCTCGCCGCACAAGAGTGTCGTCGTTCTTGAGGCGAGAGGCTGCGGCAACGGCGCCTCGGGAAGAAACGGTGCCATGGTCCTCACCATGACCGCAGATCGGTTCATGAATTTCGGTCCGGATCCGTCGATCGACAGGCGGATTTATGATTTGACTGCCGGGAACATCCGATTCCTGGCGCAGCTCAGCGCTGCGACCGGTGTCGACTGTGAACTGGAATTGCATGGCGCTCTGCAGGTACTCGACCGTGACTCGGACGTAAGAGAAGCGAAGGCGTATGTGCGCAAGGCTCGATCCCTCGGGATGCCGGTCGAATACTGGGATGGGCCGCGTGTTGCGGGTGCGCTCGGGACGGGCGTGTACGCGGCGGGATTTTTCGATCCCAACGGCGGACACGTTCATCCGATGAAGCTCGTACAGGTGTTTAAAGCAGCGGCGGAAAGGGCGGGCGCGACGATCTACGAAAACACCGTGGTGAGTAGCATCGAACCAGGCACAGAACTCCTGATCAGCACGAACGATGGACGCACCGTTAACGCCAAATCCTTGGTATTGGCGACCAACGCGTTTACCCCGGGATTGGGCTTCCTGCGGAATGCAGTTGTGCCGCTTCATGAGTATGTCGCGGTTACCCAGCCCTTCAGCGAACAGGATTTAATGGAGATTGGGTGGGGCCTGCGCGTGCCATTCAATGACAGCCGCACCCAGCCGTTTTATCTCGGCTTGACGCAAGACCGGCGCATTCACATAGGCGGTGGAACGCCCCGGTACTCATTCAATAACAGCGCGAGCGCTGCCGGCGAATTGCGTTCCCATGTGGTGCAGTTGCATCGAGAGCTCCTTCGCATCTATCCAAGGTTAGCTGGCGTCGATTTTGCGCAGAGTTGGGAAGGGGTCGTCGATTGGTCGCTGGACGCCTCTCCCTCGGTAGGCTGTATTGGACGACAGAAAAATATATTTTATGGAATTGGTTACAGTGGTCATGGTGTAAATTTGACTTCAATATTCGGACGCGTCATCGCCGATCTCGAGGCCGGCCGCGAAGAGGTTTGGAAGCAATATCCGTTCTTGAACCATCACCAATATTACGTGCCGAACGAGCCATTCCGCTGGTTAGCGATACGGGCCGGCATCTCAATCTCAAACTGACCGAATGCGAACGCGCAGCATCGCACAGCTAGTGAGTACGGATTCAGCCAATGGTAGTTGGCGCCGCGGCCCATGCCGGTCTAGAGCTGCGATTTAGTCCGCGCATTACAGTTCAGGGCCGCCTGATTATGTCGGCAATCCGCTCGTTGAGCTCTAAGTAGGCGTAGCGAGGAATCCTACGGTCAGTCGCCCAGTAATCTCGGTCGGCGGCTGCCGTCAGCAGGGCAAGAAGCACCTCAGCGGGCTACAATGTGCGCCGTTACGCCGAGGAGTCTGGTCAAAATGCTAAGCATCAAACCGAACTGTGAGTGCTGTAATCGCGACCTCCCGCCAGACTCACGCGATGCGTGGATATGCAGTTTCGAATGCACGTTCTGCACCGACTGTGTACGCGGCAGCCTGAATGAGCTCTGCCCTAACTGCCGCGGTGAATTCGTGCGTCGTCCTATTCGGCCGCAGGCGGCTTTGCAGCAACACCCGGCGAGTCGTGACCGGATCTTTAAACCGCAGGGCTGTGCCTCGTAAACGGTCCACCTTAGTGGACGCTCCTTAAAGCGGCGCAGCCAACTCTTTTCCGACCTACGACCGGCTCGGACGTCAGCTGTACGGGCGTTCACCGCGAGATTCTGCGGACTGCACCTGCAGCATCCCAATGCAGCAACGAGATTCGCGGCAGGATGAATACCCAGCCCACGATTCCGAGTGCATTCACCAGGCTTGCGAGCGCGAATGCGCTCGTGAAGCTTCCGGTCGCATCTATGAGGACTCCGGTGATCGCCGGTGCGAGAATCCCCGCTAGATTGCCAAATGTATTTTGGACGCCGACCCAACGGCCTGCTGCCTTCGGCCCGGCCATGATTTGTGGGATCGCGAATACGCCGGGCGATGCCAGACCCAATACGATTTCATAAACAAACAGACAGGCTATCGAACCCTTAACGGGCAGGAGGGCCATTCCGGCCATGGCTGCAATCGATGCCACGTGACTGAGTCCCATGACCCCCTTGTAGATTCTACTGAGCGATCCCCCCGCGCGGACCCACCGATCGATCGCCCAGCCACTGACAAATGCAGCGATCGCATTGATCAAATAAGCGCCACCGGCGATCCCGGCCATGACCTGCATGGAAAATCCTCGCACCGTGACGAGATATTCAGGCAACCACGCCAGAATGAAATAGAAGTTGTAGTTCGAGGAGAAGTGCCCGAGCGACGCACCCCATAGACCGCGCTCGCGCAGAATCCGCGTAAAAGTCGGGCCATCGGCCATCGAGGATGTGCCGAGCGGCAGCCGCTCGGCTACCCTCACGCCGCTCCAGGGCCAGAGCCAAAGGAGCGACAGCGCACCGAATAGAAAGAAGACCGGCCGCCAGCCGACGTTGCTCATCAGCACACCGCCGACGATCGTGCCAATCGACGGTCCGACGAGGTATCCGAAAGCCATCAAGCCGTTGGCCATGCCGATACGGGCCGGCTCGACGGCGACGGCGACCAGCTTCGAGCTGCACGGGAATGCCGCACTCTCGCCGACACCGAGCATGAGCCGCAGCAACAACAGTGAGACGAAGCCGCCCGCGAAGCCGGTCAAGAACGTCGCAACGGCCCAAATTAAGACACCGGCTCCGAGAACACGGTGGGCCCCGTAGCGCTCCCCGAGCCATCCGGCCGGCGTCATCGCGGCGACATACGTATAGAAAAATGCGGACAGCAGGAATCCGAGTTGGGTATTCGAAAGGTGGAGTTCCCGTTGGATGAGAGGCGCCGCGGTGGACAAATTGCCGCGGTCGACGTAGTTAATGAGCAGGGCAACCGAGAGCAGCAGCACAAGCCGTGTCGGCGTCGTCGCAGCCCGCAGCGAATCGCGTCGTGACAACCGGTTCTCCCCGCCCCAGTCTGATGCTACTGAAGACGGGTGTGTACGGCTACCGGCCTCTTATACTCACTGCCGCAATACGGTGATTCTTGGGCCCGAAGAGGGGTGCCGACATAACATCCGCCTGTAGGCACCTGACCAGGCTGTTTCTGATTCGTCGAGAATTCAAGCGTAGTTTCAAATTCGCTCTGTCGCGGCCAGCTTGAAATGACGGAGATATAACGGGGTAAGTTGGCGGTTGTTTCATTTCGGTTTGGCGGCGTAGGCCTCGCGTCCATCGAGGTAGGTCGCGAGCACGCGCGTCTTATGCAGATCGAACGGGTCGACGGCGAAGATGTCGCGATCGAGAATAATGAAATCGCCGCGCTTGCCCGACTCCAGGCTGCCGGTCGTGCTCTCCTGCTTCAGCGCATACGCCGCGTTGATTGTGTAGGCATCCACAGCGTCTTGGATCCCAATACTCTGTTCTGGCAGAAGAGGTGGCTTGCCCCGGGCTTTGGCGCGGGTAATGGCGTGCTCCATGGCAACGAAGGCGTTGAAACTGCTGACGTCCCAGTCGCTGCCACCTACGATGACAGCGCCCGCATCGCGCAGTGACCGCGCGGCGTAAATGTATCGTGAGCGCTCGGGACCGAGGTAGGCCAGAGTGGCCTTGTCGATGTAATCATCGCGCTCGGCCCACAGCAGCTGGAGATTGGCGATGACGCCGAGTGCCTTGAAACGCGGGAAGTCCACAGGGTCGATCAGTTCCAGGTGAGCGATCTGGTCGCGGTTATCCATCGGACCGTTCTTCTGCCTGGAATAGGCGAATGCATCCAGCGCCGAGCGGACGGCTCGGTCGCCAATTGCGTGGACATGCACAGTAAAGCCCGCGGCGTCGGCCCCAGCAACGAGGCGATTCAGGTTCTCCTGCGTGAAATAGGAAGGCCCGCGATTGCTGGTCGGGTGGCCTTCGGCATCCAGGTACGGCTCGAGCAGCGCTGCCGTCTGCGACGGATACTCGATTACACCGTCAGCGAAAATCTTGACCGCGTCGGCATGCAGAAAATGCGGGTCGATGGCCCATCTTGCGCGGAATTTGATGGCACGATCGATCGCCGTGTTGGCGGGCTCGGACAAGTCCTTCAGAGTGAATGAGGCGCGCACACGCATGTTCAGCCGGTGTGTATCGTAGAGACGCTTGTAGAGCTGCATGAGGTGCTCGTCTACCGAGGCATCCTGCACCGATGTGATGCCGATGGCCCGCATGTCGTCAAACGCTTTGTCGAGTCGCGAAGCCTGAGAATCAAGACTTGGCTCTGGCTTGGCGTCCGTGACGAGATCTCCTGCCGCGTCGCGCAGCGTGCCCGTCGGATTACCGTCTGCGTCGCGCTCAATGCGGCCTCCGACTGGGTCTTTGGTAGCGGCGTTGACGTGAGCGGCCCGCAGCGCGGCGGAATTGGCCCAAACCGTATGGCCGTCGGAGCCGGTGAGGAGTATCGGCTTCCCGGGCAGAATAGAATCCAGGTCCTCGCGGGTGAGCGTAAGCCCGGACGGATTGATCTGTACCGCCTCGAACCACAAATTCTTGTCGCCACGACGGGTTTTGAGGCATGCGGCGACCTGGGTCTTGAGTTCCTTTGCGGTAATCATCCGGTCGCCAAGATCGCACTTTTTGAAATCCTGTGCGCTTTCGGCCGGGTGAGTGTGAGCGTCAATGATGCCCGGCAGCACGACCTTGCCGCCGAGGTCGATCGCGCGGGTTCCCGGTCCAGTATATGCACTGACCTCCTGATCCGTACCGACGGCGATGACGGTATTACCGCGCACGGCCAAAGCCTGCGCGACGCTGCGCTTCGCATCTTCAGTGTGGATCCTGCCGTGCAGGAAGATGAGGTCAGCCGGCGCATTCTCGGCATATGCAAAGGCACAGAGCACGAGCTCTGCAGCGCACGCGATGACGATTAGAAATGTCTTCATGATTTCTCTTGTATCAGACGTCCATCAGCGCGCCAGCCGCAGGTAATGATGGCCTCAGCCTTCGCGTGTTCTAATCCGTAGGGCATCCCAGCTTCCGTCCGCGACCCAGCCGCCGTCGACCGGCAAGCTGACGCCGTTGATGAATCCCTGCTGATCGTTATCGGCGAGAAAAGCGACCGCCGCCGCGACATCTTCCGGCCGCGCGAAGCGCGCCATGGGCACGCGATTGACGATATCCTGGTCGGTGTAGGCACCGCTGCCTTGGTCCGCGACGTCCATCTCGGTCTTGATCCAGCCGGGGCAAACTGCGTTGACACGAACGCCGCGGCCACCCCATTCTGCCGCCAGCGTGCGCGTGAGACCGATCAGTCCGTGCTTCGACGCGTTATAGGCGCTGCGATGGCTGATGCCTGCCAGACCTGCCACTGATGCGATATTGACAATGCTGCCGCTCCGGCGCTGCAACATCTGGGCGCCCAGGTATTTGCACAGGAGGAACGGCCCCAATAGGTTGATGTTCATCACGCGCTGCCACTGAGCGACAGAAGTCGCCTCCGCCGGTGCGATCAGACTGACTCCGGCGTTATTTACGAGCACATCGGCTGCACCGAAGTCCTGCTGGACCCGTTCAGAGAGTTTGCGCACAAACGGCTCTGATGAGACATCGCCGTTTGCGCCTTCGACGCACAATCCTTCGGCGCGCAACGTCGCCAATTGTGTTTCAAGCGCTTGAATATCCGTAAGTATCACTCGATATCCAAGTCGGGCGAAATGGGATGCCGTCACGAGGCCGACACCCTGCGCCGCGCCGGTAACCACAACCGTTTTCATGGGTAGGCTCTTAATCATCCACTGCTCGCTGAACCCGAGAAGCTCACCGGCGCTGGTATCATGCACGTCTACGCTACCTGGGAACAGTCGCAGAATCAGAGGCCGCTCGCAGGCGCAAAGCCCTTAGACAACGTGCCGACGCGGATCGTGTCCCAAGAGCTCACAGATGATGAGCGCGCAGACGGTGCAGAAGCAGCACCAACGCATGCTCAAGGCGGCCGCACCAAGATCGGCAATAGGGGTGTCGCGATGCAAGCGGAATCAACAATCGGCGCGACGGTACTCGCCGACCGACAGCGCTTATCAATGACAGGTGCTGTTCCTACCGATTCTGAGGGCACGTCCCTTATGTCGGTTGCGTGCATTTTGCGGCCTGCAGGCTAACCATGCAGACACCTGATCATGTGCGACGGCGGTTTCTGCTCACGGTTTTTGTTGTTTCGGGATTCACAGGACTCATTTATGAGTCCATCTGGTCGCACTACCTCAAGCTCTTTCTCGGCCACGCGGCCTACGCGCAAACCCTCGTGCTCGCCATTTTCATGGGAGGGATGGCGCTCGGATCCTGGGCGATTGCTTACTACTCATCCCGCGTCAGGCAACTCCTTTGGGGATATGTGTGGGTCGAAGGGCTGATCGGCATACTCGGGATCTTTTTTCATAGGGCGTTCATCGCCGCCACAAATTTTTCGTTTGCCGCGGTGATACCTGCACTCCCCACGGTATGGCTGATTCACGCCTACAAGTGGTCGCTGGCCGCTCTTCTCATCCTTCCGCAGTCCGTGCTGTTGGGAATGACCTTTCCGCTCATCAGCGGTGGGCTGATTCGGCGCTGGCCAGCTCGACCGGGAGAGACCCTGGCGACCCTGTATTTCACCAACAGTCTGGGGGCGGCAATCGGGGTTCTCGTCAGCGGCTTTGTGCTGATCGACCTGGTCGGTCTGCCCGGCACCATCATGACCGCCGGCCTCATCAACATCACACTCGCTTTGGTGATCTGGGCGGCAGTTCGCGGGCATCTGGAGCCCGCGGCCGCGTCGTCCCCTGCGGCGGCACCGTCACGGGCCAAAGACGGACTGGCCAGATGGTTCACGGTCGCAGCTTTCCTGACGGGCGCGGCTTCGTTCATGTATGAGCTCGGGTGGATCCGGATGTTGAGTCTGGTTCTCGGCAGCTCAACGCATTCATTCGAGCTCATGCTGAGCGCATTCATCTTTGGTCTCGCATTCGGCGGACTGTACGTGCGCCGGCGCATCGAGCGGATTCACGATCCAGTCTCCTATGTAGCGTACGTCATGATCGCCATGGGGGCCTTGGCCGCGCTCACCTTGCCGGCTTACAACCTGACGTTTGATTTCATGGCGTGGTTTTTGGGAACGTCGGCGCGCACCGCCAACGGCTATGCCGCCTTCAATGGGATCAGCCAGCTCATCGCCGCTCTCATCATGATGCCTGCAACTTTTTGCGCAGGCATGACGCTGCCGCTCCTCACCCAAGAACTGATGCGTCGCGGCACGGGTGAACGTGCCATAGGCACGATCTATTCGGCGAACACGCTCGGCGCCATCGTCGGAGTGCTGGTCACGATCCACGTGCTGATGCCATCGATCGGCGTCAAAGGCGTCATTCTCGGCGGCGCCGGCATCCACATGGCCTTGGGCCTGTCGCGGCTGCTCGCCAGCCGGCATCACCCGTCACGGATTTCGGCTATTGCCCTGGCGGCATGCATAGCCGTGTTCGCAATCGCTCTGTTTGTCGTTAATTTGGATCCTGTGCGGATGGCGTCCGGTGTGTACCGCACCGGATCCGCAGCGCTGCCAGAGGGCGCCCGAGTCACTTACCTGCGGGACGGCAAGACCGCCACGATAAGTCTCGTGCAGCTTAACGGTACGGTGACGATCGCGACCAACGGAAAACCCGATGCAGGCATACAAATGGGGCCTGGCGAGCCGACGGTTGATGAAAGTACGATGGTGTTGGCCGGCGCAATACCGCTCAGCATGCAGCCCCACCCGGTGCGCGTCGCAAACATAGGCTTCGGCTCGGGGCTTACGACGCATACGCTCCTGACGAGCGCACTTGTCAAACGGCTCGACTCGATCGAAATAGAACCGCTCATGGTTGAAGCGGCTCGTCAGGGCTTTGGCCGCCGCATCAGCAATGTCTTTGAGGATCCTCGCAGCCACATCGTGTACGAGGACGCCAAGACGTTCTTCGCAAGCACGCGTGAACCGTACGATCTCATCGTTTCCGAGCCATCCAATCCGTGGGTGAGCGGAGTCGCAACTCTATTCTCGGATGAGTTTTACAGCCGCATCACTCATCATCTCGCCGCCGACGGATACTTCGTGCAATGGATGCAGATCTATGAAACGAACCTGGGAGTCGTTGCGTCGGTCATCAAGGCCCTAGCCCCGCACTTTGGCGCCTATGCCATCTACAATACGGATGACTTAGATATCCTGATCATCGCGACACGCGCTGCGGCACTGCGGCCCGGGGATGATCGGTTATTGCAGTCGCAGGAGCTGCGCATAGAGCTCAACCGCGTCGGCGTACAGTCGGTCGCCGACATACAGTCGCGCAAAATAGGCGACAACCTGACGATCGGACCGCTGCTGCAGACGCTTGCCGTACCGGCGAATTCTGACTTTTATCCCTTCGTGGATTTGAATGCGCCGCGCCTGCGCTATATGCGGGAGAATGCCCTGGAACTTCCCGCGCTCACCTTGCTGCCTATTCCGTTCTTGGAGTTGCTTGACGGCGGAGCGCCGCGGGGCTCAACTGCCGAGCCCTCCCCGAACAGCGTACTGGTTCGAGATCGTCTGGTGCGCCGCGCCCTTGAGATTCGCCGTGCCGTGTCGAGTGGCAGTCTCGACAATCTCGATCCACAGAGCGCCGCATACGTAGCGCACCTCGACGCGAGCGCGGAGCGGTGCGCTGCGCCCGATGCGCAGGATGCCTGGATGGCCGCGGTGCGAAACATCAGCGACTATACGGCTGCGTACTTGAGCGCGGGCGAACTCGAGGAAATCTGGACCAAGGTTTTGTCCAGCCCCTGCTATCGCAAAGTGGACGGCGAGCAACGGCCGTGGGCGGATTTGCTGGCGGCAATTGCGCGGCGCAACGCGCCTGAAATCGTGAAGTTTGGTACAGTTCTCCTCGGACGGCATTCAGCAAATTCGCCCGACGACCTCACATATCTCACGACCGTCATTGCTGCAGCGAACGTGCGAATGGGAAATATTGAACTGGCACGTGGCATCCTGCAGACGCAGTGGGGTCGCCTCAATCATGTCGGGCAGTTCGATTTTGCGCTTCGTGAGCTTGCGGCGCTGACAAGCGCGGCTGGTGTCGCAAAGATCGCGCAGGCGGCTCCCTAACAGCCGCAAAGTGCGGCGGTCACGCAGGCAAGTCCCGCAAGGTAGTAATCGTCATGAAGAAGCTGAAACATGAAGCTGAGTTGTTTAAGGCGGCGTTGCTTGCAGGGATCAAATACGCGGAAGGACGCGGCGCCGTTGAGTTCGAGCCCACCGATTCTGCGAGTCTGAAGCTTCTCTATGTATATAGGCTCTTCGTGCACGACAAGGTGATCCCGCCGTTACCGGAAGAGCAGGTGAGCGAAGCCGCGCTGCGGCACAGGCTGGCGATGTGGTACGCAAGACAGTTGCCCGAGGATCATCCGTTGTTGCGATGAGCGCGCCACGCTGGAACGCAGATTAGTCCCATGCGGATAGCACAACGCGCGCGCGTGCGCTGGCGGTCATGGTCGCGCGACTGGCACACGTGACTCTTTGAATCCATGTTACGGTGCCGAGCATGAAAGAAAGCCAACGCGACTCTGGGCTCGTGCGTGCCGTTGGGCCTTGGGGCCTTGCAGCCAGCACCGTAGGCATCGTAGTCGGCGCTTCGATTTTTGTCGTGCCGGCGGCGCTCGCCGCCAACATCGGCCTGTACGCACCGCTGGCCATCCTCGTGTGTGCGCTGTCAGTGGGGTCGGTGGCGATTTGCTTCGCCGAAGGGGGTAGCCGCATCCCGAGCAGCGGCGGCGCGTACGGGTATATCGAAGCTGCATTCGGCCCTCTCACCGGGTACGTTGCCGGCACATTGCTGTGGTTTGGGGACGTACTGGCCTCAGGCGGGATTGCTGCGGCACTGGCTGACCTCGGGGCGAGTCTATTGCCCGAACCGTCTAAAGCACCCGCGCACGCACTGATCATCGTTGGCATCATCGGTGGCATCGCACTGGTGAACATCGCCGGAGTCACGCGCGGCATACGGCTCGTCAATGCGACCACCATGCTGAAAATCGCGCCGCTCCTGATTTTCGTCCTGGTAGGCGCTTTTTCGATCCATGCAGGCAATTTCCAGCGATCCGGAGCCGTCAGCGGCACCGGTCTTGGACGCGCCGTGATTCTTGCGATGTTTGCATTCATGGGGATGGAAACCGCTCTGTCTGCAAGCGGCGAGGTGCTGCAGCCGGAGCGCACCATTCCGCGCGCGCTGGCGCTTGGAATGGGTGCAGTGACCCTGCTGTACTTGGGAATCCAGATCGTCGCGCAGGGGATCTTGGGCCCATCTCTGGCACTGTCGAAAGCGCCGCTAGTCGATGCGATGGCTGAGGTCAGTCCGGCGCTGCGATGGCTCATGTTGGCCGGCGCTGCAATTTCGATGGTCGGCTTCCTGAGCAGCGATATTCTTGGCACGCCGCGCGTTTTGTTTGCATTCGCACGCGATGGGCTCCTGCCCAAATCTTTGGGGCGCGTGCACGCCCGAAGCCACGCGCCGCACGTGGCAATTGCATGCTACGCGGCCATCGCAATTGTCCTGGCGCTAACCGGTACTTTCACCGAGCTTGCCGTGCTGTCGGCCCTCACCACCGCCCCACTTTACATTCTCGGCTGCGCGGCGACCTGGCGGATCGTGCGAGGTGGTGTCGCCCTAAGCGGCGAGCCATTGAACTTCCGCTGGTTGGGAATGGCAACGATCCTCGGGATTAGCAGCATGGCCGCGCTTATCGCGCTCGCCTCGCGCGACGAAATTCTCGGGTTACTCGTGTTCATGGTCGTCACCGTCGCCGTCTACTTGGTGCAGACTAAAATCAGCCGTGCGGCGCGGCGCTAGCGCGCACGATCGTCGTCTAAGGCAGCGTTGGATCAGTTTTCTGCGCCCGATCCGTGAGCGGCTGCCGTGCGCAGCAGCAATTCTCGCAGCGTACTCAGCTCCTGGGCGTTTGGTGGATCGGTGGCCTGAACGCGCGAAGAGTACTCCACGGGCCAGCCGGTAGCCGCTTCGATCGCTGCGCGCTCGATCCCTGGATGAATCGATGCAACCATCAACTCGCGCGTCGCCGGATCGGGTTCAAAGATGCACAGATCCGTGATGACGGCTACGGGACCCTTGCCCGGCAGGCCGGCGCGCTCGCGCGCATCGCCGCCGTCGAGAAAGCCGGCGGAAGTCACGAAGTCGAGCTTCTGCACCAGCGAGCGACGAGTCTGCTGCATGATAATGAGCACCTCTCCTGCGAGAGCAGCGATCTCCGGCGCACCCCCGGCGCCAGGCAGACGCGTCTTTGGCTTGCGATACGGGCCGATGACCGTTGTATTGATATTGGCAAAGCGATCGATCTGTGCGGCGCCGAGAAAACCCACATCGATGCGCCCGCCCTGCAGGTAATAGCGGAAAATTTCCGGAGTGGACACCACCGTGTCGGCAGTCGTGGCGAGCTCGCCGTCGCCGATCGACAAGGGCAGTACTGAGGGCTTTGCGCCGATGGTGCCGGATTCATAGATCAGACTGACGCGCGGCGCGTGGGTGAGGCGTGCCAGATTGGCCGCAGTCGACGGCAGCCCGATGCCGACGAAGCAGGTGGCGCCGTCACGCAGACGGCGCGCGGCCGCCACGGTCATCATTTCGCTCGTCGAATAGGCTTCCGCGCTCAAGAGTGCCGTTCCTGCAGTTCGCCGCTCTTAAGCGTGCGGCGAAACTCAGCGAAATCGGACGTCTGCACAACGTGGCGCTGCATCCAGGCGAGGAATGTGTCGCGGTCGCGGGCAATACCGTTCCATGCCTTGTAGAAGCGGTTGTCGCGTTCGTAGTAGCCAAGCGCATACGAGGGGAAGGCGCCTCCCGGTACGACAGACACCGCACTGATCAGCCACTCGGGCAGCACGCAGGCATTGGCCGGTGCACGCAGGTCATCAACGATCTCCTCGACTGTAACGACCACGCGCTGCGCGGCGAGAGCAGCTTCCTTCTGTACCCCGAGAATTCCCCATAACAGGACGTTGCCCTGACGGTCGGCCTTCTGCGCATGAATCACGGTCACGTCCGGTCGAATTGAGGGTGTGGCGGCGAGGCGCTCCTGCGTGAACGGACAGGTGATGAAACGGATGCGCTCGTTGTACTTGGGCAGATCTGATCCGGTGTAGCCGCGCATCACGCTGAAGGGAAGATTTGCCGCTCCGGCGACGTAAGCGCTCGCAATATCGGCGTGACTGCGCTCTTCGATCTGCAACGGGTGTGGCCAATCATTCTCGATCGCATCGCGGAACCTATACAAGGACCCAGCCCCGGGATTTCCGCCCCAGGAGAAAGTGAGCCGCGCGGCGCACCCCATGCCGATCATCTGGTCATAGATGAGATCGGGGGTCATGCGCACGAGCGAGAGATTGCGCCGCTGCTGGCGGATCACCTCGTGACCCGCGGCGAACGGAATGAGATGCGTGAATCCCTCCAGCGCAAGGGTATCGCCATCGTGAACGTTCTTCGCGATGGCTTCCCGTAGAGACACAATGTGCGCCATAAGTATCCGCTGCTGTGCAACTTGCGCGCGATCCGCTGGTGCGGCGCCTCGCGGCCGGATGCGCGGACTGATGCAGCGCTACTGCGGCGTGAGGCGTCGTTGAATATTCATGCACGGAGCCGCCGTCACCGTCAACGGCTGAAGCTTAAAGACCTCGGTGGGTGAAGCAAGGAGGAGCTTGAGGCCGCGCAGTGCTATCGTTCGCAATAGGTCCTGTCGCATCCAGCCGAGTTCGCGAAGTGATTGATCGGTCCGAAATCCCTGCAACGACGCGCAGTGCCGGTGGCATCCAGCGCTTCTGGTCATCTGCCGGCGATCCGCCGCTACCGCGGGTAAGCCGCGCGCAAGGTCTATATGTATGGGACACCGCGGGGCGCCGCTACATTGATGTGACCTCCGGACCCGTGGCCGTCAATCTCGGGCATGGCAACGAGCGTGTTCTGCGCGCGATCCATGAGCAGTCATCGCGCGTGTGCTTCGCGTATCCCAGCGCCTTTGAAAGCGAGAGTAATGTGCGCTTGAGCGAGCGCCTCGCGCGGGAGGCGGGGCTCGGCCTCGAGCGCGCGTTCTTTGTTTCAAGCGGCTCGGAAGCGGTGGAAAAGTGTCTGCAGTTCGCGCGGCGCTATGCGCTCGCGAGCGGGCAGACGGCGCGCTACAAGGTGATCAGCAGGAACCCGTCGTACCACGGCAGCACGCGCGCCACGATGGCTTTGTCGGCCGACCCGGGATACGCCGCGTATTTGGCGCCAGGGCACACGGGCATCCACGTGCCAGCGCCGTGGAGCTACCGTCCCACTGCAGGCATGGATGCCGCCGAGTACGCCCGGCAGTGCGCGGAGGCATTGCGCAGTACGATCCTGGCCGCAGGCCCAGAGGAAGTGCTGGCGTTCATCATCGAGCCCGTCATGGGCTTCTGCGGAGGCGCGGATCATGCGCCGCTCGCCTATTACCGCCGCATACGCGAGATCTGCGATGAGTTCGGCGTGCTCCTCATCTATGACGAAACAATCAGCGGCGCTGGCCGAACTGGCAAATTTCTGGCCGCGCATTGGTGGCCGGGCGCCAATCCGGATCTCGTGACTCTGGCGAAAGGAATCGGCGGCGGCTACGTTCCGCTGGCCGCATTTCTCGCGCCCGACCGACTCGTCGATGTGGTCGTCCGTGCCGGCGGATTTCACTTCGGCCACACGCACAAAGGCCATCCGCTCGCATGCGCTGTCGGACTGGCCGTGCTCGAGGAAACCGTGGACCGCAAACTCATCGAGCGGGCGAACACGCTCGGCGCAAGGCTTCGCGCGAGCCTCGTTGCACTTAAAGCCCAAACCTTAATTGTCGGCGACGTTCGCGGCCTCGGGCTTCTGAACGCCATCGAGATCGTCGCCGATCCGGCGACGAAGGCCATGCTGCCCCGATCGCTCGATGTCGTTGGCCGCATTCAGGCCATCGCACGCACGCAGGGACTTCTGATCTACGGCCGCCGCAGCCACGGCGGCAAGTTCGGCGACTGGATTATGGTAACGCCGCCGCTCATTGCGACTTCGGAAGACATCGACGAAATCGTCGCGGGACTCGGGCGCACGCTGCACACTTACCGCGATGAGCTCGCCGCGGCCGGGCTTATCGACGCTTGCTTATGATGGTGCGCGCGGCACGGATTTGCGCGAGCGTCGCCGCGCGTTCCTCGTCGGTGTTGTAATCCGTATTTGCCGCCGCCGCCGCTTCCAGCCGGTCGATCCAGGTCAGAAAAAACTCCGCATCCTTGCCGCAGTGCAGGGCGGCGCCGCCCGTGTGGAAGAAAACGGCATTGGTCGTGGCATAGGGATAGATGTCAAAGATTTCCGGGCGCGCCGCATCGTCCCAGGCGCGCACCAGAAGCCAGCCATTGCCGCTGACGTCAAGCTTGCCCTCAAAGTCCGCGGACAGATGCTTGCCGGTCAGTTGAATCGTGCGCACCACCTTGCCGTTCATCACGATCTCAAGGTGATCGACGGACACGATCGAGCGTAGGAAGCCTTTGTATTTGAGGTGGGTTTCGCCCGCGCTAATAGCAACGTCCGAGCCGGGTGGGCGGCCTTCAACAGTAAGGCCAAGGAGCGGCCCGTTGGTCGCAAGTGTGCGTCCGGCGTGCAATCCCGCAAGCCACTGTCGCGTTCTTGCCGCCGTGTCCGTAGCAGGGGTGGCCGAGTCGGCAGGATCAACCAGCGCGTAGACGCGATTCATACCCACCGGCCCTCGCAGGGATGCGAAGTTTGCCATGGCATCCGTTCCGGCGGCAGCGGCGGGATGGAAACCGCAATTGAGAAGTCGATACCAGATCGCGGCGGAGGTGCGATGCTCGCTGAAGCCCAGGATCTCGTAGTAATCCACTTTCCCCAGCGCGACATCGACCGGTAACTCGGAGGTGAGCACTGCCGGTGCGTACGGGTCCGGCATGTCATCGAAGGGGTGCACGTAACCCACGAGTGCACCCTGCGCGTGCGCAAGATCTGCAATCGCCGCGTTGGTCGGATAAAGACTCGCAGCTGCCGTGTTCGTATAGGCGACGTAGCCGGGGATCAGATAGTGATCATTGAGACCGAGGAGGCCCAGATGACCCCAGTAGCTCGTGTGGTATTCCTGCCCGAATGACAGCAGCACGGAGTCGGTGGAGGCTGGCGAGGGCAGCGGTGAAAAATAACCAATATCCGGAATCCGTTGTTCCTTGTTCACGACGAGGGCGAACACGACATCAAGATCTTCGGCATCCGCCTGGCGCACCAGATGCGCGGGCGTGTTCTGGTAGGTGCCGGCGTAATTCATGTGCACGTGGACGTCGGCGCTCAGCCATTGAGCACTCCAGTTCGGGGGCAGCGCGAGCGGTTGCAGCGTGACGTCTACGTTGCGTGTGCCGCCGGAGTCGACTTGCACGACGCGGTGCTCGACCTGATTCTCAAGACCGCGCCACACCGTCACCGATGCGGTGCCGGTCGGAAGCCTCACCCGCGCATCGCCGTCGCTGTGAAAATAATGCGTCTCGAAGGCGCTCACGCGCCGGTCGAAGCCATCGTCGGCGTGCATCCAGGCGTCATCCGGCGCGTAGGCGCGCCCGTCCGACCCCACGATGGCGATGCGGGCGGCCTTGGGTCGACCCTGCCCATCGAGGGTGCGCAGCCGCAGTTCTCCGGTCGGCTGCAGGTAGTGTCGGGTGCGGATTTCGAGACTGCGTTGAGCGCCGCCAACCGCATCCTGCAGTACGATCTGCGTGTTCCCGGTGCGATTGGAGATGAAGGCAATCTTCGAGCCGTCGTGCGACCAGCGCGCACCCGTGGCATCGAAGTCACCGAATGTGAGCGGAATCGGATCGCCGCCGCCGGATGCGGTGGTGATCCACAATTGATGCCATTGGCGGCCCTCGTACGACGAATAGAGAACTCTTTTTCCATCGGGGGACCATGCGGGCCGCGCCTTCCACGTCGTCTCTTCGTGCCTCACCGCGCGTGGCGCAGCGCTTGCGGTGAGGCCACGGCGCCAAATGTCTCCCGTGCCGTAAACAGCTTCGGGATTGCCGACGTAGATGAGTTCCTGACCGTCCGGAGACCAAGTGGGACTGATCTCGTGATCGAATGGACTGTAATAGTAGCGTGCGACGCTGCTTCTGCGTTCGGGCCACACCGCGTGGCCGCTGAGTCCATCGGTACCCACATCGCCAACGAAAACATGAAAGTGTCCCGCCCCGAAGGTGGACACCCAGGCAACTCTCTTCCCATCCGGAGACCAGTGCGGCTCGACGTTGACCGCGTGGTTGTGCGTAAGCTCGCGCACTTTGCCCGAGACCGTGTCAAGCTCCATGAGCTCCAGCGCATCGTCGCGATAGCGCACGAACGCAATGTGTCTGCCGTCGGCTGACCAGTCAGGCTGGAAGTCGTAGCCGGGACCTGCGACGAGCTCCTCGGCCTGCGTCGAGTCGATGTCCTGCTTCCACAGACTGCCCTGCATCGAGTACACGAGCGTGCGGCCATCGGGCGAGAACGCAACGGCGCTCGGACCGCTCGTCAGCTGGGGCAGGTACATCTCACGGAAATAATAGGGGTGCGGAACGTCGATCTGTTTGAGTACGGGTTGCCGCTGCGCCTGCGTGGGCGGCGCGGCCGATAGGCACGCGAGCGCGGCTGCCAAGGCCAGAAGCTGCGCGGCCGTAGTGCCCGGCCACGGCAGGCGCCGCACTAGTGCGACTCCGCCTGCGCTTCCTGCATCGACAGCTCGAGCATTTCGAGGCCTTCATCGACACGAGCAGCCTCAATCATGAGCGGCGGTATCAGGCGAATTCCGCTCGCGCCGCATTCAAGCAGCAAAAGCCCGTTGTGATAGGCACGGTGCACGATTTTCGTGGCTAGCGCCTTGGCAGGCGATTTCGTCACGCGATCGCTGACGAACTCGACTCCGATCATGAGACCCCGCCCGCGCACATCGCCGATGAAATCGAATTTCTTCGCAAGCCCTGCGAGCCGCTCGAGGATCCTCTTTCCCATGCGTGCCGCATTGTCGGCATAAGCATTTTTCACCAGATCGAGGGTTGCGATCGCAGCCGCGCAGCACAGCGGATTGCCGCCGAATGTGTTGGCGTGCGAACCGGGAGTCCATTTCTGCATGATGCGCGTGGGGGCTATGGCAAGGCCGATGGGAAGTCCGGACCCGAGCCCCTTCGCAAGCGTCAGGATGTCGGGCTTTACGCCCGAGTGTTGCCAGGCGAACATTTTTCCCGTGCGCCCTACGCCCGCCTGCACTTCATCGAAGATCAGCAGAATGCCGTGGCGATCGCATAGCTGCCGAAGCCCTGCGAGAAAACCCTCAGGAGGCACGATATAGCCGCCTTCGCCCTGGATCGGCTCGACCAGGATCGCTGCGACTTCATCGGCCGGAACATTGCGCTCCATCAGCTGCTCGATGTATGCGACGACCGCCCGGCCCTGATCGTCACCGGCGAACAATGGCCGGTACGGGTTGGGATACGGCACATGAGTGACGCCGGACATGGTCGGAAAATAGCGCGCCTGCTGGGTGTATTTGCTCGCAGTGAAAGCAAGCGCGCCCATCGTGCGCCCGTGAAAGGCGCCCAGAAAGCCGATGTAGCGCGAGCGCCCGGTCGCGTAGCGTGCAAGCTTCAAAGCCGCTTCCACCGCCTCCGCACCGGAATTTGCGAAGAACGAAACTGCCGGGCCGCTCACCGGATCGAGCTCGCGAATGACTTCAGCGAGCTTGACCTGACCTTCGTGCCAGTAATCGGAGGAAATATGCAAAAAGCGTGTGGCCGCCTCCTGGATCGCCGTCACGACGGCCGGGTGGCAGTGACCCGTCGAGCACACGGCGATTCCGGCGGCAAAATCCACGAAGCGATTGCCGTCCACGTCCCACACTTCAGCGCCGCGTCCATGGCTCATGACGAACGGATAATCGCGCACGTAGCTCGGTGAGACGACCTCGCGATCGCGCTCGATCAGGGCGCGCGCTTTCGGGCCGGGCAGGCGGGTCTTGTTGTGAATGTCATTCATAGCGGGTATCCAGCTTTATTCGACGAGCGTCTGCGACTGCTCGCGTTGGTAGAGGGCCAGGTAATAGGATGAACCAATTCCCTTGCCCGTGCTGCCTGAACCTTTCCAGCCGCCAAAGGCCTGATAGCCCGGCCACGCGCCGGTAGTGGCACCCTGCGGGCGGTTCGCGTAGGCGACGCCGGCTTGGATGTTTTCGAAGAACCACGGGACTTCCTCCGGGCCGCCGTAAAAGCCGGCGGTGAGTCCGAGCGACGTCTCATTCGCGCGCGACATCGCCGTTTCGAGATCGGCCACCCGCGTGATCATTGCGATCGGCAGAAACATCTCCTCGCGCCACAGCGGATGCCCCGCCGGCGCCTCGGCAAGGGTGGGCGCACAGAAAAAGCCGTCCGCAAGAGCGCCGTCGGTCAGCGGTTTGCCACCACTGAGGATTCGGGCGCCGCCTGACCTGAGCTCCGCGCAGAAGCGTACATAATTCTTGTGCGCACGCTCGTTGACCACGGGGCCCATCCAGTTCTCACGGCGTGTCGGATCGCCGACGCTCAATCGCGCGACTGCCGCCACGAGGCGCTCGCTCAGCTCATCCGCGACGCTCTCCTGCGCGTAGATGCGCGATGCGGCCGAGCACTTCTGGCCGCTTAAGCCGAAGGCGGAACGAACAATGCCGACCGTGGCGCGTTCCAGGTCCGCCCGCGCACTGACGATGACCGGGTTCTTGCCGCCCATCTCTGCGATGCACGGCCGCGGCCACCCGCCGGCACCCATGCGGCGATAAATCTGCATTCCCACTGCATGCGAGCCCGTGAAGGTGATGCCCGCCGTATCCGGGTGGCGCACTAATGCTTCACCGGCACTCTCGCCGCGGCCGCAGATGTAGTTGAACACGCCTTTCGGCACGCCCGCGTCGCGCAGACAGTCGGCGAGCAGGCGGCCCGCCCAGGGCGTGTCCGTCGCGCCCTTCAATACGACCGTGTTGCCGGTGACGAGCGCTGCGGCGACCGGGCCACCCGCGAGCGCGAAGGGGAAATTGAAAGGCGTGATCACGACCCATGCGCCGTAGGGCTTCATCACCGAGCGATTGTGGCTGCGGTAATCCGGAAGCGGGTCATCCGGCAGTGCGTGGTCGAAGTTCTGCCGTTCGTATTCGGCGCAGTACACGGTGAAGAAGTCCGCAGTCTCCTGCACTTCACCGAGAGCCTCCATGCGATTCTTGCCCACTTCGAGCGCCACCGCTGCGGCAATGTCATAGACACGTTCTTCGATGAGCGCGGCCGCGCGCCGCAGAATGGCGTTGCGGTCCGCGACCGCGGTGCGACTCCAGTCAGGAAAGGCGGCCTGGGCGGCTGCCATGGCAAGCCTTGCCTCGTCAGCGCTCGATGCTGGAAACCGTCCGAGCACCTCATTGCGATTGATGGGCGAGCGCAGCTCCTGGGTGGCCTTTGCGGCGTGGTCCGCCCCATTGATGAAGTTCGCATGCGTCCGGTCGAGTTGGGTGCGCACGCGCGCAAGTGCCGCCTCGAAGCGCTCGTGCAGCGTCGCCGGCGGATTGAACATCGTTGCGTAGGTGAGTTTGTAGTCCATGCCAGCCTCATGAAGTGGACGGCGCCGATCCTGCGTTGAATTCCGTGCCCGCGGTCCCCAAAACACCGAGCGCACCCCCCGAGGCTAATTTTACGTGAAGTTCGTGCATACTCGATTTTTTGGCGAGAATTATTTGCGGTGTAGCCGTGGAGGATCGGTCACAAGCGCGACTGCGCGCCGCCTACAGCGAGGCTCTGGCGACACTGCGTAGCGGGCGAGCCGAGAGCGCTGAGCGGCAGTTGCGTGCGATCCAGGCAGCCGCCCCAGGTGACGTAAATAGTCTGCGCCTCTTGGGGGTCGCGCTGCTCGCGCAGGGCAAGACGGAGCCGGCCATCCAAGCACTCGAACGAGCGGTCGCCACTGCACCGGCCTTCGCACATGCGCGTACGGATCTTGCACGTGCCTATCGCGAGGGCGGACGACTGGATGCCGCACGTCAGGAGTTGCAACGCGTTCTGAAGGAGGCGCCCGCACTCGACGCCGCCTGGCTTGCCTACGCCGACGTGCTTGTCGAGCTCAAGAAGTTCGCGGATGCGAAGTTCGCATTCGAGCAGGCGCGCCTCCTCGATCCTCACCTGAAGCGTATCGAGAAGGCGACCGCAGCGTTCGTTGCGGGCGACCGTCAAACGGCCGAAACCATCTTCCGCGACATCCTGAAGAGCGACGCAAGTCATGTCGCGGCGCTGTGCGGGCTTGCTGCGCTGGCGCTTGGAGGAGGCAATACTCATGATTCCGAGCGCCTGCTGCGCCATGCCCTGAAGCAGACGTCCCACCTGCCGCTTGCGCGGCGCGGCCTCGGTCATACATTGCTTGCGGCCGGCCGGTTGCCCGAGGCGGAAGTGGCCATCCGCGATCTGCTGCAGATGGAATCCGAAAACCCACAGAACTGGGTTGCACTGGGATCGGTGTACACGCGCTTGCTGCGTCAGAAGGATGCGCTGACGGCTTTTGAAGAGGCGGCGCGCCTTAATCCGGCGCAGGTCAGGCTGCGTCTTTCGATCGGCCACATCCACAAGACCCTGGGACATCGCATTGAGTGCGAAGAGACCTATCACGAGTGTCTGCGGATGGAACCTGGCTGTGGTGAGGCCTACTGGAGTCTTGCTGATCTTAAGACGTACGTTTTCCCCGAGCATGAGATCGCCTCCATGCAGGCGCTGGTCGCGCGCTCATCCGCGGACGAGAGCAACCAGGCGCAGCTGCACTTCGCGCTCGGGCGCGCGCTCGAGCAGCGACTGCAGCACGAAAGCGCTTTCACCCATTACGCGCTCGGCAATGCGCTGCGTCGTGGCACATCGCCATTCGATATTGCGAAATTTGAGGCCAAGTCGCGGCGCGTCGCCGCCTGCTTTGACGCCGCATTCTTTCGCGAGCGCCGCGGCACGGGTTGCCCGGATGCCACGCCCATCTTTATCGTCGGCCTGCCGCGATCCGGCTCCACACTCATCGAGCAGATACTCGCCAGCCACTCGCGTGTCGAAGGAACAATGGAACTTCCCAATATCGTCACCATGGTGCGCGAGTTCGATCATCGCGATGCGCGCGGCGACGCCTATCCCGAGAGCGTGCGTGCAGTCGCGACGCAGGATCTTGCGGCTTTGGGCCGGCGCTACCTCGATGAAACACGGCCCATACGCACCGGTCGGCCGCACTTCATCGACAAGATGCCCAACAATTTCAGCCACGTCGGCCTCATACAGGCAATCCTGCCGCAGGCCACCGTCATCGACGTGCGACGTCACCCGATGGATTCTTGCTTTAGCGCTTTCAAGCAGCACTTTGCCGAAGGCCAATCCTTCAGCTATGACCTCGACGATCTCGGACGCTACTTCCGTTGCTACCTTGCGCTCATGGACCACTGGGACGCAGTACTGCCCGGCAAGGTCCTGCATCTGCAATACGAAGAGCTGATAAGCGACCCTGACACGATCATCCGCCGCCTGCTCGCGCACTGTGGTCTGCCCTTCGAAAGCGCGTGCCTGAGTTTCCATGAAACGCAGCGGCCCGTTCGCACGGCAAGCTCCGAGCAGGTGCGTCAGCCGCTATATGCCTCGGGAGTCGGCTATTGGAAGCATTTTGCCAAGGATCTCGAGCCCTTAAGACGCAGCCTCGGGGACTGCCTCGAGCGCTTCACGCACCTCGACTGACTCGCCAGTCGCTCTTGAACGGTCGATCAGTTGACGCCGGGGGAACCGCACGGGATGATCACACTGTAAATCGCACTATAGCGAAGGTGTCTTTTGCATTCGTGCGCGCACGCCGCAAGAGCAAATGATCGGCTAGGGTTCAAGAAGACGACGACGTGGGGGGTTCCATGCGAAAAACCATGAAGCTTCGAACGGCAGCCGCGCCGCGATGCCTGCGCCGCAGTTTCCCAGGTCTTAATCGATCCCCCGTCAGTGTTGCCGTGGCCGCTGCGCTTTATGGCGCGGCCGCTTTGCCTGCTGCGCCGGTGCTTGCGGCGGACAGCGCGGCGAATTCGGAAGGCCTGCAGGAAATTGTCGTCACGGCGCGCAAGCGCACCGAGAATCTGCAGGACGTGCCGCAAAGTATCGACGTATACACGACCAAGGACTTGAAGAACCTCGCGATCGCGCAGTTCGAGGATTACGCCACTAAGACGCCGTCGGTCTCCTTCATCAGCATCGGACCTGCCACGCAGATGTTTTTCATGCGCGGCGTTTCCGATGGCAGTAATCCCAACGTCGTGAACACGTCCTCGACCGGCTTCTTCCTCGACGACATGTCCCTGAGCTATTACGGCAGCATTCCCGATCTGCATAATTACGACTTGGAGCGCATCGAAGTGCTGAACGGTCCGCAGGGCACGCTGTTCGGCGCGGGCTCCATGTCGGGAGCCATTCGCCTCGTAACGGCGGCCCCGGATCTGCACGCGTTCAGCGCCGGCATCGATACCGACAACGGCAAGATCGAGCGCGGCGGCTACAACGATACCTACGAGGCCTTCGTCAATGTGCCGCTCATCGACGGCAAGACGGCGATCCGCCTGTCCGGATACTCAATGTATAACGGCGGCTTCATCGACAACCTTCTCACCACGCGCCATTGGGTGAACGGCGTCACGTCGACCAATGCTGCCTGGGCCGGCAATGACTACAACACTCAATACGTCGACGGCCTGCGCGCGGCCATTAAGCAGGAGTTCATCGCGGGCTGGGACGCGACCCTGACCTACAACTACCAGGGCGAGCGCCAGAAGGGAGCATGGGACCAAGACCCGAAATACGGGGAGCGCAAGGTGTCGCGGTTCGGGCCCGAGAACGGCGACAACTTCTTCAAGTCCGTCGACCTGCACGTGGAGGGCGATGTCGGCATCGGCAATCTGGTATTCGCCAGCACCTATTGGTCGCTACCGACCCAGAAGAACGACGAGTACTCCGAGTACGTTCAATATTCGCCGGTCGCGCCCTACACGGCGGCCAACATCCAAAGTTTCTCCTGTCTACACGGCCCGACCATAAACCCTACCGGCACGGAGCAGTTCAGCGGCTGCAAAGTCCCGACTGAGTATTACGCCTATGTCAACAACACGGAGCGCTGGTCGGACGAGGTGCGCCTGCAGTCGAAGGCCGACAGCCGCGTCCAATGGCTGGTGGGGCTCTACTGGGAGCACACCAAGGACACCTATTCCGACTTCTTTCATATGCCGAATATCCAGCCGGGCGGCGACGCTTACCAGAGTCAGATTTCCTATTACAACTACTACTACGCGCCCCTGAAAGCATCGCCCCTGCCCGAGGAGTGGTACAGCTATAAAGAGCGCAGCGATTATTGGCAGACGACCGAGTTCGCCGATGTCACGCTGCCGCTCACCGACCGGTGGAGCGTCGAAGTGGGGGTGCAGCACTTCAGATCCTGGTTCACGGACGACGGCCCGTACGCAGGTTACTTCTGGGATCCCAAAGTGCCCTTCTCCGACTCCGGCGGATCGCGCAAGGTGAACACCAAGGCCGGCGTCAACTTCAAGGTGAACAAGGATCTGCTCCTGTACGCGACCTTCGGGCAGGGCTTTCGTGACGGTGGCTCGAACCCCGGCCTCGGCGCGTCATGCTACGCCAACGGTGCTCCGGAGAATTTCACGCCCGATACTCTCAATAATTTCGAGGTCGGCTGGAAGTCGACGATGCTCGGTGGGCGCATGACCTGGAACGGCGCGCTCTACTACATGCCGTGGAAGAACTATCAGGCACCGGTGTTTGACCTCGCGATCTGCCCCGTCGGTTTCAACGCCAACCTCGGCAATGCGCGCATCTATGGCGCCGAATCGAACCTCGATTACACCATCGTCGACGGACTCACCGTGCAGCTCTCGGCGAGCTACAACGATTCGCATCTGATTACCAATACCTTTTTCAACCCGGATTTTGTCGTGACTCCGGGCGAGAGGCTGCCCTACGTCCCGTACTTCAGCTACAGCGCGAATGTTCGCTACGAGAAGAACCTGAATGCAGCTTTGAAGGGCTATCTGCAATACGACATCGCGCACAAGGGCGACATGTGGAGCGATCTGCGCGCGGTTGATCCGCACGGGTTCGCGCGATCCCTGCAACCTGCCTACGACATCTCCAATTTCCGCTTTGGAATCGATTCGGCGAGTGAGCGCTGGGGTGCAGAAGCCTATATCAGCAATCTCTTCAACAAGGATGCGATCATCTACACCAATACGGGCAACTACGACCACCGCGAGACGACGAACGAGCCGCGGGTGTTCGGTATTCGCCTGAACTATCGCTGGGGCAAGGAATAGCCATTCCTCCGCAATCAGCCCGGGCAATGTCCAACCTCCTGACGGGTTTGCTGCTGACGGCATTTTGTGTTCACAGTGTCGCGGCACCGGCGACGCGCCACCCGTTCTCCCCCGAGGACTTCTTCCGCGTCCAGGATGTGAGCGAGCCGCAGGTCTCTCCAGACGGGCTATGGGTCGCCTATGTCGTCGCCTCGAACGACCGCGATTCGGACGAGGCTCGAAACGCGATTTGGATGGCGAGCTGGGACGGCAAAGAGCACATTGCGCTCACACCTTCCGCTGACGGCACGGACAAACCCAGATGGAGCCCGGACGGACGGTATCTGGCATTCATAGCAACGCCCGCGGGCTCGGATCAGAGTCAGATCATGTTGCTCGACCGCCGTGGCGGCGATGCCCGTCAATTGACCAATGTCAGCGGAGACATCAGCGCCTACGCCTGGGCACCCGACGGCAAGCGTCTCGTCATTGCCCTCGAGCACGGCGTCGATGCAAAACTGCCCAAGCCCATCGTGATCGACGCGTGGCACTTCAAGCGGGAAGAGGGCGGCTATCTGCGTGCCGGCGCCGGGCGGTATTTGTATTTGTTCGATATCGACAGCAAGCGCATGGATGTGCTCACCAGCAATCCTGAATTTGACGACGATCTTCCGGTTTGGTCTCCCGACGGCCGGCAGATTGCGTTCATCAGGACGCGCGAAGAAGGCTCGGACCGGGATAGCCGCGAGGACATCGATGTCATAGAGGCTCGGCCGGGGGCAACGGCGCGCTTCGTCGTGCGCCCCTACGCTCCGAACAAGCAGGCGCTTGCCTGGAGTCCGGACGGGACCCTGATTGCGTATTTGCAAGGCCTCGAGGCCAAACTGAACGCGTACATACAAGACCGTCTTTTCGTAGTGCCTGCCGCCGGCGGCGCGCCGCGTGCACTGACGGACAAGCTCGACCGGGCAGTCACCTCGTTCGCCTTTACCGAGTCCTCGGCAGTGACGATCACCGTGGAGGATGACCGCACGGTGTATCCGGCACGGGTGGATCTTAAAAGCGGCGCGATTGCGCGTGCGGCACCCGCGGGTGCGTTTGTGACTTCGGCGCTGAGCTCGGCAGGAGGCCATACGGCACTCCTTAATTCGACGGACGACACGCTCGCCGAAGTTTACGCGTTGGACGGCGGGCAACTGCGCAAGCTCACCGCGCACAATGACGAATTTCTCTCCGAGCTTGCGCTCGGGGCCGTCGAGGATTTTCAATTCAAGAGCAAGGACGGCACCGACGTTCATGGGCTCATCGTCAAACCTCCGCTGTATGTGCCGGGACGCAAGTATCCGACGCTACTGTGGATCCACGGCGGACCCAATGGTCAGGACGAGCATGGTTTGGTCCTTGATTGTTATCAGTCCGAGCCGCAGATGTTTGCGGGCAGGGGCTTCGTCGTCGCGCAGGTGAATTACCGCGGCGGCACCGGTCGCGGTGGTGATTACGCGAAAGCGATATTCGCCGACTGGGGCCACAAGGAGGTTGAGGACCTGCTGGCGGGCGTCGATCACCTGGTCGCAGCGGGAATCGCAGATAAGGATCATCTGGCGATCGGCGGTTGGAGCTACGGAGCCATCCTGACCGACTATACGATTGCGACAGATCACCGCTTCAAGGTTGCGATCAGCGGTGCGGGTAGCGGCAACCTGCTGTCGGGCTACGGAAATGACGACTACATCATGCAGTATACGAACGAGCTCGGGGCGCCTTGGAGTAACACGGCGGTATGGCTCAAGTTGTCATATCCGTTTTTCCACGCCGACCGAATCCATACCCCCGCTCTATTCGTGGGCGGCGACAAGGATTTCAATGTTCCGCTCGTCGGCAGTGAGCAGATGTACCAGGCACTGCGCGCGTTGGGTGTGCCAACTGAGCTCGTCGTTTATCCGGGTGAGCATCACGTCTTCTCGCGACCCTCTTTCTTGAAAGATCTTGCCGAGCGCATGTCCGCCTGGATCGACCGTTACATGCCACATTGATGAGGCCGAAGCCGACGGCGGCGACTATGAGCTCGAGACTGTGGCGCTCACGTAGTCCTGGTCCTCGATCCCGCGGTTCGTGCGGTCGGTCATGTACAGCGTTGATACGAAGCTGACGACGGCACAGAAGACCAGATAGAGCGCAATCGCGTAGCCGGAGTGGTAGCGAGCCAATAATGCCGTCGCGATCAGCGGCGCCGGCCCACCGGCAAATACCGAGGCCAACTGATAGCCGAGTGACGCCCCGGAGTATCGCAATCGGCCCTGAAAGGACTCCGCAATGAGAGCCGCCTGCGGTCCGTACATCAAATCATGCGGAACGAGTGACACGGCGATTGCCAGAAATACCAGGAAGGGGGAGCGCGTGTCGAGGAGTGCAAAATAGCCGAACGCATAGACGGCAGTGAGGACGACTCCGGCGAGGTATGTGCGCTTGCGGCCGAAAAGATCGGACAGGTGGCCAAATAGCGGATTTGTGATGCACGATATCGCCGCTGCGACGAGCAGCGCCGTCAGCAGAAAATCGCGCGACATGCCCAGCACGGTAGTCCCATACGAAAACACGAACGCCGTGAAGATATAGAACGGCGCCTGTTGCCCGGTACGCGCCAGCGCAGAAAGTAGTATCTCCTTCGGGTGCTTGCGCAGCACCTCGAGCACCGGCTGGCGTGCCAACTTTTTGCCCTCAAACAACGCCGAGAATTTCGGCGTCTCAAGAATACCGATACGGATGTACACACCGACACCGACGAGAACGATGCTGATCAGAAAGGGTATCCGCCAGCCCCACGCGAGGAATGACTCTCCTGACATCTTGCTGAAGAGCAGCACCGCAAGCGTTGCGAGGAACAGCCCCACCGGCAGGCCAAGCTGTGGCATCGAGGCGATGAAGCCTCGATGTTTGTCGGTGCGTGCCCATTCCATCGCGAGCAACACTGACCCGCCCCACTCGCCGCCGACTCCGATGCCCTGGACGAAGCGCAGCACCGTCAGTGTGATCGCGCCCCAAATTCCAATCACCGCGTAAGATGGAACGAGCCCCACAAGGAAGGTCGCAACACCCATTACGACCAGCGTCACGATTAAAGTGGACTTGCGGCCGACGCGGTCGCCGTAGTGGCCGAATATCGCGGCGCCGATGGGACGCGCAACAAAACCGACGAAGTAGATTGCGAACGCCTGCAACGTTCCTACCAAAGGCACGGACTTCGGGAAGAAGAGCTTCGCAAATACCAGCCCCGTCACCGAGCTGTACAGCAGGAAATCGTACCACTCGATCGCGGTTCCAACGGTGCTCGCAAGCACCGCGCGACGCAGCTGTAATCCATTCTCCCGATCGGTGAGCTGTGGCATGAAATATTTTCCTGATTTAATGCGGTGCGCTAGTCCTCGCGCCGTGACGGGGCAGGTATTATTTTCCGCCACTGGAGCGTACTCGGAAGTCCACGGCGGCTTTCGAGCATAGGCCTCGATTATAGGCAACGGCTTGATTTTCCCCAACTGCGGGCCCCTTCAGGTGCGTTGCACCATGGAGCCATGGCGCGGCGCTTGCGCCCCAGCCGTATCCGGCGTCGAAACTACCGGCTTGCCCGTTGCGTGGCAGAAGATGAGCCAAGAGCAATCCTACACAATCACTTAAGCTCTACAACATCAGCGGCGTGCTCTTGCGGGTGACCGCACACGCCAGCGGCAAGAACCTCGGGCATATCGACGCCATGACGAAGACGGGCCTCCACGACGGCGATGCGACGGTCGCATCCGCAAATGCCGCATCGGCCGAAGCGCCGCGGACGAGTGCGCAAGTACTGAGCGCCTACGCGCGCATCGCTGTCTGCACCGATGAACACGAGCGCATTACGGCAGCGGCGCATCTCATTTTGGCGATCTTCGATGAGTTCTACGCGCAATTGTGCGAGTACCCGTATCGGGCCAAGCGGGCGTTTGAGGCCATGGACACGCACGCCTCAATCCGGATCAGCAGCGAGCGCCTCGGACTTTACAGCCGCTACATTGCCGAACACGGACCGAAACTTCTTGCCGCTTTCCCTGCACTTTCCAACAATTCGATCTATTGGGACGAGCTCGATCAGCTGTTCGTTGCATTGATCGTCGATCGCTACGAGGCCGACACGGCGTTCAGCTTCGCTCACTCGCTGCGCCGAAACATCGATCATGGCATCTGGAGGCCGGTCGCATACTCATTTCCGCCCCCGAGCAAACGTCGCGCCTATTCAATGGCCGCCGTGCATCGGCGCCTGCCAGTGCAGGGTCGAGTCGATGTAGCGCTGCTGTACAAAGTTTTGCAGCTGCCCGGCTTCTCGGTCGCATTCCGAGACCTTAAGGGCGACGCGGAGCGGGTGCGGCAACGGCTCGACGAGCTGCTCTACAGCAACGCATCGGTAACCGCGTTGCCGGAGTGGGTCGACGTCGTGGACGCGGGTTTTTTTCGCGACCGCACGGCATTTCTCGTCGCACGCTGGGTACTCGGCGACGGCACGCTAGTGCCCTTCGTCGTTGCATTGCTCAACAGCTCCGCCGGGATCTACGTTGACGCCGTCCTGCACCAGGTCGCCGATATCCACAATCTCTTCAGTTCAGCGCTCGCAAATTTTCACGTGACCACCCGGCTTTACTATCAGACATGCGTGTTTCTTTTCAGCCTGATGCCGCGGCGCCCCTTGGGACATCATTATTCGACCATCGGTTTCAATCATGTCGGCAAAGTCGCCATCCTCAATGAGATCATCGAGCAGATGCAAAAGAGCGGGCAGCGATTTCGGCGCTCGCCAGGGATACCGGGCACGGTTGCTTTGGGCTTTACCTTCGACGCATGCTCCTACCATTTAAAAGTGATTCGCGACCGACCGACTGCGACATATAAGTGGGGTGCTTTTCCGGGCGTCGCGGCAGTGTTGGACAAGTATCGGGTAGTTCACGAGATCAATCGGGCAGGTAGCATGCTCGACAACGTGATGTACTTTAGTCTCAGACTCGATCGGGATATGTTTGAGCCCGCACTGCTGGATGAGATCTGCCAGCAGGCCGCAGGCAGTGTTCAGTTGGAATCGAACGGCATTTTCGTGCGTTCCTTGATTACACAATTGAAGATCGTGCCGCTGCCCGTCTACCTCGAAAGTGCGAGCGACAGCGAGATTGAAGCTGCGATTGTCAGTTTGGGGCACTGCATACGCAATAACGCCGCCACCAATATCTTTAATAAGGATCTTGACAGCAGGAATTATGGCGTCGGGCGATACGGCCGTGTATTTCTGTTCGACTATGACGCCGTGGAGAAGTTGACGGACGTGAAGATCCGCACGAATTCAGATCGTGAACCCGGCGAGGAAGAGTTGCCGGGTTGGGTCTTCGAAGACGGCGTGGTTTTTCTGCCCGAAGAGCTGGAGTACGGGCTGCAACTGAAGAGCGATTACGCGCGCCGTTGCTTCCACAGACGCAATGGGGATCTTCTAAGCGTTCACTACTGGCTGGGCGTGCAACGCGCCCTGCAGCGCGGCGAGGTTCCGGAGCTTCGAATGTATCCGAACCGTGCGAAGCTCGGGAATGATCCGGTAGGCAGCCAGGGCGCTGATGCTTCCGGTTTGAGCGGCGGCGCGGGGAGCGCCGGTCATTGAGACCTTGCGACCACGTCGAGAGCGTGCTGAGGGCAACATCGATAATGGATTTATAGATCGCCGGATTCCGGCTGCGGCGCGGCCTTGAGATCGATTTGCGCAATTCGCGAGATATCTGTACAGTGTCTGTATACAGTGTACAGAACAACATGATTCTTCATATCGATTCCGAATCCGGGACCCCGGTGTACCGGCAGATAGTTGACGGACTGCGGGTAGCGCTGGTCAACGGCGATCTGCTCCCCGGCGATCCGTTACCTGCTGTGCGCCGACTGGCACTGGATATCGGAGTTCACTTCAATACCGTGGCACAGGCATACCGCGAGCTGGCTCGGGAAGGTTGGTTGAACATCAGCGCCCGCGGCGGCGCCCAGGTCAAGGTGCGCTCTATGCCGATAGCTTCTAAACCAGAAGCCGCGACATATCGACGCCGCATCGAGGAACTCCTCGCCCGGATGCAGGCGAACGGCGCAACACCCTCATCTCTAGCGCGAGAGTTGCGTCGTATCGCAAGTGCTCTGGAGAGCTCGTAATCACATGAACACATCAACCATCCTATTTTGCATATGCGTATTAGCGAGCAGTACTCTGAGCCATCTGATGCCGCAGTTCACACGACCGGATCTGTTCTTTGGAGTGACGGTAGAACCGGCGTTCCGGATCACTGATGTAGCTCGGCGCATACTGCGCAATTATCGAATTGCCATTTGGTGTAGCGCCGTCGGGGCGTGCTTCGTCGTACTGGTTCTACATCGTCCCGTGGTCTCATTGATGCTTTACGTGATCGGGTTCTGCGGCGCGCAGGTGGTTGCGCATCGCGGCGCATTGATCCATGGAACCACGCGCTCATCCGCTATAGAAGTCGATCTGTCGACTCCCCGGGAGCATATTCCGGGTGGGCTTCTAGTAGCGCTACTGCCCTTCGTACTGCTTGTGGGTCTGGGAGCGTGGGCGGTGCCGAATGTGGATCGACTCCCGGGCGATCTTGCGGTGCATTGGGACTTTAGCGGCCCAAATCGATGGGTAGTGACATCCCCCCGGGCGATCATCGTACTCTTATTGCAGCACGTGCTTATCTGTCTGGCGCTTACTGCGACTGCATTGGGAGTGCTGCACTGGTCGCGACGAATCTCCGCTTCTGGACCATCTGCGGCAGCCGAGCGTGAGTTCCGTCGGCGCACCGTGCTGTTGATACTTACAGCCGAGTACTTCACGATCCTTCCGCCTGCATTTAGTCTGCTGCAAGCGCCGGCTCTCGCCATGCAGGTGTGGAGCGTGGCACTGCCGGTAACTTTGCTCGCCTTCGTCATAAGATTGATGCATATTGGCCAAGGCGGCGCACGGCTAACGACGGTGAGTGGCCAGCCGATCGGCGATCGCACAGCTGACGCGCGCTGGATTGGAGGATTCATCTACTTCAATCCCACCGACTCCGCCCTGTTGGTAGAGAAGCGCGTTGGGATTGGCTGGACTCTAAATTTTGGCAATCCTTGGTCGTGGGTATTCCTTGTAGGCGTCGTTGCCGCCGCACCGATACTGCGCCACGTACTGCGCTGAATCCCTTCTGAATCTGCTATGACGCCAAGTGCCCAATGCGTCGACTCGAAACTTCAATCATTGCCGCTACGTCTGAAAAAATGGGCGCTTCACATAAATCGAGGTTCAAATCGCGGCAGAACGATTCTGAGCCCGCACGCACGGCAGGTGGCCACCGCCGTTGCTAGCCGAGAAAGTCGCAATAGCGATCGACGTGCGCGGCGAGATCAAGGGTGTGCTGGCGCGCTAGGCGCTCGGCGAGCTCAGTGTCACGGCGTTCCAGAGCCTCTATGATTTTCAAATGATCGATGATGGAACGTGAAGCACGATCGCTTTGCGTGATCGTGGCCCGACGGATGGCGCGGACATGAAGCAAAAGGTTGCGCGTTTCTTCGACAATCATCTGCGAGCCGCCGAGGCGGATCACCTCGGTGTGAAAAGCGATGTTGGCGTCGGAGTATTCGTCCAAGTGCTCGGACGGTGGCGAATTCTGGAACTCATCGAATAAATGGCGCAGTTTTGCAATCTCCGCATCGGGTGCGTGCAGAGTCGCGAGTCTCGCCGCCATGGACTCGAGCGCGGCCCACACCTGGATCATTTCGATGATCTCGCGCTTCGATTTGCGAATGATGTAGATACCGCGCCGCGGTATGGTGCGAATAAACCCCTCCTGCTCGAGGAGAGCCAGCGCCTCGCGAATTGGCGTGCGACTCACGCCCAGCGCGTTCGTTAGCTGGCGCTCGTCCAAGCGCAGCTCCTGCTGCGGATCGTAAATGTCGGTATCGGCGATCGCGGACTTCAGGCGTGCGTAGGCCTGATCACGCAGACTCTTTGCGTTGAGCGGCTCCAAGACGAGCGGTGTGGTATTGGCAGCGCGCTGAAAAATTCGTGAGATCGTGTTCATGACCGCTCCGCGCTGCTTGGTATGTGCACAGCTTCAACTCTCCAGGCCGTGGACACCTGGCTTGTCAGACTGATCACTGACGCGCGATGACTGTTCAAGGAGCGCGGCATGGAAAGGTGGGTAAGGAGCAGCGCATGAGGATACGAGGTCGATAAGTCACTCTTGCGCTTTAGTGGAGATATATGAGAGTACGGCACATGCCGAGGTCCGTTCTTATGGGCTGCGGCAGACTTCGGGCCTTTGGCAATGCGATCGCCAGGATTCCATCTTGCCCCGCGGTGTTCGCAAATGACTGTTTCTTATTAATTTTACTGCGCCCCACTGCCATCCAACCCCTGCCGCTGCCGCCTCCGTCGGGGTCGAAGGCAACACGAGCATAGAGCATTTCCGGTGACTTGACAGTCTCAGAAACAAAAATATATGGTATACCAAGGCAAGAAAGAGGCGGTTCTTGACCGTCTAAGCTAACGAGCTTGTATTAGCTGAGGGGGGAATTCCGTGAGTCAGCCTCCGCTCGTTCGCCATTGCGAGCCGGCCAGCGCCCAGTTGCGCCCCCGATTAGATCCCATTGCGCTCTATTGTTAGCCAATGTCAGCGTGGACTACCTCCGGGTCCCGATCGTCGCTGACACGTTCGCCGCGCGCGCCCGTCTTGACTCCGCAGCGCGCATCACACTGCCCTCCTGCGCCCGCCAGTCGCGCTATCGCCCGGCTACGCGCTGGGAGTTTTTCACTCTCTACTGAGGCTACCCATTTCCCGCATCGGACAGAATAAATCATAAATTCGTCGCATCTATCAGACCAAGAATAAGGGGGAATCTCGTGAATGCCGATCCCAATTCGATGCAGGGCAAGAGTTCGCCACTGGCAAATCCCTGGGTGCAGTTGACCATCGGGGTCATCTGCATGGCCTGCGTTGCCAATCTCCAGTACGGATGGACCCTGTTTGTTAATCCCATTGATGCCAAATATCACTGGGGGCGCCCGGCCATTCAGGTGGCTTTCACCATTTTTGTGCTGATCGAGACCTGGCTGATACCGGTCGAAGGGTATCTCGTCGACCGCTTCGGCCCGCGTTGGGTGGTCATCGCGGGTGCCGTACTTGTCGCAATCGCGTGGGTCATGAATTCGGGCGCGAGTTCTCTGCCGGTTCTCTACTTTGCTGCCGCCGTCGGCGGTATCGGCACCGGTTGCGTCTATGGCACCTGCGTTGGCAACGCGCTGAAGTGGTTTCCAGGTCGGCGCGGGCTCGCCGCAGGCATTACCGCCGCGGGCTTCGGCGCGGGCGCTGCAATCACCATCGGCCCGATCTCGAAAATGATCAACTCCGCCGGTTACGAGCAGGCGTTCCTGACTTTTGGTCTGATTCAGGGGGCAATCGTGTTCGTCATGGCCTGGGGCATGCTGGTCGCGCCGCCGCGCCTTCTAGCGGCAAAGGTCACCGCGAATCAGACCGCGCACGGCTACTCGCCCTCGGAGGTGCTGCGCAGCCCGGTGTTTTACGTGATGTACGTGATGTTCGTACTGATTGCTGCGGGCGGTTTGACCATGGCCGCGTCCATGGCGCCGATTGCCAAGGACTTCAAGATTGAGAAGATTCCGGTCGAGATCCTTGGCTTCGCGATGCCCGCGCTGGTGTTCGCGCTGGCGCTCAACAGAATCTTCGACGGAGTAGGCCGACCGTTCTTCGGCTGGTTATCGGACCGGATCGGCCGTGAGTACACGATGGCCCTCGCGTTCACGATCGGCGCCATTGCGCTCTTTACGCTCAGTCAATCGGGCACGACGCCGATCGTGTTCGTGCTGGTGACCGCGCTTTACTTTGGAGTTTACGGTGAGATTTTCAGTCTCTTCCCGGCAACTCAGGGCGACACATTCGGCGCCAAATACGCTGCGGCAAACGCCGGCATGCTCTATACGGCAAAGGGGGCGGGTGCGTTGCTGGTGCCGATCGCGGCCGCCATCGCCAAAGGCCACGGCTGGAGTACTGTCTTCACGATCGCGATGTGCTTCAATCTTGCCGCCGCATTTCTCGCCCTGGCGGTTTTGAAGCCGATGCGTATACGACACTTCGCTGCAGGCCCTGCAGCAGACCCATCACCGGTAGGCAAAATCGGTGGCACGTGAATCACTTAAGGCCGGTTTGCGGCAGCTGATCGCGGGCGCCACGGATCGGCGTTGCCAGTGACACCGCGACCAGCTTGATAACGATGGAGGCGACATGGCAACCGTAAGTCCCGTGCCGGTGCAGAGCAAGTCGACAACCGCTGACGACACCTTGCAGAGGAAGAGCCGCGACGCGGGCATTGCGTCCGGCGGTCACCTGGTCGCCAAGGCACTCAAGAGCGAAGGTGTCGATACGATCTTTACACTGTGCGGCGGCCACATCATCGATATCTATGACGGCTGCGTTGACGAAGGTATTCGCGTCATCGATGTGCGCCACGAACAAGTCGCCGCGCATGCGGCGGACGGTTACGCGCGTCAGACCGGCAAGCTCGGCTGCGTCGTCACGACTGCTGGTCCGGGTTGTACGAATGCCGTGACCGGCATCGCCACGGCTTATCGCTCAGAAAGCCCGATCCTGCACATCGGCGGTCAGGGAGCTCTGACACAGCACAAAATGGGATCGCTGCAGGATTTGCCGCACGTCGAGTTGATGACGCCCATTACCAAATTTGCCGCCACGGTATCAAGCACTGAGCGCATTGCCGACATGATTGCCATGGCAGCGCGTGCCGCATTCAGCGGCGCTCCCGGCCCCGCATATTTGGAAATTCCGCGTGACGTGCTTGACCGCGAGATCGACATTACGAAGGCGGTCATTCCGCAGCCGGGCAAGTACCGTGCATCGACCCATTCGCTTGGCGATCCACGCGATATTGAGAAGCTCGCAGATATTCTCGTGGAGGCTGAGCGGCCGGCCATCCTCTACGGACAGCAGGTATGGACTGCGCGCGGCCACGAGCAGGCTATCGCGCTGCTGCGCGCCCTCGATATTCCCGGCTATTTCAACGGCGCAAGCCGCGGTCTGCTGCCGCCCGGTGATCCACATCACTTTGACCGCACGCGCACTCAAGCCTTCGCCAATGCCGATGTACTCGTGATCGTCGGCACGCCGTTCGACTTCCGCATGGGCTATGGAAAGCGCATCAGCAAAGAGCTGACGCTCGTGCAGATTGACATGGATTATGAGACCGTCGGCAAGAACCGTGATATCAGCCTGGGTCTGGTCGGTGATCCCGGCGTGATTCTCGGCGCCGTGTTGCAGGCGGCGTCGGGGCGCATAAAGGGCGGCAAGCGTCAAGTGCGCCAGCAATGGTTGAAACAGTTGGCGGACGCCGAGAAGACCGCCGCCGAAAAACTGATGCCGCTGTTCAAGTCGAACAGCACGCCGATTCACCCATACCGCGTCGCCTGGGAACTGAACGAGTTCTTGAGTGACGACACGATTTACATCGGAGACGGCGGCGACGTAGTCACCATCTCGGCGCAAGCCGTGCGCCCCCGACGCCCGGGGCAGTGGATGGATCCGGGGGCGCTCGGCTCTCTCGGAGTGGGGACTGGCTTTGCGATTGCGGCCGGGCTCGCGCACCCTTCTAAGGAAGTCCTGTGCTATTACGGCGATGGTTCATTCGGCATGACTGCCTTCGACATGGAGACGGCCAATCGCTTTGGCGTTCCCTACATCGCCGTGATCGGCAACAACTCAGCGATGAATCAGATTCGTTACGGCCAGCTGTCAAAGTACGGCGAGCAACGGGGTAACGTCGGTAACTTGCTCGGTGACGTGCCATTCGGCAAATTTGCGGAAATGCTTGGAGGCTATGGCGAGGAAGTGCGCGACCCAGCGCAGATTGCACCGGCCCTGCAGCGAGCACGCGAGTCGGTGCGACGTCTGCGACGCTCGGCGGTCATCAACATCTGGGTCGATCCGCGCGAATACGCGCCGGGTACCAAGAATCAGACCATGTATAAGTGATTAGGGTTGGAGCGTTACATGTCCAAGGCGTTAGACGGCGTCCGCATTCTCGATTTCACGCACGTTCAGTCGGGCCCCACGTGCACACAGCTGCTGGCTTGGCTGGGCGCCGATGTCATCAAAGTTGAGCGCGCCGGAACGGGCGATGTGACGCGCGAGCAGCTGCGTGACATACCTGGCGTCGACAGCCTCTACTTCACCATGCTGAATCACAATAAACGCTCGATTACGCTCGATACCAAGAGCGCCTCCGGCAAGGAGATACTGGAGAAGCTCGTCAAGCGTTGCGATGTGTTGGTGGAGAACTTTGCACCCGGCGCACTCGACCGCATGGGCTTTACCTGGGAGCGCATCCAGCAACTCAATCCACGGATGATCGTCGCCTCCGTGAAGGGCTTCGGCCCGGGACCGTACGAGGAGTGCAAGGTCTACGAGAACGTGGCGCAATGCGCGGGCGGCTCTGCGTCGACTACGGGCTTTGACGATGGGCCACCGCTCGTGACCGGGGCGCAAATTGGCGATAGCGGGACTGGCTTACATCTGGCGCTCGGAATCGTCGCGGCGCTCTTCCAGCGCAACAGCACCGGTCGTGGACAGAAGGTACTCGCTGCAATGCAAGACGGCGTGTTGAACCTGTGCCGCGTCAAGCTGCGCGACCAACAGCGGCTCGCTCGCACCGGCGTCATGCACGAATATCCGCAGTATCCCAACGGGCGTTTCGGTGACGCCGTGCCGCGCGCGGCGAATGCATCAGGGGGAGGGCAGCCGGGCTCCATCGTCAAATGCAAGGGATGGGAGAACGACCCCAATGCCTATCTCTACTTCATCACTCAGGCGCCGGTGTGGAAGGATATTTGCAAGGTGATAGGCAAGGAGGAGTGGATCACTCATCCCGACTACGCGACGCCGAACGCACGCCTGCCCAGGCTCGATGAAGTATTCGCTGCCGTTGAGGCATGGACGGTCACCAAAACAAAGTTCGAGGCCATGGAACTTCTGAACGAGCACGACATCCCATGCGGTCCGATTCTGTCCATGAAAGAGCTCGCCGAGGAGCCCTCTTTGCGGGCCAGCGGCACGATCGTCGAGGTTGACCATCCGACCCGGGGCAAGCACCTGACGGTTGGAAATCCTATCAAGATGAGCGATAGCCCTACTGAGGTCACGCGCGCCCCGCTGCTCGGCGAGCACACTGACCAAGTGCTGGCGGAGCTGGGTTATGCGGGGCGAGACATCGGCGCTTTTCGAACTCAGAAGGTGATCTGACGTGAGCGCGGCTTTGCAAGCCATGGAGATGACCAACAAAAACAGTGCCGTTCGCAAAATACTTGACCACGCGAAGACAGAAGCACGCCATGCGCTGCGTATTCTACGGAGCCCCCGGTCGCCGTACTCGGCGCGAAATACAAAATGGACGCGCGGTGCGGGTCTGGTTCCAGGACCGTGATTTTTTTTAGCAGCGCCGACAGATAATCGAAAATGACCTGATGCAAGGCAGGATTGTGGGTGAAGTTGCTCTAGGCAGTAGTTGAAGTAGCAGTAAGAAATGATATTACGCGTCTGCAGGGGGAGCGCGCGCAGACTTCAGATGATCCGCACGGTCAAACCTTCAATGGTTCGGCCGAACGGGCGGTGCGAGAAGCGAAGAGAAAAACGATTCAACAAATCCGTTTCATGAGGACCTCAAAATGCTTTACGTCAAAGTACACAAACGTTTGCTAGTTGCGCTGGCCGCATGCGCCGCTACCTGCGTTTTAGGTGGCAACGTCTATGCCGATGATACTCAGCCAGATGCTGCTGCCCTCAAAGAGCAGTTGCGCCTCATGCAGCAACGCATCGAGGAGCTGAGCAAACAAGTCGAAAGCTTGACCCGCAAGACTGAGCAAACGCAGGCGGCGGTGACGGCCCTTCCGCCTGCGCCCCCGGTCGTGAAGGAAGTACCAGCTGAGCCGAAGTTTGAACAATTTCTCAGAGGCTTTTACGGCACGCTCGACGTGTCTTTCGACGATACGACCAAGGGGATTAACGGCCTGACCGCATACAGCTACAGTCTCGCCAATCCCAACAACCCGAACTCCGGCTACGTGCAGGGACCTGCAAAGGGCACCCAGCAAGTCGGTATTCTGGGTTACATGCCGGCCTTCTCCACCAACAAGTCGGTTATCGGCTACCGCAATACTCACAAAATCGACGATACCGACTTTGACTTCCTGATCCAGGTGGAGAGTGCACTGTCGATCACCGCATCGCCGGGCCTCAAGACCAGTTACACCCAGCAATCAAATGTAGTCCAGGGTGCCATTGGCCTCGGTGACACTTTCCTTGGCATTCAGAATAAGGACTGGGGTAAGCTGAAGTTCGGCACGACTTACTCGCCGTATAAAAAGTCGACCGACCGGCTGAACCCATTTTCCGGGGAGCTCGGCGACTACGCCGTCGTCATGGGTAACACCGGCGGCGATAACCGCGTTGAATTTGGCACACGTCTTGACCACTCGGTGTGGTACGAGTCACCGGTGCTGGGCAACATGTTCAGCTTCGACCTGCTGGTTTCGCCGGGGCAGAACCGAACATTCGACAATGTCGTTCAGTCGGCCGGGTCGCCCGATTGCAACGGCGGCAACGAGCCGGGCAGCGGCAACCTGCTTCTCAACTGCGACGACGGTGGCTTTGGCGCGGCCTACAGCGCAGATTTCAAGATCGAGACCGGCGGGTTCTACGGCACCGTTGCCTATGAGATGCATAGAGACGTGAATCGCAACAGCGATGGCATCGGGTCGAACAACCCGATTTATGGGTATCTGCAGTCGATCAACAGCCCGTTGCTTGACTTCAACACCTTTAACTCATTGGCCGCAGAATTCCCGGGCTACGCGGCCGTTGCCACCCCGCCTTATCTCACCGATATCGCCAACGAGTGGGCCCTCAAGGTTGGCGCGCAGTACGCGTTCCCATTTGGACTGACCATCGACGGCATCTGGGAACATTTGCGCCGCGACGTTCCCCAGGACCTGGAATTTCAGAACGAGCGCCAACGCGATGGCACCTGGGTGGCGATGAGCCAGGAAATTGGCTTGAAGGACCAAGTGAGCATCGGATGGGCACATGCCGGGAAGACGCCGGGGGATCCGGGCGGTCAGCATAATTACGATCCGCTCGCGCCTGCCGACACGGCTGATATGTATACGATCGCCTGGAAGCACAAGCTGGACAAGCAGCTGACGTGGTATCTCGATACCGCGTTGACCATCAACCACGGCAACGCGCATTACGACCTCGGCGCCGGTGGTCGAGGTCTGACGACCGACTGCCACGACGGTACCAATACGATCATCATTGATGGCAGCTCGGCGGGTCCCACGACCTGGGGCGGCTGCCGTGAACAGGGCTTCTCGACGGGTATCAATTACAAGTTCTAGGGGCAAATCGACGCGGCGTCGTGCCCCGTCGGTTGCGCCAGATCACCGACTGCTCGCGGGTTTTCCCGCGAGCAGTCGGCGGCTCGGTATCGGCCTGCCAGGATGGCGCAGCAAGTTAGGCGTTGCCGCCGTGTTGCTTAAAGCCCGAAGCGTCTGACAGCGGGGCCGCTGGATCAGGTGACAAGGTGCTGCGGCGTACCGCTGCACCACAATTCGATGTTGTCGATCAGCTGGTCGGCAAGAAACTGCATGGCACCGTCCGAGGCCCAGGCGACGTGCGGCGTCAGGATGAAATTCGGTCGCCGCACATCGAGCAGCGGATTACCGTTCTTCGGTGGCTCGACGGTGAGCACATCAAAACCCGCACCCGCAATCAGCCCCTGATCCAGAGCCTGAATCAGCGCCGCCTCGTCGACTAACCCGCCGCGCGCAGTATTGATGAGGAGCGCGTTCCGCTTCATCTTGTGGAAGGCCTCAAGGTTGATGAGATTGCGCGTGGCGGGAAGCAGCGGACAATGCAGCGAAATCACGTCCGACTCGGCGAGCACCTGCTCGTGTGGAGTAAAGGTCACGCCTTCCATCTTCGGCGGCGGATGATCGGCGAACAGCACGCGCATCCCGAATGCGCGCCCGATCGCTGCCGTAGCCTGACCAATCGCGCCTTCGCCGATGATGCCGAGAGTAGCCCCGTGCAGATCACCGATATCGTGCGTGAAGAAGCAAAACTGCTCGGACTGGTTCCAGACACCGTTCTCGACATCTTGACGATAGGCAAGGATATTGCGGCGTAACGCCAGAATCAGTGCAAAGGCATGCTCCGGCACGGTGTGTATCGCGTAGTTGCGGATATTTGCCACGGCGATGCCGTGCTCTTTGCAATACGCAACGTCAACGACGTCATAGCCGGTCGCCGCTACCGCGATCAACTTGAGTTGCGGCAGCTGCTTTAACGTGTCCGCCCGCATCGGCACTTTATTGACGATCGCGACGCTCGCGCCCTTGAGACGTGGCACGATCTCAGCGACGGCGGTTTTCTCAAATTCGACGTATTCGCTGGCGCAGGATGGCTTGCGCACTTTCGCTTTGAGCGAAGCGCGGTCCAGAAAAACCACCCGGTGCATCATGCTGCAATGCTGCGAGTCGCCGCGGCTTTGTTTGCGGCAACGTTCGAGTGGCTGCGCCAGTAGTTCTGCGCGGCCGCCACGCCGCTGCCTGGCTCGATTTTCACGCCCACATCAAGCATGGCCATCTCGGCTCCGGATATCGCCCCCAACAGCATCAGCTCGTTGAGGTCTCCCAAGTGTCCGATGCGGAACAGCTTGCCGGCCACCTTGGAGAGGCCCGCGCCGAGCGCCAGGTTGTAGCGCGTGAATGCGCGTGCGATGACTTCGGCGCCGTTGATCCCTTCCGGGACCATGATCGCGGACACGGTGTCCGAATACCATTTAGGCTCAGTGGCGCATAGCGTCAGCTTCCAGCCTTCAAATACGGCGGCACGCACGCCACCGGCCAGGTAAGCGTGGCGGTGGAAGATGTTCTCCAAACCTTCCTCTGCGATCATGGCGAGCGATTCGCGCAAGCCATACATCATCGGCACCGAGGGGGTGTAGGGGAAATAACCCGAGGCGTTGGCGGTCACCATGTCGCCATAGTCGAAATAGCAGCGCCGCGATGTCGCCGTTTTTGCCGCCTCAAGCGCCTTCTGGCTCACGCACGTCACGCCCATCCCGGCGGGCAGCATCAAGCCCTTTTGCGAGCCGCTGACACACACATCGACGCCCCATTCGTCCATGCGAAAGTCGATGCTGCAGAGTGCACTGACGGAGTCCACGAACAACAGTGCCGGATGCTTCACGCTGTCCATCGCCTGGCGCAGGGCGGCCACGTCGCTGGTCACGCCGGTGGCGGTTTCGTTCTGACACACGAGCACGGCCTTGATCTTGTGCTGCTTGTCGGCGCTCAGCGCGGCCAAATAGCGATCGATGGGCGCGCCTTCGCCCCAGGGTGCATCCAACAGCTCAACTTCGAAACCGAGCCGAACGCACATGTCCCACCAGAGATGGCTGAACTGGCCAAACCGCGATGCCAGCACCTTGGCGCCGGAATTCAAGCAGTTCGTCAGCGCAGCTTCCCAACAACCAGTGCCGGACGAGGGAAAGAGGATCGGGCTGCCGGTCGTGGTCTTGAACACAGGCTTCAAAGCGTTCAGGCAGGTGCGAGTAAGTTCCGGAAAGATCGGCGACCGATGGTCCTCCATCGCCACATGCATGGCTCGCAGGATGCGATCGGGGACATTGGTGGGTCCTGGAACAAAGAGAAAGTTGCGACCGGCCATTGAAGCTCCTTTGATCAGGACCTGCTGCCTGAACCTTGGTAATCGTCTTGCTTTGAACGGGTCCGGATCGCAGCATGCCGCGCCTCGACAGCGGTCCCGAGAACATAGCGTCGCATGTCTTGCAACGCGCCAAGCTTAAATCGAAACATCGAGCGTCCTTCTGCCTTGACAGGCTATGTACGCAACGCGAGTTGCGCCGCGCTCTATGACACTCAAGTTGGGCACGTTCGTGCGATTACGGCGTGCTCTATTGGATCGAGTTAAGCCGTTCCAAAATATATGAGATATGAGGCCAAGTACACAATTGCCGATCTATTTCGGCACTCTTCGATCTGAGAACGCGAGCCGCGGTTGGAGTACAGCTCTTCCTTTCTGCCGCGAACTGCGCTCCAGATCTTGGGTCCTTGAGCTGAGGGGAATGCTCCCACCGCAGTGCCGCTGTCGAAGCGCATCTGGAGCAATTTTGCCATGTTTAAGGTTTAGCTAGACGTCAGATAAAATTATGAAGCGACCCGGAAGTCGAGCTTCCACGCGCGCGGCCGACAGGGCCTGCCGGTGGAAATAGGCTTATTCATCAGTAGCTTGTAGCCACGGCCCCCGCCTCAGAAGATCGCAGGCCATGGCTGCACACCCCTCGGCCTACGCTCCACTAACCGAGGTCGGGCAGACCATTAGGCTCGCTATGGCGACCTGACTTGTGGCGCTCGGTGCGAATTGCGGACAATAACGAGTGCGCATCGCGATTATCGGACAGCAGGATTTCGGCAAGGCGGTCCTCGAGGCCTTTGTGAAGCGCGGCGACACGGTCGCCGGCGTTTTCTGTGCCCCGGAGAAGGCGGGCGCGAAGGCCGACCCGCTCCGCGTTGCGGCAGAACAGGCGCGTATTCCTCTGCGGCAACTCTCCTCCCTAAAGACGGCAGAGGCCTGCGCGGCTCTGCGTGCGCTTGATGTGGATCTTGGCGTGATGGCCTACGTCCTGCAGTTCGTGCCGCAGGATTTCGGCAACATCCCCCGGCACGGCATGATTCAGTACCACCCGTCGCTGCTGCCCCGGTACCGGGGACCAAGCTCCATCAACTGGCCGATTATTCGGGGGGACACTCGTACCGGCCTGACAATTTTCCGGCCAACCGACGGTCTCGACGAAGGCCCAATCATTGTTCAGCACGAAGTCCCGATCGGCGCGGACGACACGCTGGGGACCTTGTATTTCAATCATCTGTTTCCCATGGGGATCAGAGCGCTTCAGGAGGCTGCCGATCTCGTGCTGAGCGGCCAGGCAAAGGAGAGTGCACAGGATGAGTCCCAGGCAAGCTACGAAGGTTGGTGCCGCAGCGCCGAATCCCGCATCAACTGGCACAATCACGTCGATCTGGTTTACAACCTCATACGCGGCTGCAATCCGGCGCCTGGTGCCTGGACGACGCTGAACGGGAAGAAGCTGCAGTTGTTCGACGCTCGCAAGCACCCGGTGCGCACTTTCGCGCAAGTCAAAGGCAGTATCGGAGCCGTTGTCGAGATCGGCGCCAAGAGCTTGCTTGTGATGGCGCAGGGGGGGCTCATTGAAGTGCTGATGCTCAAATACGACGACGGCAAGAAAATACCCGCTCCGCAATTTTGTGCAGAAGCAGGGGTGACTCTTGGCGCAGTGCTCGGCGCGTGACGCATCGAGGCGAGATATGAATTCGTGCAGTATGCGATACGATCTGCGGATTGCGGCTGAGCGGCCGCGCTCACCGCGCACTGAGCACGGCATTTTCTTCCCGCCGTCGAATGTGGTAGTCCTCGCAGGCGGCCTATGACGACGGCGTACATCACTCATCCCGATTGCCTGCGCCATGAAATGGGGCCTGGCCATCCGGAATCCCCCGAACGACTGACTGCTATCAACGAGCAGATGCGTTCGTCGGGTCTGCTCGACGAGTTGTTGTGCCTGGAAGCGCCGCTGGCAGGTGCCGATGACTTGAAGCGCGTGCATCGCGCCGCATACGTCGATCTGATCTTCGAGCACGCGCCAGCGGAGGGGTACGTGCAGCTCGACCCGGATACGGCAATGAACCCGTACAGCCTCGACGCAGCACGGCGCGCGGCCGGAGCGGGGATCCTCGCGATCGACGAAATCGCAGCCGGACGTGCCGACAACGCATTCTGCGCAGTGCGTCCGTGCGGCCATCATGCAACCCAAGGACGGTCGATGGGTTTTTGCATATTCAACAACGTCGCCGTGGCGGCTGCCTATGCATTGAAGAAATTGAATATCGAGCGTGTCGCTGTAATCGACTTCGACGTGCACCACGGCAATGGCACGGAAGACATCTTCAGCGCACCTCAATGGCAGGAACGCGTGTTGATGGCCAGCTTTTTCCAGCACCCTTTCTACCCGGGCAGCGGCACGGACAGTCCCGCACGCAATATGATCAACGTACCGTTGGCGGCCGGCAGTGATGGCGCTGCCGCGACCAAAGTGGTCGAGCGCGACTGGCTGCCGGCGCTGGAGGCCTTCAGGCCGCAGCTGATTCTGATCTCCGCAGGCTTCGACGCTCACCGCGAGGATTTGCTCGGCGGTCTCGCGTTGGTTGAATCCGACTACGTTTGGATGACTCGCGAATTAATGACGCTCGCCGCGCGTCATTCGCAACGGCGCATCGTCTCCATGCTCGAAGGTGGCTACAATCTTTCGGCGCTCGGCAGAAGCGCCGTCGCCCACGTCAAGACGCTGGCCGATCTATAGGCCCGAACTAAGCCGCGCGGCGCATCACCCGCTTGCGTGCGCAGCGTGACCTGACCGGAACTCAGGCATATAGGCGGCTCTTGCGGGCGCAGAGAATTGCGGTGGCGCAATTGGAGGGCGGCAGGCGCATGAAGTTTTGTGTCTTTGGCGCAGGAGCGATCGGCGGGTATCTCGCGGTTGAGCTCGCATTGGCGGGTCACGAGGTTTGCGTCATCGCGCGCGGTCCTCATCTTGAGGCCATTCAAAAACGCGGGCTCAAGCTCGTTATCGCGGGCAACGAGAAGGTCGCCCGTGTTGCAGCCGCTGACGATCCGCGCGCGTTCGGTCCGCAGGATTTTGTAATCTGCGCACTCAAAGCACATCAAGCCTACGAATCTGCGCCGGCATTCGCCCCGCTGCTCGGCACCACAACGGCCGTGGTTACCGCGATGAACGGGATTCCTTGGTGGTACTTCTACAAGGCCGCAACCCGCTTCGACGGCCATCATCTTGATTCTGTGGATTGCGGCGGCCGCCAATGGGACAGCATCCAACCGCAGCGAGCTATCGGCTGCGTGGTGGATCCGGCGTGCGAAGTCATGGAGCCCGGGGTCATAGTACATCGCGAATTCAATAGATTTACATTGGGAGAACCCGATGGAAGCCGATCGAGCCGGCTCGCGACGTTGAGCAAGGCCCTGATCGACGCAGGCTTCGATGCGCCGGTGCGCGAGAATGTTCGCTGGAACATCTGGCTCAAACTCTGGGGAAACGTATGCTTCAATCCGATCAGCGTGCTCACCTGCGCGACACTTGATCGCATCACTACCGAGCCCGCGCTGCGCGCGCTGTGCAAGTCCATGATGTTGGAGACCCGGGCAGTCAACGAGGCGCTCGGGATACAGATTCCCTTGGAGATGATGGATCGGCGGCTTGCGGCCGCCGCCTCCGTCGTCGGCCACAAGATGTCGATGCTGCAGGATCTGGAGCGCGGCCGTTCTTTGGAGATTGACGCCCTAGTCACTGCTGTGCAGGAACTCGCCAGGCTGACCGGCGTCGCGACGCCGGTCATTGATGCCGTATTAGCGCTCGTACAAGAGCGCGCTCGCTCGGCCGGGCTTTACTGACGCGCTGCCGTGTAATTTAGGGCTCATGAGTTCCGCCGGCATCCAAATGCGCGCTACGCACTCTACACCCGTGGCGGCGCCGCGGGATGGAAGCGCTTGATGGCCAATATTCCGAGTATGACGAAGATCGCCATGACGAGGACCTGCGCGATGACGAACGGTGGCTCGGAGCCCTTCGGTGCCAATGGGTGAAGAAACGGAACCTTCTGGAAGGCCTGCACGACGCCTACAAATACGTTCAGATATAAAGCCAGCACCGCGGACACGACGTAGATCCAGCGCCATGCTCCGGCGAGCTGATAGACGTACAGCGCGAGAATGCTCGCCGCGAGCGTCACCAGGGAAATGACGCCCACGCCCTGAGCGGCATCGAAGCCGGAGGAGGGGAACATGAAGCCCGTCACGCTGGTAGCCACTGTGGTTAACAAGAACAGTGCAGTCCACGCGCTGCACCGGCGCGCGCTCAACATGCCAAACACGACCACGAGGCCGGTGACAATTCCGATCAGGCTCAGAATGACGTGAAACGTCGTGAAGGCGGATATGGACAGTCCAATGATCGTCATGCGCATCTCCAATGTTCTTGTTCAGTCAGCGCAGATAGAGTACGGCGCCAAGCCGTGCCCAATTGTAGCATCGTTGCTGCGGACGTTAGCGCCAGCCGCATTGGCGCGACTTCGGATTGGGGACCGCCAATTACGGCTCGTTGAAAACGCCTTAAAGGTCGAAGGCGAAGTCGTCCAGCCGGTAGGAGAGGTTGGTTCTAGGCGCCGTGCTCCAAAAAACGGCTGGTTCGGCCCGAGCAGGCGGCCTATCCGCAGCCGCGACCCCTCCAGGCGCCTTTTTTGAGGCAGGCGCGGGGATTGGCTCAGCTAGCGCGATTTCTGCGCGGTAAATACCCTGCTGCATCACGTTATGAACGACGCGTCCTTGCGCGCCACGCTGGATCCTTCGAGAATGCCTGCCAGAACAGCCGAAGATTCAATGCCTAGTAATCTTCGACTCAGCCGGCTGCCATTGCTGCGCTTGAGCCTCCGGGCCGAGGCCAGCAATTGGCTGAAACAGGGACGGGCAGCAGGAGTCGGTTATGAAGGACGAAGACACGATAGAGATGGGCGCAGTCACCGGCAGGCTCCGGGCTCTCGCGCAGGATATGAACCTCACGATTCTCATCGTCGACGACGATGAGCTTGAGCGAGCTCTCCTTTCCGACCGGCTCGAAGCCCGCGGCTTCGAAGTTGCGCGCGCTGCGAACGGCGCGGAGGCGTTGGCGCTGCTTGAGGGTCCGGTAATTCCCGTATTGCTGGTCGATTGGTCGATGCCGGTCATGAACGGAATCGAACTCTGCGAACGACTCCGTGCCCGCGGGATGGACGACTCCTACATCATCATGCTCACCGCCCGGGACGGTAACCTTGACTACGAGGTAGGCTACCGCGCTGGCGTGGATGACTATCTGACCAAGAAAGTACGCGACTCGGAACTGCTCGCGCGCATTCACTCGGGCTTCACTACATTCGCCCTGCGGCGCTCGCTGAAGGAAGTCCGCGCAACACTGGCAGAAGTTTTGGCGGACAAAGCCGCCTAAGCCTCGCGCTCCGTCCGCACTCACCTACGAGCCGACAAAAATCCAAGCGCGTCCGTTGTAGAGGTCGACTGCTTTTTTTCACGAGCTCGACAATCTCTACCTCACGGCGGCGGGCTTTTTGTCCTGTCGATTGTCGCAAATGCTCTGCGTGTAGCCGATAGAATCAGGTCGCAGTAAAACTCTCTAGGTACCATGGCGCGCCCTATCGAAGACTATGCCGTCATAGGCAATTGCGAGACCATGGCGCTCGTGGCTCGCGACGGATCCATCGACTGGCTGTGCGCGCCACGATTCGACAGCAGCGCCTGCTTTGCCGCTCTACTCGGCGATCCTAGTCACGGACGCTGGCTGATCGCGCCCCGCGCCGAGGTCACGCGCGTCAGCCGCGCTTATCGAGGCGATACGCTCATCCTGGAAACCGTGTTTGAGACTGCAGACGGCGCGGTCTCAGTCATCGACTTCATGGCACGACGCGCAGGCGTATCGGATCTGCTGCGAATCGTCAGAGGCAATCGCGGCACAGTGTCGATGCACACCCAACTCGTGGTCCGCTTTGAGTATGGCTCAGTAGTGCCGTGGGTGTCGCGCCAGGAGGACGGCCGGCTGCAGCTGACGGCGGGTCCCGACAGACTGCTGCTGGATACCAGCGTTGCACTGCGCGGCGAAGACATGCGAACCGTCGGGGATTTCGAGGTGCAGGCGGGCGAGGAGGTCGGCTTCGCGCTCAGCTGGACCCCATCTTTTCGTGCCGCTCCGGAGAGGCTGCGCGCGGCGGACGCTCTGGCGCAGGTCGAAGCGTTCTGGTCGCAATGGGCTGCAGCCTTCAAACCCATGGAGGAATGGTCCCATGCCGTGTTGCGCTCGTTGTTGACGCTGAAGGCGCTTGCACACTGGGAGACTGGCGGCATCATCGCGGCGGGTACCACTTCGCTGCCCGAGAAGCTGCACGGATCACGCAATTGGGACTATCGATTCTGCTGGCTGCGCGACGCGACATTTACGCTGTATGCGCTCGTCGCTTCCGGATTCCTTTGTGAGGCGCAAGCGTGGCGTGAATGGCTGCTGCGCGCGGTAGCCGGTGGCCCCGACGATCTGCAGATCATGTACGGAGTCGGCGGCGAACGCCGACTTACGGAGTTCGTCATTCCGTGGCTACCCGGCTATGAAGGCGCAGCTCCGGTGCGTGTGGGCAATGCCGCAGCGGGTCAGGTACAGCTCGACGTTTTCGGCGAAGTCATGGACGCGTTCTACGTCGGTCGCCGTGCGGGGCTTGCTGCAGAAGACGCGAGCTGGGCGCTCGAGTGCGCGCTCATCGAGCATCTGGAGAAAATCTGGGACCAACCGGACGATGGTATCTGGGAAGTCCGCGGCGGTCCCAAGCACTTCACCCACTCCAAGGTGATGGCGTGGGTTGCCTTCGACCGCGCCGTGCGCTCGGCAGAGGAGTTCGCGCTGGCAGGCCCGCTTGATCGATGGCGGCACATTAGAGCCGCCATTCACAAAGACGTGTGCGCTCGCGGTTTCGATTCTGCGCTGAACTCTTTTGTGCAGTCCTATGGTGCAACGTCGCTCGATGCGAGCTTGCTGATGATCCCGATGGTGGGTTTTCTGCCGCCGACCGACCCTCGGGTGCGCGGGACGCTGGCGGCTATCGAGCAGCGCTTGATGCGCGACGGGCTCGTGCTGCGCTACCACACCGAAACGGGCGCCGACGGTTTGCCGCCCGGCGAGGGCGCATTTTTGGCCTGCAGCTTTTGGCTCGCCGACAACTATGTACTGCAGGGTCGCATCGACGAGGCTCGTGCGTTGTTTGAACGCCTATTATCGCTACGCAACGACGTGGGATTGCTCGCGGAGGAGTATGACGCGTCTGCCAAGCGGCAACTCGGTAACTTTCCGCAGGCATTTTCTCATCTTGCGTTGATCAATACGGCTCGCAACCTCATGAGCACGGGCGGTCCTGCTCACCAACGATCCATCTGACCATATCGACCATCCAGTGATCATCGTTCATCACCTCAACAATTCCCGTTCGCAGCGGATTCTCTGGCTCCTTGAAGAGCTCGGCGTTCCCTACGAGATCAAGTTCTATACGCGCGATCCCGTGACGCTGCTCGCGCCTCCCGAACTGCGGCTTGTTCATCCGCTTGGCAAGTCACCCCTGATCACTGATGAGGGTGTGACCATCGCCGAGTCCGGAGCGATCGTTGAGTATCTGGTGGAGTGCTACGGTGGCGGGCGACTGATTCCCGAGGCTCGAACGCCGGAACGGTTGCGTTACACCTATTGGCTGCATTTCGCGGAAGGGTCGGCGATGACGCCACTCCTGCTGAAGCTCATATTCATGCGAGTCCAAACCGCGCCGATGCCGTTTTTTGCAAAGCCGATTGCACGTGCGATTGCGGCGAAAGCGCAGAGTACTTACATCGATCCCAACCTCGCCCGCCACTTGGACTTCATGGAAGGCGCGCTTCTCGCGCATGAATGGTTCGCCGGTCCGGAGTTCTCCGCGGCGGACATTCAGATGAGCTTTCCCATAGAGCTGTCACGCGCACGCGGCGGCCTTGATGAGAAGTATCCGCGCCTAATGCGCTATCTCGAGCGCATTCATGCACGGCCCTGCTATCAACGCGGCCTTGCTGCCGGCGGAGCTTACGCGTACGGCTCTTAGGCGCCCGGCCGCGCCTTCGAAGAGCCCCCTTCCAAACGCGACCTTGAGCGCGCCGGGGCACGGAACTTGCTAGAAAACCTGTGGTTTTAAGTCATAAGCCGGTCGGATCACTTTGACGACGCTCATCAATCATCCCAGCCCGCAGCAGCAGTTGAATGCAGCGGGATATGAGCTGCCGCGGCTGCTTCTGGCCGAAGATTCGCCCATGGAACGGGAGCTTCTCGAGTCATTCCTACAACAGGGCGGCTACGTTGTGGACTGTGCAGCCGATGGGCTCGAGGCGCTGGAGAAAATAACCCGTGATCCATTTCACATTCTGCTGACAGATTGGGAAATGCCCGGCCTCGACGGCGCATCGCTATGTCGCCGGGTGCGCGAGGCGGAGCTTCCAGGTTATGTCTATATCCTCCTGTTGACCGGCCACGGCTCCTCCGACCTCGTGGTGGACGCACTTGGGTCGGGAGCGGACAACTTCATCCGTAAGCCGGTCGATCCTGCGGAGCTCCTTGCTCACGTGAACGCTGGCTGGCGCATCGTTCAGCTCGAACGATCGCTGCGCGCGGCGAATGAGCAAATTCGGCGGCTGACGATCATCGATCCGCTGGTCGGCACTTTCAACCGGCGCCATCTCGACGATGAACTCGTAAACGAAGTTGAGAGGGCGCGGCGCTACGGTCATTGCCTGAGCGCAGTCATGGCAGATCTCGACCGTTTCAAAAATATCAATGACCGCTACGGCCACATCGTCGGGGATGAAGTACTGCGTGAGTTTGCCAATCGCGCGCGCGCATCCATCCGCCAGGGCAGTGATTGGATCGCGCGCTTCGGTGGCGAGGAGTTCGTCATCGTTCTGCCTGAGACACCACTCGTAGGTGCGACATCGACGGCTGAAAAAGTGAGAACAAAACTGCAGGCGACTCCGATCATCACGAGTGCCGGGCCGCTCATGATCAGCGCAAGTTTCGGTGTCGCAGCGCTTCCTCCATCGAATGATTCGACGGCGCTGTCTTCCGCAGCGCTATTGCGGCGAGCCGATGAGGCGCTCTATCGCAGTAAGCTCGCGGGCCGCAACCGGGTCATGCACACAGACGACTAGACGCGCAAGCCGCCACCCACAAGCCCCCGTCGAACGGCGCAATGCGCGCCACTTCGACGGCTGCGATCGTGAGCAGCGACAGGCGCCGCGCTACTTCTTATCCGGCGCCGGCGCCGGAGTCTTCGCTGCCGACTTCTCCTGGATGGAAACCAGTTCCACGTCGAAGATCAGCGTCGCGTCCGGGCCGATGACGGCGCTTGCCGCACGATCACCGTAGGCGAGCGATGCCGGCACGAATAGCTGCCACTTCGATCCGACCGGCATCAGTTGCAGCGCCTCCGTCCATCCCTTGATGACGCCGCTCACTGGAAACGTCGTGGGCTGGCCGCGCTTGTAGGAGCTGTCAAATTCAGTGCCATCAATAAGCGTGCCGCGATAGTTGCACGCCACCGTGTCATTCGCCGTCGGCTTCGGGCCATTGCCCGTCTGTAAAATCTTGTATTGCAGGCCGCTGGGCAGCGTCACAACGCCCGGCTTGGCCTTATTGGCCGTGAGAAAAACTTCGCCCTCTTTCTTGTTCTTCTCCGCAGCCTTCTGCATTTTCTCCATCTGCGTCTTACGTAGGCCGGCTTGCAGCTCCATCAGAGTCGCGCGTTCCTCCTCAGGGCTGAGCAGCGGCTTGCTGCCGGTCAACGTATCCTTCATGCCGCGCATCAGCAAAGTCGTATCGACGTCGACAGCCTGAGTCTTGAGGTTTTCACCCAAGTTCATGCCGATGGCATAACTTTGCTTTTCCTTTTGAGTGGTGAGCGCCGTGGACTGCGGGCCCTTGGCGGCAGGCGTGTGCTTGGGTGTTGCCGTGGCATCCGGCTGGGATGGCGGTGTCGCGTTTTGCTGCGCTGAGGCGATCCCGAGCAGTAGCAGCGCCGCTGCTGATGAAACGAATGTCAAACCGATCGATTTTTTCATGTTTACACCCAGCTGATGGACCGCCTATCGTAACCCATCGGCGTTCGCCCCATGAAACGCACGCTCAGGCGACCAGAAAATCGCTGGCCAGCACCTCGATGAGTGTCGGGCCGCGGCGTTTGAGCGCCGTGCGCACCGCTTGCGTGAGCGCGGCCGGGCTTGTCACCCGGGTGCCGCACGCCCCACAGGCGGCGGCGAATGCCGGAAAATCGGGATTCCGCGCGACGACCGCGAGCGGCTCGATGCCGGTGGCGATCATATCGTCGCGAATCTGTCCGAGAGCGCCATTGTTCCAAATCACAATCGGCAGGCTCTGTTCGAGCTCAACCGCCGTCACAAGTTCATGCAGAGTGAATTGCAGGCCGAAATCCCCCGCAAGCGCGACGACGGCGCGCTCGGGCGCGGCGAGCTTCGCGCCCAGTGCTGCCGGCAGCGCATATCCCAAGGTTCCGTAGCCGGATGGATGAAACCAGGTACCGGGGATATCGGCCGAGAATCCATAGTTGCCGAGATAGGCGATCTGCGTCATGTCGCTGAATACGGCGGCGTTGGCGGGCAGCGCGTCGCGTAACGCTTTGAGAGCGCCCATGCGTGAGCGATTATGTTCGTCGAAGCGTGCTTCGAGGCGTGAGCGGTGAGCCTGTGAATTGCCTGCGAGGCTGCGCCAGCCGGAACGCGGTTTGACGCCCTGCGCGATGGCGGCGAGAGTCGTTGCGGCGTCGCCCCGGAGGCGAACCGCCGCTTCGTAGTGATCGGCAAGTTTTTCCTGATCGACATCGATGCGGATCAACTGCCCCGAGAAAGGTAGCTGCGTCGTTGTGTACACGTCGGTTTCGCTGATTTCCGTACCCACCGCGAGAACGACATCCGCCTTTGCGATGAGGTCCTGGGTCTCGGGATAGGGCAGCGAAGCGCCCAAATTCGCCGGGTGGGCCTCGGGCAGCAGCCCTTTGCCGGCCGCCGTCGTGACGAGGAAGCCGTCCAATGCTTCGACCAGCTGCCGCAGCTGCGGCGCCGCCGCCCGTGCCCCGCCGCCGGCGATGATGACGGGACGGCGTGCGTTCTGGAGCATTGTGCGCGCCTGATCGATCAGCTGCGTTTGGGGGTGCGGCAGCTCGCTCGCGTCGTCAAAGCGCTGTGCGCGCAGCGTTGTCGTCTGTGCCAAGAGATCAAGTGGAATCTGCAAATACGCAGGGCGCGCTCTGCCTAAGCGGAACGAGGCAAACGCGGCGCGCAGCTGATCACGGATGTCTTCGGCGCAGGCCGCCGCGTATGCCGAGTCGAGCACGGCTGCGACGAGCGCGCGCTGCTCGCGAAGCTCGTGCAGTACCCCCCATTTCTTGCCCAATGATGCACGCACGGGAGTACTCGCGACCACCAGCATCGGAACAGAGTCCGAATACGCCTGCGCGACGGAGGTCAGGATATTGGTGACCCCCGGTCCGGAAATCACGAAGGCTGCGGCGGGTCGTCCGGTGACGCGCGCATAGCCATCGGCGGCGAAGCCTGCCGCCTGTTCGTGCCGTACGAGCACGTGCCGCAAACCCGAAGAGGCGAGTCCGCGATAAAGCTCGAGGGTATGTACGCCGGGAATTCCGAACACTGTGTCGATGCCGTTCGCGGCGATGAGCTGCCCGACGTAGCGTCCGATGGTCAACGGTGTCGTATTCATGAGGCTTCCCCGAGTGTTTCGCACTGTAATATGCGTTGACCGTTTCTAGCCATAAGGAGCTGCGGGCATGCGATTTTCCGCACTGGTCGGCCGGATCCGCGGCGACGGCGCGGACGCCTGGATCACGCACTACGAGGCCGTCGCCGCGCGCGATCGCGGCGAGGACGTCATCGTCTTGAGTGTCGGAGATCCATCGATCGACACGCCCGTCCCGGTCGTTGACCGCGCGATCGAACGGCTGCGCGCCGGCGACACGCATTACACGCCTGCGCGGGGCCGGCTCGCGCTGCGCGAGGCCATCGCACGCGCGCACACGGCACGCACGCGCCAGGCCGTGACAGCCGAGGATGTCATCGTCCTCGCCGGGACACAGAACGCGCTGTTCGTCGCTTCGTTGTGCGTCGCCGGTCCCGGAGATGAAGTCATTTCCTTCGATCCCATGTACCCCACGTACGCAGCCACCATCGAAGTTTCCGGTGCACGCATGGTGCGCGCCCGCCAACCCGCTGAGCAGGGCTTTCGGCCCGATCTTGCGAATCTCGAAGCGCTCATTGGTCCGCGCACGCGTGCGATATTCTTCGCAAGCCCGAATAATCCGACCGGTGTGGTGCTCAACGAATCGGAGCTCGGCGCGATCGGCAGACTCGCTGAGCGCCATGGACTGTGGCTCATCGCGGATGAGGTTTACGCCGGACTCGCCCCGCAAGGCCGCCAGCCGAGTCTTGCAGCCGTATTGCCCGAACAGGTGGTGACGCTGAGCAGCCTGTCGAAATCGCACGCCATGACCGGATGGCGTTGCGGCTGGCTCATCGGTCCGCGCGAGTTCGTCTTCCACGCCGAATCGATCGCGATGTGCATGCTGTTTGGTCTGCCTGGATTCATCCAGGAGGCTGCGCTCGTCGCGCTCGCCATGGCGCCCGACTCCGAGAGCAGCATTCGCGCTTTCTGCCAGCGACGGCGCGAACTTCTGCTCGAGGCGCTGCAGGATGTTGCCGGAATTCGTCTCTGCCCCCCGCAGGCCGGCATGTTCATGCTGGTAGACGTGCGCGGCACCGGGCACTCGGGACGCGAGTTCATGCGCGCGCTCTACAAGAGTCAGCGAGTCTCAGTCATGGACGGCGGCGCGTTCGGTCGCGAGACGGAAGGCTTTGTGCGCCTGTGCTTCGCGACCGACGAGGCGACGCTTGCAGAGGCATGCCGGCGCATCGTCGCCTTCTTGCAGGGCGCGCCTACGGTCGCGAGCGAGCGGCGCCGCACGAGTTAGCGCAGCGCCAGTTCCTTGCGCAGTTTCGAGTGCCGCCGTCCGTAGAGCCAGTACACGGCAAGTCCCGCACCGACCCACAGAATGAGTCGGATCCAGGTCCCGTTCGGCAGGCTCAGCATCAGTGCGAGACAGCTGAGCACGCCCAACAGCGGCACGAGCGGAACCCAGGGCGTGCGGAACGGCCGCCGCGCTTCGGGGGCGATGCGTCGCAGAATGAGGATACCGGCGCATACCACGGCAAAAGCGAGCAGCGTGCCGATCGAAATGAGTTCGCCCAAAAGCCCAAGTGGCGCGAATCCCGCGGTAACAGCGGCAATGGTGCCCGTGACGAGCGTTCCGACATAAGGGGTATGGCGGTGCTTGTCGATGCGGCCGAGTATCGGCGGCACCAGCCCGTCGCGCGCCATGGCAAAAAATATCCGCACCTGACCGACGATGCTCACGAGCACCACGGAGATGAGTCCCAGTATTGCCACGATCGCAATGACACCCTTGAGCCAAATGAGCGGCATGTGCGAGGCATTCAGGGCGTAATACAGAGGATCTGGCACATCAAGGCCGCGATAGTCCGTAAGTCCCGTGATGACGAGGCTCACGCCGACGTAGAGCACCGTGCAGATGAAGAGCGAAGCGAACAGGCTCCACGGTACCGTGCGCTGCGGATTCTTGGCCTCCTCGGCGAGCGTCGATACTCCGTCGAAGCCGATATACGCGAAGAACAGCGTTGCTGCCGCACGCGCGACGCCGGACCAGCCGAAGTGGCCGAACTGGCCGGTATTGGTGGGCACGAAAGGATGCCAGTTCTGCGTGTGCACGTAGCTTGCGCCGGCCACGATGAGGGCAATGAGGGCCAGCACCTTTGCCAGCACGATGGCCGTATTGACGTTTGCGGATGCCTTCGTGCCAAAAAGAAGCAGCGCCGTGCATCCGAGCGTGACCAGCACCGCCGGCAGATCGACAAAGCCTGCGGTCCTGACGAGGTGATCGTGCATGTCTACGGTGTAGGGCGAGCTTGCAATGGCCGCTGGGACGACGACGCCCAGATCCTTCAATGCCGCGGTCACATAACCCGACCAGCTGATGGCGACGACCGAGGCGGAGAAGAGCCACTCGAGCATCAGACTCCAGCCGATAATCCACGCCACAAGTTCGCCGAGCGTTGCATACGCGTAGGAATAAGCGCTACCTGCGATGGGCACCATGGCCGCGAACTCGGCATAGCACAGACCGGCAAAAAAGCACGCAACGCTTGCCAGTACGAACGCGAGTGTGACTGCAGGTCCGGCCTGGTGTGCAGCAACGTCGCCGGTGAGTGAGAAGATTCCGGCACCGATCGTGCATCCGACTCCAAATGCCGTGAGCCCCACGATGCCGAGCGAGCGCTTTAGCCGTTGCGAGCCCTTGCCATCCGCCTCATCGCACAGCGTGCCGACCGTTTTACGCGACCAGATTCCCACTAGCAGCCCCCCGGAGAACTCATGCCGCGCCTCGTCCGCGCGGCTGATCTCTCAAAATCGGTATCCCAAACCGACGAGAACGATATCACTGTCGTCGTCGTCGCGGGTCGTGACTCTGTTCCAGATCGCCCGGGCGATCCAGCGGCTGCTGATTGAATAGGCCATCGTGACGCCGAGGATCCCGGCCGGATCGGTGGCCGAATTCGCCGCCGCCGTGTTCGATCTGTCGGCCGTAATGAACACACCCACGCCCGCGCCCACCGAAAAGGCGCTCGTAAGCGATGTTTCCGCCCACAACTGGATCGCGGCGCCGGAATGCCAATCCAGTGGAACGTTCTGGGCCTCCGTATAGGTCACTGACGCGGCAAAATGAGGAGTGATTTTGGTGCGCAGGCTGAGCGCCTGGGCGGAGGATGCCTCGGAGCGAAAGCTGTTGAGGACGGCGCGTCCGGCCATGATATCCACTTCAGAGCGTGGAGGATCGACCGCAACCCATGCATCGGACTGCTTGAATCGTGAGGCATAGCCCTCTCCGAACCGGTAACCCACACCGAGCAAGAGCGCGGTCGAGCGCACTTCGCCAGCTGCCTCGATATCGTTCAGACGCAGTGACGCAAACCAGCCGTACTTGAAATACCAGTCGAGAGCGGCGCTCGCAAGAACGCCCCAACCGTGCGCGTTCTCAAAGGCGATATCCTCACCTTGAGGCGTGGCGATGGCCTCCGCGCCCGTGGTGTCGTAGTAATGATAGGGACCCACACCGGCTTCGAATACCAAGCCTGCGCTGTTCTCACGGCTGCGCCACCACAGCTGCGCCCCCTGACCATCGCGGTGATGATTGACGAGATGACCTTCATTGAGCCACGTAAAGCTCGCCGCCCAGTGCTCACTAAATGGTTGGCGATACTCGATCGCCCACGTGTAAGTGTTGCCCAGATTGGGCATCGAGCGTTCGAATCCTGTGGCAAGCTCAAGCTCGCCGGCGCGCGTCGCAGCCGGCGTCAACAAATATAGAATCGACAGCGCACCCAAGAGCGGTGCCACTCTTCGCAGCCGAATGGTTGCTGTTATGACGTTCACCCCAATCGCTCAACACCGGCCTGCACTTAGGGCGGCTTAGGCGCCACGATTGTGGCTGCATCGGAAACTGCAGTTCAAGGATTGCGCTAGGGCGCAAGCATTCTTGGGATATCTACACACTCGCCAGCTCTGCTGGCGCAGCTTGATTGTTGAAGGTTTTGCGCGGGGCCGCGTCCCTGCGGCCGATGTTGTTACGAAGGTTGCGCAATCCTCAGCTAATCACTCGTGCTTTTCCTCGGGTTTCGCGGGGGCCCGGGGCGGAGCGGCAGGATGCGGAGCGGCTGCCGGTCGCGCGGCTTCAGGCTTCGCTTCGGGGTGCGCCGCTTCGGGCTTCGCTTCCGGATGCGCCGGCGCCGGGGTCTCAGGTTTCGCTTCCGACTTTGCTTCAGGCGCTGCCGCCTTGGGGTGCGGGGCTGCGTGCTTCACCTGCGGAGTAGCGGGGCGAGCCACAGCGTCATGGCTTGCGGCCGGTGCGTGAGTGGGTTGTTCGTGGGTAGCCGGCGCGTGCGCGCTTGCAGGCGCTGCGTGACCCGCACTCACGACTCCCTTACCCGAGAATACGCCGGGTTTCGCCGTCGCGGCCACCGTCGGAGCGCCGTGATTCACCGATGCGAGCATCGCGTGATTGGTGCTCGCAGCGTGTATGTGCTGCTCCTGTGCTGAGGTGCGCGGTATATGGGTCTCTCTTGCCGCAGCCAATTCAGTCGGTGAGGGCCGTGCCGCCGTGCCGCCCGCACCGCCATTGAAGCTGACGCGAGTGGTGTTGTTGTTAACAATAACGGTCTTCTCATAGACGTTAGTGACGCGGACGCCGCCGCCGATATTTACCACAGCGCGATTGTAGAAGAATCCGCCATTACGCCATTCCCCGCCTTCAAATCCGACGCCGCCGTACCCAAAGCCGTAGTTCACGCCGCCATAGAACCCGATGTGCGGGCCCCAGTAGCCTTCATTGAAGGCATACGCGCCGTTTGCCCAGCCCCAATATCCTGGCGTCCACAGCACGCCGACGGTGGGAGGTTGAACCCAGGTGCCGGGCACCCAGTAATAGCCCTCCGGCCCGTATTGCCAAAATCCCGGGGTCCACATGTAGCCCACCTCGGGAAGAGGCGGCTGTTCATACACGGGCAGCGCGGGCGGCGCGATGTTGATCGCTACGCCGACCCCAATCTGCGCATGTGAGCTGATAGGCAGCGCCAGCACCATAAGCAGCGCCGGAATGATCGCAAGGAAACGAGCGGTACGCATACAAAGCCCCCAATTTGATAGGACGAAAACGCTTAAGCGCTGCATTAGTTCCCACAACGCTCTTGTCATATCTTAACGCCGGCTCGGGGTGCACGTTGACGGTGAACGCGCTGTATTACGGGATCTTAAGGTCCTTCCACCACATAGCCCTGCGCACGGAAGTGCTCGAGGATCCCGCCTGTCCCGATGAGTTCATAGATGGGCTTCAGGGCAAGGGTCGATGCGTTCGTTGTCAGCGCCTCCTGCGCTCCCTGCATCCACGCCCAGGCAGCCTTGTCATTCAAATCCTTGAAGCGCGCAGAATTTGACAGCGCGGCCAAGCACGCGGCCTGCTGATCGGGCAGCGGCAATTTGCGCAGCGCGTCTACGTCTCCGACCGCCCAGGCGCCAGCCCGGGCCCGCATCGCGCTCAAGTCCGACTCCAGCCGAGCGACAGTGGTCTCCAGACAGCCGATCTGCGCCTGCACCGGGATCTGGCCGATCTCCTTGAGGAGGCCGCGCGGATCATCGATGGGCAGGGTCATCTTGTGCAGTCGTACGTTGCGGCGCTCGGCGAGCTTCAGCACGGCATTCTGTACTTCGTGATGGAAGCTCAGACCCGAGGCGTCAATGCCTTTTTCAAAGAGGCGTAGTGCAGCGAGCATCGGGCGCAGATCTTCCATTTCCCGGTCGCGCGGCGCGTACTTGTTTCGCAGAGCCGAGAAGCGCGCATACAGTTCCGGCGAAAGAGTTGCCTGCAGCGTTGCATGATCCGGATTCTTCTGAATGCCGCGCCATTGCCAATACAAACGCAATGCCGCGATCGGATTCCAGCTGAAGCCAAATGCGGGACGCGAGGGAAGCACTTCCTGGGAATTCGCAAGCACATCCTCGACCGCTTTGGACCGCCAGGTGATTTTCTTAGGCAGCGGTTCGAGCGTGCCCATGATCCAAAGCACATGGTTGCCCTTGGAAACCTTCCACATTCTTGGGCCCGGACGCTCGCCGGTGACATCAATTTCGACGACAGGCGCCGCTGGCGATGAAGCCGGTTCGGCGCCGATCATGGCGCCATGACTCGGCGCGCCAAAAGTCGGCATTGCGGCGAGCGCGACCAACAGCAATTTACGGGGCGACATATTCATCCTGCTAGTGGGTACCACGGGTCGGGCACGTCCTGCAATACACGCAAGTCCCGCCGGCGAGTCACTCGATCAGCGCGTAGCCAAAGCTGTGCGGCCTCTTTAGCGAACGGGACGAACCGGTAGCGCCGCATCCCCCAGAGAATTATCCTTGCCGTAACGTCCACCGGCGCTGTGCGCAAGCTGCGTTTTTCCATGTCGTCAAAGTCCTCAACACAGGCGAATGCCAATGCGTCGGCCGCGCAGCCAATACACGACCTGAGCTCCGGCATCGACCTTTGCAATCTGGATCGGCAGGTTCGTCCGCAGGACGACTTTGATCGCTACGTCAACGGCGCCTGGCTGCACGCGACGCAGATTCCCGTGGACAGGCCGGAGGTCAGCGTGTTCTCCAAACTTGATGACGCCGGGCAGCAGGCGCTGCGCGCGCTGGTAGAGGATTCGGCGCAAGACGCGGCTAGGTCGAGCGACATCAACCGGCGCAAAATTGGCGAGCTCTTTGGCGGTTTCATGAACGAAACGCAGCTCGAGGAGCAGGGATTGCAGCCCCTCGCTCCTGAGCTTGCGCGCATCGAGCAACTGCAAGATAAGTCCGCGTTGCCGACGCTCTTCGCGCATTACAACGCTCTTGGCGTGCGCACGGTCTACGTGACGAGCGTTGGCCAGGACGCGCGCGACTCGACGAAGTACGCCGTCATTCTGGAACAGGGCGGCTTGGCGCTCCCCGACCGCGATTATTACCTGCAAGACGACGCGAAGCTTGCGCAGATCCGCAGCCGCTATCGCGAGCACCTGGAGAAGCTCTTTACGCTCACCGGCGTCGCGAACTGCGCGGCCGATGCCCAGGCGGTCCTCCTCCTGGAAACGCGCATCGCACAAGCGCAATGGACGAAGGTCGAGAACCGCGATCCGGTGAAGACCTATACCAAGGTGGCGCTCGGCGATCTCGCAGCCTTGATGCCCGGTTACGATTGGCACTCCTATCTTGCCGCCGCGGATCTTGACGGCAGAGTGGACTATGTCATCGTCAGCCAGCCGAGTTACCTCACGGCGCTCGGCGAGATTTTGCGTGACACCGACCTTTGCGTATGGCAGGCCTACTTTCGCGCGCAGCTGCTTGCCGCATTCGCGCCGTACTTGAGTCAGGCCTTCGTCGATGAGCACTTCGCGTTCTACGGCACGGTGCTGAACGGTATCCCCGCCAACCGGCCACGCTGGAAGCGCGGCGTCGCACTCGTGAATCGCTGCCTCGGCGAAAGCCTCGGCGAGCTGTATGTTGAGAAGTATTTTCCGCCCGACAGCAAGACACGCATGCTAGCGCTCGTCGGCAATCTGCTCGCAGCCTATCGCACGAGCATTGCAGCACTCGACTGGATGAGCCCGCAGACGAAGTCTGAAGCGCACACCAAGCTTGCCAGGCTCGTCACCAAAATCGGCTACCCGAGCAAGTGGCGTGACTATTCCGGCCTGCAGATCCGAAGCGCCGACCTCATGGGCAACGTCATGCGCGCCGCCGCTTTTGAGCGCTGCTATGCGCTCGGCAAGCTCGGCAAGCCGATCGATCGGGAAGAGTGGGAGATGACCCCGCAGACGATCAATGCTTACTATGACCCGCAGAAGAACGAGATCGTGTTTCCTGCGGCAATCCTGCAGCCACCGTTTTTTGATCCGCTCGCTGACGATGCCGTCAACTACGGCAGCATCGGCGCCGTCATTGGTCACGAGATCAGTCATGGCTTCGACGATCAAGGCAGTCAATTTGACGCGCATGGAAATCTGCGCGACTGGTTCACGAGTGAAGATCACCAGAAGTTCGCCGCCAAGACGGCAGCGATTGCCCGGCAGTACAGCGCTTACGAGCCTCTCCCCGGCTACCGCATCAATAGCGCCCTCACGCTCGGCGAGGATATTGCGGACAATTCGGGGCTCGCCGTCGCCTACCGGGCCTACCGGCTGTCACTCGGCACGAACGCAGCACCGCTCATCGACGGCCTGAGCGGCGATCAGCGCTTCTACATGGGCTGGGCGCAGGCCTGGCAGGCGAAGGTGCGCGAGAACACCGCAATTATGCGTATCAAAGCTGACCCGCACTCACCGCCGCGGTTTCGCATCCTAGGCACGCTCGTGAATCAGCCGGGGTTCTATGCGGCATTCGACGTGCAGCCGGGCGACAAGATGTATTTGCCGCCCGAGGAGCGGGTCACGATCTGGTGAGGCGCGGGCGCTGCTTGCGCGAGAATGCGGAAAGTCTAGCCCGCGCCGAGCTTACGCAGCTGCAGTTCGAGACTTTCGGTGGATTCGAGCCAGGCGCTTTCTGCTTTTTCGCTCGCGCGCGCAAGCTGTGCCTGCTCAGCGAGGAGTTTGCCGAGGCGTTCTTTGGCGCCATCCGTGTAGATGTCCGGTGCCTCAAGGGCGCTCTGTACTCTGGAGCGTTCGCGCGCCAGGCGTTCGAGTTCGCCCTCGCACTTGGCGAGCGCGGCGCGCAGCGGACTTAAGCGATTGCGGCGCTCGGCTTCTTCGCGTTTGCGCTGCCGGCGTGAGTCGGTCGTTTCGGGTTTGCGCTCGCCAGCTCCTGAGGTCGCGCTGTCGGCTTCGGCGAGCCATTTCGCATAGTCTTCCAGGTCACCGTCAAACGCGGCAGCTCGACCCTGGTGAACAATGTAGAACTCGTCCGCCACGGTGCGCAGCAAGTGCCGGTCATGCGATACCAGTACGACGGCGCCTGCATAATCCTGCAGGGCAACCGCCAGGGCCTGCCGCATTTCAAGGTCAAGATGATTCGTAGGCTCGTCAAGCAGCAATAGGTTCGGCCGCAGGTAGGTGACGAGTGCGAGCACCAGGCGCGCCTTCTCGCCGCCGGAGAACGGTCCGACCGGCTCGAAGACCCGATCTCCACGAAAGCCAAAGCCGGCGAGAAAGTCGCGCAGCTCCTGCTCGGTTGCGCGTGCAGCCAGGCTAGCGCCGACCCGCCGCAAATTCTGCAGCGGCGATTCTTTTGGCGCGAGCTGCTCGAGCTGATGCTGGGCGAAGTAGCCGATGCGCAGATCGCGAGCTTCGGTGCGGGTGCCGGCAAGCGCAACGAGCTCGCCCGCCAAGAGCTTCATATAGGTCGACTTGCCGGCGCCGTTACGCCCGAGGAGCGCGATGCGATCGCCCGGCGCGAGCGTCAGTTTGAGGTGCTCGAGAACCACGCGCTCGCCATAGCCTGCGGACTGATCCTCGAGCGCGAGCAGCGGGCGCGGCAGTTTGTGCGGCGGCGCAAATGAAAATTCGAAAGGCGAATCCACATGCGCCGGGGCGATGCGCTGCATGCGCTCGAGCGCCTTCAGGCGGCTTTGTGCCTGGCGCGCCTTGCTGGCCTTGGCGCGAAAGCGTTCCACAAAGGATTCCATGTGCTTGATCTCGCGCTGCTGCCGCGAGAACAGGGCGGATTGCTCGGCAAGCTCCGCAGCCCGCTGCTCCTCGAAGTCGGAGTAGTTGCCGCGATAAGCGTGCGCCATGCCATGCTCGAGATTGACGACGCGATTGGCCACTCGATCCAGAAACTCGCGATCATGTGCGATCAAAAGCAGCGTTCCCGGATACTCGCGCAGCCAGGTTTCCAACCACAGGATGGCATCGAGGTCCAAATGGTTGGTCGGCTCGTCGAGCAGGAGCAAATCCGAACGGCACATAAGGGCCTGCGCCACGTTCAGGCGTACGCGCCAGCCTCCTGAGAATTCCTGTACCGCGCGCGTTTCATCACTCGATGTGAAGCCGAGGCCGTGCATGAGACGTCCCGCGCGACTGCGCGCGTCATAGCCCCCCGCTGCCGCGTAGCGTGCGTAGAGCTCTCCTAAGCGGATGCCGCCGTCGTCGCTTTGCGTTTCGGCTGTTGCGCTTTCAATGGCGCGCTCGATGGCGCGCAGTTCCGGATCGCCGTCGAGCACGAACTCAATCGCCTGCCGGTCGCTGGCGAGCAGCTCCTGCGAGACGTGCGCGATGGCAAGCTGGGCAGGCATCTCAAAGGTTCCCGCATCCGGCTGCAATTCGCCGCGCACCAGGCTGAGCAGGCTCGACTTGCCGCTGCCGTTCTCGCCGGTGATCGCCACTTTCTCGCCGCGAAACAGGCTGAAGGTGGCGCCGGAAAAGAGCAGCCGCGGGCCGCGGCGAATGGCGACGTCGGTGAAATTGAGCATGCGCGACTCTAGAGCGAGTCAGCGAGGGCGCCAACGCCCGTCGTCACGGCCATCGCAATCGCACCCCAGAATGTGACGCGTAGCGCACCGATGCCGACGTTGGCGCCGCCGGCGCGCGCCGCAAGCGCGCCCAGGAACGCGAGGAAGACGAGCGATACGCCTGCAACCCAGACGATGAGCTGCCGCTGTGGAGCCCATAAGGTGATGATGAGAGGAAAGGCGGCGCCCACCGCGAAACTGGTCGCTGACGTCACGGCGGCCTGCAGCGGACGCGCACGACTGATCTGAGAAATGCCGAGTTCGTCGCGGACATGAGCGCCGAGCGCGTCATGTGCCATGAGCTGATTGGCCACTTGAGAAGCGAGCGCCGGATCAAGCCCTCGACCCACGTAGATCGCCGTCAGCTCCTTGCGCTCACCGGCGTCGTCCGTCCGGAGTTCCTTTCTTTCGCGTTCGATGTCCGCCTGCTCCGTGTCGGCTTGCGAGTGCACCGAGACGTACTCGCCGGCAGCCATCGACATCGCGCCGGCGGCGAGGCCGGACACACCGGCAATCAGCACATAGTTGCGAGCGGCGTGCGCCGCGGCCACACCCAGGATGAGGCTCGCCGTGGAGACGACACCGTCGTTCGCGCCCAATACCGCGGCGCGCAGCCAGCCAATGCGCGCGCTGCGGTGTCTTTCTCGATGGCGTATATGCATTCTACGGCGTACTCCGAACAGCCGCGCAAGGTATCAAAGATTGATGGGATCCAGCCGCGCACTCTAACGAGTGGGGCGCAACCGCACCGCCGGAATTGTGCTGGCCCCTGCAGACTCCGGACGAGCCTGCCGGCGGGATCAGCCGCCGCGAGTGTTCTCTAGCGGATCGTTAATGTGGGGTCCAAGTCTCGCAAAGCTCCGCTCAGCGTGGAGCGACCCGTGAGATCCATGTCCTCTTTCGAAATGCTGCGGCGTCCCGGGAACGTGGAACACTGATCCGGCTTCAAATTGATGCCGGCCCCTGGGTGTAGGCAGGTGCGCTTCGCAGCCTCATTAGGGGCGGGCTTTGAGTCGTCCGCGGTTGCGATGTTGGCAGCGCCGAGGGCCACGAGCAGGCTCGCCGTAAATACCGATGACTTAAACATGACACAGTCCTCCTGACAGAATCGATTCTAGTCCTCCGTCGGATGCCGCGTCAGCTATTTTTCTCCAATGCTATCAGATGCTTATGCGCTATGCCCCAGCCCAAGCCGTGCCGTGCGCGCCGCTAGCGACCCCGCTGCGGCTTTTCCTTCTCGAGCTTCCTCAGCAGATCCGCATCGCGTTTGTCCTGGCTGCCGCCCTTCGCGTGCTTGAGCGCCACCTCTTCGGCCGGAGTGAGCTTGTCGCTCGCCTGCCCGGCGTTTCCCTTGAGGCTCTCGCCCGCCTTTTCCTTGTCCTTTACGAACTTCTTCGTCTCCTCGTTGTAGCGTCGCGCGGACTCGTAGTCGCCCTCGCCCTGGACCTTGTTAGCCATGCCCGTTTCCTCCAGCTGATTACGATCAAGCCAAGTGAGCAAGGAGTGTACCCGTATTCTGCGGCAGCGCCGTCAGTGCAGCAGCCCGAAAACTCCCACGCTGTTTACTGTCCCCAGAAACACCTTGCCGTCCGCGACGCTCACCGCGATGAATTTGTTGCCCGCTGCAACATTGTCGCGCCCGTTGGCAGCCTGATTGCTGTTGTAGAGCTCGCGCGTCAGGTTCGTTGCGTCATAGGCGTGTAGCACTGCCGGGCTGGCATTTTCCGCAACCCAAACGATCGCGTTCGCGGTGCCATTGGCGGATACGCTGGGTGAAGTGCCCGGGTACCCAAATGACGTGCCTGTTTGAGAAGCGACGGTGCTGGAGAGTTTTGCGTTCGTGATTGCGAACGCCTTCAGCGTGCCACCTACATCGGCGTAATACACCGTGTTGTTGAAATAGGCCGGTGTTGACCAGACTCCTCCCGGCAGCGCGCCATCCAGCTCCTGCCAGATCTGATTAGCAGTGGCATCGAACTTGCCCATCGAGTCGCGGTTGACGACGTAGATATTGCCATCCTTGCCCGCGCCGACCATGAGATGGCGCAGCGTATTGTTGTCGTCACTCAAGTCCGGCAGCAGCATCTGCCCGCCTGAGCCTAGATCGGTGTCGCTATTGGATTCTGCGACCTCATTCCACATGGTGAAATAGTCGGCGACGGCGAGCGCGCTCCCTGAGGGCGCAAGTTTGAGGAACGAGTTGCCGTAGTCTTGCTTGTTGGGAAAGCCCTGTGCATCGAGCGTCGTCTCAAATACACCATTCGCGGTCAGGAGGTAGATGTCTCCGGCCGCATCGGCCGACGGGCCGCCGCCTGCCATCCAGATGGCGGGGCCCGCGCCGCCGCTGTTAGGCGCCACGTTGAGCACGCTTTTTTGGGCGAGGGTGGTCGCGTCGTAGGCGATGATCCAGCCGCTGTAAGGAGACGCATCGCAGTGCGAGGTCCAGCTGGTGTAGATCACGCCTTGACTGAGCAGCAACGCCGCCCGTTCCTCGTACTGGCCACCGTCAAAACTCGTGCTCGCGCCTCCGGCGCCGGCGTACGTCGCGGCAATTTCCTTCGGACCGCTGAAGAGTTCCGCACCGCTCGTGAGGTCGAGCGCATGCAGTCTTTGGTGATAGACGGCCGCGCTGTCCTTCGACATGCCGACGACGTAGATGACGCCATGCGGCGCGGCTGCACGATCGATGACGGGTGTCGCAGTGATTCCGATCTCAGGTGATACCTGACCGCAGTTGCGCGTGTCGCTCGGCACTTCTCCGGACGCGAGGATCGAGACGTGCCACAGAGTCGCACCGCTATCGGCGTCCATGGCATAGACCGAATCGTGCTCGGTCGCTATATAGACGACGTTGTGCTTGCTCGCGCCGAGTGTGAGCTGCGACAGATACAGGGGTTGCGCATCAACCTTGCCGTCGACCGCCAGCGCGCGCAGCAGGCCGAATGTCGCGGCGGTGACGTTTGCCGGCGTGAGGATCGACTCCGTCAGATTCTGTCCCGTGCGAGCCTGATCATTCTTCGATGTGACGACATCAGTGGCGACGGCGGCGGGCGCCGTCACGGTCACAGACAGCACAGCCGAGGTGCTGGTTGTGGTGCCGGCCGCATTGCTCACGACAACGGCAAATGCGGCACCGTTGTCGGTCAGAGCGGTGGCCGGCGTCGTGTAGCTGGATGTTGTCGCGCCGCTGATGGCTGCGCCGTTCCTTTGCCATTGATAGGCAAGAGG